>ENA-UOVV01000355-UOVV01000355.1-compost-metagenome-genome-assembly--contig:-NODE-355-length-59805-cov-6.914126_pt1 | contig 59805 bp, 45 predicted proteins | sample MGYA00238155_ERZ761577 | MGnify/ENA primary metagenome ERZ761577 (study PRJEB28898, sample SAMN06268775) | compost metagenome | isolation source: Emeryville, CA | place: USA:Emeryville, CA | collected... | reverse complement strand
GTAAATATTAAACGTTTGCCTGCGGGAACTAACCTCCTGAATAACGGAAATCCATTGCCTCAAAACAACAATAATTCGGCAAACGGATCATATGCGGATTATCGTATAGGTAATCCGGCAGGTTGGTTACCGATTATTCAAAACCCGCCATCAACCTATCCGACACCTATTTATCATGACACAAGCTATCAAATACTGATTTCGCAGATAAATAGCGGAAACTTCTCGCCGGCGACCATTACTGTGTGGATAGATACCGATCGGAATGGTTTGTTCGATACAGATGAGATGTTCCTTCGGGGTACTACATCGCTCACCAGCACACCTCCGCAACGAATAGATGCGCCGTTGGTACTTCCTCCAACTACGCCGACTGGCTTTACAGGTATGCGTGTCATGATTGAAGCTGGAAGCAATGTGAACTCAGTTCCTTGTGGTCCAATTGCTAACGGAGAAGTGGAAGATTACCTGATTGAGGTACGCGACCATCCATGTACTGGTCCTGCTAGTGCAGGAACGGTGGTAACGAAAGATTCTGCGGTATGCGCCGGATATTCTATTACATTGATAGATACTAGCCATGCGACTAAAGAGTATGGACTAAGGTGGGTTTGGCAATCTTCACCGGATAGCAATAGCTGGGCAGATATTTCTGGATCACTAGGAAAGGATACTGTGAATCCTATAGTTACGGCACAGACATGGTATAGAGTACGCATGGTATGTCTGATGACTTTTGATACAACTTATTCAAACGTTGTAAAAGTGGCTATCAATCCGCCTTACGCATGCTATTGTTACAGTCAGGCTATAGGTGCTGCGAAAGATTCCAGCGATATTGGTGGTATGGCTGTGACCGGTACTCCGGGCAAAGGATTCTTTGTGCCGTCTGTTGGACCACACCTGTTGAATCCATGGGCGCTCAAGGAGCGTACTGATTACACCAAAGATTCAGTATTGCATCTTTATCTGGATAGCACTTATCAGTTGCTGGTATATCATACCATGAATACGCCAACACATGCTGATGCCAAAGTGACATTGTTTATAGATCTGAACAACAACGGACTGTATGATATTACCGCCAATCCGTTTACGAATGAGCGAATGTGGACGGGCTTCACAACATCCAATTATTTTACCCTGGTAGATAGCATCACTATTCCTGGTTATGGTATTCCGGGAGTACCTACTGGTATGCGTCTGATATTGAATAATGACACCGGACCAAATGCGCCTTCTGACAGTGCTTGCGGACCTTATTTCTCAGGAGAAACAGAAGACTTTGTTGTCATGCTTCATAACGCTGCAAGTCCATGGCCGTCGCTGGGAGTTAATCCGGTAAGCAATATCAACAACTTCTATGTTTATCCGAACCCAACAAACGGTAAGTTCTACGTGAAGTTTGATGCTGTGAAACCTGTAGATGAGGCAACTATTACTGTAACTAACGTCACTGGCCAGCAGGTAGTAGGACGACATATCTCTAACCCAGGTAAAGCACTTATGGAGGAGATTGATATCACAAATCTGGCGCGTGGAGTTTACGTAGTAGAACTTAGAGCCGATAATGAGCGATTCCTAAGAAAGCTCGTTGTGAAATAAGCTTGTAGATAAGATCAATATTAGGGAGGACTGCACATGCAATCCTCCCTTTTTTGTTTTAAAGACCATAGGGTATAGTTGGTCGGAGAAACTTTCAGTCTGTTCGGCCTATGCTGAAGGCAGAGGATGGATCGCTGTGTAAATAGTAGGTCGTGGATATATAATTTATGATTTCCACAGAAAAAATCAATCTCTTTCGGCAACAAATTACACCCATTTCATGTTGAAAACTTCACTGATCCCCGTGAATGCCAATATGGGAAAGGGTTTTAAAATTTATCCACAAAGCACTGAATAAATAAACCTCAATCGGAGGACAGGGTTTTGATATTTTCGTATCCACTCTTCCAATTAACAAGTCAGTTACAAAAATATTTGCCCATGAGCGCCAGAACAAAGTCAAAAGTCAGCAGCGGTCTTTCCTTTACACGCCACTATACCAAAGATGGTATAAGTCCCTTTGATATGTTCGAATATGATTACCGTACTTCGGTAATCCGTAATCCGAACGGTGAGAAAGTGTTTGAAATGACCAACGTAGAAGTGCCCAAACATTGGTCACAGATTGCTACCGATATCCTTGCACAAAAGTATTTTCGCAAGGCAGGTGTACCTCAGCCAGATGGCTCTACCGGCCGCGAAACTTCTATAAAGCAGGTAGCGCATCGTTTAGCCGACTGCTGGAAAGGTTGGGGAACTAAGTATGGTTATTTTGCCAGCGGAAAAGATGCTCAGATTTTTTACGACGAGTTGGTGTATAGCATTCTGAATCAAAGCTGCGCTCCAAACTCACCTCAATGGTTCAATACTGGTTTGTTCAGCAGCTACGGTATCGACGGTTCTCCTCAGGGACATTACTATGTAGATCCGGAAACCGGAAAGCTTGAGCGCTCGAAAAATGCATATGAACGTCCTCAACCACACGCATGCTTTATCTTAAGTGTGGAAGATGATCTTGTGAACGAAGGTGGTATCATGGATCTTTGGGTACGTGAGGCACGGATCTTTAAATACGGCTCAGGCGTTGGCACCAACTACTCCAACATTCGCGCAGAAGGCGAAAAACTTAGTGGTGGTGGTACTTCCAGCGGTCTGATGAGTTTTCTGAAAATCGGTGACCGCGCAGCGGGAGCCATAAAGAGCGGCGGCACTACCCGTCGCGCTGCTAAGATGGTTTGCCTCGACCTCGATCATCCGGAAGTAATTGATTTTATCGATTGGAAGGTAGAAGAGGAAAAGAAAGTGGCCGCGCTCATCGCTGCTGGCTATGCTGCCGACTATGAAGGAGAAGCTTATCGCACTGTTTCCGGACAGAATTCTAATAACTCCGTTCGCATTCCCAACGAATTTTTCCGCAGACTCGCTAACAATGAGAACTGGGATATGACCGCACGTACCGACGGACGTACCATGAAATCTATTCCTGCTAAAGAACTTTGGGAAAAAATAGCTTATGCTGCCTGGCGTTGTGCCGATCCCGGTACTCAATACGATACAACCATTAATGAATGGCATACTTGTCCTGAAGGTGGTAAAATCCGCGCTTCGAACCCTTGTTCGGAGTATATGTTCCTGGACAACACAGCATGTAATCTTGCTTCACTGAATCTTCGTCGTTTCTTCAACGAAAGCGATAATAGCTTTGATGTAGCCGGCTTTGAGTACATGACTCGTTTATGGACTGTAGTACTGGAAATTTCAGTGCTGATGGCGCAATTCCCATCCCCTGAAGTTGCTCAGTTGAGCTACGATTACCGTACACTGGGTCTGGGATACGCAAATCTGGGCTCTATGCTGATGGTGAGCGGTATTCCCTATGATAGCGAGGAAGCACGGGCAATTGCCGGAGCAATTACCGCTATTATGAACGGCGTGGCCTACAAGACTTCAGCAGAGATGGCTAAGGCATTAGGCGCGTTCCCACGCTACGAAGAGAATAAACATCATATGCTGCGTGTGATGCGCAACCATCGTGCTGCTGCATACGATGCAACAGATGCTTATGAAGGACTTGAAATAAAGCCTATGGGTATCAATGCTAAATATTGTCCCGATTACCTGCTGAAAGCTGCTACCCGTGCTTGGGATGACGCTGTGCAAATGGGTGAGCAGCATGGCTATCGCAATGCTCAGGCAACAGTTATTGCACCTACCGGTACCATTGGTTTGGTAATGGACTGTGATACTACAGGTATAGAACCTGATTTTGCACTGGTGAAATTTAAAAAACTCTCAGGAGGTGGTTATTTTAAGATCATCAACCAATCTATTCCGGCGGCGCTCAAAAATCTTGGTTACAAAGAGCACGAAATTGATGCAATTGTAAAACATGCAAAAGGTCACGGAACCTTTGCCGGCGCACCGTTCATCAATCATCAAAGCTTAAGTGAAAAAGGATTTATCGGAGATGAACTTAAAAAGCTCGATGCCGCTGTAGAAAGTGCTTTTGAGATCGGCTTTGTATTTAATGCCTATACTTTGGGTACTGAATGCATGGAACGCCTTGGTTTCATTGCAGAACAATATTATGCACCAGATTTCAATCTGTTGGAGGAACTTGGATTTAGTGAGGAAGAGATTGATGCAGCCAACGACTACGTTTGCGGTACTATGACGGTTGAAGGTGCTCCTTATCTTAAAGAAGAACATCTTCCGGTTTTCGACTGTGCTAACAAATGTGGTAAGAAAGGCAAACGCTTTATTCACCCACATGGTCACATTCGCATGATGGGTGCTACCCAGCCTTTCATCAGCGGTGCTATTTCTAAAACTATCAACCTCCCGCATGAAGCTACCGTGGACGAGATCAAAGATTGTTATTATCTGAGCTGGCAATTGGGTATTAAGGCCTGTGCACTTTATCGTGATGGCTCCAAACTTTCTCAACCACTCAGCAATAAGAGCGATAAAAAGAAAAAGAAAGCCGACGAAACAGAATCATCTTCAGAAACTTCTGTCAATATCAATACACCGCAGATCGTAGATATGAGTCAGCTCACTATCGGAGAGCTGCTGGATGAGGTAAACAAACGTGTACAGGCAAGTCCTGATACACAACTGAAACGAGAGTTGAGCCGTATCGTAGAGCGAAAGCAACTTCCTGCAAAACGTCGTGGTTATACCTTTAAAGCTAAAGTAGGCGGTCAGCCATTGTTTGTTCGTACGGGTGAATATGGCGACGGTACCCTCGGTGAGATCTTCCTGGATATGGCAAAAGAGGGTGCCACTATGCGAAGCCTGATGAACAGTTTTGCGATAGCTGTTTCTGTTGGTTTGCAATACGGCGTACCACTCGAGGAGTTTGTAGACAAGTTCACCTTTACCCGTTTCGAACCATCTGGCGTGGTAGAACATCCGAACATCAAATCTTCGACTTCCGTACTCGACTTCATTTTCCGATTGCTGGCCTATGAATATCTTGATCGCACAGATCTCGTCCATGTGCCCGACCCTGAAAAGTTGAAAGGACAGGACGATAGCGCGCAGCAGGAATTATCTCAGGTGAGAGTTACTGCGCCTGCGCAAAAACAGAAGGCACCTATGGCTCCTCGTCCGGTAACAGCAGCATTGCCGCAATCTGCTGACGTAAAAAAGATGATGGGAACCAGTGCGGATGCACCTGCATGCCGCAATTGCGGTAATATAACACTGCGCAACGGAACTTGCTATATGTGCCCTAACTGTGGAACTACCACAGGCTGTAGTTAATACATTATTTAGCTTTCCCAGATTTACAACCAAAGCTGCCGACAAACGGCAGCTTTTTTTATTAAAAAATCTTCATGAAATTTTTATCTTTCTTTAATTTTTTGTTTACCCCTTACATTTTACAAGACAATGAAAAAACTTTTGCTAGCCCTTTGGGCTTTGGTCTTCGTCTCGACAGCTCAGGCGCAGCCGCAGGTAGGTCTCCATTACAATTCCCTACAGTCGTTCAACGGTTACACAGCATTTTCCAGTTACAACGGTGATACAGTTTATCTGATCGATAACTGTGGCAAGTTGGTACACAAATGGATGTGCAGTGAACGCTCCTTACGAAACCCTGTGTACATTTTGCCAAACGGCGATCTTGTTTATGCCGGAAAAGTATCTACGGAGTTCGCTTCCGGGGCCGGGTTGCTCGCACAGATCGACTGGAATAGTCAGCCGAAATGGTCCTTTACCATAGCAGACAGTACGGAAGCAGCACACCATGGATACGTACCTATGCCAAACGGGAATATACTGGCTGTGGTATGGGAGAAAAAATCGGTTGCAGAACAAATAGCTGCAGGCAGAGATTCATCTTCCGTTGCAGGAGAACTATGGTCGGAGAAGGTAGTTGAAATTTCACCAGCAGGAGGCTCTACTAAAATTGTTTGGGAGTGGAAGCTTTGGGATCATTTGATCCAAAACATTGACCCGGCACTGGCAAACTACGGAGATGTAAGAAGTCACCCGGAATTGCTGGATGCAAACCTTCTTCCTGGCTATACAGGTTCCTGGGCGCATATCAACAGCATCGATTACAATCCTGTATTGGATCAGATACTTCTTTGCAGCAGAAATTTCAATGAGCTCTTTATCATTGATCATTCCACTACCACCGCAGAAGCTGCCGGTCATACAGGCGGCATTCAGGGTAAAGGAGGAGATTTTTTATATCGCTGGGGCAATCCCGCAAATTATCAGCGTGGTGGCTCAGCAGACCAGCACTTGTTCCGTCCCCACGACGGACATTGGGTTGCTGCCGGCAATCCCGACGCAGGTAAGATCATCGTCTTCAACAATGGAGATTCCAGACCGGGTCCGAAATATTCTACCGTGGAGATCATTGAACCTCCTCTGCTTTCAGACCAGAGCTATCAGCTCGTGACGGATAGTGCGTATCTTCCCAAACATCCCGACTGGATCTATCCAAAGGTACCTGACACTAATTTTTATTCTGCCACGCAAGGAAGTGCTCAGGTGCTGCCAAACGGTAATGTGCTGATCGCAGAATCAAATACCGGAGAATTTATCGAAGTGGAAAGGAATGGTCATATAGTATGGTCTTACGTGTGTCCTGTTAACCCTTCGGGAATCATTACTCAGGGAACGGCCACCGGCGATAACTCTGTGTTTATGATCCGCCGATATGCTGAAAACTATAGTGGCTTTACCGGAAGAACACTTACACCCGGCGATCCGATAGAAATAAACCCGCTGCCATACAATTGTACCATCGTGAAAGTGGATGTAGATGAACTCGAACAGTCGGCATTTTCATGGGAAGCTTTCCCGAATCCTGCAACAGACAAAATTCAGATCCGGATTGCCACTCCGTTGCAGCAGCCGGTAAACATCGCACTTACGGACCTTTCAGGACGTAAGGTATTGAAACAACAGCTTGACTTCTCAAAAAGTACAACTGCCGAACTTTCTGTTGAAGGAATCGCTCCGGGTGTTTATCTGCTGGAGCTTGAAGGAAAAGCCACAAAGTTGCACAGCAAGATAATAGTTCAATAACGTACAATAAATTGTAAAAGGAAGCTGCTTTGACAAAGGCAGCTTCTTGTATTTGATTCATACATGAGGCCTCGTACGAAAACCTCATTTGCAAACCGTAGGTTTGCTTTAATAAACCGGCGAGTATGAAACACATAATATCATTGCTCCTGACAGGCTTGTTATTGATTTCTTGCGGCGAAACTGCTACCAACCAATCAACACACCAAAATGAATCCGAACAGAACACAGAAGCATCTTCTTATTTCTACCGGCGGCTGGAGGGTACAATTGCTGATCAGCCCGTGGTGATGCATTTGCATAAAACAAATAATGGCTACGAAGGAATTTACTACTATGAAAATATTGGTCAGTGGCTGCATCTGAATGTTGATAGCAGTTCTGCTGATAGTATTTATTTCTCCGAATACTATTTGGGAGAAGGATGGGATGGAACAGGATCCGGGAATGCACGTCTTGTATGTAAGTATGAAAACGGTTTGCTGAAAGGAGTCTGGATCAGTAAGGACAATCAAAAGACCTATCCCTTTGAACTGCGTGCAATCTATCCACAGGGAAGCTTTCAATTTGAATTGAAGCAGTTTGAAGACTCGCTGATCGCTTTCCCAGGAATGCAAGAATCGTCTGTTGCACGGGTAGATATTAGTTCTGTAATGCCAAAGGGAAACGAATTGCTGCTTCGCTATGTAGAAAAATTGCTGGGTTTCAAACTAGAATCCACGCAGAATTTCAAAAACACTTACCGGAAATACTTTGAAGAATACCGTCAAAATCTTCCCTCACCCGAAGACAATTCTGTACCGATGCATGTTTACAACTATTTCTATTCGCAAGCTGTGCTGGTGCGATACAACGATAATAATCTCGTAATGTTTGAAGAAAAAGTTTATGAGTACACAGGTGGAGCGCATGGTAACTATGGTAGCACATTACATTGCCTTGATGTTGCAAAGAATGCACGGCTTGAACTCAGCGATATTATCTCTGCTGATTCCGCTACGTTGCAGAAGATTGTAGAACAACAATTTCGCAAACAATACAAAATTGGTGCTTCAGAAAAGCTGACAAAAGTTTTGTTTGAGGAGCATCTGGCATTAACACGCAATTTTTACCTTACAGGAAAAGGCATTGGTTTCTTGTACAATCCTTATGAAGTAGCGGCCTATGCGCAGGGACAGATCGAAGTCTTTGTTCCTTTTACAGTATTGAAAAACCATTTGACGCCAGCCTTCAGAGAAAGGTTAAAAATTGAGGGATGAACTTTGCCGGCTTGTTCTTTGTAACGAAGCCATACGCCTATGATGAAAAAGATAGTCTTACTGCTTTTATTGCCACTATGCAGCTTTGCCCGCGACCTACAATATCCGCAGGGATATTTTCGCAATCCGCTTAATATTCCCATAGTGCTTGCCGGAAATTTTGGTGAGTGCAGGCCCAATCATTTTCACAGCGGACTGGATATAAAGACGTTGGGTAAGGAAAATCTGCCCGTCTTTGCAGCAGCCGATGGCTACATTTCGAGGATAAAAATGGAGAAAGGTGGTTTTGGTCATGCGCTGTATGTTACGCACCCCAATGGCTTTACCACTGTGTATGCACATCTCAACGATTTTGTGCCGGCTGTGCAGCGTTACCTGAAACAACAACAGTACAAAAAACAAAGCTGGGCAGTGGATCTGCAATTGCCTGCTGAAATGTTTCCCGTTAAAAAAGGAGAACAGATAGCCTGGAGCGGAAATACCGGCGGTTCTACAGCACCACATCTGCATTTTGAAATACGCGACAGTCGCACCGAGCATCCGGTCAATCCTATGTTGTTTGGATTTTCCATTCCCGACAGCCGTCCTCCTGTTCCTGTAAGACTTTCTTTTTATGATGTCCGCAAAAGCATCTATGAACAAGAGTCGCAGGTTATCAGCCTCGTGAAACAGGGAAATACTTACACGGTTTCTGATACGATTTTGATGCGCAGCGATAAAGTAGGAATCGGGCTGGAGGTGAATGATTTCATGGATGGTAGCAGCAACACGCTAAACTTTTACACAGCTTCATGGTATCTGGATGATTCGTTGCAAGGTACTATTGTGCTCGACGACATTGGTTACGATGTAACACGTTATTTGCACGCGTATGTAGATTATCGTGAGCACAAGCAAAAGAGTCGCTGGTTTCAGTTGCTATTTCGTCTTCGGGAAAACCAACTGAATCATCTTTATCCTTTTCTGAATGCTGAACGTGGGGCGCTGGAACTCGAAGAAGACAAAACGCATAAGGTGCGTATCGTATTGCACGACGCGACAGGAAATGAAACCACGATCACGTTTCCTATTAGGTCACGAAATGCAGATGCAAATAATCAGGAATGCACGCAGCTTTTTCGTGCCGGCAGTGTAAATCGTTTCGAACATACCAATGTTCAATTTGCGCTCGGTGAAAGAGCTCTGTACGATGATATCTGTTTTCGGTTCAACGTACAGCGCGATGAACTTAGTTTTTCCGACAAATACCAGATTCACCATCCTTATGTACCGGTTCATAGTAGCTTTAAGCTAAACTTGAAACCCAACAAGCCCGTTTCTTTTTCCTTGCGCGATAAACTGGCTTTGGTGTATTCTGACGGCAAGTCGGAACGCGCACAGGCAGCGGACTTTGAGAACGGATGGTACAAAGCCAGCGTTCGAAACTTTGGCACTTACCGGTTGGTGGCAGACACCATCGCACCGATCATCACCTCCTTGCAAAAGCAAAATGCTCTTCTTGGAAATGCAAGTCAGTTGCGTTTTCGTGTGAGTGAAGATCGAACCTCTGTAAAAACTTTTAGGGCAGAGCTGGATGGCAAGTGGATTTGTTTTGAGCCGAGAGGCGATATCTTTTTCTACACTTTCGACGAGCATTGCCCGAAAGGGAAACATCGTTTAAAAATCACTGTCACCGATGAGAACGGTAATATCCAGACTCTTGTCTATAATTTCACGCGTTAGCAAAAGCAGACTTGAAATGAAACTAAAGAAAGGATCGAAGGCGCCGGATTTTACCGCTACAGATCAGGATGGAAGACTTGTTTCGCTCAGCGATTTCAAAGGCAAGAAGCTCGCACTCTATTTTTATCCCAAAGACAATACACCAACCTGCACCGAGCAAGCCTGTAACTTGAGAGACAACATTACAAAGCTCAAAAAGAAAGGAATAGCAGTAGTGGGTGTGAGCACAGACAGCGAGCGAAAACACCAGAATTTCCGCAAAAAATATACACTTCCTTTTCCCCTGCTCGCTGATACGGAACACAAAATGGTGGACGCTTACGGCGTATGGGGCGAAAAAATGCTGTTTGGCAGAAAGTACATGGGCATTCACAGGGTGACTTTTCTCGTCAATGAAGAGGGAAAGATTGATCATATCATCGACAAAGTAGATGCCCGTGATCATGCTGCTCAGATACTCAGTGCCTGGAACCTCTGATCTGTATTACCGAATTGGTTTGAAAGCTGGGCTGTTTGCTTCTATCTTTGTCGGGTAAAAATTCATTATGCTTCCGTTACAGCTTTTCAGGCAGGAAAAGGAAAAGGTCGTTGCCGGACTTCAAAAGAAAAATTTCAAGGAACTGGATTTAGTGGATTCGATCATCGCTTTAGATGAACGCCGCAGGGAATTACAAGTGGAAAGCGATACACTTGCCAGTCAGGTAAACGCCGCGTCGAAGAGCATCGGGCAATTGATGGGGCAGGGTAAAAAAGATGAGGCAGAAAAGCTGAAGTCGGAAGTTGCAAAAAATAAAGAGCGGGCAAAAGAGCTTGTACACAAACTAAACGAGCTCGAACAGGAGTTGCATCAGATGCTGGTGCGCCTGCCTAATTTGCCGCACGAGAGCGTACCCTTTGGTAAAACTCCGGAAGAAAATGAAGTGGTACGTGCAGGAGGCGAAACACCGGATCTCAGCGGACAGAAACTGCCGCATTGGGATATTGCCGCAAAGTATGGACTTATTGATTTTGAACTGGGCAACAAGATTACCGGCAGCGGCTTTCCCGTGTATGTAGGCAAAGGTGCCAGATTGCAGCGCGCGCTCATAAGCTATTTCCTCGATTACAATACACAAGCGGGGTATCAGGAATATTATCCGCCTTATATGGTCAACGAGACCAGTGCCGCAGGAACCGGTCAGCTACCCGATAAGGAAGGACAGATGTATCATGTTACTGAAGATGGTCTTTACCTGATTCCAACAGCTGAAGTTCCTGTCACCAATGTTTATCGCGATGAGATTATTCAGGAGCAGCAACTGCCGGTAAAGATGACTGCTTACAGTCCCTGCTTCCGGCGCGAGGCAGGTTCTTATGGTAAAGATGTTCGTGGACTGAATCGTGTACACCAGTTCGATAAAGTGGAAATCGTACAGTTGACGCATCCGGAGAAAAGCTACGAGGCATTGGAAGAAATGGTGACGCATGTAGAAAAGCTGTTGCAATCGCTGAATCTTCAATATCGTATTCTGCGCCTTTGTGGCGGTGATATGAGCTTTACTTCTGCGCTCACTTATGATTTTGAAGTATATAGTGCTGCACAGGAACGCTGGCTGGAAGTAAGCTCTGTTTCCAACTTTGAAAGCTTCCAGACCAACCGCATGAAGATTCGTTTCAAGGACGGTAACGGGAAGACACATCTGGTGCATTCTCTCAACGGAAGTTCATTGGCATTGCCGCGTATCATGGCTTGTATTCTGGAAAACCATCAGACTCCGGAAGGAATACGCATACCGGAAGCACTTCGTTCGTACTTTGGTAGTGATATCATTCAATAGATTTTTGGCTTTGAAAATCTTTACTTTTACTCGGCTATGATTCAAAGAATACAGACAATCTGGTTGTTGCTGGCTACGCTGGTCAGTGCTTTGCTTTTCCTCGACTGGTACACCGGTTATGTTTATAAAGCAGATATTGCGCAGGGTTTGGGTTCGGTAGTAAAACGGCTCACCGTAACGGAACATTTTCCGTCGCTTATACTGGTAGTGGTCATGGCTTTGATTCCGTTGATTGCCATCTTTATGTTTAAAAACAGAAAGCAGCAGCGAACACTCACCCAGGTAGGAATTCTCTCCTGCATTGCCTTTATCTCGGTCAATCTGATGCGCATCAATAGTTTTACGACATCTACCGCGCCTACGCCAACTAACGGAAGCTATCAGCCCGGTTCGGTCTTGCCTTTGTTTGTGATCCTCTTTCTGATCCTTGCCTGGAGAGGTATCAGCAAGGACGAGAAGCTCGTTCGCTCCATGGATAGGCTGCGTTGAGAAAGTATTTCTGACAAACAAAAGCCCGACAAGCACTGAGCCTGTCGGGCTTTTTATCTACGTTTAGTGGATTCAGCGTCCCGCCTAGACCCACAATATGCAGACGCCCCTTGCAAAGAAGCTACTATCTCTTCATTGCCCCTTCGATTTCTTCTGCGGTGATGGGAATGCCTTTAAACAAGTCAATATTTCCTGTTTTCGTGAGCCAGTAGTTGTTTTCGATACGGATACCCATTTGCTCCTCTTCAATGTAGATACCAGGTTCGATGGTAAAGAGCATACCCTCTTTCACCGGTTCATTGCGTGTGCCTACATCGTGCACATCAAGTCCGAGATGGTGTCCGATACCGTGATAAAAATATTTGCGATAAGCAGGATTCTCCGGATCCTGATTTTTGATATCCGCTTTTGAGATAAGACCAATCTTCAACAATTGCTTTTCCATTTCCTGATTCACTTTGTTGATGTAGTCGGCATAATTAATGCCGGGTTTCAGGATGGAAGCGCAGTATTTGTGTACCGCCAGACAAGCATTATACACTTCCTTCTGACGTTTGGTGAACTTACCATTTACGGGAATGGTACGTGTAAGGTCAGCATTGTAATTGCCATATTCAGCACCAAAATCCATCAACAGCAGATCGCCGTCTTTACACTCGCGATTGTTTTCAACATAGTGCAATACACGTGCGCTATCACCGGAGGCTATGATGCATCCGTAGGCATGTCGTGTAGCACGGTTGCGCAAAAATTCGTGTGTGATTTCCGCTTCGATTTCATACTCCATCACTCCCGGCTGCACAAATTTCAACACTCGTTCAAAAGCCTTGCGGGTAATATCAATAGCCACTTTCGTTACCTCTACTTCCTCCTTCGTTTTCACCGCCCGCAGTTCCTTTATGATACGCGCCGCGCGGTCGTATTGATGGAGCGGATAGCGCTTCATAAAGTCGTGAACGAACAACAGATCAATGCGCGGATTTTCTGTGTTCAGTCGGTCGTTTTCGTTAGTGTTTAAATACACAATATCTGCGTGATGCATCCATACATGCAGTTGCGCTTCTATGCTGTCAACGTACTGTACATTTTGAATGCCGGAGATCGCAGTTGCTTCATCCTTTCTCAACAGGTGACCATTCCATTTTTCCAGATGCTCGTTAGGGCGCTGAATTACCAGCACTTCACGGGCGTTTTTATCTGCATTACCGGGGTAAAGGATCACTATGGTTTTTTCCTGCGCAATGCCTGAGAGCCATACTACATCGGAGTTGGCTTTGTATGCATACACCGCATCACCGTTTTCAGGCAAAACCGGGTTGTAGTGGAAGATAGCAATGCTGTTAGGCTTCATTCTTTTCATGAAGCGCTGACGATTCTGTGTATAAAGTTTGGGTGTGATTGGTAAATACTTCATCGGGAACAAAATAAGGTGGTGAAGTTAAGCAGGAATGGAAAATAAAAATCCCCCATGGGCGGGGGACTATACGATGTACATTATACTTGTTGGTAATTTTTTCATTCACAACTTGTTCGCATTTTTTCTCCAATAACTCTTTGCTCATAAAAAACCGCCTTCGGAGGCGGTTTCGATATTAGACGTTGAATCGGAAGTGCATTACATCGCCATCCTGTACCACGTATTCCTTCCCTTCTATTCTCAGTTTCCCATTTTCACGACAGGCAGCTTCACTCTTGTAGGTAACGAAATCGTTGTAGGAAATCACCTCCGCTTTAATAAACCCTTTTTCAAAGTCAGTGTGAATGACGCTGGCAGCCTGCGGTGCTTTCCATCCGCGGTGGATCGTCCAGGCGCGAACTTCCTGCACACCGGCAGTGAAATAAGTGATGAGGTTGAGCAGTTTGTAAGCAGCACGGATCAGGCGATTCAAGCCCGGCTCTTTCAAGCCATATTCATTCAAGAACAATTCCTTATCCTCTGCACTTTCCATTTCCGAAATCTGCGCTTCAATGGAGTTGTTCATCACGATCACTTCGGCCCCTTCTTCTTCGGCAGCTTTGATCAACGCATCAGAATACTGATTGCCGGTATGAATGGATGCCTCGTCTATATTGGCCACATAGAGTACCGGCTTTTCGGTGAGCAGGAAAAGATCTGCAATTGCCTCACGGTCTTCTCCTTCCAATTGTAACCCACGGATATTTTTTCCTTGTGAAAGATGTTCTTTACAACCCTGAAGCACCTCATAGACACGCGTTGCCTTTGGATCGTTCTTGGCAATTTTCTCATAGCGCGCCATTTTCTTTTCGACACTCTCCAGATCCTTCAATTGAAGTTCCGTGTCGATGATTTCCTTATCACCAACAGGATTGATCGCTCCTTCTTCGCGCAAAATGTTATCATCTTCAAAGCAGCGGATCACGTGCACGATCGCATCTACTTCGCGGATATTCGCCAGAAATTTATTACCAAGTCCTTCCCCCTTACTTGCACCTTTTACCAGTCCCGCTATGTCTACAAATTCAATAGTGGTGGGAACGGTCCTGTTTGGCTGCACCAGTTCCGCAAGTTTATCCAGTCTTTCGTCGGGCACATCTACCTGCCCTACATTGGGTTCTATGGTACAGAAACGATAGTTGGAAGCCTGCGCTTTTGCACTGTTGCTCACGGCGTTGAACAGCGTGGATTTACCCACGTTCGGAAGTCCGACAATACCTACTTGTAAAGCCATCTGGTTTTGAAAATTTGCGCAAAGGTAAGGGATTGGCGATTTGGTAATCTGATAATGTGCAGCGTGTACGCTAAGCACGCTCACGAAAGTTGTTGTAATTCCAGCATTTTTTCGGCCATCAGTCCCCGCACTTTTTCTTTGAGGACAGGCAAATCTTTTAGGGTAAGTCCCGTTACCTCTACAGGAGGTAGAAACACGGCCCTGTTGCGTCCCGGCCAAAGTTTCCACCAGGCGCTATAATGCCAACGATGTACAGTGTCGAGGAAAAGCAGTGGGAGGATTGGCGTTTGGGCATTAATGGCGAGTCGAAACGCACCATCGTAAAACTCCTTCATTGGTGCTTCTGTTTCATTGAAAGTACCTTCGGGAAAAATCGTGATGTGACATTCCTGTCTCAGCTGACGCCACATCAGTCGCATACTTTTTGCTCTGCTTTCCGGACTGCTGCGGTCTACCAGAATGGCGAGTTGCTTATACACAAAGCCAAACACCGGCACTTTAGCCATTTCTTTTTTTGCCAGCGTGCGAAAGTATTCTGGGATGGCAGCATAGATGTTTACCGTGTCGAGGTAAGAGATGTGATTGGCTACGATAACAAATTTCTCATTGCGTGGAAATACTCCCAGTAGGCGTAGGGGCATTCCTATCAGATAGAGCCAGCCTTTCGCCCAGTATTGTACAATGCCGGTGATGATACGTCTTGCTGCCGGTGTATCGCGCGACCCGATGATCAAGAAGAACGGAAAGGCCGCAAGAACACTTGCCACAAAGCTTAGCAAAACGAAAAGGGTATAGAAAGGCTGAAACAGCGTTCTCATTATGCACTCATGCCCGGAAATAAGGGTCTGCCGATGAGTTCACGGAAAGGCCAGGGAATCGTAATCAGGATAACCAGCAAAGCAATAAGTGTAAACCAGAAAAGCTTGCGCAATTTTTGTCCGTCCGGGATATTCTTTTTTGCAGCGCTATAACCTATGTGGATGAGAACCACACCGATTAGCATTCCTGACAGATGTTCGATTGCCCAAAAGCGCTGATACTTATCGGCCATATTCAGTACACCGCCTGTCAGCACGTCGAACCATCCACGCAGATAGTATAATGAAAGTCCGATGAGAAGTTGAATGTCTACCCCAATCATCATAAACATTGCCACTTTCCGGTCGGTAGCGTTAAAACTCCGCTTTCCACTCATGCCACTAAAACTGCGTACAAGCGTTAAGATGACAAACAATAAAACAACCCAGCGCATCAGGTTGTGCAAGTGCAAAAGTCCGTTCTGCATAGTGGAAATTTTTTTTGACAGTTAAAGGTACTAAACAAATGTTCAGTGTACATGTCAATCATGAATTTGAAGAACACGCATGTCAATAAAGAAACCGCCTCCGATAAGCGGAGACAGTTTCTTACAATTTTCACTGAAATCAGGAGCGTACGCCCATTTCTTCGAGTCGTTCTTTTACAAAACTTCCCAGTTCTTGTATGTATGCCGGTGAAAAATCAAAACGGATCCCCGCCGCTTCATAAAGTTCTTTCAGCGTACGTGTATAGCCAAGGCTCAATGCATTCATATAGTTGTCGAGCGCCTGCTCTTTGTTTTGTCGGTATTGACGCCACATGGCAATCGCTCCGAGCTGTGCTATGCCATATTCTATATAGTAGAAAGGCACTTCATAAAGATGTAATTGTTTTTGCCAGAAATATGCGCGGTATTCCTCAAAGCCCCTCCAGTCAACCACACCGGTAGTGAACTCATTTAATATCGCCAGCCAGTTTTCCTTTCGTTCCTGACGACTGTGCCCCGGATGGGTATAAAGCCAATGCTGGAATTTATCAATTGTTGCAATCCAGGGTAATACAGAAATCACACGCTCCATTTCTTCCAGTTGTGCACGATGCAGATCATCTTCGTTGCTGAAGAACTCGTTCCAATATTCCATGGTAAAAAGCTCCATGCTCATACTGGCCAGTTCGGCTATCTCCATCGGATACTCCTTGAAAGCACTTAGCGGCAGTGGATGCGAAAGGAATGAATGCACCGCATGGCCGCCTTCGTGCATCATCGTGATCAGATCTCCGACAGTTCCGGCTGCATTCATAAAGATAAAAGGCACGCCTGTTTCCGCGAGCGGACAATTATACCCTCCCGGAGCCTTACCCTTTCTGCTTTCCAGATCCAGACGCCCCATAGCAACCATGGTTTGCAGGCATTGAGCGAAGTAGGGGCGAAGCTTTCCGAACACTGCAATCGCTTTTTCTGCCAGTTCTTTACCTGTTTCAAAAGGATGCAGCGGTTCCACACCTTCCGGTTCCGCATCTGTATCCCAAGGACGCATGACATCCAGACCAAGGCGTTTTTTGCGGTGGAGCGTTAACATTTTTTGCAGTGGAAGGATATGTTCTTTCACTGCTTCATGAAACTGGAAGCATTCTTCTGGTGTATAATCAAAGCGCCCGAGCTCGCGGAATTTGTAATCGCGGTAATTATCGAAACCTGCATTTTGTGCAACCTGTTGGCGGCGTTTCAGCAATTCATCGAATAACTCATCGAGTTTTTCTTTATCCTCAAGTCTGCGGGACGATATTTTTCTGAATACCTCTTCTCTCAACGCGCGGTCAGGGTTTTGCAGAAAGCGTGCAGCCTGTTGCAATGTATATTCCTTTCCTGTAAGCGTCACCGTCATTTTGCCCGATATCACCCCGTACTGTTGTGCCTGTACACTTAGTTCAGCCTGTATCGGTACATTTTCTTCACGATACAACTTCACCATGTTGTCGACATTGCGCAGGTATGGAAAATATACCGAACGATTGAGGTCCTTTGTGAAAGGGCAGTCCAGAAGTTTCTTATTCAGGTCGAAAAAATAAGGCTTCATTTTCGGCTCAATCTCAAGGCAGAAATAAGTGAAGGCTTCTTCCAGATTTTTATCGGTGGTGTCGCAGGTCATTTTTATCTGTCTCCAGCTCGCGTCTTCACTGATCACCGCTTCAAGTTCCGAAACGTCTTTCAACCATCGCTGCAATGCTTCAAGGTTATCTAGAGGACGGTTCTTCAGGTCTTCAAAATAAGGCTGCAATGCATCCCAGGTAGTTATTGTAAAATCGGAGGGCAGAAACGTCCGTGGCATCTTTTCTATAAAGGCATTGTTTTCAGTCATTTGTAAAATATTTAGCGATTATACCTTCTTTGAAAAGGCAAAGGAACAATAAAAAGCAGAACCATATGAAAAACCGCGCCAAATAGCTGGAGAACAAAGTTTTTATAAAGTGCTCAAATACCGGATTCGAATATATTTTTTATTTAATTAAATCTGCGTATAAAAGCGAAGACTCAGGGCGGCTAGCTGAAAATATAATGACAATCAAATTGTTATAAATAAAATAGCCATTCTAAAAACTGTTAATATTTATAAACTATATCGCCCAAATTGCAAAACCATTTTTTTACTTTGGGGGGTATTATTACATTTGTAGCAAGTTGTGAATTTAATGGGTTAGTAAGTGAGAGCCGCCGGATTCCTCCAGTGGCTCTTTTCTTTTTGTCTGAATTACAGTTTTACACTTGTAGCTTTATATCTCCAAATTCGCTTTTCTTTCTCTTGCTTTTTTAAACCAAATCCGGTTTTAGTTTTACTTTTCAGCTTAGATGGCCAAAATAAAAAGCGCTTTTTTTTGTCAGCAATGCGGATTGGAAACACCAAAGTGGACCGGCAAATGTCCTTCCTGCGGTGCCTGGAATTCTTTCGTGGAGGAAATTGTCCAGAAGGACAGCAAAACCAAAGCTGATTCCTTGTGGCAGGAACCTTCCGCGAAGGAGAAAAAGAAAGCACAGCGGATAGATGAAGTTACTTCTCAGGAAGAAGTGCGTATGCAAACGCCAGATCCTGAGTTAAACAGAGTGTTGGGTGGTGGGATGGTTCCGGGCTCTGTCATACTGGTAGCGGGCGAACCGGGTATCGGAAAGTCTACGCTTTTTCTTCAGAATGCATTGCAATGGAAAACGATTACAACCCTTTATGTAAGCGGAGAGGAAAGTCCCCGCCAAATAAAGATGCGTGCAGACCGGATGAATCTGCGCAATGAGCATGTATTTCTGCTCAATGCTACAGACACGGCGGCTATCTTTCAGGAAATAAAACGACTGCGTCCTCAGCTGTTGATCATCGATTCCATTCAGACTTTGGAATCACCATATATTGAGTCGGCTGCAGGTAGTGTGTCGCAGGTGAGGGAATGTGCGGCAGAATTGCAACGCTATGCTAAAGAGTCGGGCATACCTGTTATCATCATCGGACATATTACTAAGGAAGGTTCTATTGCAGGTCCGAAAGTATTGGAACATATGGTAGATACGGTGCTTCAGTTTGAAGGAGACCGTCATTATGCTTACAGGATTTTGCGGACACTCAAAAACAGATTTGGCTCCACTTCCGAACTCGGCATTTACGAAATGGTAGCGCAGGGCATGCGCCCGGTAACCAACCCTTCAGAAATACTGCTTACACAACATGAAGAACCATTGAGCGGCATTGCGATAGCGGCGACCATGGAAGGTTTGCGACCGCTGATGATCGAAGTGCAGGCTTTGGTAACAAGTGCCGTGTATGGTACCCCTCAAAGAACGGTCAGCGGCATGGATCTCAGACGACTTCAGTTACTTCTGGCGGTGCTGGAAAAACGAGGTGGTTTTCAATATGGTGCCAAAGATGTGTTTGTGAACATCGCCGGAGGTATCAAGGTCGAAGACCCTTCCATAGAATTAAGTGTAGTATGTGCGTTACTTTCTTCCTATGAAGACAAAGCGCTTCCGTCGAATATCTGTCTGGTGGGTGAGGTGGGTTTGAGCGGAGAGATCAGAGCCGTAAACAGGGTGGAACAGCGTATTGCGGAAGCCGACAAACTGGGAATGGATGCTATCTTTATTCCGAAAGGCAACCTCAAAGGACTGGACAAAAAGAACTATAAGATCGAGATAAAGACGGTAGGCAAAGTAGAGGACATCTATTGTTTGCTGTTTGGCTGATACTTAATATAGTAAACCGTTTCTTCCTATGGTAACTACACAGCGAGTACTACATTCTTTGCAGGGTCTAAGTTATGGGCTCGGGCATTTATTCTTTCCGCGACTTTGCGAAGGGTGCAGCAAACCACTCCTGCAGGTGGAAGAAGTAGTTTGTCTGGGCTGTGAAACACAGGTTGCGTATACACAATATCATCATACGGTTGAAAATGAGACTGCTTTACGTCTGTCAGGCAGAATACCTTTCAAACATGCTACCTCTCTGACATACTTCACAAATGAGGGTTTGCTACAGCATCTGGTTCACGGCATGAAATATCAGGGTAAAACGAAGAACGCGGTATATCTGGGAAAACAACTCGGTATGGCTATAAAAGATTTGAATTGGGAAGTGGATGCCCTGATACCCGTTCCGTTGCATAAAAAGAAAGAAGCGGCTCGTGGCTACAATCAAAGTCTGTATATCTGTAAGGGTATTGCTGCTATATTGGAACTTCCTGTTTTGCAGCATGTGGTTGTCAGAAACCGTTTTACTACCAGTCAAACAAACAAAACGCGTGAGGAGCGAATCGCCAATGTTGCCGGGTCTTTTAAAGTAACAGATCCGGATGCTTTAAGCGGAAGACATATCCTTTTGGTAGACGATGTACTGACCACCGGTGCTACGATTGAAGCATGTGCAAATGCGCTTTTATCTATACCAGGAGTTTCCGTTAGCGTAGCCACTGTGGGGCTCGCAGTGTGAGTTGTTGATAAAAAACACCTTAGATTTTATTGCAATTGCTACAATTTCACCGTACTTTTCTCGATAATTTCCGACACACACTGGCTTTACTAAACCATTTAACTACAAAAATTCTCTGTATGAAAAAACATGCACTACTCACAGCTACGTCTCTGCTTTTCGCAGCGGTGTCTTTTGGTGCAGGCTTCCAGGTAAATTATCAGGGACTGCGGCAGGTTGCCATGGGCGGCACGGGTACCGGATGGATGTGGGATGCATCATCTATCTTTTACAACCCCGGAGGACTTGCGCGGCTGAAAAACATTCAGGCATATGGCTCCGTGCAGTTTCTGATGATCAATACACAATATGTTCAAACTCCAACCGGTGGTTATTCTGAAAGATCTAAATCGCAGGTCTTCACGCCTTTTAACGTCTATGTGGGTGGAAGGCTCCGGGAGGAGGGAAAGCTGGCGCTTGGTTTAGGAATTTACACTCCATTCGGTAGCGGCCTTAGCTGGAATAATAACTGGGAAGGCCGTTATGTCATCCAGTCAATTGCTATGCAGACAATCTTTTTTCAACCAACCCTCAGTTACAAGATCAGTGATGCGATAAGCCTGGGTGGCGGTTTTGTATACGCTACCGGCAATGTAAAATTCAAACGTGCCATGCCGGTACAGGACAATGCCGGAAACGATGGCTATGCGGAACTGAAAGGACGTGCCAATGGTGTAGGACTAAATCTGGGTATTCATATTATGCCTACAGAGAATGTCCAATTGGGTATCAACTACCGTTCGCAGGTAAATATGACTGTAAGAAACGGTGACGCCCGTTTTGTAGTGCCTGCCGCGCTTTCTTCCAGTTTCCCCAACACAGATTTTAAAACTGAAGTTCCTCTGCCACAAGTTTTCTCAGTAGGTATCGGTGTAAGACCTGTGAAGAACCTCACGCTCACAGCCGAAGTGAACTGGATGGGCTGGAAGCCTTATGATACATTGTTCTTCGACTATGAAGACAACACGCCTGCATTACAGGATACCAAGGCTCCACGCAATTATAAAAATACAGTAGCCTTTCGTCTGGGTGCTAATTTCAAAGCTAGTCCACGTTTTGCTGTAATGGGTGGATTTGCATACGATCCCACTCCGGTAGCAGACGGATTTGTTTCTCCTGATCTTCCTGATGCTGATCGCTGGCTGGTAACAACAGGCCTTACCTTTAAAGCGACCGATAGACTGACCCTTCTGGGAGCGCTGGAATACGGTGCGTCTCAAAAGCGAGATGCAGAGTATCTGCCGGAAAACTTCAACGGTAAGTATCAGACCAAAGCATTTATTCCATGCATTGGTATCACTTATGATTTCAGATAAAATCAAACAACACAGCAGCAATGAAAAAGTTATTTATCATATTTGGTATTGTCGCGCTTGCTTCCTGTAAGCCTAACCTGAAGGTGGATACGCCTACGGCTAACGGACTGGATTTTAGCAATTATGTGGCGGTTGGTAATTCTGTTACCGCTGGTTATGCGGATGGTAGTTTGTACAGAAGTGGTCAGATCAATTCTTATCCCAACATGCTGGCAAGTCATTTTGGTTTGTTGGGACAATCCATAGTTTTCAAACAACCGTTACTTCGTAGCGATGCGGGCTTCCCTTCACCGAAACGTGTATTGGGTTATTATACAGATTGTACCGGAGCTACTTCACTGGCTCCGACATTTACTACAGATCCGGTAGACTCGCTTGATAACACCAATATCTCGGTAGAAGGTCCTTTCAATAACTTTGGTATTCCCGGTATTCGTGCCATTGATTATCTTATTCCCGGATACGCAGATCTGGCAGCGGCTTACGGCTTTCCATATGCAAAGCGCATGTTTACCAACAGTGCATGGCGCCCGCTTGATGAGCTAAAACTTAGCTCGCCTACATTCTTTACCCTTTGGCTGGGTACCAACGATGTTTTAGGTTATGCATTAAGCGGTGGTGAGGAAAACACTACACTAGCTATTCATCCCAATAATATTTCTGACTTTAACCAGTTCCGCGCGGGCTATGACTCAGTTTTAAGCGTACTGACACGCACTGGAGCTAAAGGGGTATTGTTGAACATTCCTGATATCACAACGATTCCATTCTTTACAACGATCCCTGCCAATGGAATGGTGCTGGATACCATACAGGCTTCAAAGCTTAATGCAGCTACCGGCACTACCATGTTCAGAGCAGGTAATAACTATTTCATCATTCAGGATATTAGCGCGCCTGGCGGAGCCAGACAAATGAAGGATGGCGAACTGGTACTCTTGTCTATACCTCAGGACTCTCTGAAGTGTTATGGCTGGGGAAGCCTGGTGCCCATTCCAAAGCGTTATGTGCTTACTCACGATGAGGTTGCGAAGATCAACGGTGCCATCACAAGCATCAATGCACATATTGCAGGAAAAGCTGTCGCGATGAATTTACCGCTGGTAGATATCAACACTTTCCTGAAAAATGCCATGACAGGATATATGTACAACGGCGTTTCTTACACGACACAGTTTATCAGCGGTGGTGCTTTTTCGCTCGACGGAGTGCATTTGACTCCGCGCGGACAAGCTTTGGTAGCGAACGAGATCATCAGAGCTATGAACAGTTTTTACAAGTCAACCCTGCCAATGATAGATGTTCACCAATATCCTGGCATCAGGTTCCCTTTGTAAGTTCTTTTTATCAGTTTAGATAATTGAAAGCACCTCATGGGTGCTTTTCTTTTTGGAACAAACATCAGATTGTGAATGATCATCTTCCTGTCTTTTCCCTTTCCAGCATATCGCTCACAGCAAGCACTAGCTCATAAGGAAGGTTGACATGCTCGGGATCAGCCACATCGTAGCGCCCCAACTCGCTCCAGGTCATAAAAAATCGAGGGTAGCCTTTAATGTTCACTTCATAGTATAAGCCGTCTTTTCGCATATGCGGAACGACTACTACAAGTACTTCCTGTTTGTTGAAATAGACAGTGTTGGAAAAGTTTCGTGGCATTTTTTACTTTTTGTGATAGCCTTCGGGACAATTGATGAAAGGCAGCCATTAGCCGGTAAAGTTAGGAGTATTAACACCGGTGTGATAATTAAGCCTGCTGCAATGCGTAGATTTACAGATAAGCTTAGTAAAATAAATCTATGAGCAAAAGTCTACTGTTGGGTTTGATGACATTTTTATACAGCACTACTACCATGGCGCAGGACGAATCTGCATCTGTTATCTGTGCGAAATATCGCTTTCATCAGCAACAGGCGAAGGCCAAAGTAACTGTTGCCGATCCTGCCGAGGATGAGTACGATATGTTGCATGTAAAAATGAACCTCAGTCTCGATAATACCTCTGTGACGATCAGCGGTGATGTGACTACCACAGCAAGGGTAGTAGCGTCTTCCATGCCGGCATATGTATTTGAGTTAAACGATCAATTAACGATTGATTCGGTCAAGATTAATAATCAATTGCTCAACGTCTCTACTAACGGATATGTGAGAACAGTAACCCTACCTTCTCCTTTATTACAAAATGCAGTCTTCACTGTACAGGTGTTCTATCACGGCACCATTTCAAGCGGCACTTCGTTTTTCAGCACGGGTATTCGCAACCAGTTGTCTCCGACCTGGGGTAATATGGTGACTTATACTATGAGCGAACCTTACGATTCTCGTGACTGGTGGCCTACCAAACAATCGCTTACAGATAAGATTGACTCTGCAGACATCTGGGTGACTGTACCGTCAAATCTGAAAGTCGGAAGCAACGGACTGCTACAGGCAGTAACACCGATACCTAACGGTCAGTCGCGCTATGAATGGAAAACAAGATACCCTACAGATTATTATCTGCTTTCGATATCAGTAGCGTCTTATGTTGACTACTCATTTTATGCACCACTTCCCAACTCCAACGATTCGGTACTGGTACAGAATTACATTTATGACAATCCGGCTACACTCCCTTTTTTCAAAAGTCAGATAGACTCCCAAAGGCAGATGATATATTTTTTGTCAGAGTTGTATGGAAGATACCCTTTCTGGGAGGAAAAATATGGCAACTGTATGGTGCCTCTTTCCGGAGGAATGGAACACCAGACCATGACAAGTCAGGGGCATTTCGGAACGACACTTACAGTACATGAGCTCGGGCATCAATGGTTTGGAAACAATGTTACCTGCGGTAGCTGGAAAGATGTTTGGCTCAATGAAGGGTTTGCAGCTTACACAGAATATCTATTTGTTGAGCGGTTCTGGCCACCGTCGCAGGCATACTTTTATCTTCAGGATAAGCATAACAACGTTTTGCTCTATGATACATCTTCGGTCTATGTGAATGATACCACTCAGGTCGACAGAATTTTCGATGGCAGATTCACCTATGATAAAGGAGCATCTATCGTGCATACACTTCGTTTTGTTTTTGACAACGACAGCCTTTTCTTCGCTACCCTGCGGGACTATCAATCGCAGTTTGCCGGCAAGACTGCGCAGATATCTGATTTTAAAACCATAGCCGAGCAAAATCTTGGGAAGAATCTCGATACTTTTTTCAACCAATGGATTTATAGTCCAGGACATCCTATCTACAGCGCTACCTGGAACCAGAACGGCAACTGGGTATTTGTAAAACTGAATCAAACTTCTTCCCATCCTGCAATAAATCTGTTCAGTACACCTGTGGAGTTGCATCTGTTCGCACCTACCGGAGACACCATGATTCGTGTATATCACGATCAGGCATCTCAGACTTATACCTTTTATTGGGACAGACCCATGTCCGGATTGAATATTGACCCGAACGACTGGTTGCTGAATGAATTCGGGCAGATAACAAAAGACTTAAGTTTGAATCTGCAAGGTGCAGATATGCAGGAGATCATTGTTTTCCCAAATCCTGCAGGCGAACAATGGCATGTAAAGAATGTACGCGAAGAAACAAATCTGCGTCTTGCAGATTTGAACGGGAGAATTGTTTGGAGTGGTAAGACTTCCGGTGATATTTCGATTCCTGCACAAGGACTTTCAAGTGGTGCCTATTTACTCCACTTCCACAACAGCAGTGTTTCAAAAACGATCAAACTTATCAAACAATAGTGAGCTATATGAAATCAAAGATCCTGTTTCTGGCAGCGGCCATCTCTCTGAACAGCCTGGCAGAAGGGCATTCACTTTGTTCAAACCAGAAACATACCCCTAAGACAAAAACAACCATAGCCGTTCCACAGGAAGACGACTACAATGTCCATTATGTGAAACTTGATCTTACGGCAACAAATACTTCCACAGCCGTCAGTGGTAGTGCTACAACAATGGCTACCGTAGTAGTTTCGTCCATGAGTGACTATTACTTTGAGTTAAGCAATCAGCTTACGATTGATTCAGCTAAAGTAAACGGGCAGTTGTATCCGGTGACCACCGTGAATGCTTTTGTTCGCAGAATTACTTTGAACAGTCCTTTTCCCGCAAATACAAATTTTACAGTCGATATTTATTACCATGGCGCTCCTACAGGTGGGACGGGATTTTTTACTAATGGCATTTTGAGCCAGACAGACAATTCTGTTCCTGTGCAGGTGACACACACGGTGAGTGCAGCTATTCACTCGCGCGACTGGTTTCCCTGCAAGCAATCGCTTACAGATAAGATCGATTCTGCAGATATCTGGATATCTGTTCCCAGTGGTCTAAAAGTTGCCAGCAATGGCTTGCTTAAGAACGTAACGCCTATCGGGCTCAATTATGAGCGATACGAATGGTCGACACGCTATCCTGTCGATTACTATCTTTTGTCTTTTGCAGTTGCCCCTTATCAGGAGTATAATTACTACATGCACTTCCCAGGAGGAGATTCGATGCTGATACAAAATTTTTTATATAATACTCCATCCGTATTGCAGCAGCACCGCGATGAACTCGATTCCATAGCGAATCTTGTAAACTTCTTCTCGGTTATTTTTGGAAAATATCCTTATGACAAGGAGAAATTCGGTATCTGCATGACTCCCCTGGGTGGAGGAATGGAAAACCAAACCATGGTATCGCTTGGTTCTCTGGATATGGAACTGATCGCACATGAACTGGCACATCAGTGGTGGGGCGATCTGGTTACCTGTCAGTCGCTGCAAGATATGTGGCTGAATGAAGGTTGGGCTGCTTATTGCGAACAATTGTATCTGGAGAGATTTCGTGGGGCAAGTGCCATGCAGGCAAAACGAACAACCGTACATAACAATGTAACGTCCGGAATCGGAGGTTCTGTTTATGTGGACGATACCACACAAGAGAGCCGGATTTACAGTGGGCGACTGACTTATAACAAGGGCGCTGCCGTAGCGCACATGCTGCGTTATGTGATCAACGACGATATGCTGTTTTTCAACGTGCTTCGCGACTATCATCAGACCTTTGCCTTCGCTACTGCCACAACAGATGATTTGAAAGCCATCGCAGAACAGGTCACCAATATTGATCTCGACACCTTTTTCCATCAGTGGGTGTATATGGAAGGCTATCCTACCTACGGTGCTAAATGGGCGCAGAATGGAAATCAGGTAGTAATTCGCCTGACGCAAACTCCCAGCAAACCTTCATCAGTCCCGGTTTTCAACACCCCGCTGGATATACAGCTGTCATCTCCACAGGGCGATACAGTGATACGAGTGCTGAACAATCAGAATGTTCAATACTATACTTTTCAGTGGAGCAAACAGATGACAGGAATGACTGTTGACCCCTACGATCATATTCTCAACAGAACGTCAACTTTTACCAACGATCCTGCAATACTGTCTTTAAAGGAGTATGAACTTGGCAAAGTAGAAATTTACCCAAATCCCGCCACTCGCGACTGGACAGTAAAAAATATTCGTCCCAATACCCGCCTTACTCTGATGGATATGCAGGGGAGAATTTTGTGGTCAGATACGTCTTCTGCGGATAGTATGGTAATTCCTGCGGAGGGGCTGGTTCCGGGCAATTATCTGGTGAATCTGGTATATGAAGATTATGCACACAGCTACCATCTGAGCAAGCACTGATGGTTGAGGTTTGTGATGCACAATACGGTATCTTTGGCGTCTCCTAGCCAACCGATTTAATGATCCTGGACCATTTGAACGATCTCTTTGCGCAGATTGCAGATCAGCCTTTAGCTTCATTGAGCGTAGTCGTTAATCTGATTATCATAGAAAGCCTTCTGTCTGTAGATAATGCTGCGGTACTGGCGACCATGGTTCTGGATCTTCCCAAAGATCAGCGGAAGAAGGCGTTGAAGTACGGCATACTCGGCGCTTATATCTTTCGGGGAATATGTTTAGTATTTGCGGCAGTGCTCATTCAGATATGGTGGTTCAAGCCGATCGGTGGTGTTTATCTGTTGATCCTTGCGTTGCGATACTTCTTTAAAGGGAAGCCCAAAGATGAGGTGCATACCATAGAGGAAGAGCTGGATATGAAGCATAAAAGCTGGCTCTATCGGAAAACACTTGGCGCATTCGGACCTTTTTGGGCAACTGTTATTCTGGTAGAGCTTATGGATCTGGCTTTCTCTATAGACAATGTGATCGCTGCCAACGCCTACACTAAAAATATTATCCTGATCTGGACGGGGGTTTTTATCGGTATTCTTGCCATGCGCTTTGTGGCGACCGGCTTTGTGAGACTCATGGAACGCTATCCTTTTCTTAATACATGCGCCTATCTGGTGATTGGTATTTTAGGCACGAAACTTACGCTGTCCGTCATCACGCATTATTACCCCTGTTCTGCATTTGCACTTTTTCTGGAAGGTCCACAGGCATGTCTTCATGCGCAGGGAAAAGAGCTACGTGAAGGGGAACATCCGACCATTTGGGGAGACCTGCTCACCTCCATCCTGAGCATAGGCATCTTTCTGGTTCCTGTGCTTACTTCTGTTTTGTTCAACTTTCCCAAGCGACACAAACCGGAGGAAGAATCTGATATAGTAAACAAGAAATAAAAAGCTGCACGATCTCATGCAGCTCCAAATATTTGCAAGCGAAATCCAAAAATTATCTATTCGCCGGTATTTGCAGGCTTTTTCATGATAGCATAAACCTCAATCGCAAAGCCGATCATCATGATAATGGGTGCCAGGGTAATCCTTCTGAAACTGTACACCTCATCATAGTTAAACTTTGTAGGATCAGGACTTTTCCCACCTGCTATCAGTACCAGCCCGAGCAGAATCAATGCTACTCCGGCGATCATCCAGGTGAAATTACTTTTATCGAAAAGAAAAACCTGATTGCCTTTGGGAACGTTGCTGGCAGCAGGTGTTTTGGTAGTCGTTTTTTTGTTAGCAGTAGCCATAATATGTTGTGTCTGTTTTTGCAAATTAATAAAGATCGTCGACGTGCATTTTCAGGTATTTCAATACCGACCTATGTGTGCTGATCACCGAAATTAAAATACCCAGAACAATCATTCCCGACATGAGGATAGCTAGCAGCACCGGCTCATGCAATGCAGCTAATGAAGGTAGTTGACTTTCCGCAAAGGAAATTACCAGCCAGAGTCCAACAACAGCGATCACACCGCTGATAAAACCGTTCATGACCGCCCTTTTGTCGAAAGGTTTGGTAATGAACCAGCGCGTAGCACCCACCATCTGCATGGTTTTAATGAGAAAGCGATTGCTGAACATTGCCAGTCGTACCGTATTGTCAATCAAAATCACCACCACTATGAACAGCAGCAGTGAGATAGCACCCAAAATGATCCCGATCTTGCGGAAGTTGGCATTCATTTTCTCTACCACCCCCGTAGGATAACTTACTTCGCGCACGATATTGCTCTGACGCACGAAAGCCTCGATTTTTGCGAGACTATCCTGGTTTACATACACCGACGGCATCTTGATGTTGATGGAGGTGTATAATGGATTGAAATCGAGCAATTGGGTGAAATCTTCTCCCCATTCTTTTTCAAAATCTTTCGCAGCCTCTTCCTTAGTGGTGATGGTAGCGTCCCGCACGAAGGGCTGATTGTCAAGAATCCCCTTCAGTCTGGCAGCCAATTCGGGTCGGGTATTATCGTGAAGGATCACCTGCACCTCAATGTCTTCTTTAAAACTACGGGTCAGTCCACGCCCATTGATCACAAGCCACCCCAGCGTTCCTAAAAGGAACAGCACCAGGGAAACACCGATGATGGCATACACGTATGATGGTTTAGATTTCTGTCCTGCTGGCATGCATAGGTGGTTATCGTCCAAAAATAGAAAAATAAACATGCAGCCACCGGGAAAGCCTGTTAAAAAATTCCGGAATTCCTCCGGTAGTCATTTTTTACTTTTGCTGTTTCCCTCTTTACTTTTACCACATGCAGGATCTCAGACCTTTTTTTGAAGACCGCCATTTTCTGGAAGAACGGCCCAAGGGCACTTATCAGCCACTGCAATGGGGAGCGAATATTCCTTATGCCAACCGTGAAGGTTTCGACTGGGAAGGTGCAGACATTGTGATCATTGGTTGCGGTGAGGTGCGTGGAGAAGGAGGTGAAGCCGGTTTTTCAAATGCTCCGGATGCCATTCGCGAACAACTCTACCAGTTATACAACTGGCATCCGGGTGTAAAGGTTGCCGACGCAGGAAATATTCTTCAAGGGGCCAATGTGGATGATACCAGAGCGGCGCTTCGTACCGTATTGGAAGAAATGCAGGAAGCGGGAAAATTAGTGATTGTACTTGGTGGGTCGCACGATCTTACACTGCAGCAATATGAAGCTTTCAAGAAAAATGGAAAGGTCATCAATGCTGCTGTGGCAGATATGCTGGTAGATCTTGACGAAGCAGAGACCATTACATCGCGGAGTTTTCTGATGGATATGCTTACCGGTCAGCCCAATTACATCAGACATTACAGTCATATCGGCTTCCAAAGTTATTATGTACATCCGCGCATGCTGGAAACCCTCGACAAGCTTCGTTTCGATTTTTTCCGGCTGGGCAGGGTGCGGGAACATTTTGAAGATATGGAACCCGTGCTGCGTACCAGCGATCTGTTTAGCTTCGATATTTCTGCCGTACGATACAGCGATGCTCCTGTGAATACCGACGGTTCACCCAACGGCTTCACAGGCGATGAGGCATGTATCCTCACACGCTTTGCAGGTATGAGCAATCAGCTTTCTTCCTTCGGTATTTATGGTTATGAGCCCAGAAAAGATCGCTACCGGATGACTGCCAAGCTGATAGCCCAGATGATCTGGTATTTTATTGACGGTTACCAGATTCGCAAGAATGAGGCGAAACTCACCGATCATGAAGAATTTGTAGAGTTTTATGTGACTTTCACCAGCAACGATACCGTATTCCTGAAAAGCAAAAGAACCAACAGATGGTGGATGAAGCTCCCCAACAATATGTTTGTACCATGTTCCTACAACGATTATCTGCTGGCAAGCAACAACGAAATACCGGAACGCTGGCTGAGAGAACAGGAGCGGCTTTTGTAAACCAATAACCGTATTTTTGTCGAAACCACTCGCACCAGCGGAGTGGTTTTTTTATCCGATCAACAAAATGATAGAGAATAAAAATATCATTGAACAGGAAGAAAGAGCTGTACTGGTAGGGCTTGTGTATGGTCATCAGACAGAGCCTATGGTGAAGGAATATCTGGCAGAACTTGCCTTTCTTGCTGAAACCGCCGGAGCTAAGGCAGAAAAGACTTATATACAAAAGCTTCCAAAGCCCGATAGCCGCACCTTTGTGGGAAAGGGAAAGCTTGAAGAGATACGAGAATATGTTCACGCAAAAGGGATTAACCTGGCGATCTTCGACGACGAACTTACCGGTTCGCAGATCGGAAATATTTCAGAAGCGTTGGGAATTAAAACCATAGACCGAAGTGATCTGATCCTCGATATCTTTGCCCGACGAGCCAAGACCGCACAGGCTAAAGCACAGGTGGAACTGGCACAATACCAATACATTTTACCGCGCCTGAAAGGAATGTGGAAGCATCTGGAGCGTTTGGGTGGTGGCATCGGAACCCGTGGACCAGGGGAATCGGAAATAGAAACCGACCGCCGGATTGTAAAAGACAAGATCAATCTTTTGCGGAAAAGACTGGCAGAGATAGATAAACAGGCGATTACGCAAAGAAAAGAACGTGGAACTTATATCCGTGTGGCTTTGGTAGGATATACCAACGTGGGCAAGAGTACACTGATGACCATCCTGAGTAAGTCTGAGGTATTTGCCGAAAACAAACTATTTGCCACGCTCGACACCACTACACGCAAGGTGGTGTATGAACAAACACCTTTTCTGTTAAGCGATACTGTAGGTTTTATCAGAAAGCTGCCACACCATCTGGTAGAGAGTTTTAAGAGTACGCTCGACGAGGTGCGCGAAGCCGACTGTCTGCTGCATGTAGTGGATATTTCCCATCCTGCCTATGAAGACCAAATGGGAACCGTAAACAAAACACTTCAGGATATTGGTGCTTTCGATAAGCCGATACTGACGGTTTTCAACAAGATGGATCTCTATGAAGAAAAGGTTTTTGATCCCTGGCTGGACGAAGAAGTGAAGCAGGATCTTATGCGTCAGCTAAAAAGACGCTGGGATAATCTTACGCATGGAAACTGCGTCTTTGTATCTGCGCTGGAACGCCGGAACATAGACGAACTAAGGGAAACAATTCTCAATAAAGTAAAGATTCTTTACCAACAACGCTACCCTTATCTCACCCGGTTTTATTGATCCAAATAGTTGGTTTCGATTGATTAAGGTAAAATTTCTATGACCGGTTTGTTCGCAAGTGGCGGATTTTTGATTTAATTTTCTAAGGCAAAATTTTACTCAATACAAAAAAGCCCTTATGAAGCAACAAAAAACCCGCGAACTTTTAGTCACTACGAAAGTCGCTCAACACTGGACCGATGACTTTGAACAGCAGGTCGATGATTTAATCAGTCTCGTATGCAAAGTAGACAATGAGGGGCAGGTACAACAGGCTACAGAAATGCTGGATGTTTATCACACCAACAAACCGAAAGCAAGCTCTCGCCGCAAAAAAATGTCGAATGTCCGTCCTTTTGAATTTCTTGTATTTCGTAACTAATTAATCCATCGCTCTATTCAAAAACTCTACTAAAGGTCTCATCGCGGTAAAAACATTTACACTTTTCGTCAGGAAAGTGCGGCTGGTTATTTCTGTATCGCCAAAGTTATGTCCTGCTGTGAAGCTTTTCATTTTCAAAAACTTAATGGCCGGGTTGTCGGCAGTATAACCTTGAGGTAATGTTTTCAATTGCTCCCCTTCGAGCCGGCTAAAGTATTTTTTGAAAGATTTCTCCTGAAGTATAGACTGGAACTCTTCAAAATTGTAGTCGATTTCCTGTCGTACCTTCTTCAGCAACGAAGGTTCGGGCATCCATAGTCCGCCTCCGGCAAAACTTTTACCGCCCGGCTCTATATGTATATAGTAGCCCGCACCTTCGTATTTTCTACCGCCCTTGCTGAGATAGGCACCGAAATGCGCTTTGTAAGGCGTCTTATCTTTCGAAAACCGAACGTCCCGGAAAATACGAAATACACAGTCTTTAGCCTTCTGATCACGAAATGCCGGTTCGATAGCAATAAGTTCTTCTAGCAGCGCTGAAACAAACTGTTCAAAATTTTCTTTTGCAAGCAGATATTCATCCCTGTGCGCATCAAACCATGCTTTGTTATTGTTGGCAGCTAACTGTTGCAGAAACGAGAGGGTTGCGGGCTTCAACATTTTATAAATTTTTGCAAAAAACAAGGTTAACACAACGAATGTAGGCAATATAGCAAAGCGTGCTGGCAGATACTGACAAGTATGGAGTACCTTTGGCGTTCTTAAAAATTGAATTACAGATGAAGCGTTTGGCCATACTTGGCTCCACCGGTTCTATCGGAACACAGGCTCTGGAAGTAGTGCGGTCACACCCGCAGTTGTTTCAGGTAGAAGTCCTTAGCGCACACAGCAACATAGCGTTGCTGGCGGAACAGGCGAAGGAGTTCAAACCGAATGCTGTGGTTATTGCCGATGAGACGAAATATCAGGCATTGAAATCCGAACTGGAATCGCTGCCGGTTAAAGTTTTTAGCGGAGCTGCCGCATTGAAAGAAGTGGTGCAATGGGAAAGTGTTGACTGTGTGCTCGGAGCAATCGTTGGTTTTGCCGGTCTTCATTCCATTCTCGCAGCTATAGAAGCCGGAAAGCAAATAGCCCTTGCAAATAAAGAAACTCTGGTAGTAGCCGGCGAGATCGTAATGCAGCGTGCGGCTGAAAAAGGTGTGCAAATCATACCAGTTGATAGTGAACATTCAGCCATTTTCCAATGTCTCGTGGGTGAAGACTGGAAAAATATTGAGAAGATCATACTTACCGCTTCCGGCGGACCTTTTCTGGGCAGAAAAACCAATTATCTGGTAAATGTAAAAGCTTCTCATGCCTTGCAGCATCCAAACTGGACGATGGGTGCCAAGATCACTATCGACAGTGCTACGCTGATGAATAAGGGGCTGGAGATGATAGAGGCAAAATGGCTCTTCGGATTGAACAACGATCAGGTGGAGGTAGTTATTCACCCACAATCCATTCTTCATTCCTTTGTGCAGTTTAAAGACAGCTCTATAAAAGCACAAATGGGATTGCCCGATATGAAGTTGCCAATTCAGTACGCAATCGCTTATCCGCACCGTATTGCCAACGACTTCAAACGCTTTAATTTCCGAGATTTTCCAAAGCTGAGTTTCGACCAGCCCGATACTAAAACTTTCCGTAATCTTGCCCTTGCCAGGGAAGCTATGGAGAAGGGAGGTAACCTTCCCTGTGTGATGAACGCTGCCAACGAAGTAGTAGTGAATGCATTTTTAAGCAATAAAGTTGGCTTTCTTGAGATGAGCGAGATGATCGAAAAGACCATGGACAAAATAGGTTTTGTAGAACATCCCACCCTCGAAGATTACGAAAACTCCGATCGGGAAGCAAGAGCTTTTGCCGGCGAACTGGTGAAAAAGGGTTTGCTTTCCGTTTACTAATTATCTTTAACGCACGATGCAGTTACAGTCAGTTTTACTAATATCCGGCGGGTGGGTACAGGCTTTGCAGTTGCTTGCCGCTTTGTCGCTTCTTATTCTTTTGCACGAATTCGGGCATTTCTTCTTTGCACGTTTGTTTAAAACCAGGGTCGAGAAGTTTTATCTGTTTTTCGATTTTCTGTTTCCTTTCCCGGGACTATTAAACTTCGCACTTTTCAAGAAAAAGAAAGGCGAAACAGAATATGGTCTTGGCTGGTTTCCACTCGGAGGTTATGTAAAGATTGCCGGTATGGTGGACGAGAGCATGGACAAAGAACAGATGAACCAGCCTCCCCAACCCTGGGAATACCGATCCAAAAAAGCCTGGCAGCGACTGTTGATCATGCTGGGAGGAATTCTGATGAATATTCTGGTAGCGATTGCCATTTATATCGCCATTTTTGGTATCTGGGGAGAATCTTATCTGCCGGTAGAAAATGCCAAGTATGGAGTAGCTGCTGACAGTCTTGCCGAAAGCGTGGGCTTTCGCGATGGCGATAAAATTCTTACTGTAGGCGGCAAAAAGCCTGAAAGGTTCAACGAGGTGATGAAGGAGTTCATCTTCCACCAGGCAAACTATTTTGAAGTGGAACGCGGAGGTGAGAAAGTAACTATCAACGTCCCTGAGGGAACAGTGCGTCAGATTATTCAGGCAAGAAGGAAAGGTTCTTTTATTGATATTCGCACACCATTTTTGGTGGGAGCAGTCGGTAATGGTTCTGCGGCAGAAAAGATTGGTCTGAAAAAAGGCGATAGCATTGTGATGCTTAACAATCAACCGGTGGCATTTTTCGATCAGTTTGAAGAAGTAAAGCGCAGTTACAAAGGACAGGATGTTACCCTTACAGTTATGAGAAATAACCAGCCGGTAGAATTGAAAGGCGCATTACCTGAAGACGGAATTTTTGGTTTCAAACCCGATATCGATCCGGAAAGATATTTTCAACTCAACACAGTTAAATACGGGTTCTTTGAGTCTATAGGAAAAGGGTTCTCAACAACTTTTTCAACATTTGGTGCTTATTGGGATCAGTTCCGGTTCCTGTTCACCTCAAAAGAAGTAAAGGCTTCAGAAAGTCTGGGAGGTATTGTAAGTTTCGGACAGATGTTTCCTCCCGTTTTTAGCTGGGAAACTTTCCTTCATCTTACGGCTTTTGTTTCTATCATTCTCGCATTCATGAATCTATTGCCCATCCCCGGATTGGATGGTGGCTATGTACTCTTTTTGTTGTTCGAATTGATATCCGGCAAAAAGGTGAGCGATAAGGTGATGGAGCGCGCCACAACTGTTGGTTTGGTGCTTTTATTGTGTCTGATGCTTTACGCCAACGGATTAGATATTTTCCGTCTCTTTAAGAATTAGCAGAAATAAATTGAAAAAGAGAAAGGCAGATCGATCGATCTGCCTTTCTCTTAAGGGTTCTTCTTCACTCCAGGAATTCATAGATGAATGGTAAACGGTTTCATTTTACCTCTGTATGGTTACACTGTTGTAGGTGTATAATCTGGAGGGCTAGGGGCTAGCCTGTCGACGTGTGAAGAGCGGTTTCTGCCTTCACTTTGATAAAATAACGCCGGCTTTGTGGATATGATTTGTCATATTTAACCAACGGTCGAAATTATCTAACCAACGGCTTAAACTTAAAACCTGCGGTCAACTTATTCTCCATTGCGTGAGATCAGCCGGAAGTTGTTCAGAAAGGAAGCTTTATTGCGTCGCGAGACCGGTATGATCATGCCATCTGTAAGTTCTACGGTATTGTCTTTACCATTAAAGCTCTTTACGAAATGAAGCGAAATAATGTGCGATTTATGTACCTGAAAGAAAATATGATCAGGCAAAACTTTCCGAAACTCTCCGATATTGTACGAGCACAGGATTTTTCGTCCCTGTACCATATAGATCCATGTGTAAACTTTATCACTTTCACACCTGATGATTTCGTTTGCATTTACAAACAAAAAACCCTCTGGTGTAGGTAGGGCTATTTTTTCATTTCCGGATTCCTGCGTACGTAGCTCGCTGAGCAGCTTCATCAGATCCGCTTTTCCGTCGTTGGAACGAATCCTCTTTTTGGCGTTGGCAATAGCAATGCTAAGATCTTCCTTGTCCACAGGTTTGAGCAGATATCCTATCGCTGCATGCCGGAAGGCCTCTTGCATAAAGGTGTCGTGAGCCGTAATAAAAATTACCTCAAAAGAAGCAGGCGATAATTGTTCGAGGAGGTCAAAACCGGTTCCTCCAGGCAGGATCACATCGAGAAAGACCAGGTCGGGACGAAGTTCGACTATTGTATCTATTCCGGTCTCAATGCTGCCACAGGAAGCTAAGATCTGTATTTCCTCATCGGTTTCTTTTATCAGTATTTCAAGTAATTCGCGGAGCGGCGCTTCATCTTCAATAATAATCGCTCTGACCATAGGAAAGTATTTAAGGGTGGCGGTGAAACGGTGTGTGAATATAGACAATGCCCTTGTTTTTTAACAGGGAGTTGCTGAAAGAGTCCTTACCTTTGCAACAGATCTTTGAAAGTCCTTTTTCAAAACCGGGGCCGACTGGTTTTGACAGCATAGGGCAGGGTAAGTAAGCATGTCGTGCGTTGGATAATTAGCACGTAAATCTGAATATTCGAATCATAAATGGCGAATCTAACTACGCCATGGCTGCCTAATCAGTGATTAGCTAGTCATTTTGGCCGCCGCAAACAGAACGCCCAAATCTGTTGCCGCCGCCTAAATCAAACAAACAATGGGCTAAGCGTTGTACCGCTGCGATGCAACGACGAAAATCTTAGCAGTGTAGGGAAGTAGTAAGTTTGTCCGGTTCTGGCTGCTTTCTGAAATCCGATTCCGGAATAAACATGTAGAAAGCTTATTGGGCATATGTTTGGACGCGGGTTCGAATCCCGCCGGCTCCACAGAAAAGCTCAGACATCACTGATGTTTGAGCTTTTTCATTTTATGTAAGATTTGAGCTGTTCCCGTATTTCAAAGTGTAGTTTTCACAGCGCGGAACAGTAATTCATCGTTCAGTTCCTAGACAGGAAGCTTTTTAATTCCGCTAATAAAAATCATAATCCCTTCTTCCCACATTCAGGCGCACGCCGCCATAGAAATAAGTTGTGTTATGTTGCGGTAGCAAATTATCGGCAACCTCATATTCTCGGTGAGTCGCCCCCAGGTCGATAAAAAGATTGTCTTTGAGTTCGTACGAGAGGTTTAGATTGATGAGCGCACAGTTTGCTTTTATTCCATTGATCATCTTTACACCATACTCCTGATTGCGCGATACATAGTCGGCAAAGATGTTACTGCCATAGTTCGAATTGCCTGTGTCAATGCCTTGCTGATAGTACATGCCTTTTAGCGCGACAAACAGATTTTTCACCGGCTGGTAACGAACTATCCCGATCACTTCACGGAAACCTGCTCCCAACGGATGCGCTAAAGGTTGGTTGTAGTGTGTGAAATTGGAAGTGCTGTCGCGATGTGTGTAGGTGTAAGGACGCACAAAGTTGACCTCGCCCTGAAGATCCAGATTGCGAATGCCCAATGCATCAAAGTATTTGGCTCCAAGTTGAAGTCCCCATTTATTAGCCCACCAGTCTTTGTTGCTAAACAGTTCCGAGGCTTTGAACTCATCCAGCATTAACTGTCCGTAAAACTGAAAGTGCTTTGCTGCCACTGCTTTAAAGTTCAAACCGATATTTACATTGTCCGGACTACCCATGCCGCGTTCGATAGCTCGGAAGAAGATGATCGGGATCATATAGCCAAATTCAAAACGGTCGCGTCTGGAAAACATCACACTTTCATACACACCGATGTTGAGCCATTTGGTAGCATTGACGCTGAGGGTGTGTACGGTTGCATATTTCCTCGGCAGACGATTGTCGCCGACATTATCCTGATATTGCGGCGTCAGCTCCATGAAAAGGTTCTGATAATTGAGTTTCCAGATCTTGGTATTGATTCGCAAAAAAGTAGCTGGTGCAGAAAAATTACTCATGTAAAGGCTGCGCAACCCGTCTCCGAGGAAGTGATTGTCGTACCCGAAAGTCACATTTACTTTGTTTCGGATCACTGCAAAATCTACATAGCCTCGTGCCAGGAAGTAATCGTAGGTAGCGCCATTTTTACGATAAAAATCTGCACCCGGTACGGCATTATATTTTCCGATCCATCTGTCGGTGAACTGTGGCACCTGCTCCTGATTGTCGGTCAGGTAGGTGTAAAACCCAATTTTCTTAGAAATCCATCCTCTTAATTCCAATCCACGGGCGCTCCAGAATTTTGTATCATTTCCTGTAGTCGTTTGCTCACCCATGACTTGTGCAGAAATGACAGGGTTTACTACCAAAAAGAAGTCTTTTGTTTTTACATGAAGGAAATCAGGTTGTTTGGTATAAAATGTCTTCAGCAACGGACGGCGTGAATCTATAGCACCATCTTCATCGGGCGCCCATTCGCCACTTACGGAAATAGCATGATCAATATTGTATCGGTCTATTTCCGAAAGATTCAGTTCACGAGCTTTTTTACGTTTCTCCCAGAGAAACTCTACTGCTCCGTTGCGCGGTATAGGTTTTATCGAAGTGAAAAAATTATTGGTCAATTCACCTGAGCGGGTTTCGATCCGGTCGAGCAGATGATAATCTTCGGGATTGAATTGCAGATAGGTTGTCTGCGCAGTTATGCTGCCGGAGATGGCTGCCAATACAAAAGCGAGCGTGGCTTTTTTCAGCATAGAAACGATTTGTAGAAAGGTATGCGCTAAATTGCTTCCAAAAATAGCTTTCTATAAGCGCTTTTTTAGGGAAATAATTATGGGTTCAATGATAATTAAGAATGCAACGGTGGTCAATGAAGGCATCCGGAAGATACAGGATGTATGGATAAAGAACGGACGTATCGAGAAGATTGCGAACCGCATTGATGCAAAACCGGGCGAGAAAGAATTGAATGCAGAAGGACTACATCTGTTGCCGGGTGCGATTGACGATCAGGTACATTTTCGTGAACCCGGACTTACGCACAAAGCCGATATACGCTCGGAGTCAAGAGCAGCAGTGGCGGGGGGGACTACTTCCTTTATGGAAATGCCCAATACACAGCCTGCTACACTTACTCAGGAATTGCTTGAAGAGAAGTACAAGATTGCAGCAGCGGGTTCCGTAGCGAACTATTCATTTTTTATGGGCGTTTCCAACGATAATATCGAAGAGGTATTGCGCACTTATGAGAAGCGAAAGGAAGTTTGCGGTATCAAGATATTTATGGGTTCGAGCACCGGCAATATGCTCGTGGACAATTACGTGACGCTCAACAAGATTTTTTCCGAGGCAGGAATGCTCATTGCCACCCATTGTGAAGATGAAAAGATAATCAAAGCGAATAAGGAGCGTTATGCAAATGCTGACAATGCCTCGTTTCATCCGCTGATCAGAGATGCCGAAGCTTGTTTCTCAAGTTCCTTTTCAGCGGTGCAGCTGGCAAAGCAGCATGATACCCGCCTGCATATTCTGCATATTTCTACAGCCCGCGAACTGCAGTTATTCACCAATATGCTGCCTTTAAAGGATAAGCGCATTACTGCTGAAGTTTGTGTTCATCATCTACATTTCACTGCCGATGACTATGCACAATTAGGCAATCAGATCAAATGCAATCCTGCGATAAAAGCTTCCGAAAACCGCACTGCACTTTGGGAGGCATTGCTTGACGATCGGCTAGACATTATTGCAACAGACCATGCTCCACATACCTGGGATGAAAAGCAATTTTCTTATCAGCAAGCGCCGGCAGGAGTACCATTGGTACAACATTCTTTGTTGCTGATGCTTGAATATGTGAAGCAGGGAAAGATCGCGCTTGAAAAAGTGGTAGAGAAAATAAGTCATGCACCGGCAGTGTGTTTTGAAATTGCAGAGCGCGGATTTATTCGCGAAGGATATTACGCCGATCTGGTGCTGGTGGATATGAACGGCAGCACAAAGGTTTCTAAAGAAAATATTTATTACAAGTGCAACTGGTCACCTTTTGAAGGACATGGATTTCCGGCAGCGATCCGTTACACTTTAGTGAATGGTGAGATTGCATACGAGAATGGAAAGGTAAATGACAGCATCAGAGGTATGAGACTCGCTTTCGACCGGTAATTTTTCTTTCTGTAAATTGCTCTGAGGCGAAACACTTTCGCAGAGTAACTCCTTTCATGCAGAACGACAAAACTACTCTTAAAGATCTTTCTTTCCTGAATCCCGGCGAAGCGGGAATCTTTCATTTGCTCGATCATACCACCACGCTGGCAGGGAGAGAAATGCTTAGAAAGCATATTCAGTCGCCACCTGCTGCATTTGAAGAGTTGGCTGCACTTCAGGAGACAGTAAAGTTTTTCGCTGCGCATACTGATGTCTGGACAAAGACCATTTCGAATGGTACGCTCGTTTTGCTTGAAAAATTCTTTGAATCTGCTGATGTTGCGCCGCCCCAGAGCAGCTTCAGCATCATGCTCACGGCAATGTTTCACAGAGTTTTCAATCGCAATCAGTATTCTTTCACGCAATTCTCACTTTCTCATCTTTCTGATTTTTTACGTGGATGTCGCGAACTCGTTGGTATTTTAGATATGCCTGATGTGCCCGATCATCTGAAACGAACGCTGCAGCAGGTGAAAGAAGAACTTGATCATCAACGGTTGACAGAAGATATTCTTTCACTGAGTAAGGGCACTACTTATAAGGAACTCGCACGTTTGAGTTTTCAGGCGCGTCGCGAAATGAAGAATCCGATTTACCGGCTCATGCATCACTATACAAAGCTCGATGTCTGGCATTCGCTGGCACTTGCTTCAAAGATCAACAACTGGGTATTTCCGAAATTGCAGCCATCCACGCCGGTATGTATGCAGGCTAAGGGACTTTACCACCCTTTGCTTCGACAACCTGTTCCTTATGATGTTGACTTTTCAGAAGATAAAAATTTTCTCTTGCTTACCGGTGCTAATATGTCGGGAAAGACAACTTTTATGCGTAGTCTGGGCGTGAGTGCGTTATTGGCACATTTGGGAATGGGTGTTCCCGCCAGACAATGTCGCATCAGCTTTCTGCAGGGAATTATCACCAACATGCATGTGGAAGATAACCTTATGCTGGGAGAGAGCTATTTTTTTGCAGAAGTGCAACGCATTAAACAAACAGCGGAAAGCATTCAGCAGCCTTTGCCGCATCTTGTTCTTATGGATGAACTTTTCAAAGGCACCAATGTGCATGATGCTTATGAATGTACAAAGGCTGTGGTGGAAGGTCTGTTGAAACATAAAAGACATATCATGGTGTTGTCCACGCATCTTTATGAAGTGGCACAGCATTTCAAAGACCGCAGTGAGATCACATTTTCTTATTTCGTTACCGATCTCACTCAGGAAGGAAGTTATTCTTTTCGATATGAGCTGAAACCCGGAATTTCCAATGATCGTATTGGTTATCGGATCTTACAACAGGCAGGTGTGATCGATCTTTTGCAGAGATCGAAAGATAATTAACAGCCGTAGCAGCCATTTCCATTAATTTTGGCCGGGTTGCAATTTTTCTTCACAGCCGAAAGCTTCAGTAACTAATATGACAGATTTTCGTCCGAGCCGTTTCCAGATCCTTCCACCTGTTGTAAAAAACCTGATTATCATCAATGCCCTGATGGCGTTGTTGCAATTTGTGCTTATCAAGTTTGGGATCAATCTTGCTGACTACCTCGGACTGCATTATTGGCGTTCACCGCTGTACAAGCCCTGGCAGCTCGTGACGCATATGTTTATGCATGGCAGCCCGCATAGCGTAGACCTTACCCTGATACATCTTTTTTCAAACATGTTTGCCTTATGGATGTTTGGAAGCATTCTGGAAAATATGTGGGGTGCTCAGCGGTTCATTATGTTTTATATCATCTGCGGACTGGGTGCTGCGGTATTGCATCTTGGTGTGTTGGGATATGAGTTCAGGGTATTTGAAAACGCGTTTTATAATTACCAGCAAAATATCGGGTTAGATAAATACTTGTTGTTTGTTCAACAGCAGGACCTTGAACATATTACAGCGTTTACCCGGCTGCGTACCTTCTGGGAAGCAAATCCTGCCTGTACCAATTGCGGCCCCATGTCGGTAGATCTGATCAATGCCTATTATTCCCAGATGATCAACGAAGTGACAGTCGGTGCATCGGGAGCAGTTTTCGGCATCCTTTTCGCATTCGGTTATCTTTTCCCAAACACACTACTGTACATTTACTTTTTGGTTCCCATCAAAGCAAAATATGTAGTAGCCGCTTATGCATTGTTCGAATTGTATGCAGGTATTCGTAATTCAGCCGGGGATAATATGGCGCATTTCGCGCATCTTGGTGGTATGCTTGTTGCATTTATCATATTGAAGATGTGGAACCGTAATGTCAGGAACAAGTTTTATTGAGTTGTGAAATATGAAAACAGCCTACAGGAAATCCGCACAGTCTCTGATACCGTCCTATAGTGAAAACGGTGCGTTGCAACTCATCATCGCCAGCGGTGTCACGTTCATAGCTTTTCATTTTGCCCGTATTCTCTTGTTTATCGTAGGCAAGGAAAAGGAAGAAGTGTTTAACACAATGTTTCCCAATTTCGGACTGTCATCGTTGGAGGTGTTTCAGCATAAATGGTGGACAGTTTTCACCTACGGGTGGATACATCATGGCTTTTTCGACTGGGTATCGAATATGATCTGGATGTATTGTTTTGCCTCAGTGCTACAATCTATTGCTGGTTATAAGCAAATCATTCCGTTATTTGTGTATGCTTTGTTAGCGGGTGGTGCCTGCTATTTGGGTAGTCAGGCAATGACACCCGCATTGTTCCAATTTTCCGGAGGTTATTTTCTAGGGGCACAGGCAGGCGTTATTGCTTTGGGATTCGCTGCTTTCACACTAGCGCCGCGTTATCGGCTGCATATTACGCCGTCTTTCAGTATACCGCTTGTATTGGTATTGGGTATTTATGTTTTACTCGACCTTCTTGTTTATTTGCCCGATCAGGGAAATGCGATGATGCTTTGTCTTGGAGGAGCAATAACCGGAACAACTTTCAGCTTAGCATTGCGCAAAAATTATCGTCCTGCCGAATGGATTTATGATGTGTTCGACAACATGCAGCGAATTGCAACGCCTTCTGAAAGAGTTTCTGAAAAGAAAAGTCGCAAAAGAGTTGAAATTCTGCGTACGATGTATGAACCCAAAAAAGGAATCTCGCAGGAGCGGATTGACGAGATTCTTGACAAGATAAACGAACACGGTTATCATGCTCTTTCCCGCGAAGAAAAAGATATTTTATTTAGAGCCGGAAAAGAATAGATTTTGAGTAAAAAGAAAAGCCACATTCTGGGACGTATTTTTCGGAATGCGTTGCTGCTCCTGAATCTTGGCGCTATTGCTTGGCTGATTCTTTGTTATCTGGCTTCGATTACACATCCGGGTCAGGTAAAATATCTTACGCTATTCAGCCTTACCACACCGTTTGCGCTGACCGCCAATTTTGCTTTTCTGTTTTTCTGGCTGTTTTCCAAACGGAAATTACTTTCGCTTCTTTCTGCTTCGATATTGGCTTTTTGCTGGGAGATGATTCCTGCAGTTTTCGGAATTCATTATTTCTCTGCCAACGACTGGAGTTCTAAGCCTTCCACGTTCAAACTCATGACCTGGAATGTGCACGCCATGGGCACCTTTAATCCTCCCCATGAAAGGAAATATGCCGAGCGTATCATCGATCTGATCCGTGAGGAAAGTCCTGATATACTTTGTCTGCCTGAGTTTGCCATGAATGAAAATCCGAAGAAGCGTGTTTATCCGCAAAAAATTCAACAGGCTGGCAACTACAATGTTTACCGGTTCAATATGGACAATGGCTTTGGTCCGCATATCTGGATCGGCACTGCTATTTTCTCCAGGTATCCTTTGGTCGATTACCGTGTACATCAGCTTAGTCATTATATCTATTTGGTTGAAGGCGACTTCAATATTAGAGAGACGATCGTGCGTGTGGGAGTTGTGCATTTACAATCGTTTGGACTGAGCGATGAGGACAAGGCGGTGATAGAAGAAGTAAAGCAGGAACAGGACCGTGAAAGCCTTCGTAAGTCACGTTCATTTATCTGGAAGTTCAACGAAGCTTATGTACGACGTGCGGAAGAATCGGATAAAGCCAAAGCGATCATTGAGCAAAGTCCTTACCCGGTTATTGTCTGTGGCGACTTCAACGATCTCCCATATTCGTACACCTATACCACCATCAAAGGTCCGCTGAAAGACGCTTTTGCGGAGAAAGGAAAGGGTTTCGGACGAACTTACAATCAGATTATTCCTACGCTGCGCATCGATTATATTTTCTATCATCCTGCCCGTTTGCGCGTGAACGCTTTCAAAACCCTGTTCTCGGAATATTCTGATCATAGCCCCGTAATCGCCAATTTTGAAATAGTACGCGAGGGAAGCAACTAAGCTTTATTTTTGTGCGTCAATAATTTTCCTGTGTAAAAGTGATTCCATACATTTTGTACACAGGAATTCGGCACAGTTACAACAGCTATTCCACCTTGCAAGCAAAAGAGATTTTCCAGCATGTCAGATCTATATATTTACAACTCCTATTCGCGTCAGAAAGAAAAGTTTGAACCCATAACGCCCGGACATGTGGGCATGTATGTGTGCGGACCTACTGTTTCCGGTGAATCTCATTTGGGTCATGCCCGTCCATATATCACCTTCGACGTAGTGTATCGTTATCTTCTGCATTTGGGTTATAAGGTGCGCTACGTAAGAAATATCACCGATGCCGGGCACTTTGAAGAAGAAGGAAGAGCGGCTGAAGACAAGGTTGCTGAAAAGGCGAAACTTGAAAAGCTGGAACCCATGGAGCTGGTGCATAAATACACCAATCTTTTTCACTGGGGTATGCGGCTTTTCAATACACTGGATCCTGCGATAGAACCTACTGCAACAGGACACATCATTGAGCAGATTAGCATGATCGAGAAAATTATCGAAGAAGGTTTTGCTTATGAAGTGAACGGATCGGTGTATTTCGATGTGAAAAAATATGCAGCAAAGTATCCTTACGGAAAGTTGTCCGGAAGGATTGTAGAAGATCTTTTGGAAACTACCCGTGACCTGGAAGGACAGGAAGAGAAAAGAAACAAAGCCGATTTTGCGCTTTGGAAGAATGCCCCGCCGCAACACATCATGCGCTGGAAAAGTCCCTGGGGTGAAGGTTTTCCCGGCTGGCATATTGAGTGCTCGGCCATGAGTGCAAAGTATCTCGGCGAAACCTTTGACATTCACGGAGGAGGAATGGATCTTCAGTTTCCGCATCATGAATCAGAGATCGCACAGTCGACCGTAGCCCACGGCCATCCTCCGGTTAAGTACTGGATGCACAACAACATGATCACCATCAACGGAAAGAAGATGGGCAAGAGCTACAACAACGTGATCAAGTTCACCGAGTTGTTCAGCGGCAACCATCCTTTGCTGGAGCAGGCGTACCATCCGATGGTGATTCGTTTTTATATACTTCAAACGCACTACCGTAGTACACTCGATTTTTCAAACGAGGCTTTGCAGGCATCTGAGAAGGCCCTCAGGCGCTTGTGGGATGCATATGAAGTATTGAAAAAACTTCCGGAACCACCGGCTGAAGGTGCAGATGCAGCATTGAATGAACAGGTAGTTCGTTGGTGTCACGAATGTGATGAATTCATGAACGATGATTTGAACACTGCCAGAGTGATTGCGAATCTCTTTGAATTGGCTCCTGTAATAAACAGCCTGAAAGGCGGACAACTTGCAGCTGGCGCACTTACCGCAGAGACATTAACGTTATTGAAAAAAACCTTTGCGACCTGGCTTGAAGACATATTGGGTTTGCAGCCTTTGCAGGAAGAGAAAACAGATAAGCTCGATAAAATTTTACAGGTACTGATAGATATCAGAAAGGATGCACGAACACGTAAAGACTGGGCTACATCCGACGAAATACGAAACAAGCTGGCAGCCGCTGGTATTATGCTGAAGGATGAAAAAGACGGCAGCATGTCTTATACAATTGAATAAAGCAGATGAAGAATCTCTCCAGAATTTTCCGCTATCTCGCTGATTACAAGGCGCAGATAGCTTTATATTTTCTGAGCAACCTCCTTGCCATCCTGTTCGGATTGTTTTCGTTCAGTATGCTGGCGCCTGTGCTTCAGGTGTTGTTTCGCGATCAGGCTCCCGACAAGCCATCGGGCAAGACTGATATTCTTTCTGTTGTTTCTTCCAAAATAGAAATGCTGGTTGCCACAGAAGGAAAACTTAAAACGCTTGCATATATCTGTATTGCCGTTGTGGTGTTTACTCTGTTTAAAAATCTTTGCATTTATATCGCTCAATATCTGCTCAATCCTATTCGCAACGCGGTGCTTCGCCGGCTGAGAGATGATGTTTTTACAAAGACACTTTCTTTGCCAATAGGATTTTTCACGGAAGAACGTAAAGGTGATCTGATTTCTAAGATGACCAACGATGTGAATGAAGTTGAACTTTCCATCATGGCGACGCTGGAAGTTATTTTTCGAGAGCCCTTCGCCATTCTCATTACGCTCACTTATATGGTCTTCATCAGTCCCACGCTTACTTTGGTGTTGCTCATCTTTCTTCCAATATCCGGACTGGTTATTGGTCGCATAGGAAAGTCGCTGAAGAAGTCGAGCAATCTGGCGCAGGAGCAATTGGGAAATATGCTGGGCGTGATTGACGAGACGATTGTAGGTATGAGAGTGGTAAAGGCTTTCGGTGCAGAAAAGCACCAGCACCTGCGGTTTATGCAGATTAATAATCTTCTTTTCCGCACACGCAATGCTATTGCCGCTCGTCGCGAGCTGGCATCTCCTTTTTCTGAAACAATGGGTGTACTGGTAGTAAGTGCTGTTTTGTGGTACGGCGGGCAACTTATTTTTTCCAATCAATCGCCACTCACCGCAGAGAAGTTCTTGCTCTACATTGTTTTGTTTACCCAAATCATCAATCCGTTTAAAAATCTCTCCACTTCTTTCTTCAATATTCAAAAAGGGTCTGCAGCTCTGGAGCGAATCGAAAAATTATTGACAGCAAACAATGCCATCACAGAAGTTGCACAACCCAAGCCGATAAAGGAATTCAAACATTCCATTGAACTGCGTCATGTGAGTTTTTCTTACGGTGAAAAGAAAATACTCGATGATGTAAACCTGGTGATAGAAAAAGGGAAAACAGTTGCATTGGTGGGCGCTTCCGGTGCCGGAAAATCTACCCTTGCCGACCTGATCCCCCGCTTTCATGATGTGACGCAGGGCGAACTGCTCATAGACGGCGTGAATGTGAAAGAATACAAACTCGATGAATTGCGCCGACTGATGGGAGTGGTAAGTCAGGAGCCCATCCTGTTCAACGATACGATATATAACAACATCACATTAGGTACCGGTGGAGCTACCGAAGAACATGTGGAAGAAGCAGCAAGAATAGCTCATGCTCATAAGTTCATTGCTGCGAAACCCGAAGGTTATGACACTGTCGTGGGCGATCGCGGTGCGAGACTTTCAGGCGGTGAGCGCCAGCGTGTGACCATAGCTCGTGCAGTACTGAAGAACCCTCCGATTCTTATTCTGGATGAAGCCACTTCTTCCCTGGATACCGAAAGTGAGCGGATTGTTCAGGAAGCCATCAACTCACTGATGAAAAACCGCACCTGCGTCGTCATTGCGCATCGTCTTTCCACTGTACAACATGCCGACGAGATTGTTGTTTTGGAGAAAGGGCGGATCATCGAACGAGGCACACATCAGCAATTGATGGCAAAAGATGGTGCTTATCGTAAGCTGGTGGAAATGCAGCAGGTAAAGTAGTTTTCTCGTCGGAATATTTGCTGTGTTGGACTTGTAGGGTATTGCTTTCTTATCTTTGTTTCATGAAAAAGATCCTTGTAACAGGCGGTTGCGGCTATATCGGAGGACATACCATCGTAGACCTTATAGATAATGGTTTTGAAGTGATCTCGGTAGATGATCTATCGCGAGGTTCCCTACGCATGTTGCATGGTATTGAAAAAATCGTTCGGAAACCTGTCAAGAACTATCGTGTCAATCTTTGCGATCTGGAAGACACCCAGGCGATCTTTATGGAGAATCCGGACATTGTTGGGATCGTTCATTTTGCTGCTTATAAATCAGTTCCCGAATCCGTAGATCATCCGTTGCGCTACTACAGAAATAACATTGATTCGCTTGTCAATATTCTTCAGTGTGCAAAGGAGTTTGGGGTAAAACATTTTGTATTCTCGTCTTCCTGTTCGGTTTACGGCAATGCCACCGAACTGCCGGTGAGCGAAAATGCGCCGCTCCAGCAAGCCGAATCACCTTATGCCCGAACCAAACAAATCGGTGAAGCGATATGTAAAGATGTAACTCGCGTAAATCGTGACTTCAATGTAATGCTGCTTCGTTATTTCAATCCGGTGGGAGCGCATCCTTCCGCAATGATTGGTGAGTTGCAGGAGAAGCCTGAAAATCTGGTTCCCGTAATTACACAGACCGCCATAGGCAAGCGCAGAGAAATGCATGTTTTTGGTTCCGACTATCCCACACGCGATGGCTCCTGTGTACGCGATTATGTGCATGTGATGGATATCGCCAGTGCTCATACTCGCGCATTGCAATACATGATTGACGGTAAAAATGCAGAACGTTGTGAGATATTCAATTTGGGTACGGGCGATGGAGTGACCGTACTGGAGCTGATTCAGGCATTTGAAAAAGTGTCCGGACAAAAACTCAACTACAAACTTGGCGATCGTCGTGCAGGTGATGTGGTGGAAGTATATGCCAATAACAATAAGGCAAAAGAACTTCTAAACTGGGACATCAAATTCGATCTGGAACAAATGATGGATACCGCCTGGCGCTGGGAACAAGAAATGAAGAAAGAAGAAGAGCGGCTTCAACTGAACTAAAGATCTAGCCCAGCAATTCGCAGGGCTTCATGCCTGTTGCTTTCTTAAAGGCAGTACTGAAATGTGAGATAGAGCTGTAGCCCAAAGCCATTGCCACTTCCGATACGGTTTGTCCTTCTTGTTGCAACAGTGTTTTTGCACGATTGATGCGCAGTTCCTGTTGATAGTCGTTGATGGTCTTTCCCGTAAGGGTCTTAAATCCTTTTTTCAGATAGCATTCATTCATCGCTACCTTCCGCGAAAGCTCTTTGATGGTAAGCGGTTTGTCGGTAGTGGCATCCAGGATTTTCTGAGCCTCAAGAATTTTTTCACGTTCCGCTTCATGTGCCAGAAAACGACATGCAGGCACAGGGCATACTGCAAACGGGACCGTAACATTTTCGATAGCTCTGCGCAGCAGATGAATGGCTATCTCGCTGAGTTGCAGCGACTGAAGCAACGGTGTAAGCGCTGAAAGGCTTCTCAGTTGTTCAATAAGATTTCTTGTCTGATGACAGATGTTGAATTGCTGTTCTGTAGTTTGGTCGAAGCGGAATGGCGTGTTGTTTGCCAGTATTTCTTCGTCAAACATGTTGAAGAACTCTGGCAGAAAATGAAGCCAACAAATCTCTGTGTGTGAAATGTCATGGTCCAGCAAATACAACAAGTGCAGGCTGTACTGACCATCCTCAATGGGATATAGAAAAAGGCGTCCTCCGTCTTCAGGCAAACCTGATACGGCGCTTACTTGTAAAAATTCAGCACGAAGCAACCTGTTGATATATACCGGAGCGCGGCTGATAATGGTCGCTTCTTCTCCCAGTAGTTTATCGAGCGTAGTGGTCGTCGCTATTGAATCTTTTACCTTCAGCACGGCGCAAAGGTACGAAATAGGTTATTTCCCAACTTTATGGGGCTATTTATTCAGGCCATTCGTATTCTGCCTCCACTTTTTCCTTTAGCCTGCTTACGAGCAGATAGGTTGCAGGACATTTATCAAGATTATTGGTAAAGGTGTCGTTGTAAGCATCGAAAGGTCTTTTATTGTGATGCGGAAACTCTGCACAGTCTTTCGGACGAACCTCATAAATCGAACACTTATTGTCTATCAGAAACTGGCAGGGTTGGATTTTATTAACCCAGTCACCGGTGTCTTCTTCTTTATAAAGCCATTTTTCCATAAACGCCCGGGGTGTCATTCCCAGGTGTGCAGATATCCGTACAATATCAGATTTTCTGAAAGTAGGCGTCATGGTTTTGCAGCAATTGGCACATTCCATACAATGCACGTCCTGCCATACGCTCCCATCGGTTTCCTTTACCAATCGAGGCATGTCTTCCGGCACCAGATTGTCAAGTTTTTTAAGAAAGGCGGCAAGTTTCCCTTTTCTTCTGGCTGCGGTTCGCCTGAATTTCTGCAAGTCCATATAGTTGTAAATATAAGCGGCTTTCTGATTGTCTGCGCTTTGCTGCACTAACATGGTAATAATTACATTGGAATGAATTGTGCGGAATATCTTTGCTCTTGCTTCGCCGGGAGTTGCTCGGACAGATGTCCTATTATATGAACTGCAGAAAGCTTTGGTTGTTGTTGGTGGCTATCTTGGGTGCGCATGTAAAAATGGTGGGCCAAATCGCAGATTCCGCGTTGCATTTACCCGACAGCTTGTTTTATCCCGATAGCATTTATGTTTTCTCCGATACCCTTCAACCTTTAGACACCATTTCCATTGCCGATACTTTCACGACATCTGATAGCCTTCTAACGGTTTTGCAAAGTGGTTTTGAGATTGCAGGTGTTGTCAAAGACAAAAATACCGGTGAAGGTGTGCCCTTTACAACGGTATTTATTGTAGGAACAGGCAAGGGAACGGCAGCTGATCTCGACGGTAATTTCTCAATGCAGTTTCCAAAACTGCCGGGAGATACTCTGCGTGTACAGGCAATGGGATATCAAACAATCAGCCGTATGCTGGACCACAGCAAGTCGAGACAGACTTTCTTCATAGAACTGGAACGTGCCGATCATTTGCTCGAAGAATTTGTGGTACGTCCGGGTGAAGATCCTGCTGTAGTGCTGCTGCGCCAGATCATAGAACATAAACCGCGAAATAATCCTGACCGTACACAGAACTACAAATACGAGGTGTACAATAAGCTCGAAGTGGATTTGCAACGTCTGTCGCGTGAACAATTTGAGAAGCTTCCGGTACCGTACATGAAGAAGTTTAGCTTCATTTACGACAACCTCGATACCACTTCCGAACAAACACCTTTTCTGCCTTTTTATCTTACAGAGACGCTTTCCGATTTCTATTTCCAGCGAGAACCGAAGAAACAGAAAGAGTTTATTCGCGCCAGTCAGATCAAGGGTTTCAAGAACGAGAGTATTACTCGATTTATGGGGAGTATGTATCAAAACATCAACTCCTACGACAACTTCATCCCTGTGTTCGACCGGCAATTCGTAAGTCCTATTTCCAACCAGGGATTGTTTTATTACAAGTACAAGATCAAAGACACGCAGCAGGCATACGGTCAAAACATTATTCTGGTTCAGTTCATTCCAAGGCGCAATGGTGAAAATTGTTTTTACGGAGATTTTTGGGTGGTGGACAGTGTATATGCTTTGCAACGAATCAGTATGGAGGTGCCGAAAGACGCGAATATCAACTGGGTGAGTCGTGTGAGTCTTTATCAGGAATTTGCACCTGTAGAAGATTCTCTCTGGTTTTGTATTCGGGATAAATTCATTGTTGATTTTGCCGCACCATACGCAGCAAAGCTTCCAGGCTTTATTGGAAGGAAAACGACGTCTTACAAAAATATTTCTGTGGATGATCCGTCCATAGCAGCTATTGTCAACGATGCAAGATATAAGGAAGATGTAATTGTAGCAGACACTGCGCGGCAGGTGAGTGAAGCTTTCTGGACAAACGCAAGGCACGATACACTGAACAAAAACGAGCGTGCCATCTATCATATGATCGACACGCTGGAAAGCCTTCCGTTGTTTGTGCGTTACAAAAACATGATCAAGTTTTTTGCGACAGGAGTGAAAGAATTTGGTCCCATAGAGCTTGGCCCTTACTGGAATGTGTACAGCAGTAATCCCATAGAAGGACGACGTTTTCGTTTCTCAATGGGTACCACACCAAAGCTTTTCAAAAATGCTTATCTGAACGGTTATGTTGCCTATGGTACCAAAGACGACGAGTTTAAATATAAAGTAGCAGGACTTTGGTTGCTGAATCGCAAACCACGCATGTACCTCTACGGATCGTACACCCATGATATAGATCGCAGTACCACTTACTATGATGCGGTGAGCAATGACAATATCTTTTCCAATCTCTTCCGCAAGCCCGGTATTCCCTGGAAACTGGCTATGGTTGATGTGGCACGTGCCGAATGGTATAAGGAGTATTTCAGCGGCTTCAGCCATATGTTTATGTTCATTCATCGCCGCTTCGATCCTTATGCTCCCTTGCCCCACACAGATATTTTTCGCGACAGCGACGGAAATCCTGCAGATCATATTGAAAGCAGTGAGGTTGCCGTACGATTGCGGTTTGCATACAAGGAGCGTTTTCTTGAAGGCAACTATCTGCGTGTGAGCTTGGGCAGCAAATACCCGATTGTGGAAGCACGATACGGTATGGGCATCAAAAATTTCTGGAACAGTGGTTATTGGTACCGGCGTATTTCGCTGAGTGTTTCCGACTATCTTAAAATCGCGCCGCTGGGAGAATTGTACTATAATGTTTTCGGAGGAAAATACTATGGCATGCTACCTTACGCATTGCTGGAAGTGCACCCCGGTAACGAATTTTTCTATTACAGTAAGTATGCCTTCAACATGATGAACCGCTTTGAATTTCTCTCAGATCAGTATGCGGGAATTAACCTGGAACATAACATTGGCGGCGGCGTATTCAATTACATTCCTTATCTGAAAAAACTGAAGATGCGCCAGTTTTGGACAGCAAAGGTTTTATACGGAAGTCTCAGCGATGCCAATAAAAATCTCAATCTCAACAAAGACTATACTTTTCGCACGCTGGAACAGAAGCCTTACATAGAAGTCGGAACAGGTATCTCCAATATTCTTCAGCTTTTCCGTATTGATTTTGTGTGGCGTCTTTCTCCTGAGCTGCTTCCCGGCGAATCCAACGATCGTTACTTTGGTATTTTCGGAAGTGTACGGTTTAATTTCTAATGTCCCTGAAACTTCCTCTAAACACGGATAGCAGAGATTCCTCATGCAGCTAAATCAGCAATCCGTACTTGATCACATGGGCTCCCAAAGCTATTATTTCCATCAGCAAGGCGATACCCAGATGGACAATGATACCGCCATAAATGCTCTTGGTTTCGTAAGCCAGAATTCCCAGAATCCATCCTCCGAAAAAAGAACTGATCGTTTCTCCCAAAGGTTTTTCAAAATGAATGGCTACATAAAAAACACACATGGGCAGGATCACCCGCGGTCCGGCGAAGCGCGCAAAAGCAAGCAGAATAAATCCCCGAAAGAAAAATTCTGTGTTGATGAAATCAATAGAATAGCAGACTTCGTACAGCAGGTTGAGCAGCCAATTAGTACTGCCTGTTCGTGGCAATCCGGTATGCAGCAGGCGAGGATATGTTTCCAGAAAATCGTCCTGAGTAGCGGCGCCGGCTACCAAGGGTACCATCAACAGCAATAGAAAAAAATAAGGTTTCAATGTCACGCCCTTTGCATGAAATCCATACAGCGGCTGATTTTTTCTGTCTGCAAAAAACCAGTATATGGTACAGGGAATAAAAAGCCAGACAAAGCCGGAAAGGTTGATGATGTATTTGATGACTATGTTCTGATACAACACAGGTACATGTTCATACACCAGCGTATTGTACTGATAAAACCACCACCGGAAAGAAAAGATGATGACTGTGAAAAAGATCAACGCCCATAGCTTCCCTGAGCGTAAAATATGTCTATCGCGGGGACTAAACAGATAAAGCAGATAAGCTCCGCCAAAAGAAACGAAATACAAAAGAATGTATCGAAGAAACCGAAGTCCGGTATTGGTCTCGTAAGTGATGTACCGGCGTTCAAGATCGAACTTGTAGTTGGCCCACACCAGTAGCGCCGTAAACAGCAAGACAGGAATAAAATACCTCAGACTGAAATGTTCACGGAAATAGGTGCGGATCAGGTTTAAGATCTTGCGCATGAATCGGACAATAATTGCGGGCGAAGATAAACGCTTTTAACCGCTTTTGCCTTTGACAGCATCATTCTGAAACCGCAATAAAAAAGTGCCTGTTAAGGCACTTCTACCATGTTGAGTATATCGTTGATGATCTGTTCACTGTTGACATTCTCAGCTTCCGCTTCGTAGGTGATGCCCACACGGTGGCGCAACACATCATGACACACTGCACGCACATCTTCAGGTATAACATATCCACGGCGTTTGATAAAAGCATGTGCTTTTGCTGCCAGCGCCAGACTGATACTCGCGCGTGGAGAAGCTCCGTAGCTGATGAGTGGTTTCAGCTTTGCCAGCTTGTATTCTTCCGGAAAACGTGTGGCAAAAACTATATCGAGGATATACTGTTCAATCTTTTCATCCATATACACTTCACGAACCAGCTGACGTGCCCGCAGGATGTCTTCCGGAGACACGACTGCATTGATTGTTGGAGCGCCCTGTGGATTGAGGTTGTAACGAATGATGTTGCGTTCTTCTTCCTTTTTAGGATAAGAGATCACAACCTTCAGCATGAAGCGGTCAACCTGTGCTTCCGGAAGTTCGTAAGTTCCTTCCTGTTCTATCGGGTTTTGGGTTGCCAGTACGAGGAAGGGCTCTTCCAGTTTGTAAGTCTGGTCGCCGATCGTTACCTGGCGTTCCTGCATGGCTTCGAGCAACGCACTTTGCACTTTTGCAGGTGCACGGTTTATTTCATCGGCAAGGATAAAGTTGGCAAATATGGGTCCTTTACGAACAGCAAATTCATGTGCCTGCGGATTGTACACCATAGTACCCAATACATCTGCCGGTAACAGATCTGGTGTAAACTGAATGCGCGCAAAACGGGCGTGGATGGCTGATGCCAGCGATTTGATGGCAAGTGTTTTTGCAAGACCGGGCACACCTTCCAGCAATACGTGTCCGTTTGCCAACAGTCCGATCAGCAGACGTTCTACCATGTGCTTTTGCCCAACCAGTGTTTTGTTGAGCTCCATAAGGAGGAGGTCGATGAAAGCACTTTGTTGATGAATACGTTCGTTTAGTTCGCGGATATCAATAGAAGAAGCTGTTTGCTCCATGAGATATTTCTTTAGGTTTTCAAAAGTAAAAAGTACAAGCTTAAATGAACCTTTGTACGGTGGATTTAACTTTTTTTAAAAACCAGAGCCAGTCTTTGTTTTTTGTCCTTTGCTTTTTGACTTTTGCATCATGGAAAATTTCGAAGTGCGCTGGAAGCAGGTGGAGCAATTGCTCGTGGAGCGATTTGAAAAATTACCGGATATGGAGGGGATATTGTTTCTGATAGGAATGAACGAACTTGGCAGAGGTCCGGACAGAAGGAAATGGACCAAAGAGCAGAAGCAGGATTTGATGCATATAGCAGTCTGCAAATTGCTCAGCCAGCGAGGATATTTTGAATTTGAGGGCAATGATGGCGATGGTTGGCCGCATTACAATGAAGTGAAGCCCGTTCCGGCTGCCGGTCTGCAAAGTCAGGAACAATTGCTGAAAGAATGCATTGTTGAGTACTTTGGCTTATAGTAGAAATTTGTTCCAAAGGTTGCATTATTTGCATTGGCAGGATATTCGACAGTGTTTCCAAAAAAGAAAAGCCCCCGGAGTTTACCGGAGGCTTTCGTTGTTTAATAGTGAAGTTTATTTGATCACGTTCAGACGTTCTGCGATACTACCGTTATCGGTGGTAAGGATCACATTGTAAATACCTGCAGCGAGATTGGCAACAGGGATGTTTACAGATTGATCGCCGCTGTTCATATGTTGGGCATATGAATAAGCACTCTTACCAAGACCGTCAACCACTTTTACAGTCACTGTAGTTGAGTTATCTAGTTTAAAGGTAAGACGTGCATTTTCCTTCGCAGGATTTGGTACGAGTTGCGCATTGTGTACATCGCTCGCCAGTTGATTTACGCTTGTTGGCCAAGATGTGCTTTTGCTGTTCAGTACTGTATTGTCTGATGCGCGCAACAGCAGTACAGCTACTCGAATTCTATTGGCATTCCATGAGCCGTCAAGGGTGGTGGTAAATGTATAAGTGTAGTCGGTTCCTGCTGTCATGCTGGACGGCAGGCTTCCAGGTGCACCGAAAGGATTCGGAACGATTGCCCGCGCCACAAAATCATACTGCATTTGGGAGGCTGGCACTGGGTTGGGCAGCGCCTGCCAGTTCTTTCCGGCGCCTACAAGCGGAAGATTTTGTGAGCCGGAGGAATAGTAATTTACCTGATTGTATCCACTGCCAGTGCCTGTTACATGATCTTCTGTAATAACCAATGCAAGTCTGTAGTCACCATTCAGGTTAATAGCCGGTTTTACGGTTACAGTTGTTGAAAGATTTGTACCGGAAATCACTGGTTTTGTGAAGTTGATATCTGCAAATCCGAAATAGTCTTTTTCTGCATTGTAAGCAAGGAACATTTCAGAAGGATCAATCACCTCGCGACGATCTACCACAACTGCAGGATAGCCGGGGAAATTTGGTAATGCACCTATCATTTGATCATAGTTGGTAATCACCATAGGATCACCATTATGCACTGCTATAAGTGTAGCGTGGTGAGGATAGACTTTATACATCGAATCCATGAAAACTGTTCCGCGGGGACACCAGCCGCACCAGGTACCGGTTGCTTCTTCAAATACCAGTCTTTTCTGAGGCATGAAAGAAACACCGGTTACTTTCGTTGTAACTGTATCGTTTGCATGGTTCGCATCGCCGGTAAGTTCTACCCATACTTTAATTGGGAAATCTCCAATAGCGGTTAAACTATATGGAGTAGTGAAGGTAAAATTTGCTGTGCCATAAGCAGGAATATTGGCGTTGAATGTTTGCGATACAGGAGCATTGGTTCCCTGCTGATATTTTACAGTATATGAAGTGACGTTTGAAATCCCGACATTTTTTACTGTTCCGCTAATAGTGAAATTCTTTCCGATCATACCATATGCTAAAGGTGAGCTCGGATCGGGCGTAACACTTAGCATCTGCATATCGTTGGAGGGTAGTACCGCAGTTTCCACATTGTCAATACGGATGGCACCCTGCTGATAAGTGTTGTTTCTGAACGCTACGCGGATGGATTGTCCGTTGAAAGCACTCAGGGAAGCTGCATGTACCCCGTAAGGTGTTGCAGAAGGAGAGACCGGAGCGTCATAAATTTTAGTGGTAAATGATGCTGCCGTTGTACCGCCGGTGGTGGATACCCAGAGCTGTACGCTATCGTTAAACTGCGCACCTCCACTTGCCCAGTCTTCCCATTTGATCACCATATTGGGATTATTTACTGTAAATGTTGGTGTAACCAGCCATCTGTCGGCACGACCGGGAGGTGTAAAGTTGGATACTGTGCTCATTGCCGAATCGCCTGCTGCACGGTGCCTTTTCATCCAGGCTTGCGCTGTCAATACAGTGGGAATAGGCGCCTGATATAAGGTTGGTGTAACAATATTGTTATCTTCCTTGAACATTGTCCAGCCAGCAGGAAGACCAGGGCCATTGAAATTTTCGAGCGCTAGTTGCGCATGTGCAGCCTGGCTTAGCCCTGCAAGCGCAAGCATGGCAAGTAATGTTTTTTTCATTTTGAGGAAATTTATTGCCAACCAAGTTAACATTTTTTTATAAACAAACTATAAAATTGATAATCTTTAATTGCGCACTAAAAAAGCTCCACAAATAGCGGAGCTTTTTAATAATAACGAAAATGATTAATCTGTATTTGGCACTAAACTAGTGTACTATCGCCAGTTTCTCTACAGAAACGCTGTGCTTGGTATCTGTAGTGATAATGGTATAGTAACCTGCTGGTAAAGGCGAAGTCTCAATTTCCACCTGATTGCTTCCAACATGGCCGGTTACCACTTTTCTTGCAACCATGGCACCTTGCAGGTCAACAATCGTAACCGTGATATCATCCTTCTCAATCAGATCGAAGTGGATATTTGCAGATTTGTTTGCAGGATTGGGGTAAACTGTCAGTGGAGAAATGTTGCTTACCAGATCTTTTGCACTCAGCGCACTTACCTTCATGAGATTGGCACCCTGATAAATGGTTTTATCGCCTCCCTGAATCCAGGCCACTACACGCAGACTGTCGAAATGTTCAACAGAGTGTTCTGTCGAAAGATTAATCTGATTTGCAGGCTGTCCATTAGCCGGCAGGCGGAAGCTTCCGTTGAATGTATAGGTCAGCGTTGTAGAATCCCAATTGCCGACAGTCATTGCAGGAAGAGAAGTTCCGTTTTGATTGGGCAACATTTTCTTCACTACATTGAAGAATTCGGTTTCACCGTTAGATTTTATGTTTTGAACCGTTTTTGTTTCCACGATAACCACATGCAGTTTAGCGCCTATAGCTGCCGCTGCCGGGGTCAGTGGTGAGTATTTTACTCTTGCAGTAATGGTATTTCCTGTTTGTGTGAAGGCCCCAGACATTTTATATTCCGCAGCTACAGCCTTAGCACTGGTATAGAGGGAATTGGTGAAAGATTGCGCATTCTTATCCCATCCACCGTCTATCTCCATACGGGGAATAGAGTTAATACCATAGTAGCTAGAGCGGCGCGACTGTGTTTCAGCAGTGCAATAAGGATCGCCTGTG
>ENA-UOVV01000353-UOVV01000353.1-compost-metagenome-genome-assembly--contig:-NODE-353-length-60025-cov-6.493814_pt1 | contig 60025 bp, 55 predicted proteins | sample MGYA00238155_ERZ761577 | MGnify/ENA primary metagenome ERZ761577 (study PRJEB28898, sample SAMN06268775) | compost metagenome | isolation source: Emeryville, CA | place: USA:Emeryville, CA | collected... | reverse complement strand
GGGCCAGCAGGTCGCGGCCCGCCGGCGTCGTCGACGTGGCATTGGGGTTGACGATCAGCACGGCGCGCACGAAAGACGACACTAGCCAACCGCGCCGGCCCACCCTCTACGCTCGGGATCGTGATCGTCCCGTCCCCGACCACCGTGCGTCAGGCCGCCGTCATCGTCGCGCTCGAGGGCGCGGCCCTGCTCGCGGTCGCGCTGACCTTGGTGGTGCGCCACCTCGCCGGGGTCAAGGACCAACCGTGGCTGTCCGGTTACGGCACCGCCGCGTGGTTCGCGATCATGGGCTCCGGCGTGCTGGCCGCGGGCTGGGCGCTGTGGACGGGCCGGCGGTGGGGCCGCGGCGTCGCGGTGTTCGCCCAGCTGCTGCTCCTGCCGGTGGCCTACTACATGGGGGTGGGTTCGCAGCAGTGGGCGTATGCGATCCCGGTCGCGCTGGTCGCGGTGGCGACGCTCGCGCTGCTGTTCAGCCCGTCGACGCTGCAGTGGCTGGCCGCTCAGGACGCCTCGTCGGCCAGCGCCGACAACTCCGGGCCGGACACCCGGTAGGTGATCCACTCGTTGCGCGGCTTGCCGCCGACGCGGTCGTAGAGGGCGATCGCGTTGACGTTCCAGTCCAGCACCGCCCACGACAGCCGGGTGTAGCCGCGCTCGACGCACTCGCGCGCCAGGGCGGCCAGGATCTTGCGGGCCAGCCCACGCCTGCGGAACTGCGGCCGCACGTAGAGGTCCTCGAGGTAGATGCCCGCCACACCGTCCCAGGTGGAGTAGTTCAAGAACCACAACGCGCCCGCGGCGGCCATCCCGTCGACCTCGGCAATGTGTCCGAACACCAGCGGAGGGTCAGCGAAAAGCGCTGTACGCAACTGGCTTTCGGTGAGCGCACAGTCGTCGGCGGCGCGTTCGAAAGCGGCGAGTTCGTGCACCATCGCGGTCAGTTCGGTTTCGTCGCCGGGCCGGACCCGCCGGATTTCGACGCTCACGCCTGGACTCCCAACGCGGTGAAGATGGTGGTGAACTTCGTCGTGGTCTCGTCGACTTCGTCGTCGGGTTCGGATTCGGCGACGATACCGCCGCCTGAATAGGCCACCGCGGAACGGCGATCGGCCGACAACTGGGCACAGCGGATGGACACCACCCAGCGGCCGTCGCCGCGCTGGTCGCACCAGCCCACCGCGCCCGCATAGAACCCGCGGTCGCCCTCCAGTTCATGGATCAGGTCGGCGGCCGCGTCCGACGGCACCCCGCCGACGGCGGGGGTGGGGTGCAGCGCGATCGCCAAATCCATTGCGGTGACTGCCTTGTCGCGCAACCGACCGCGGATCGGGGTGTACAGGTGCCACACCGCGTCGGTCTTGTTCAGCTTCGGTTCCGGCGCGATCTCCAGCTCGGTGCACAGCGGCTGCAGCGCATCGCGCACCGCGTCGACCACCAGCTGGTGCTCGTGACGGTTCTTCGCTGACGCCGCCAGGGCCTTGCCGCTGGCTTCGTCGGCGGCCGGATCGGCCAGCCGCGGCGCCGACCCGGCGAACGGTGCGCAGCCGACGCGATCGCCCTGGCGCGCCACCAGCAGTTCGGGGCTGGCGCCGACGAGCGCCGTGCCCGAGTAGCCGCCGCCGGCCGCGGTCAGGTCGGCCAGAAACGTGTTGACGGTCGGGTCGGCCGCGGCCAGCCTGCCGACGATGGTGCGGGCGTCCATCGGCCCGGACGCGACCAGCTTCACCGCGCGGGCCAGCACCACCTTCTGCAGCGCGGTCGCCGGGTCGCGCAGCCGGCCCAGCACCGCGACGATGCGGGCGCGGTGCTCGCCGAGATCCGGCAGCGTCGCGCCGATCTGCACGCTCGGCAGCGGACGCGGCGGCCAGGCCGGCAGCTTGTCGAGGAACTGCACGGACTGCGGCCGGATCAGGGCCGCCGGTTTGGTGTGGTCGAACGGCAAGGCGCCCACGATGATTGGCGCACTGTGCGACGCCAGCGCGGCGCGGGCGTCGGGCACCCGGGGGAACGCGGTGTGCACCCCGTCGGCTACCAGGGCGCTGCCCTCGGTGGCGAGGATGAACGTCGGCTCGCGGGTCATTCCGGCAGGCACGGGTGGCGGTGGCCCGTGAGTCCCAGTGCGCCGATCTGACGCACGCCGTGTTCGTGCCCGCACACCGCGATCGACGCGGCGGTCATCGCGAACCTGATGCCCTCGCCGATCGGCAGCTGCGCCCAGCGGGTCAGCACCGCGCGGGAGAAGTGACCGTGCCCGACGAAAAGCACGTCGCGGGTGCTCAGGTGCTCCATCGCGTGGGCGATCGCGCGGTCGGCGCGGTCACTGACATCGCCGGGGCTCTCGCCACCGGGGCAGCCGTGCGACCACACCAGCCAGTCCGGCACCTCCTCGCGGATCTGCGCGGTGGTCAGGCCCTCGTAGTCGCCGTAATCCCATTCGCACAGCAGGGGAGACACCTCGTTGACGGTCAGGCCGGCCAGCTCGGCGGTGACCGTCGCGCGGCGCAGCGGGCTGGCGACGACCCACGGATCGGTCAGCGTCAACGTGGCGAGCGCGTCGGCGGCCAGCTTGGCCTGTTCGCGGCCCGTTGCGGTGAGGTCGAGGTCGGTGCGGCTGGTGTGCTGCCCGCTTAGTGACCACTCGGTTTCCCCGTGCCGAAGCAGTATCAGCCGATGTTGCTCCACGCGCCTGTCTGCTCTTCGCCCAAGTGGCTCATCGCGCGTGTCTGCTCTTCGCCCAAGTGGCTCATCGCGCGTGTCTGCTCTTCGCCCAAGTGGCTCATCGCCCACCGGACCGATTCTGCCCCACGGCGCGTCGCGATATACCTCGACGTGCCAGGATGAAACCGTGACGCGGGTACTTGCGGTGGCCAATCAAAAGGGCGGTGTGGCCAAGACGACGACGGTCGCGTCGCTGGGCGCGGCGATGGTCGAGCTGGGGCAGCGGGTGCTGCTCGTCGACCTCGACCCGCAGGGCTGCCTGACGTTCTCGCTCGGGCAGGACCCCGACAAGCTGCCGGTGTCGGTGCACGAGGTGCTGCTCGGCGAGGTGGAACCCGACGCCGCGCTGGTCGACACCGCCGAGGGGATGGCGCTGCTGCCCGCCAACATCGACCTCGCCGGCGCCGAGGCGATGCTGCTGATGCGGGCGGGCCGCGAGTATGCGCTCAAACGCGCGCTGGCCAAGATCGCCGAGCAGTTCGACGTGGTCATCATCGACTGCCCGCCGTCGCTGGGGGTGCTCACGCTCAACGGGCTGACCGCGGCCAACGACGTGATCGTGCCGTTGCAGTGCGAAACGCTGGCGCACCGCGGCGTCGGCCAGTTCCTGCGCACCATCAGCGACGTGCAGCAGATCACCAACGCCGACCTGACGCTGCTCGGCGCGTTGCCGACGCTGTACGACTCGCGCACCACCCACAGCCGTGACGTGCTGCTCGACGTCGCCGACCGCTACCACCTGCCCGTGCTCGCCCCGCCGATCCCGCGCACGGTGCGGTTCGCCGAGGCCACCGCCGCCGGCGCGTCGGTGCTGGCGGCGCGCAAGAACAAGGGCGCGGAGGCCTATCGCGAGCTGGCCGCGGCGCTGCTCAAGCACTGGGAGAGCGGCCAACCGCTGGCGACCTACACCCCCGACATCTAGCCGAGCGCGACCAGGTCGTCGCCGCGCTGCTCGAGGATCATCGAGCCGGCTACCGCGGGCACGATCGGCCCGGCGGTCTCCGGCCGCTCGACGGGAATGTGGCGGTCGCCGCGACCGGACTGCGGGTCGAACACGTCATAGCCGCCGGTGACCGGGACCAGTAGCCGCCCGGCCATGATCGTCGCCGGGCCCAGCGGGGCATTGGGGCCCGACGGCGACACCGTGTACTTGTAGCGAATTCCGTTGGCGGAGAACACCATTACGCTGTCGCCGGTCCACCACGTGATCAGGTCGCCGACGCGGGACATCGTCGCGTCGGGGGAGGGGGGCTTCTTCAGCAGCGTGCTGGCCACCGTGGTGCCGGTCTCGTCGATAACGTGGACGGTCGGGCTCGGCGAGTCGACGTACACCGCGGTCATGGTGTCCGACACCGCGATCACCCGGGCGCCGGAATCCGGCTTGACGCCCTCCTGCGGCACGTACTTGACCTCCGGCTGGTCCTCGTCATCGGCCGGCCGCAGCAGCGTCAGCCGCAGATCCGGTTGGTTGGGGCAGGCCTCGAACACCGACACCGCCGTCGAACTGGCACCCGCCGACACCAGCCGGCACAGCGGCATCGCCGGCACGTCGGGTTTGATCCTGGCGTCCAGCGCGCCGTAGCTGAGCATCCGGACCATGTCCGAGCGCCACAACTCGAGCCGGGTGTCGCCGGCCGACAACACCGTCGTGCTGTCGGAGGACAGCGTGACGTGCTTGTCGGCGTAGGAGCTGCGGCTGGGGCCGCGCATGCCGGTGGTGGCATCGATGGTGCTGACCTGACCGCAGCCGCGCGCATCGGGGTAGACGGCCACCGCGTAGTGGTACACCCAGCTCACCCCGCACAGGTCGAGGTCGCGGGCGTAGGTCCACAGCACATCGCCGGTCGCCGGGTCGCGGCCGTCGACCGTGCGGCCGTCACCGGTGACGACGGCGCCGGCCACGACCAGCGGCTGCGTGGTCTTGGCGCTGGGTGCCGTCCACCGCTGCTGCAGGGTCGAGGGCAGCTCCGCGGCGGGCACCAGGTCGGGCACCCGGGTGGCCGAGGGTCGGCTGATCGTCGCGCGCGCGTCGCTGTGCCACCAGATCAGCGCGGCGATGACCGCCACCACCGCGGCGATCGCCACGGCCGCCACCACATCGGCTCGGGTGCGGCGTTCGGGTCTGACCATCGGCCGGGCAGCGCCTCGCTAGCCGGTGCTGGCCGCGGCCTTACGGGGGCGCCGTCGGCGCCGACGGCGGGCTGGGGTCGCCTGCTCGGCGGGCTGGTCCTCGGTGGACTCGGCCGCCGGCTGCTCGGCGGAGGTCTCCGGATGGCCGGTGACCGGCTTGCCGCGGATCGTGCGCCGGCGGGTGCGGGTGCGCTTGCGCGGCGGGCGCTCCGCGCGCTCGGCCGGGGCGGGCCGCTTGGCGGCGTGCGGCTTGCGCGGTTCGCCGACGGTGCCCTTGGCGTCGCGCGGGATGTTGAGCTCCTCGTACAGGTGCGGGGAGCTCGAATAGGTCTCGGGGGGGTCCGGGCAGCCCAGCCCGAGCGCCTTGTCGATCAGCGCCCAGCGGGTCAGCTCGTCCCAATCGACCAGAGTCACCGCGACGCCGGCCTTGCCCTTGCGGCCAGTGCGGCCGATGCGGTGCACGTAGGCCTGTTCGTCCTCGGGGATCTGGTAGTTGATGACGTGGGTGACGTCGTCGATGTCGATGCCGCGGGCGGCGACGTCGGTGGCGACCAGCACGTCGATCTCGCCGGTGCGGAACGCCTTGAGCGACTTCTCCCGAGCGGCCTGACCGAGGTCGCCGTGCACTGCGCCGGCCTTGAAGCCGCGCTCGGCGAGTTCGTCGGCGACCTTCTGCGCGGTGCGCTTGGTGCGGGCGAAGATCATCGTCGCGCCGCGGCCCTCGGCCTGCAGGATGCGGCTGACCATCTCCACCTTGTCCAGCGCATGCGCGCGGTAGACGAACTGCTCGGTGGTGTCGTGGGTGGCCGCGGAATGGGGTGCCTCGGCGCGGATGTGCGTCGGCTTGTTCATGAACGTCCGCGCCAGCGTGATGATCGGGTCCGGCATGGTGGCCGAGAACAGCATCGCCTGCCGCTCGTCGGGGATCAGCCGCAGAATGCGCTCGATGTCGGGCAAAAAGCCCAGGTCGAGCATCTCGTCGGCCTCGTCGAGCACCAGCACCGACAGCCCGCCCAGCCGCAGGTGGCCCTGCTGAGCCAGGTCGAGCAACCGGCCGGGGGTGCCGACCACGACATCGACACCCTTGCGCAGGGCCTCGATCTGGGGTTCGTAGGGCCGGCCACCGTAAATGGAGGTGACGGTCAGCTTGCGGTCCTCGGCGACCAGGTGCTTGGCCGCGGTGGTGAGGTCGCCGCACACCTGCAGGCACAGTTCACGGGTGGGCACCACGACGAGTGCGCGCGGGATGCCGGTCAGCGGGCGCTCGCCGTCGGTGGTGATGCGCTGCAGCAGCGGCACACCGAACGCCAGCGTCTTGCCCATGCCGGTGCGGGCCTGGCCGATCAGGTCCTCGCCGGCCAACGCCAGCGGCATGGTCAGTTCCTGAATGGCAAAGGGATGGTGTTTGCCGTCTTCGGCCAATGCGCGGACGATTTCCTCGCGTACACCAAGTTCAGCAAATGTCTTGTTGAGATGCGTCATATGAGTAGGTCGGAGCCTTTCACTTGTCAATCCTCATTGGCGTCACGCGCGCACGAGTTCGACGAAGTGATGGCCGGTTACGACCTAGGGCCCTGCGCTGAGGTAGGCGGGCCGACTCGGTGCACGCACATTTTCTCGAAAGCGGCATGTCCACCATTTCCGGCGGTAAACGAACCACTTCCACTGGCCATACTACCTGCTCGGGTTTGCCCCGCGGGCGACGCGCTCGCCGGTGATTAGAGTTGGCGCCATGACTGCTGCCGACAATTCGGCTCCGCCGATGGCCTCCGAGCAGGTCACCGCCGCGAAACGCGCCGGTGTGCCGATCGACCATCCCGGCATCAACGAGTTGTTCGCACTGCTGGCCTACGGCGAGGTGGCGGCGTTCTACCGGCTGACCGAGGAAGCCCGAATGGCACCGAATCTGCGCGGCCGGATCAACATGGCGACCATGGCCGCCGCCGAGATGGGCCATTACGAGCTGCTGCGCGACGCGCTGGAGCGCCGCGGTGTGGACGTGGTGCCCGCGATGACCCGGTATGCGCCGGCGCTGGAGAACTACCACCGGTTGACTCTGCCGAGCACGTGGCTGGAGGCGCTGGTCAAGACGTACATCGGCGACGCCCTGGCCGCCGACTTCTACCTCGAGATCGCCGACGCGCTGCCCGAGGAGGCCGCCGAGGTGGTGCGCGCCGTGCTGGCGGAGACGGGGCACTCGCAGTTCGTCGTCGCCGAGGTGAAGGCCGCCGTGACCGCCAGCGAGAAGCAGCGGCACCGGCTGGCGCTGTGGTCGCGGCGGCTGCTCGGTGAGGCCATCACGCAGGCGCAGTACGTGCTGGCCGACCACGACGAGCTCGTCGACCTGGTGCTCGCCGGTGGCGAGGGCTTGACCCAGATGACCGAGTTCTTCGAGCGCCTCCAGCACACCCACGCGACGCGGATGGCCGAACTCGGCCTGGCCTGAGCTACTGCGTGCAGGTGGCGATCATCGCGTTGTTGTTCTGCGCCACCAGCACGTTGCCCGCCGCGTCGGTGATGCTGCAGTTCAGCTGACCGGCCACGCTGGTCGCGGTCACCGACTTCAGCTCCACACCCGGGTCGAGGGTCACGGTCTTGGTCCACGGCAGCGCGACGTTCACGTCGGTCTGCAGCGCGCCCTGGTTGTCGGTGTAGATGATCGTCACCATGTCGATCAGCTGGCGGTCGCCGGTCACCCGGTAGGTGACGGTGCGCGGCGACGGCGGCGGGACAGCCTCGGCGGTGGCCTCGGTGCTCGCCTCCGGGGTGGCGGCGGGCTCGGGGCTGGCGGTCGGGCTGACGGTGGTCACCGTCTCGGCGGGCAGCGACGGCGCGACCGGGGCGGGCGTGGCGGCCGCCGGGGGCAGTGCCGACGTGGTGGCCGGTGCCGCGCTGGAGGCCGGCGCCGCGGAGGTCGAGGTCGCCGAGACCGATCCGCTGTCACCGCCGCCGAGGATCACCCCGGTGGTGGCGACGGCGATGAACAGGATGACGCCCGCGATGCCGGCGATCCACATCCAGCGCCGGTCGATGCGGGCCTCGTTGAGCGCCTCGAGGTCCTCCTCGGTGAACTCCTGCAGGCCCTCGTACTCGTACTCGTCGACGGCGACACCCGCGTAGGCGTCGGAGTAGCCCTCGCCATAGCCGCCGCCATGGCCAGCGCCGTAGCCGCCGTAACCGTCGCCGTAGCCCTGCTGGCTGTTGATCCGCTCGGTCGGCGTCAGTGAATACGGTGATTGAGCGATATAAGACCTGTTCATGTGGGATTCCCGGTTGTCTCCTGCAAATTCCGGGGCTGATGCTATCGGGGCAGAAGTGACTGCTGAGGTTGACGCGGCGGGCACCGCGGTCACGGTCCGGACTCGGTTCGGTCGCTGCTTCGTACACCCCTTCGCTGACCGCGAACTCACCGGCGCGCCGCACGACGGACGCGGTCCACTAGCCTGAGGACGAGCACACGTAGATGAGCGGAAAGGTGCAGGCGTGGAGGTCAAGATCGGTGTCACGGACAGCCCGCGCGAGCTGAGCTTCAACAGCGCGCAGGCGCCCACCGAGGTGGAGAAGTTGGTCACCGATGCGTTGAGCAAGGGCAGCGGCGTGTTGTCCCTGACCGACGAAAAGGGCCGCAAGTTCCTGGTGCAGACGGAGAAGATCGCCTACGTCGAGATCGGCGCCGCCGACGTGCGCCGGGTGGGCTTCACCGCGGTCGCGGAGGCCGCGGCGGCTAAGACCGGGTAAGCGGCACGTGTGACAACCCGCCCCAGGCGAACTGGACCGTGCCCTCCACGGCGTCTTCCTTGCTGATCGGCCGGTTGTTGTTCAGCCAGTAGCGCGCGGAGTCGACGCTGATCGCGACCAGACCGACCGCGATCATCCTGGCCCGGTGCGCCTCCAGCCCGGAATCGCGGCTGATCAGGTCGAACACCGCGTCCGTGCACGCCTCGGTGGCCACCTTGACCTGCGCGGCGACCTGCGGTTCGGTCACATAGTCGTTCTCGAAGATCAGCCGGTAACCCTGGCTGTCGTGCTCGATGAAGTCGAAGAACGCCTGCACCGCCGCGCGCAGCCGCTGCCGGTTGTCGGTGGTGGTACGCAGCGCCTGGCGAACACCCGACACCAGGTTCTCGACGTGCTTGGCCAGCACCGCCAGGTACAGCTCGAGCTTCGACGTGAAGTGTTGGTAGAGAACGGGTTTGCTTACCCCTGCGCGATCGGCGATCTCGTCCATGCCCGCGGCGTGATAGCCGCGGTCGACGAAAACCTCGCTGGCAGCGGCCAGTAGCTGCTCACGGCGTTCATCACGGGGCAGCCTGTTGCCGCGTCGGGCCGAGCCGTCGCCGTTGGCCGGCTGCAAGCCCCGCCGTGCGGCGGTGTTGGCGAGATCGCTCATTACGTCCTTTGATCGGCTCGGTTATCGCAACGAGACTACTACCGTCGGCAAAGCGCGCACTTCAAGACGTCTCTCGCCGGCGATGGCGCGCCGGAGCGGCCAGCGCTTTGGCCTGTGTCATCCTGTTGCGGTGACCTACGACTCGGGGCGCCGGGGGGGCTCGCGGACCGAGGGGGGTCTGCCAGTGCTGCGCTCCGACGCCCGCGAGCCGCTGCGGGCCCAGCGCGATCCGCTCGCCGAGACGTCCGGGCGGATCCGGTCCAACCGCGACCAACACCGGCGCGCCCGCAAACAGACGTGGCTGGGCCGGTTCGTCTCGACCTACGGCTGGCGGGCCTATGCGCTGCCGGTGCTCGTCGCGCTGACCGTCGTGGTGATCTACCAGACCATCACCGGCACCAGCGTGTCGCCCGACCAGGCCGACGCCGAGGGGCCGGCGCAGGGGCCGCCCACCATCGGGGTGGCCAGCACCGCGATCATCGGCGCACCGCCCAAGGGCCTCACCGAGTTCGACGCCAACCTGCCGACCGGCATCCTGCCTGAAGGCGGGCCGTTCACCCAGGCCGGCGCGAAGACCTGGCACATCGTGCCCGGGGAGTCGCCGCAGGTGGGCGAGGGCACCGCCAAGGTGTTCAACTACACCGTCGAAGTGGAGGACGGCCTGGACACCACCACCTTCGGCGGTGACGACGGCTTCGCGCGCATGGTCAGCGAAACCCTGGCCAATCCGAAGAGTTGGACGCACAACCCGCAGTTCGCGTTTCGCCGCATCGACGGCTCATCCGATGCGGAACCGGACTTCCGCGTCTCGTTGAGCTCGCCGATGACGGTGCGTGAGGGCTGCGGCTACGACATCCCGCTCGAGGCGTCCTGCTACAACCCCGCCTACCTCGACGGCGAGCCGCGGGTGTTCATCAACGAGGCGCGCTGGGTGCGCGGCGCGGTGCCGTTCCAGGGCGACGTCGGCTCCTACCGGCAGTACCTGATCAACCATGAGGTGGGTCACGCGATCGGGTATCAACGCCACGAATCCTGCGCCGAAAACGGTGAGCTGGCGCCGGTGATGATGCAGCAGACCTTCTCGACGAACAACAACGACGCCGCCCGGTTCGACCCCGGAACCGTCAAACCCGACAACAAGACCTGCCGGTTCAACCCCTGGCCCTATCCCATCGCCTGAAGCCGCGGGCGGACGGGAAGCGCCGGGCGCGCGTTGCTGTTGCTTCTGACACCTGCTGAGATGGTCAGTGAACGTCAACCAAGGAGAGTCTCGGTGTCGACACCGTTGCCGCCGCTGGTGGAACCGGCGGCCGAATTGACGCGCGAGGAGGTCTCGCGCTACAGCCGCCACCTGATCATCCCGGATCTGGGCTTAGCCGGGCAGAAGCGCCTGAAGAACGCGCGGGTGCTGGTCATCGGCGCGGGCGGGCTCGGCTCGCCGGCGCTGCTGTACCTGGCCGCCGCCGGGGTCGGCACGATCGGGATCGTCGAGTTCGACGTGGTCGACGAGTCCAACCTGCAGCGCCAGATCATCCACGGACAGTCCGACATCGGGCGGTCCAAGGCCGAGAGCGCCCGCGACTCGATCCGCGAGATCAACCCGCTGGTGCAGGTCAACCTGCACGAGTTCCGGCTCGAGCCGGACAACGCCGTCGAACTGTTCAAGCAGTACGACCTGATCCTCGACGGCACCGACAACTTCGCGACCCGCTACCTGGTCAACGACGCCGCCGTGCTGGCGGGCAAGCCCTACGTGTGGGGTTCGATCTACCGTTTCGAGGGCCAGGTGTCGGTGTTCTGGGAGGACGCCCCGAACGGGCAGGGCCTCAACTACCGCGACCTGTACCCCGAGCCGCCGCCACCCGGCATGGTGCCGTCCTGCGCCGAGGGCGGTGTGCTGGGCATCCTGTGCGCGTCGATCGCGTCGGTGATGGGCACCGAGGCCATCAAGCTGATCACCGGGATCGGCGAGCCGCTGCTGGGCCGCCTGATGGTCTACGACGCGCTCGACATGACCTACCGCACCATCAAGATCCGCAAGGATCCGTCGACGCCCAAGATCACCGAGCTGATCGACTACGAGGACTTCTGCGGTGTGGTGTCCGAGGACGCGGCGGCCGCGGCGGCCGAGTCCACCATCACGCCGGCCGAGCTCAAGGAGATGTTGGACTCCGGCAAGCCGATCGACCTGATCGATGTGCGCGAGCCGGTCGAGTGGGACATCAATCACATCGAGGGTGCCCAGCTGATCCCCAAGGGGGCGTTCGAGTCCGGCGAGGCGTTGGCCAAGCTGCACGTCGACCGCACCCCGGTGTTCTACTGCAAGACCGGCGTGCGTTCGGCGGAGGTGCTGGCCATCGTCAAGAAGGCCGGCTTCTCCGACGCACTGCACGTGCAGGGCGGCATCGTGGCGTGGGGCAGGCAACTCGAACCCGACATGGTGATGTACTAACAGCCAGTTAGCCAGACCGGCGCTTACGCTGAGGTGGTGACTGTCGAGCGACCGCCTGAACATGTGCTGGCGGCGTTCGGCCTGACCGGCGTCGAGCCCGTTCCGCTGGGCTTGGGCTGGGAAGGCGGCTGGCGCTGCGGCGAAGTCGTGTTGTCCATGGTGGCCGATCACGCGCGGGCCGCGTGGTCGGCGAAGGTGCGCGAAACGCTGTTCGTCGACGGGGTGCGGCTGGCTCGACCGGTGCGCTCCACCGACGGCAGGTACGTGGTGGCCGGCTGGCGCGCCGACACCTACGTCGCGGGCACCCCCGAACCGCGCCACGACGAGGTGGTCTCGGCCGCGGTGCGGCTGCACGAGGCGACGGCCAAGCTGGAGCGCCCGCGGTTTCTGACCCAGCCGCCGGTGGCGCCGTGGGCCGACGTCGACGTCTTCATCGCCGCCGACCGCGCGGCGTGGGAGGAACGGCCGCTGCACTCGCTGCCGCCGGGTGCGCAGATCGCGCCGGGATCGGCCGACGGCGAACGCTCGATCGAGCTGCTCAATCAGCTCGCCAAGCTGCGCAAGCCGACCAGGAGCCCGAGCCAGCTGGTGCACGGAGATCTCTACGGCACAGTGCTTTTCGCGGGAGCGGCGGCACCGGGAATCACCGACATCACCCCCTACTGGCGGCCCGCTTCGTGGGCGGCGGGGGTGGCGGTGGTCGATGCGCTGTCGTGGGGCGACGCCGACGACGGCCTCATCGAACGCTGGAGCCCGCTTCCCGAGTGGCCGCAGATGTTGTTGCGCGCCTTAATGTTCCGACTCGCCGTGCACGCGTTGCATCCGCGGTCGACCGCCGCGGCGTTCCCTGGGCTGGCGCGCACGGCGGCGCTGGTGCGGTTGATTCTGTAGACCGCGTCAGAACTCGTGCCGAACCTCGGCCAGGTTAACCCGGCCGTCCTCGGCGAGCACGCCCTCGGCGCGCAGCAGTTCGAGTTGCCGGGTGGTCAGGTGCGGTGCCGGCCGGCCCGAGGCGCGGATGACGCGATGCCACGGTAGGTCCGAGGAGTCGGTGCGCATGATCCAGCCGACGATGCGAGGACTGGAAAGCCCTGCCGCATCAGCGATGTCGCCGTAGGTGGAGACGCGGCCGGGCGGAATCGAGGCCACCAGCGCACGCACTGTCTCAACCTGTTCGTCGGTGACGGGCGGCATCGCTAACGCCTTTCGAGATGCTTCCTGACGACCGCCGCGGTGTCGGCGGGGCGGGCCTGGGCGACCATGTGATCGCAGTCCAGATCGGTCAGCGTGAAATCGGGGCGATCCCGCAGCGCCGTCAACAGTTCCTCGGTGACATACGGCGGCGATGTCCTGGTCGCACGCACCAGCGTGACGGGAATCTCCCTGGGCGGCACCACGATCGGCCGGGCCAACTCGCTCCAGTACGACAGCATCGCCGGGATGCTGATGCGCCAGCCGACCCGGCCGGTGGGCACCTCGATGAGGTGCTCGTCGAGTTCCCGGTCGAGTTCGGCGGCCTCGACGTCGGCCCAGGAGCCGTTGGCCTTCTCGGCGCGGGCCTCGGCGCGGTCGGTGTAGTCCGGCGAGGCGAACATGCCGTCGGCGATGTCGCGCATCCAGCCGCCGTCGAGGCCCACCGCGGGGTCGAGCAGCACCAGCCCCGATACCAGATCCGGCCGCGCCGCAGCGAGATTCAGCGCGATCGCACCGCCGAACGAATGCCCGACCACGACGACCGGAGCGGTTATGAGCCGGGTCAGCGCCGCGACATTGGCGTCGATCGTCCAGGGCGCCGCCCACGACGAGCGGCCGTGCCCGAGCAGATCCGGCGCCACCACCGCGACGTCGGGCAGGTGCCGCGTGGCCAGCGTCTCCCACCGCCGCCCGTGTCCGGTCAGCCCGTGGATGGCCAGGACGTCGGCGGGCCCGTCGGGCCCGTAGCGGTGTACGTGCAGAACCCCTGTGCTCACCGCACTGATGCTGCCAGCAGGTACTGCACCGCGCTTGTCGGACCCCCGTGGTGTCATGCCAGCATGTCCGCACCGCACACCGACCTGGCGCCCGACTCGCTGCGCGAACCGGGGCTGCGCGGGGTCATCCGCGTGCTCGGCGGCGCAGGCACCGGCAAGAGCAGCCTGCTCGTGGACGCCGCGGCCGCGCACATCGCCGCGGGCCTGGACCCGGAATCGGTGCTGCTGCTGACCGGTTCGGCCCGGCTCGGCGCACAGGCCCGCGCGGCGATCACGTCGCGGCTGCTGGCCGCCGGCGGGCGCACCGCGGTGCGCGAACCGCTGGTGCGCACCGTGCACTCGTACGCGTTCGCGGTGCTGAGGCTGGCCGCGCAGCGCCACGGCGGCGCCCCGCCGCGGCTGATCACCAGCGCCGAGCAGGACGGCATCATCCGCGAACTGCTGGCCGGTGATCTGGAGGACGGCGATGCCTCCCCGGTGGCCTGGCCGGTGCACCTGCGTCCGGCGCTGAGCACCGTCGGCTTCGCCACCGAGTTGCGCGACCTGATGTCGCGGTGCACCGAACGCGGTGTGGATCCCCTTGCGCTGCAACGCCTGGGCCGCGCGGCGGGGCGGCCGGAGTGGGTGGCCGCCGGGCAGTTCGCGCAGGCCTACGAGCAGATCATGCTGCTGCGTGCGGCGGTGGGCACGGCCGCACCGCAGGCCACGGTGCCCGCGCTGGGCGCGGCCGAACTCGTGGGCGCGGCGCTTGAACTGTTCGGCAGCGACCCCGACCTGCTCGCCGGCGAGGCCGCCCGCGTCAAGCTGCTGCTCGTCGACGACGCCCAGCACCTCGACCCGCAGGCGGCCCGGATGGTGCGGGTGCTGTCCTCGGCCGCCGACCTGACGGTGATCGCCGGCGACCCGAACCAGGCGGTGTTCGGGTACCGCGGGGCCGATCCGGCGCTGTTGCGCGGCGAGGAACCCGCGATCGTGCTGACCCGGTCGCACCGCTGCGCCCCCGCGATCGCCGACGCGATCTCCGCGATCGCGCGGCGGCTGCCCGGCACCGATCCGGCGCGGGTGCTCACCGGCGCCGACGGCCCGCGCGGCGCGCTGTCCGTACGCATCGCGGCCTCACCGCACGCCGAGGCCGCGGTCATCGCCGACGCGCTGCGCCGCGCCCACCTGATCGACGGGGTGCCCTGGTCGCAGATGGCCGTCGTGGTGCGCTCGGTGCCGCGGGTGGGCCTGGCGCTGGCGCGCGCGCTGGCCACCGCCGGGGTCCCGGTGGAGGTGCCGACGCCGACGGTCCCACTGGCCGACCAGCCCGCCGTGCAGGCGCTGCTGACGGTGCTGGAGGCCGCCGCCGGGGAGCTGACCGGCGAGCAGGCGCTGGCCCTGGTGACCGGGCCGATCGGCCGCGTCGATCCGGTGACGCTGCGTCAACTGCGGCGCGCGCTGCGCCGCGCGGACGGCAGCCGGCCGCCGCGCGAACTCGGCGATCTGCTGCTGGCCGCGCTTGAGGACGAACCGCCGGGCCTGGCCGCCGAACTGGCCCGGCCGCTGCGCCGGGTGCGGGCGGTGCTGACCGCCGCGCGCCGGGCGGCCGACGACGGCGCCGATCCGCGCTACACACTGTGGCAGGCCTGGCAGCGCTCGGGTCTGCAGCGGCGCTGGCTGTCGGCGAGCGAGCGGGGCGGTGCGATCGGCGCGCAGGCCGACCGCGACCTCGACGCCGTCACCGCGCTGTTCGACGTCGCCGAACAGTACGTCAGCCGCACCGCGGGTGCGTCGCTGCGCGGCCTCGTCGACCACGTCACATCGCTCGGGTTCACCCCGCCGGTGCGCGACGAGCGCGGCGACGCCGACGCGGTGGCCGTCGTCAGCGCGCACGCGGCGCTGGGCCGCGAGTGGGAGTTCGTCGTCATCGCGGGTGTCCAGGAAGGCTTGTGGCCCAACACCACGCCGCGCGGCGGCGTGCTCGGCACCCAGCAGCTCGTCGATGTGCTCGACGGCGTCGCGACCGCCGACGACCGCGGCCTGTCGACCCGGGCGCCGCTGCTGGCCGAGGAACGCCGGCTGCTGATCGCGGCGATGGGCCGGGCGCGCAGCCGACTGCTCGTCACGGCGGTCGACACCGACAACGCCGACGAGGCGATGCTGCCCTCGACGTTCTGTGACGAGTTGGCCGCCCTGGCCACCGATGCGGACCCGGCCGACGCCGCGCCGGTCAGCGCGCCCCGGGTGTTGTCGCCTGCGGCGCTGGTCGGGCGGCTGCGCGCGGTGGTGTGCGCCCCCGACGGCGCAGTTGATGATGCTGTACGAGCCTGTGCCGCAGCGCAATTGGCGAGGCTGGCCGAGGCGGGTGTGCCGGGCGCCCACCCGCGGCAGTGGTACGCCATGACCCCGCTGTCCAGCACCGAGCCACTGTTCAGCGGTGACGATCACACCGTGACGCTGTCGCCGTCCACGCTGCAGACGCTCACCGACTGCCCGCTGCGCTGGCTGCTCGAACGTCACGGCGGCGCCGACGCCCGCGACGTGCGTTCGGCGCTCGGCTCGCTGGTGCACGTGCTGGTGGCCGACCCGGCCAAGAGTGACGGGCAGCTGGTGCACGAGCTCGAAAAGATCTGGGACAAGTTGCCGTTCGAGGCCGGCTGGTATGCGGCCAACGAGCTCGAACGCCACCGCGCCATGCTCGCCACGTTCGCGCAGTGGCGGGCCCAGACCCGCCGCCAGCTCACCGAGGTGGGCACCGAGGTCGACATCGACGGCGTCCTCGAGGGCGACGAAGGGCCGCGGGTGCGGGTGCGCGGCCGGGTGGACCGGCTCGAGCGCGACCCCGACGGCCGGTTGGTCGTGGTCGACATCAAGACCGGCAAGAGTCCGGTCAGCAAGGACGAGGCGCAGCGACACGCCCAGTTGGCGATGTATCAGCTCGCGATCGCTCAGGGGCTGGTGCCCGACGGCGACGCCGCGGGCGGCGGCCGTCTGGTCTACCTCGGCAAACCCGGCTCCGGTGCGGCCACCGAACGCGCGCAGGACCCGATGACCGAGGAGAAGCGCGCCGAGTGGCGCCATCTGGTCGCCCGCGCCGCGGCGGCCACCCAGGGCCCGGAGTTCGTCGCACGGATCAACGACGGCTGCGCGCACTGCCCCGTGCGGCGGATGTGCCCGGCCCAGGAGGCCTTGGGAGGCAGGTCATGACACCGAGCTACAGCCCGGCCGAACTCGCCTCGGCCCTAGGGCTTTTCCCGCCGACCGACGAGCAGGCCGCGGTCATCGCGGCGCCGCCCGGGCCACTGGTCGTCATCGCGGGCGCCGGAGCGGGCAAGACCGAGACCATGGCGGCGCGGGTAGTGTGGTTGGTGGCCAACGGCTACGCGACGCCCGGCCAGGTGCTGGGCCTGACGTTCACCCGCAAGGCCGCCGGACAGCTGCTGCGCCGGGTGCGCTCCCGGCTGGCCCGGCTGCAGGGCGCCGGCCTGGTGGCCGACCGCGCGCTGGCCGACGACCCGGTGACCGTCGGCACCTACCATGCGTTCGCCGGTCAGCTGCTGCGCGAACACGGGCTGTTGCTGCCCGTCGAGCCCGACACCCGGCTGCTGAGCGAGACCGAGCTGTGGCAGCTGGCGTACCGCGTCGTGTGCGAGCACCCGGCGCTGGACACCGACAAGACGCCGGCCACGGTGACGTCAATGGTGCTGCGGCTGGCCGGGCAGCTGGCCGAGCACCTCGTCGACACCGAGCAGTTGCGCGACACCCACGTCGAGCTCGAGCGGCTGGTGCACGCGCTGCCCGCCGGCCCGAACCAGCGCGACCGCGGGCCCAACCAGTGGCTGCTGCGGCTGCTGGCCACCCAGACCGAGCGCACCGATCTGGTGCCGCTCATCGACGCGCTGCACCGGCGCATGCGCGCAGAGAAGGTGATGGACTTCGGCACGCAGATGGCCGCGGCCGCCCGGCTGGCGTCGGAGTTCCCGCAGATCGGTCAGCAGCTGCGCAGCCGCTACCGGGTGGTGCTGCTCGACGAGTATCAGGACACCGGCCACGCGCAGCGGGTGGCGCTGTCGGCGCTGTTCGGCGGCGGCGTCGACGATGACCTGGCGTTGACCGCGGTCGGTGATCCGATCCAGTCGATCTACGGCTGGCGGGGTGCATCGGCGACCAACCTGCCGCGGTTCACCACCGACTTCCCGCGCTCGGACGGCACCCCGGCGCCCACCCTGGAGCTGCGTACCAGCTGGCGCAATCCGCCGCGCGCCCTGCACGTGGCCAACGCGGTGTCGGCCGCGGCGCGGCGCCGTTCGGTCGCGGTGCGGGCGTTGCGGCCCCGGCCCGACGCCGACCCGGGCACCATCCGGTGTGCGCTGCTGCCCGATGTGGCGGACGAAAGGGATTGGGTGGCAGACCATCTCGCGGCCCTCTACCATGGCGCCCGCCGCGCCGGGGACACCCCACCGACCGCGGCCGTGCTGGTGCGGCGCAACGCCGACGCCGCGCCGATCGCCGATGCGCTGACCGCGCGAGGAGTCCCGGTCGAGGTGGTCGGGCTGGCCGGCCTCCTCGCCGTGCCCGAGGTCGCCGACCTGGTGGCGATGCTGCGGCTGCTGGCCGACCCGACGGCGGGCAGCGCCGCGATGCGGGTGCTCACCGGTCCGCGCTGGCGACTCGGCGGGCGCGACATCACCGCGCTCTGGCGGCGCGCCGTCGACCTCGTCGCGGCCGCACCCCAACCCGACTCCGACGCCGCCGCCCGGATCGTCGCCGAGGCCGCGCCCGACGCCGACACCGCCTGCCTGGCCGACGCCGTCTGCGACCCCGGCCCGGCGTCGCAGTACTCGCCGACCGGATACGCCCGCATCGTCGCCCTCGGCCGCGAACTGACCGCGCTGCGCGCCCACCTGTCGCATCCACTGCCCGACCTGGTGGCCGAGGTGCGCCGGGTGATCGGCATCGACGCCGAGGTCCGCGCGCGCCAGCCGGTGACCGCGCAGTGGTCGGGCACCGAGCACCTCGACGCCTTCGCCGACGTGGTCGCCGACTTTGCTCACCGGGCGGGCGCCGACGTGTCAGCGCTGCTGGCCTACCTCGACGCGGCCGAACAGGTGGAGAACGGCCTGGCGCCCGCCGAGGTCAGCGTCTCCCCGGACCGGGTGCAGATCCTCACCGTGCACGCCGCCAAGGGCCTGGAGTGGCAGGTGGTGGCCGTGCCGCACCTGTCCGGCCGGGTGTTCCCGTCCACCGCCTGCACCCGCACCTGGCTCACCGACGCCGGTGACCTGCCGCCGCTGCTGCGCGGTGACCGGGCCACGATGTCGGAGTTCGGGGTGCCGGTCCTGGACACCTCCGAGGTGTGCGATCGAAAGCAGTTGTCGGACAAGATTTTCGAGCACAAGAAAAGCCTCGAGCAGCGCCGCACCGACGAGGAGCGCCGGCTGCTGTACGTCGCGATCACCCGCGCCGAGGACACCCTGCTGCTGTCCGGGCACCACTGGGGCGCCACCGACACCAAACCCCGCGGCCCGTCGGAGTTCCTGACCGAACTCAAGGACATCATCGACCGGTCCGCCGCCGCGGGCGATCCGTGCGGGATCGTCGAGCACTGGGCCGAGGCGCCCGCCGATGGTGAGCAGAACCCGTTGCGGCACAATGTGATCGAAGCGCAATGGCCGGTGGATCCGGCCGGTTCGGCGCGGCCCGACGTCGACCGCGGCGCCGAACTGGTGGCCCGCGCGCTGAAGGGTGAGCTCAAGGCCGGGCCTGCCGACATGGCCACGGAGGACTGGGTGGCCGACGTCGACGCGCTGCTCGCCGAACGCGAACAGGCGAGCCGCAAGGCCGCTCCGCGCCTGCCTGCGCAGGTGTCGGTGAGCACGCTGGTGGACCTCGGCCGCGACCCCGAGGCGGTCGCCGAGCGGCTGCGGCGCCGGCTGCCGACCCGACCCGATCCACAAGCCTTGCTGGGTACCGTATTCCACGAATGGGTGCAGCGGTTCTATCACGCCGACCGGCTGTTCGACCTCGACGACCTACCCGGCGCGGTCGACCAGGACGCGGCGGTCGGCGACGAACTTGCCGAACTGCAGGCGGCGTTCGCGGTCTCGCCGTGGGCGGCGCGCACCCCGATCGACGTCGAGGTGCCTTTCGACATGACCATCGCCGGGCGGGTGGTGCGCGGGCGCATCGACGCGGTCTTCGCCGACGACGACGGCGGCGCGACGGTGGTGGACTGGAAGACCGGTGAGCCGCCCGCCACGCCGGAAGACAAGCGCCACGCGGCCGTTCAGCTTGCGGTGTACCGCCTGGCGTGGGCGGCGCTGCAGGGCGTGCCGGTGGAGTCGGTGCGCGCCGCGTTCTACTACGTGCGCACCGGTGCGACCGTCAGCCCGCAGCAGCTGCCCGACGCCGACGACCTCGCCGCGCTGCTGCAGGCCGCGTGATGATCACACGCCGCGATAGATCCTGCGCGCCTCGAGGATCATCGGCAGCTGCAGCGGTAGCCGGGCGATGGCGGTCGCGCGCATCAGCGTCGACTTGTTCGGATCGCGGAACCACAGCCGCACCATGTTGATGTTGGCCGGGAACACCGAGATGAACAACGCCACCGCCGCCAGCGCGCCCAGCCGCCGCGTCTTCGCCGACAGCAGCAGTGCGGCCACGCCGAGCTCGGCGACCCCCGACGCGTAGGTGTAGAACCGCGGCGGCCCCGGCAGCTCCTCCGGGATGATCGCGTCGAATGGCTTTGGCACCGCGAAGTGCAGCGTGCCGATGGCGAACAGGCCGGCGGCCATGCGGCGGGCCCGCGACCGGCCGTCGGCTCGGTGCGGTTCGGGTGTGGCGGTGGTCATGGTTACATAATGGCGTGCGCCCACTTGCAGCAACGGCCGGTTCACGTGGCTAAGGGCAGGTTGCGGCGTCGGCTCCGCCGATTCGAGCAGTCGCTGGCCGACCAGCCGGTGTACGCGCTCACCGAAACGGTCCAGATCCCGACCGAACAGGTGAGCCCGACGCAGCGCATCATCCGGCGCGTCATCTACGCGCTCGCGGCGCTGTTCCTCGCGGTGCTGATCGTCTACTTCGACCGCGACGGGTACCGCGACGTCCAGGACAACGAGCTGTCGTTCTTGGACTGCCTGTACTACGCGACCGTGTCGCTGTCGACCACCGGCTACGGCGACATCACCCCGTTCACCCCGACGGCGCGGCTGGTCAATGTGCTGGTGATCACCCCGCTGCGTGTCGCGTTCCTGATCGTGCTGATCGGCACGACCGTCGAGACCCTGACCACGCAGTCGCGGCAGGCCTACCAAATCCAGCGATGGAGGAACAGAGTGCGCAACCACATCGTGATCGTGGGCTACGGCACCAAGGGCAGGACCGCGGCCGCCGCTCTGGTCGGCGACGAGGTGGCGCCCGCCGACATCGTCGTCGTCGACGAGGATCCGGTCGCGCTCGAACGCGCCAAGAGCGCGGGCCTGGTGACCGTGCGCGGCAACGCCGCCGACTCCGAGGTGCTGCGGCTGGCCAGCGCGCAGCACGCCAAGGCGATCATCGTGGCCACCAACCGCGACGACAGCGCGGTGCTGGTCACGCTCACCGCGCGCGAGTTGGCGCCGAAGGCCAAGATCATCGCCGCGGTGCGCGAGGCCGAAAACCAGCACCTGCTCCAGCAGTCCGGCGCGGACTCCACCGTGGTGACGTCCGAGACCGCGGGCCGACTGCTGGGCATCGCCGTGCAGACGCCCAGCGTTGTCGAGGTGATGGAGGACCTGCTCACCCCCGACGCCGGGTTCGCGATCGCCGAGCGTGAGGTCAGCCCCAAGGAGGTTGGCGGCTCACCGCGCCACCTGACCGACATCGTGCTCGGTGTGGTGCGCGCCGGGCGACTGTTCCGCGTCGACGAACCGGAGGTGGACGCCATCGAACTGGGCGATCGACTGCTCTACATCCGTAGCGCGGACACGGACCGATGACCTTCCGGCTGCGCAACATTCCGCTGCTGTCGCGGGTCGGGGCCGACCGCGCCGACGAACTGCGCACCGATATCGACGCGGCGATCGCCGGATGGGCCGACGCGCTGCTGCTGCGCGTCGACCGCCGCAACCAGGTGCTGATCTCCGAGGGCCGGGTGGTGCTCTCACCGGCGGCCAAGCTCGGCGACCAGCCGCCCGAGGACGCGGTGTTCCTCGGCCGCCTGGGCGACGGCAGGCACGTGTGGGCAATCCGCTCCGCGCTGGAGGGACCCGAGGATCCGCACGCCGAGACCGAGGTGCTCGACCTGCGCCGCGCCGGCCCCATCTTCGACGACGTCAGCGCGCAACTGGTGGCGACCGCCACGGCCCTGCTGAATTGGCATGACAGCGCGCGCTTTTCGACGATCGACGGGGCGCCAACCAAACCCATCAAGGCCGGCTGGGCGCGCGTCAATGCGGTCAACGGTCACGAGGAGTTCCCGCGGATCGACCCGGCGGTGATCTGCCTGGTGCACGACGGGCACGACCGCGCGGTGCTGGCCCGGCAGACGGTGTGGCCCGAGCGACTGTTCTCGCTGCTGGCCGGGTTCGTCGAGGCGGGCGAGTCGTTCGAGTCCTGCGTGGTGCGCGAGGTCGCCGAGGAGATCGGCCTGACCGTCACCGACGTGCAGTACCTCGGCAGTCAGCCGTGGCCGTTCCCGCGGTCGCTGATGGTCGGCTTCCACGCCGTCGCCGACCCGGAGCAGCCGTTCTCCTTCAACGACGGCGAGATCGCCGAGGCCGCGTGGTTCACCCGCGACGAGATCCGCGCCGCGCTCGCCGACGGGGACTGGACCGCAGGCGACACGTCGTCTCGGCTGCTGCTGCCGGGGTCGATCTCCATCGCCCGCGAGATCATCGAGTCCTGGGCCGCCCTCGACTAGGTGCGCTCGGCGCGAACCGCGCTAACCGGCCAGCGTGGCCAGCTTGGCCTTCACCTCGGGGGCGGTCGGGTTGGTCAGCGTGGTGCCGTCGGGGAACTTCAACGTCGGCACGGTCTGGTTGCCGCCGTTGACCGAGGCGACGAACTCCGCGGCCGCGGGATCGTGTTCGATGTCGACCTCGGTGAAGTCGATGCCCTCGGACTGCAGCACCTTCTTCAGTCGGAAGCAGTAGCCACACCACGAGGTGGTGTACATGGTCAGCGCGCTCATAAGGCGTTCAACGTAGCCGATGCGCCGAACATGCCCTGCGCGGTGCCCGCCATTTGTCGGCCCGCCCTGCCAAGATGGTCCGCATGTCGGTGGAGGCCGTGGGCACACAGATCGTGGACGGCCTCGACGACGAACAGCGCGAGGCGGTGCTGGCCCCGCGCGGGCCGGTGTGCGTGCTGGCGGGCGCCGGCACCGGCAAGACCCGCACCATCACCCGGCGCATCGCCCAACTCGTCGCCGCCGGCCACGTCGCGCCCGGCCAGGTGCTGGCGGTGACGTTCACCCAGCGCGCGGCGGGGGAGATGCGCGCCCGGTTGCGCACGCTCGACGCGGCCGCCGGGCACGTCGGCACGTCCGCCGTGCAGGCGATGACGTTTCACGCCGCGGCCCGCCGACAGCTGTCGTACTTCTGGCCGCGCGTCGTCGGCAACACCGACTGGCAGCTGCTCGACACCAAGTTCGCCGTCGTCGCTCAGGCCGCCAACCGCGCCGGCCTGTCCACCAGCACCGACGACGTGCGCGACCTCGCCGGCGAAATCGAATGGGCCAAGGCCTCCCTGATCACCCCCGAGGACTACGCGGCCGCGGTCGCCAAGGTCGGCCGCGACATCCCGTTCGACGCCGAGAAGGTCGCCACGGTGTACGCCGGCTACGAGTCGCTGAAGACGCGTCGCGACGGCATCGCGTTGCTCGACTTCGACGACCTGCTGCTGCACACCGCCGCCGCGATCGAGAACGACGTGGCGGTGGCCCAGGAGTTCCGCGACCGGTATCGCTGCTTCGTCGTCGACGAGTATCAGGACGTCACCCCGTTGCAGCAGCGCGTGCTCGACGCGTGGCTCGGCGAACGCGACGACCTGACCGTCGTCGGCGACGCGAACCAGACCATCTACTCGTTCACCGGCGCGACCCCGCGCTACCTGCTCGACTTCTCCCGGCGCTTCCCCGACGCCGCGGTCATCCGGCTGGAACGCGACTACCGATCCACGCCGCAGGTGGTGTCGCTCGCCAACCGCGTCATCGCCGCCGCCCGCGGCCGCATGGCCGGCAGCAAGCTGCATCTGGTCGGCCAGCGCGATGACGGTCCCGCCCCGACGTTCGCCGAGTATCCCGACGAGGTCGCCGAGGCCGCGGCGGTGGCCAAGCAGATCAAGCGGCTGATGGAGCAGGGTGTAGCACCCGCCGAGATCGCCGTGCTGTACCGCATCAACGCCCAGTCGGAGGTCTACGAGGAGGCGCTGACCGAGGCGGGCATCCCGTTTCAGGTGCGCGGCGGCGAGGGGTTCTTCAGCCGCCAGGAGATCCGCCAGGCGCTGGTGGCGCTGCAGCGCGCGGCCGAACGCGAGGTCGACGGCCCGCTGCCGCAGGTGGTGCGCGCGGTGCTGGAACCGCTCGGGCTCACCGCCGAACCGCCTACCGGCACCCGCGCGCGGGAGCGCTGGGAGGCGCTGACCGCGCTGGCCGACCTGGTCGACGAGGAGGCGGCCACCCGTCCGGCGCTGGACCTGCGGGCGCTGCTGGCCGAGTTGCGCCAGCGCGCCGACGCCCGCCACCCGCCGGTGGTGCAGGGCGTCACCCTCGCGTCGCTGCACGCGGCCAAGGGCCTGGAGTGGGACGCGGTGTTCTTGGTCGGGCTCGCCGACGGCACGCTGCCGATCTCGCATGCGCTCGCGCACGGTCCCGACAGCGAACCCGTCGAGGAGGAGCGACGGCTGCTCTACGTCGGAATCACCAGGGCACGAATACATTTGGCGCTCAGCTGGGCGCTGGCCAGGGCGCCCGGCGGACGACAGACCCGCAAGCCGTCACGGTTTCTCAACGGCATCGCCCCGCAGGCGGGAAACGACGGCGCGCCGTCTCGGCCGCGAAAGCCCCGCGGACCCACCCCGCGCTGCCGGGTGTGCAACAACGTGCTGACCACGCCCGCGGCGATCATGTTGCGGCGCTGTGAAAGCTGCCCGTCCGACATCGACGAGGAGCTGCTCGCCGCACTGAAGGAGTGGCGGCTGCGCACCGCCAAGGCGATGAACGTGCCCGCCTACGTGGTGTTCACCGACAACACCCTGATCGCGATCGCCGAGACGCTGCCTGCCGACGACGCTGCACTGGTTGCGATCCCCGGCATCGGCGCGCGCAAGCTCGAGCAGTACGGCCCCGACGTGCTCGCGCTGGTCAAGGGCCGCCGCGCCTGACGGCCCAAGTCCGCCAATCGTCGTAAAGATCGCGCCAAAACCGCAGGTCAAAAATCGTTTGTCCGTTCCGGCTGGTACGGTTAGCCTCAAGATCGCGACAGACCGCGTGTAGTTCCGTGCGAAAGGAGGGGCCCGAGATCATGGCGAGCATTAACGCTATGGGCGTAGCCGCCGCCGGCATTTCGTGGCACCTCCGCGTCCCCGCCGCCGCGCATCACGCGCACATGGCGCACGCCGCCGCGGGCCACGCCGCCATCGCGCAGCGTAAGCGCCGCACCGCCACCGCGATTGCACCGTCCGTGAATCGAGGCCTCACCTAGCAGCCGAGATTTCGCCGAAAAGGCCACGGACCCGCAGTCACCGGATCCGTGGCCAAAGTTTTTTCGGGAAGTTTGCACCTCCCTGGCCGGGGATCCGTCGAGCAGAGACAGATGCGAAACCCACGACCAGGAAAGTAGAGGACCGACATGTCAGCCCGGACATGCCGAGAGAAGACGAAGCTGGCGGTGCCGTGCCACCTAGGCGACCCCGATCTGTGGTTCTCCGAGAGTCCCGCCGACCTCGAGCGCGCCAAGGAGTTGTGCGGCCAGTGCCCGATCCGGCTCGAGTGCCTGACCGCGGCGCTGGAACGGCAGGAGCCGTGGGGCGTCTGGGGCGGCGAGATCCTCGACCGCGGCACCATCATCGCCCGCAAGCGTCCGCGCGGCAGACCGCGCAAGAACACCGTGGACAACCCGGCGGCCGCCTAGGCTGCCGGGTTTCCCGCGGGCTCAGGCCGCCTTGTCGGCGAAGCCCGGAATCAGCTCCTCGGCCAGCGCCCGAGCCGGCACATGCGCGTCGAGCTGGCAGGCGATGGCGACGTTGGACGCGATCACCCGCATCGGGATGGCCAGCTTGGCCGGGATGTCCATCTGGCGGGCGGCCTTGAGCTGATTGGCCGCACGGTCGGGCTTCATGTTCGACGTGGTGATCCGCTGCAGCCACTTGCGCGTGTAGTGGAACACCTCGACCTCGAGCGGCTCCACGTACTGGCGCATCATCTCGTCCATCTCGCGCGGGGAGACCTGCTCACCCTTCTGCACGAACCCGATCTCCTGCATCGTCTTGAGCAGGTTCTCGTAGTCGTCGTTGAGCGCATACCGTGTCGCCATACCGATCTCGGGCGGGATGCCGCCCGGCATCGGGGCCACCGCGCCGAAGTCGATGACGCCCATCCGGCCGTCGGGCAGCAGCATGAAGTTGCCCGGATGCGCGTCGCCGTGCATCATCTCCAGCCGGCGCGGTGCATCGTAGGTGAGCTCAAAAAGCCTGGTGCCCATCAGGTCTCGTTGCTCGGGCGTGCCCTCGCGGATGATCGCCGACATCGGGACGCCCTCGATCCACTCCTGGATCACCACCTTCGGCGCACTGGCCACGATCTTGGGCACCACGAAATGCGGGTGTCCCTCATAGGCTTTCGCGAACGCACGCTGATTGTCGGCCTCCAGCCGGTAGTCCAGCTCCATCTCGGTGCGCTCGATGAGCTCGTCGACCACACCTTGGACGTCGGCGCCGGGGGAGAGTTGCTTGAGGATGCCGACCATGCGCTGCATGGTCTTCAGGTCGGCGCGCAACGCCTCGTCGGCGCCCGGGTACTGGATCTTGACGGCGACCTCGCGACCGTCGTGCCAGATCGCCTTGTGCACCTGGCCGATGCTGGCCGACGCCACCGGGGTGTCGTCGAACGACGCGAAGCGCTCGCGCCACTTGGTGCCCAGCTGCGAGTCGAGCACCCGGTGCACCTTGCTGGCCGCCAGCGGCGGGGCCTCGCGCTGCAGCTTGGTCAGCGCCTCGCGGTACGGCTTGCCGTACTGCTCGGGGATCGCGGCCTCCATCACCGACAGGGCCTGACCGACCTTCATCGCGCCGCCCTTGAGCTCGCCGAGCACCTGGAACAGCTGCTGGGCGGCCTTGTCCATCAGCTCGGCGTTCACCTCGTCCTTGGACTTGCCGGTCAGCCGTTTGCCCAAGCCCAATGCCGCGCGGCCGGCCATGCCCGCACCCAGCCCCGCGAGTGCGACGTTGCGGGCGGCCCGGCCTCGTTTGATGTCGCTCACCTAACCATCATCCATGACGAGGCGCGGTGTGCCCGCACAGACTTGCCAAGTGGGGTTCAGCAGGAGCAGCGCGGGTGGCGTGACCAGCGGCGCGCCAGGATCTCCCCGGCCTCGATGTCGAACTCCAGGGTGGTGTCCAGGCTCGCCGGCGGATCGTCGCCGTCGTCGAGACCGCGGCCCTCGCGCACGGCCCGAATCACCCGGTCGATCTGCTTGAGGGCCAGCGCGGCGGTGGCCAGCACGGTGGCGCGGTCCGCGCTGCCGACGGTGTCGCGCAGCTGGGCCGCCACCGCGGGCCAGGCCGCATCGCGGTCGCTGCGGTGCAGGTCGGCGCATTCCAGACAACTCGTCACCCCGGGCAGCACGAGCGGACCGACCAGCCCGGTGCCGTCGCGCACCCGCACCGGCAGATGCGGCACCCCCGCGCGGCGCAGGTCGCGCACCACCCGCGGATCGCACACCAGCGCATCGGTGAGCACCACCAGGTCGGTCTGCTCCGGGGGCACCGCGTGGGGGCGGCTGCTGTGGCTGATGCGCGCCCCCGAGCACCGCAGCGCACCGGTGAGCACATCGGAGATCGGGCCGCGGCCGTGGATGCGGATCCACGGCGAGCGGGCGCGCCACCGCGGGGTGCGGGTGACGACGCCGGCGTCGACCAGCGACGCGATCACCTCGCCGGGGTCGAAGCCGAACCGCAGCGACAACTCCGCGACCGTCGCGCCGGACTGCAGCGTGCGCAGCAGGTCGGCCAGCGTCGTCGGACTGACTCCCGTTGGCGGACGGACCAATACGGCCCGCCGCGGATCCCAACCCACCTGCACCGTGTCGTCGGGTCGCAACAACACCGGTGTGGTGGGGTTGAGCGCATAGCGCGTCATGAGAGAACTCTGCCACGCCCGGCGGCAGGGTCCCCGCGGCAATTCACCGGGGTTACGGCGTGGTGCTCTCGCCCTCGTCGTCGCCGCGGCTGTCGTCCTGCAGCTCGGCGAGCGCGTCGTCGAGGCCGCTGGTGTCCCCGGCGATCACCCCGTCGATGAACGCGGCCGGCTCGTCGAGGTCATCGGAGCTGGGCAGCAGGTCGGGGTGCTGCCAGACGCGGTCGCGGGCGTCGGCGCCGACGGCCTCGGTCAGCCGCCGCCACAGCGCCGCGGCCTCGCGCAGCTTGCGGGGCCGCAACTCCAGCCCGACCAGGGTCGCGAACGTCTGCTCGGCCGGGCCACCGGTGGCGCGGCGCCGGCGTAGCGTCTCGGCCAGCGCCGACGAGCCGGGGATGCGGTCACCGAGCGCATCGGTGACCACCGTCTCCACCCAGCCCTCGATCAGCGCCAGGATGGTCTCCAGCCGCTCCAGCGCGGCGGTCTGCTCCGGGGTGGCCTTCGGCTCGAAGATGCCCTGGTTGAGCAGCTGCTCCAGCTGTGACGGGTCGGCCAGCGACGCCGGGTTGAAACCGGCCGCGAACTCCTCGATGCCGGTCATGTCGATCTTCATCCCGCGGGCGAACGCCTCGACCGCGTTGAGCAGTTGGCTGGCCAGCCAGGGCACGTGGCTGAACAGCCGGTGGTGCGCGGCCTCCCGGGCGGCCAGGTAGGTCAGAATCTCGCTGTGCGGCTGCTCCAGGCCCTTCGCGAACTCCGCGATCGCCTCCGGCATCAGCGCGGCCACCCCCGGCGGGCCCAGCGGTAACCCGATGTCGGTGGAGGTCAACACTTCTCGCGACAGCGTGCCCAGCGCCTGGCCCAGCTGCGAGCCGAACGCCATGCCACCCATCTGCGTCATCATCGCCAGCAGTGGGCCGGCCATGCTCTGCGCCTCTTCCGGCAGCGCCCCGACCCACACCGTCGACACCTGCTCGGCGACCGGGTCGCAGAGCCGCTTCCAGGTCTCCAGCGTGTTGTCCACCCAGTCCTGCGGCGTCCAGGCCACCGCCCTGCTGGTGCCGGCCGGCAGCGCGGTCGCGCCGTCGAGCCACGTCTCGGCCAGGTGCACGGCGTCGGTGACGGCCGACTTGGTGCCCTCGGACACGGGTTTGACGAACCCGATCGAACTCGACGCCAGCCGCCGGGCCAGGTCGTAGTTGACCGGGCCGGACTGCTGGCCGCCGCTCATCACGGTGCCTGCGCCGCTGAACATCTCGCCGAGCCGGGTGAAGATCTGGCCCAGCTGCGACATGTCGAACTCGCCGCCGCCCATGCCGAACGGGTCACCGCCACCGGGTTCGTTCTTGCGCTTGTCCCGGTCGGGGTCGTCGCCCGCGGAGAAGCCGAAAGGCAGGTCAGCCATACCCTCAACGGTACTCACCCCGGCCCCGCGATGTGGCTGCGCAGGTCACGCTGGCAGCGAACCCCTACATTGGGCGACGTGAACAGGCGGATTTCGACGTTGCTCGTCGCGCTCGTGCCGATCGTGGCGTTCTTCGGATTGATGTCGCTCGTCGCGGTGCCGTACGTGTCGCTGGGCCCCGGCCCGACCTTCAACACCCTCGGCGAGGTGGACGGCAAGGAGGTCGTCGACATCGAGGGCACCGAGGTGTATCCGACCAGCGGGCAGCTGAACATGACCACGGTGTCCCAGCGCGACGGCCTGTCGCTGGGCCAGGCCCTGATCCTGTGGCTGTCCGGCCGCGAGCAGTTGGTGCCGCACGATCTGGTGTACCCGCCCGACAAGAGCAAGGACGAGATCGACGAGGAGAACAACAACGACTTCCGCCAGTCCGAGGACAGCGCGGAATACGCGGCGCTGCAGTACCTCAAGTACCCGATGGCGGTCACCGTCGACTCGGTCAACGAGGACGGCCCGTCGCACGGCAAGCTGCAGGACGGCGACGCGATCGACGGTGTCAACGGCAAGCCGGTGGCCAACCTCGAGGAGTTCCAGGCCCTGATGAAGGACACCCGGCCCGGCGACACCGTGACGCTGGACTACCGGCGCAAGGACGGTTCGCTCGGCGTCGCCACCATCACGCTGGGCACCCACCCCGATCCCGAGCGCGACAACGGCTATTTGGGCATCGGCGTGCTCGACGCCCCGTGGGCGCCGTTCAAGGTCAACTTCAACCTCGCCAACGTCGGCGGTCCGTCGGCCGGGCTGATGTTCAGCCTCGCGGTCGTCGACAAGCTCACCACCGGTGACCTGGCCGACGGCCAGACCGTGGCCGGCACCGGCACCATCACCGGCGACGGCAAGGTCGGCCCGATCGGCGGCATCACGCACAAGATGCTGGCCGCCAAGGAGGCCGGCGCCTCGATCTTCCTGGTGCCCGCCGACAACTGCGCGGAGGCGCTGACCGCTCCGCCCGACGGCCTGGAGCTGGTCAAGGTCGACACCCTGGCCTCGGCGGTGGATTCGCTGAAGACCCTGTCAGCCGGTGGCGAACGACCCCGCTGCTGAGTCGTCGCCGCGCGAGGACTGCGTAGAGTTATGGCACGTCGGTGGCGACGTGTGGTCTAGGACTGGAGTTGACGAGTGGGGATGCGGCCTGCGGCGCGGGTGCCGAAGCTGACACGACGTAGCAGGTTTCTGATCGCGATCGGCGTGGCGCTCGTGCTGCTGCTGCTGTTCGGCCAGCGCCTGATCGACACCTACGTGAACTGGTTGTGGTTCGGCGAGCTGGGCTACCGCTCGGTGTTCACCACGGTGCTCGTCACCCGGCTGGTGGTGTTCCTGGTCACCGGGGTGGTGATCGGGGCGATCGTGTTCGCCGCGATGGCGCTGGCCTACCGCACGCGGCCGGTCTTCGTGCCGATGAACGGTCCCAACGACCCGGTGGCGCGCTACCGCACCGCGGTGATGGCCCGCCCGCGCGTGGTCGGCATCGGCGTCCCGGTGGTGATCGGGCTGTTCGCCGGGTTGATCGCCCAGGCGCAGTGGGCAAAGGTGCAGCTGTTCATTCACGGCGGCGACTTCGGCATCACCGATCCGCAGTTCGGCAAGGACCTCGGCTTCTACGCGTTCGATCTGCCGTTCTACCGGATGGTGCTCACGGCGCTGATCTGGGCGACGGTGCTGGCGTTCATCGCGAACCTGGTGGGCCACTACCTGTTCGGCGGTATCCGGCTGACCGGTCGCACGGGTGCGCTGAGCCGTTCGGCGCGCATCCAGCTCGTCGCGCTGGTCGGAATCTTCATGCTGCTCAAGGCCGTTGCCTACTGGCTGGACCGCTACGAGTTGCTGAGCCACACCAGAAGCGGAAAGCCGTTCACCGGTGCCGGGTACACCGACATCAACGCGGTGCTGCCCGCCAAGCTGATCCTGATGGCGATCGCGGTGATCTGCGCGGCCGCGGTGTTCTCCGCGCTCGTGCTGCGCGACCTGCGCATCCCGGCGATCGGGGTAGTGCTGTTGCTGCTGTCGTCGTTGGTGATCGGCGCGGGCTGGCCGCTGGTGGTGGAGCAGTTCAGCGTCAAACCCAATGCGGCGCAGAAGGAAAGCGAGTACATCAGCCGGAGCATCGCGGCCACCAGACACGCCTACGGGCTGACCGACGAGGTGGTGAGCTACCGCAACTACAGCGGTGACGCGCCGGCCACCGCGCAACAGGTGGCCGCCGACCGCGCTACCACGTCGAACATCAGGCTGCTCGACCCGACGATCATCAGCCCGACGTTCACCCAGTTCCAGCAGGGCAAGAACTTCTACTACTTCCCGGACCATCTCAACATCGACCGGTACGTCGACAAGGACGGCCAACTGCGCGACTACGTCGTCGCCGCCCGCGAACTCAACCCGGACCGGCTGACCGACAACCAGCGCGACTGGATCAACCGGCACACCGTCTACACCCACGGCAACGGTTTCATCGCCTCGCCGGCCAACACCGTGCGCGGGGTCGCCAACGACCCCAACCAGAACGGCGGCTATCCGGAGTTTCTGGTCAACGCGGTGGGCCCGGACGGCATCATCAACCAGGGCCCGGCGCCGCTGGACCAGCCGCGCATCTACTTCGGCCCGGTGATCGCCAACACCGCCGCCGACTACGCGATCGTCGGGGAGAACGGTGCCCCGCGCGAGTACGACTTCGAGACCAACACCGAGACCCGCAACTACACCTACACCGGGCGCGGCGGGGTGCCGGTCGGAAACTGGCTGGCGCGCTCCGTGTTCGCGGTGAAGTTCGCCGAGCGGAACTTCTTGTTCTCCGACGTGATCGGGCCCAACAGCAAGATCCTGTTCAACCGCGACCCGTCCGAGCGCGTGGAGGCGGTGGCGCCCTGGCTGGACACCGACACCGCGGTGTACCCGGCGGTGGTGAACAAGCGGCTGGTGTGGATCGTCGACGCCTACACCACGTTGGACAACTATCCGTACTCGCAGGAGATGACCCTGTCGAGCGCCACCGCCGACTCCAACGAGGTGGCGATCAACCGGCTGCAGCCCGACAAGAAGGTGTCCTACATCCGCAACTCGGTGAAGGCCACCGTCGACGCCTACGACGGCACCGTCACGCTGTACGCCCAGGACGAGTCCGACCCGGTGCTGCAGGCGTGGATGAAGGTGTTCCCCGGCACGGTCAAGCCGAACAGCGAGATCACCCCGGAACTGCGCGCCCACCTGCGTTACCCGGAGGACCTGTTCAAGGTGCAGCGCGCGCTGCTGGCCCGCTACCACGTCAGCGACCCGGTGACGTTCTTCTCGACGTCGGACTTCTGGGACGTGCCGCTGGACCCGAACCCGACCGCCAGCAGCTTCCAGCCGCCGTACTACATCGTGGCGAAAAACCTTGCCACCGATGCCAATACGGCGTCCTTCCAGTTGACCAGCGCGATGAACCGGTTCCGGCGCGACTTCCTGGCCGCGTTCATCAGCGCCAGTTCGGATCCCGAGACGTACGGCAAGATCACGGTGTTGACGATCCCCGGGCAGGTCAACGGTCCCAAGCTGGCGTTCAACGCGATCAGCACCGACACCGCGGTCAGCCAGGATCTCGGCGTCATCGGCCGCGACAACCAGAACCGGATCCGGTGGGGCAACCTGCTCACGCTGCCGGTGGCCCAGGGCGGTCTGCTCTATGTGGCGCCGGTGTACGCCTCGCCGGGCACCAGCGACGCGGCGTCGTCGTACCCGCGCCTGATCCGCGTGGCGATGATGTACAACGACAAGGTCGGCTACGGCCCCACGGTGCGCGACGCGCTGACCGACCTGTTCGGGCCGGGCGCCGACGCCACCGCGACCGGCCCGGCGCCGACCGGACCGGTGACCGGCGGGGAGCCCGCCGCGCCGCCGCCGCGCGACGGGCAGCCGGCCGCGTCGCCACCCGCCGGCCAGGCCGCGCCGGAGCGGCCGACGCCGGTGGCCACGCCGCCCGGCGGACCGGTGACGTTGTCGCCGGCCAAAGCCGCTGCGCTGGAAGAGGTCAATACGGCGCTCGACTCGCTGCGCGAGGCGCAGGAAAGCGGTGACTTCGGCGAGTTCGGCGAGGCCCTGCAGCGTCTCGACCAGGCGGTGAAGAAGTACCAGACCACCCGCTGACTCCCGCGAGCGTGCGTGTCTGCGCACGACGCGCCGCGAAATCTCTGCGGTCTGTGCACGCTCGCCGGGGTGTCGAATTCAGCCCTGAGCGGACTCACCGCCGTCGGTGGCCGGGCGATTTGGAGGTGCGCCAGCGCCTTCGGTAACCTTGCGGGTACCCGACGCGGGGTGGAGCAGCTCGGTAGCTCGCTGGGCTCATAACCCAGAGGTCGCAGGTTCGAATCCTGTCCCCGCTACGAAACGAAACGGCCCCCGGAATGATCCGGGGGCCGTTTCACATCTCGGGTCAGCTCGACGGCGCCCGCGTGATTTCGGTGTAGTTGGTTGCGCTGAGCGCAACCAACTACACCGAAATCAGTGTCGCTGCCGGGCAAGCGATCGTGGTGGCTGCCGCGCGTCCCGCCCGACCTCGACATCGAGGGCGACACGCTGAACCGGCGTCCGACCGCGGAACTAGCATCGGCGCGGTGATCGACGACGCGGTCGTGCTGCGCGACGGCCGTCGGCTGGCGTACCGGCAGTACGGGCCGGCCGACGGCCGGCCGCTGCTCTTCCTGCCGGGCGCCGGCCTCGGCCGGCTGATGCGGTTCGGCGAGGACGCACTCGCCGACCGGCACGTGCGGCTGCTGTCCATCGACCGCCCCGGCCTTGGCGCCTCGAGCCCGCATCCGGTTAAGACCTTCGCCAGCGTCGCCGCCGACCTGGCCGCGCTCGTCGACGCGGTGGTCGGGGAGCCGGTGACGGTGGTGGCCAACTCGCAGGGCGCCCCGTTCGGGCTGGCGTTCGCCACCACCGGCCGCGCGCGTGGCGCGGTGCTGGTGTCACCGATCGACGACGTCGGCCATCCGCCGACCACCGCGCTGCTGCCCGCCGACTACCGCGCGCTGGTGGCCGAGGTCGCCGCCGACCCCGAGGCGGCCATGCGGCGCTTCTCGGCGTTCACCGCCGCCGAGCTGTTCGCGATGATGACCGGCGACCACCCGCCTGCCGATCAGCCGATCTACGACGACCCGGGGTTCCGGTCGATGTTGCGCACCGCCCTCGACGACGGATTCGCCTCTGGGGCAGACGGTTACGCGCGCGACACGATGTTGGCGATGTCGCCGTGGCCCGCACAGCTGTTCGAGCCCGTCGTCGGGGTGCGAATCCTGATCGGCGCCCACGACCGTGTGCATTCACCCGACGGCGCGGCGACGTTGACCGGACGCATCCGTGGCGCGCGCCGTGCGGTCGTCGACGACGCGGGCGGCGCGCTGCTGTGGTCCCATCCGCACCTGGTACTCGACGCGGCGACGATCACGCCCTAGGCCCGGACGTAGGCCCCCACGGCGGAGCCACATCCGTTAGCTTGTCCTGCGTCGATCACCCCGACCCGCCCGCTCGTGTGGTCGGAAGCACGAGGATGTCATGAACGCGCTCGCTCACTCCCTCGCCGAAACGCTGGCCGGCAGCGGCAACCACCTGGTCACCTTGCAGGACGGCACCTGGGTGCACCACCCGTGGCCAGAGGTGCACGCGCGGTCGCAGAACGTCGCCGACTGGTTGCTCAACGAGGACGCCTCCGGACTGGGTCTGACCGGGGAACCGACCGTCGAACTCGTCGCCGCGATCCTGGCCGGATTCCAGGCCGGCGTGCCGGTATCGATCGCACCCGGCCCGGTGCGTGGCGCCGATCCCGACCAGTGGGCGGCCGCCACCGTCGACCGGTTCGTCGGCATGGGCGTCAGCCACGTCCTGAGCAACGGGAGGCACCTGGAGCTGCTGTCGGCCACGGAGCGTCCGGTGTGGGTCAAGGATCTGAGTTCGGTTGCGCCGGCGCATCGTTCGACGACGTTTATCGCACCCGATCGATCCGCGCCGGTGGCCGTCCTGCAGGGCACCGCCGGGTCGACCGGGGTGCCCCGCACGGTGCAACTGTCGCCCGACGCGGTGCTGGCCAACCTGCGCGGCCTCAACGCCCGCATCGGCGTCACCCCGAACGACGTGGGCTGCTCGTGGTTGCCGCTGTACCACGACATGGGGTTGAGCTTCCTGCTGGCCGGGGCGCTCGGCGGCACCGATGTCTGGCAGGCGCCGACGACGGCGTTCCAGGCGTCGCCGTTCCGCTGGCTGGACTGGCTCTCCGAGAGTCGGGCGACCATCACCGCCGCGCCGAACATGGCCTACGGCTTGATCGGCAAGTACTCGCGGCGGGTCACCGACGTCGACCTCGGTCTACTGCGGTTCGCGCTCAACGGCGGGGAACCCGTCGACTGCGAGCTCACCGGGCGGTTCGCCACCGAGATGGCGCGTTTCGGCTTCTCCGCCGGTGCGCTGGCCCCGTCGTACGGTCTGGCCGAATCCACTTGTGCGGTAACGGTTCCGGCGCCCGGCGGTGGACTTCAGACTGACGAAGCTGGGCATGCGATCCTGGGCGAGCCGATCGACGGCATGTCGGTGCGCATCGAGCCGCGTGATCACGGGGCGATCGGGGAGGTGATGATCCGCGGTACGTCGATGATGTCGGGGTATCGCGGCGACGCCCCGCTCTCGCCCGACGAGTGGTTCCCCACCGGCGATCTCGGCTATCTCGTCGACGGCGGCCTGGTGGTCTGCGGCCGCGCCAAGGAACTGATCACCGTCGCCGGCCGCAACGTCTTTCCCGCCGACATCGAGGCCGTGGCCGCTGCGGCGCCCGGGGTGCGCGAGGGCGCGGTCGCGGCGATCGGCGTGGGGGAGGGCTCGATACGTCCCGGTGTGGCCATCGTGGCCGAGTTCCGCGGCCGCGACGATGCGTCCGCGCGCGCCGAGGTGGTCGAACGCGTCGCGTCGCGGTGCGGCGTGGTGCCCGCCGACGTCGTGTTCGTCCGGCCGGGCAGCCTGCCCAGGACGACGTCGGGCAAGCTGCGCCGACTGGAGGTGAAGCGCCGTTTCGAGGCCGGCCAAGTCTAAGTATGCGTTGCTATCTATATAGATAGCGAGTAATATTGAGCGCATGATCGGAACCATGTGGAACGTCCGGCCCGCCGAGTGTGCCGAACCGCTGCCGTGCGACGACCTGCTGCCCGGGGCGGTCCGGCTCGAGCGGGCGATCTCGATCGATGCGCCACCGTCGGTGGTCTTCGCCTGGCTGTGCCAGATGCGCGTCGCGCCCTACAGCTATGACCTGCTCGACAACACCGGTCGGCGCAGCCCGCGCGTGCGCTCCGACGAGCTGACGGATCTCGCCGTGGGCCAGCCGTTCGTCCGGATCTTCGGCCGCACTTACGTTTTCGAGTTGACCGATTTCGAGACCGATCGCCACATCACGCTGCGGTCGAGGCGCCCGTCGCGGTGGGGGACGGTGGCCAACACCTACGCGGTCAGCCCCGAGGGCCGTGGAACGCGACTGCATGTCCGCGTCCTCTTCGACGGCCCGCGGCCGGTCGGTCAGGTGCTGGCGCTGGTGAACCTGCTGATGATGCGCAAGCAGCTGGAGGTGTTCAAGCAACTCGCAGAACGGGACGCGCTGGCCGTCAGCCCAGGATGAGGGTGTCGATCAGCACGTATCCGGCGACCACGAGCACGAGGTAGCCGAACCAGCGTCGCAGCCGGCCGGTGTCGATCCCGGTGCCGATGAAGCCGACGACGAGTGCGGCAGCCATCGCGGCGACGACGAACGCGGACGTCACCTGCCAGTCGATGCTGATCGACTGGAGATGCGCGGCAAGTCCGACGGTGGAGTTGACGACGATGATCACCAGCGAGGTGCCGACCGCGGTGGCCATCTCCACCCCGAGCAGCACCACCAGCGCGGGGATGATGAGGAAGCCGCCACCCACCCCGAACAGCCCGGTCAACAGCCCGACCAGGAGACCCGCGGCGGTCGAACGCGGCACGCAGCGGCGCCAGTTCACCCCGCCGGCATCGACCCGGCAGGCGGTGCCCGTCTGCGCCTGATCGGAGAGCATGCGGAGGGCGGCGACCACCATCACGGTGGCGAACCCGACCAACAGCACCGACTGCGGCAGGTGACGGCTGATCGCGCTGCCTGCGACGGTGGCCGGGATACCCGCCGCCGCGAAGACGCCGGCCACCCGCCATTGCACTTGCCGTGCACGGATTTTCGGCAACACCCCGACCGCGGACGCGGCGGCGACGACGATCAGCGAGATCGGGATCGCCTGTTCGATGTCGAGCCCCATCCCGTACACCAGCGCCGGAACGGCCAGGATGGACCCGCCGCCGCCGAGCATCCCCAGCAGCACGCCGATCAGCGCGCCGAGGGTCACCCCTGTCACGACCGTCACGATTCGCCTATCCGCTCAGCGGCGCCGCGGCACCGCGGGTGCTGACTTCGTGGGATGCGCGCACCGGCATCGCTGCGTCGGCGGGATGGTCCTCATGACGTCGTCGACGTGCTGACCGCAGCCTTCCCACGTCGCCTTGCCGCAGGCTCGACAGGTCACGGGGTAGCACATCGATGCTCCTTTCGTTGTGCTTGAGTCCACGCCTGGTAGCCGCCGAGCAGATCAGACACCTGCGCAATACCGTTGGCGCGCAACAGCGAAGCCGCCACGCTCGATCGCCATCCGCCCGCGCAGTGCACGACGATGGGCTTGTCGGCCGGGATGTCGTCGACCCGCAGGCGCAACTGGGCCAGGGGGATGTGCAGCGAACCGGGAATCGCGCCGGCCTCCCGCTCGCCGGGGTTGCGGATGTCGATCAGTGTCACCGCGTCGGCGGCGAGCAACTCGTCGAGCTCGGCAACCGTGGTGCGCGGGGCGGTGCGAACCAGATCGGTGAGCGCGGCGGGGAATTCACCGTCGCGGTCCACCGTCAGGTAGCCGATCACGTTGTCCACGCCGATCCGGGCCAGGCGGATCGCGGCCTGTTGCTCGTCGCCCGGATAGGTGATCAGCGCGATTTGATCGCCGATATCGGCCACCATGCCGGCGGTTTCGGCGAAGCGGCCGTCGAACCCGACGTTGACTGACCCGCGCAGATGCCCGGCCGCGAAGTCCTCGACCGTGCGGGCATCCAGCACCCGGACATCGGACTCGAGTGCGGCACGCAGCGCCGTGGCCGTCAGCTCGGGCACGGCACGGTCGGTCCGCAGCAGCGGGTGCACCCTTTTGTTCATGGCGGCATCAGCGGTGAAGTAGGCCGGAGCGGCGGGCTGACCCGCGGTCAGCATCGCGACGAACTCGTCCTCGGTCATGGGTTGCACGGACGGATTGGTCCGCCGCTGCTCGCCGATGGTGGAGGTGAGTTCGGTCGACAGATTCTTTCCGCACGACGACCCGGCCCCGTGGGCGGGCATCACCACGACATCGTCGGGCAGCCGCAGGAGCTTGTCGTGGATCGTGCGGTACATCGCCCTGGCCAGCTCGGTGGTCGAACTCTCGGCGGCGTTGACCAGGTCCGGACGGCCGACATCACCGATGAACAGCGAATCACCGGTCAGCACCGCCACCGCGTCGGCCCCGGGGCGCTCGCGGACGAGCACGCTGATCGACTCCCAGGTGTGGCCCGGGGTCGTCAGGATCTCCAGCTCCACCTCGCCCAGCGAGAGGCGCTCTCCGTCGGCGAGCCGGCGGATCGGGTAGTCCGTCTCGGCGGCCTCGCCGAACCCGATCCAGGCGCCGGCGGCGTTCACCAATTCCAGGTGGCCGGACACGAAGTCGGCGTGAAAGTGGGTGTTGATCACCCCTTCGATCGTCAGTCCGAACCTGCGCGCGTCGGCCAGGTAATCACTGATGTCGCGGCGCGGATCGACCACCACGGCACGTCCGGTGGTCTCGTCGCCGATCAGGTACGACGCGTGCGACAGACACTCGATGTAGTACTGCTCCAGGATCATCGTCGGGTTCCTTCCTGACCGTCCGGGGTATATACCCCTGGGGGTATCATATGTGGCCAACTATATACCCCCTTGGGTATATTTGCCATCGGGGTCAAGATACCCCCGCCGGTATGTTGGGACAACGACCCACGAACGGGTGGCGGAGGCGAAAGGAATCACCATGGTCGGCGATCAGGAAGCCATCGATGCGGTGCTCAATCGGCTGCGTCGCGCGCAGGGGCAGCTCGCCGGCGTCATCGCCATGATCGAGCAGGGCCGCGAATGCAAGGACGTGGTGACGCAGCTGGCCGCGGTCTCGCGGGCACTCGATCGCGCCGGTTTCAAAATCGTCGCCACCGGGTTGCGGGAGTGCATGGCCGGTGCGGGATCGGGCTCGGACACGCCCATGACCGAGGCGGAGTTGGAGAAGCTGTTTCTCGCGCTCGCCTGACCTTCACCTGAGATCATGACGCGGTGGGGCCCACGCTGGCCGGCATCGTCGATCTGCCCGACGGCGAGGTACGCGGTTGGGGGTGTTCTCCCACGGGTTCACGCTCGGCAAGGACGGCCCGGCGGCCAGTCGGATATGCAAGCAGCTGGCCGCCGAGGGCATCGCCAACGCGAGCGAAATCTTTCGCGCCGCACGGGATCCCCGCAGTTTCGTGTCGCTCGAACGCGCCGCGATTTCGGTGTAGTTAGTGGCGCTGAGCGCAACCAACTACACCGAAATCACCGGAGCTTGACGACGACCTTGCCCTTGGCGCTGCGGTCCTCGAGTGAGGCGATCGCGTCGGCGGCCCGCTCCAACGGATAGACGACGGGTTCGGGCGCGGCCACCTTGCCCGACGCCAGCAGCGGCTCGAGTTCGGCCCACTGCTCGTGCAGATACCCCGGATGAGTGGCGGCCCACGCACCCCAGCCCACCCCGACGGTGTCGATGTTGTTGAGCAGCAACCGGTTGACCTTCACGGTGGGGATCTCACCGCCGGTGAAGCCGATCACCAGCAGCCGTCCGCCCGGCGCCAGCGAGCGCAGCGAGTCGGTGAACCGGTCGCCGCCGACCGGGTCGACGACGATGTCCACGCCGCGCCCGCCGGTCAACTCCTTGACGGCGTCTTTGAACCCGTCGGCCAGCACGACGTCCGTCGCACCCGCCGCCCGTGCGACCTCACCCTTGTCCTGCGTGCTGACCACCGCGATCACCCGCGACGCGCCCCACGCCGGCGCCAGTCGCAGCGTCGACGTGCCGATGCCGCCCGCGGCGCCGTGCACCAGCAGCGTCTCGCCCTCGGCCAGTCGGCCCCGGGTGCGCAGCGCGTGGTGCATGGTCAAATCGTTGAACAGCAGGCCCGCCCCCGCCTCGAACGAGACGTTGTCGGGCAGCTTGAACACCCGGTCGGCGGGCAGCGCGACGACCTCGGCCATCGCGCCGCAGATCATCGTCAGCCCGCACACCCGGTCACCGGCGGTCACATGCGCGCCGGCCGGCGCGCTGCGCACCACGCCGGCGACTTCGCCGCCCGGGCTGTACGGCAGGTCCGGCTTGTACTGGTACAGGCCGCGAGACTGCAGCACGTCGGGAAACGCCACCCCGGCGGCGTGCACGTCGATCACCACCAGGCCGTCGCCCGCGGGCTCGTCGATCTCGACGAGCTTGGCGGCCTGCGGCCCGTCCAGGCTGGCTATCTGTATCGCACGCATCACGGCCTTCCCGTCGCAGTCTGTCGTGAACGCGAAACCATTTAACTCCTGCCCGGGTCCCGGCCAACCGCCCGGTAGGCTGATCACCCGGCATCGGCGCCGAACACGATGGGAGTGCGCATGGCACGTGGTCAAACGGCTCGCAGGCGGGCCGCGGGGTTCGCGGCAGCGGAGGCCATCGGACGCGGACGAAGCGTGGGCATCCGAGCCAAGGACGGCATCCGGCTGCACGCCGAGGTGTTCGGGCCCGAGGACGGCTACCCGATCGTGCTCGCCCACGGCATCACCTGCGCCCTGCGGGTGTGGGCCTACCAGATCGCCGACCTGTCGAAGGACTACCGCGTCATCGCCTTCGACCACCGCGGCCACGGCCGCAGTGCGGTGCCGGCCCGGCGCAGCGGCTACAGCCTGGACAGCCTGGCCGGTGACATCGACTCCGTGCTCGAGGCGACGCTGCGGCCGGGGGAGCGCGCGATCATCGCCGGCCATTCGATGGGCGGCATCGCGATCACGTCGTGGGCCGAGCGCTATCCGGAGCGGGTCGAGGAACGCGCCGACGGAGTCGCGCTGATCAACACCACCACCGGCGACCTCCTGCGGCACGTGCAGTTCCTGCGCGTGCCACCGCAATTGGCCGACGCACGGGTGCGGGCGGCCAGCACGGTGCTGAGAACCTTTGGCGCAGCGCCACTTCTGCGCGCCATCGACCGGCCCAGCCGACGCTTCGTGCAGACCATGGCGGTCGGCCGCGACGCCGATCCGGCGATCGGCGAGTTCATCTACGAGCTGTTCACCTCGACCCCGCCCGCCGGCCGCGGCGGCTGGGCCAGGGCGCTGGTCGACGGCATCGGCGTCAACCAGTTCATCGGGCTGCAGAACCTGACCGTGCCGACGCTGGTCATCGGCAGCCAGAAGGACCGCATCCTGCCGATGGTGTCGTCACGTCGAATCGCCAAGGAGGCACCGAATCTCGCCCAGTTCGTCGAACTCCCCGGCGGGCACTGCGCGATCCTCGAACGGCCCGACGAGGTCAACAAGCAGCTGCGCTGGCTGGTCGAGGAAGTGACCGCCGAACGCCGCGCGACGTCCTAGGCCGTCAGCTGCCGGTGCACCTCCTCGGCGGCGCGCCGGCCCGACCGGATCGCCCCGTCGAGGAATCCCGTCCACCGGTCGGCGGTCTCGGTGCCCGCCCAGTAGATGCCGTCGACCGGTCGGCGCAACCACTGCCCGTATGCCGTCCACGAACCGGGAGGCACCGCGGCGGTCGGCCCGCCGGGTGCGAATTCCTCTGCCCCCCAACAGTGGTCGAGGTAGTCGATCGGATCCAGCGCGGCCTCGCCGAACAGCGTGGCGAACCCGGCCAGTGCGCGTTCGCGGCGCTGGCCGGGCGGTAGCGGATCGAACGTCCGCGCATCGGTGAAGCCGAGCAGGATGCCGGGGCCGTCGTCGCTGGGGCTGACGTCGAAGGTGATGAACACCGGCCCCTCATCCGACAGCGCCTCACCGGAGTAGCCGTCGGCCCGCCAGAACGGCGTCTCGTAGGCGGCGTAGGCCTTGCTCAACGAGCCCTGCGGCCAGTGCGCCGCGAGCTTGCCGTATTCGGGCGGCAGGTCGGGCACGAACGTGATGGCCGCGCGGTGCTCGGGCGGGATCGCGACGATGACGGCCCTCGCGTCGACGCGGCCGCGGTCGCAGGTCACCGTCAGCGTGCCGTCGGCCTGACGCTCGATGCCGCGCACCGGGGCGCCGAGCACCACCCGCGACCCGAGTTCGGCGGCCATCTTCACCGCGATCTGCTGGGTGCCGCCCGGGAAGCGGTCCTGCTGCGCGCCGCCCTCGACGTCGAGCATGCGGTCCAGCCCGCCGGCAGCCTTGACGTAGCGCACCGCGTGCAGCATCGACACCGCGTCGGGCTCACACCCCCAGGTCACCCGCGCCATGATCGCCATCAGATCGCGGGTGCCCGCGCTGGCGCGCACCGACCGCAGCCACTGGTCGAGGGACTGCCCGTCCAGCTCCGCGGCGTTCGGCGCGCGCCACGGCTCGTCGACCGGCACCCGGCGGGCCACCCGGTCGAAGCGCCACTGGATGCGCGACACGTCGAGCAGCTCCAAAATCGACAGCCGCGGAATGGTGCTGCGATACGAGCGGACCCGGCCGCGCCAGCGGATCAGGTTCTTGCCGCGGCTGTAGGTGGGCACGGTCTGGCAGCCCAGCTCGCGGGCCAGCTCCAGCACCGCGTCCTGCGTCGGCCCGACGAACGTGCCGCCCAGATCGACCGGGACGCCGGCGAGGGTGGCCGTCGACGACCGCCCGCCCACCCGGTCGCGGCCCTCCAGCACCACCACGTCGTGTCCGTGTCGCACCAGCTCACGGGCCGCCGCCAGACCGGCGAACCCGGCGCCGACCACGACGACCTGCGTACTGGCGGGCAAGGATGCAGCAGTCACGCCGATAGGCTCTCACGTCGTGAAGGTCATCACGGCGTTGTTCGGCCCGACGGATGCGATCTCGCGGGCGCAGGCGCTGCGGGAGGCCGGGGTGGCCGGCGTGTTCACCTTCGAGGGTCCGCACGACGTGTTCGCCCCGCTGACGCTGGCGTCCACCGTCGGCGGCCTCGACCTGCTGACCAACGTGGCAATCGCGTTCCCGCGCAATCCGATCCAGCTCGCGCATCAGGCCTACGACCTGCAGTTGCTCAGCGCGGGGCGGTTCACGCTGGGGCTCGGTACCCAGGTGCGGGCGCAGGTGGAGAAGCGCTACGGCGTCGACTTCGAGCGGCCGGTCGCGCGGATGCGCGAGATGGTCGCGGCGCTGCGGGCGATCTTCGCGGCCTGGGAGACCGGGGAGCGGCTCGACTTCCGCGGCAGCTACTACCGGCACACGCTGATGACGCCGACGTTCAACCCGGGGCCCAACCCGTTCGGCCCGCCACCGATCTACCTCGGCGCGCTGGGCCCGCGGCTGACCCGGGCCACGGCCGAGGTCGCCGACGGGCTGCTGGTGATGCCGTTCGGGTCGAAGCGGTTCCTGCACGAGGTGACGCTGCCGACCGTGCGCGAGGGGTTGGCCGCCGCCGGCCGCGATCCGTCGGAGTTCGCGGTGGTGCCGGAGATCATCGTGTCGGTGGGGCAGGACGACGCCGACCACACCGCCGCGCGCCGGCTGCTCGGGTTCTACGGGTCGACGCCGGCGTATCGCCCGGTGCTCGACGTCCACGGCTGGGGCGAGCTGCAGCCCGAGCTGAACGCGCTGTCCAAACAGGGCCGCTGGGAGGAGATGGGCCGGCGCATCGACGACGACGTGCTGCACACGATCGTGGCGTGCGGCAGCCCCGCCGAGATCGCCGCCCACGTCCGCGACCGGGTCGCCGGGGTGTCCGACCGGGTGTGCCTGTACGCGCCCGGACCGATCGCGGTCGAGGCGTTGGCCGAGATCGTCGACGCGCTCGGGTCCTAGCCCATATCGTGGTACCCGAACGAACCAAGGAGGGTGCGCGATGGACGACCAGGGCCAGTACTCGGACGTGATCATCATCGGCGCAGGGATCTCCGGCATCGGCGCGGCGTACCGCATTCAGGAGAAGAACCCCGGGCTGACCTACACCGTCCTGGAGCGTCGGGAACGCATCGGCGGCACCTGGGACCTGCATCGATACCCCGGCATCCGGTCCGACAGCGACATCTTCACGCTGAGCTTCCCGTTCGAGCCGTGGACCCGACCGGAGAACGTCGCCGACGGTCCGGACATCCGCGAGTACCTCGAGCAGACCGCCCGCAAGCACGGCATCGACCGACACATCCGGTTCCGCACCCGAGTGCTGTCGGCGGACTGGGACTCGACCACCGACACCTGGACCGTGCAGGCCGAGACCGACGGCGTGCCGACCGTCTATCGCGCCAACTTCCTGTTCTTCGGCACCGGCTACTACAACTACGACGAGCCCTACCGGCCCGACTTCCCGGGCCTGGACTCGTTCCGCGGTGAGGTGGTGCACCCGCAGCACTGGCCCGAGTCGCTGGACTACACCGGCAAGCGACTGGTGGTGATCGGCAGCGGCGCGACGGCGGTCAGCATGATCCCGTCGCTGACCGAGAAGGCCGGTCACGTGACGATGCTGCAGCGTTCGCCGACCTACATCCTGTCGACGCAGCGGGTGCATCCCGTCGTGCAGGCGATCCGCAAGGTGCTGCCGGGCCGACTCGGCTACCATGGCGCGCGGCTGTTCAACACCATCTTCACGGTGTGGCTCTACGCGTTCGCCCGCAGCGCCCCCAAGCTCGCGCGGCGGTTCATCCGCGCCACCGCCAAGCGCAACCTGCCGCCGGGCTATCCCGTTGACGTGCACTTCAACCCGCGTTATGACCCGTGGGATCAGCGGTTGTGCGCGATGCTCGACTACGACCTGTACAAGGCGATCGGCGACGGCCGCGTCGATGTCGTGACCGACCACATCGACCACATCGACGCCGAGGGCATCGTGCTGCGGTCGGGGGACCGGATCGACGCCGACGTCATCATCACCGCGACCGGCATCCAGCTGCAGGCGCTCGGCGGCGTCGCGTTGAGTATCGACGGGGAAGAGGTCAAGCCGCAGGACCGCTTCGTGTTCAAGGAGCACCTGCTCGAGGACGTGCCCAACCTCGCCTGGTGCGTCGGCTACATCAACGCGTCCTGGACGCTGCGGGCCGACCTTACCGCGCGGGCGGTCGCGAATCTGTTGGCGTACATGGACTCTCACGGATACACGCACGCGTATCCGCATCTTGGCGACAAGCCGATGGCCGAGAAGCCGGCGTGGAACATCAACGCCGGTTACGTGCAGCGGGCATTGCACGCGCTGCCGAAGTCGGGCACCCGCCGGCCGTGGAACGTGCGGCACAACTATGTGCTCGACGTGATCGACCACCGCCTCGACCGGATCGAGGAGTCGATGGTCTTCGGCCGCGCCAAATCTGCGATTTCGGTGTAGTTAGTAGCGCCCTGCGCGACCAGCTACACCGAAATCCCTGACTAGGGGGCGACGGAGAGCCAGTCGGCGAAGCCCGACGGGTCGTGGCGGCCCAGTGCGCCGTGCTCGAACAACCCCCAGCCCTCGACCGACTTGCCGTTCTCCGTGCACACGGCGCGACCGACGTGGTCGATCACCCCGAAGCCGGCGCGGCCGGCGATCGCCGGATCGGTCATGTCGTAGGTCAGCCGCTCGGTGAACTTGTCGCCCTTCCACATTCCGTGCAGCCAGTCCGAGTCGCCGCCGTAGCCGCCGCCGACGTGGATCGGCACCGGCAGCTTGGACTCCACCTCGAACCGGATGGGCGTACCGTCCGGCGCGGTGGCGTCGATGGTCGCGCCGGTCGGGATCCGGGTGCCCGACGTGTAGTGGATCTTCACCCGCGGCCAGCCCAGCTGTTCGACGCGGCCGTCGCGCCAGACGCGGGTGACGTCGTTGAGGCTGCGGAACCCGTCGGGCTCCTCCTGGATGATCAGGCAGATCGCGAAGTCGTCGAACGCCATCGGCACGTACAGCCACCACATGCCCTCGAACGGCGGATGGGCGGGCCGGCCCGCGGGTTCGGGTTCGCCGATCGGCCGGATGCCCCAGGACCGGTCGCGGCTGCCGATCCACACCGACGGGTCGACGGTGATCCGCTCGCCGTCGATCAGGATCGATCCGGTCCAGCTGCCCACCTGGGCGAACCGCTGTGCGTCCAGCGTGACCCGGGTGCCCGACCGCAGCACGTGGCGCTGCTCCTGGATGGCGTCGAACAACCCGGTCCAGGTCAGGTCGACGGCGATGCCCTCGGTCTCCTCGAGCACGATCCGCAGCTTGTGCAGCGGCTCGGTGACCTCGACGCGGTAACCGAGCACGTGCTGGTTGAGCCGGTCGGAGTCGATGCCGTCGGAGAGGTGCACCGCGGTCTGCGTGTCGCCCCGACGCACCAGCACGAACGCGTCCTTCACCCCGAGATTGGGATAGTAGCCGATCCCGGTGATCAAAAAGATATCGCCGGTGCGGTCGTGGGCGTTGAAATACGACCGGTCATAGAAATTGCGATCGGACGTGCCCGGCCACGAAATAGGCTGGGGCAGTTGATGAATCGGAAACTCGTCGGTGGGTCCGAGCATCAGGAGTCCTCTCCAATGAGTCGTTTCAGCAGCGAGCCGTGGTAGAAGAGCGACTCGATGTCCTCGGGCTGTTCGATCTCACCGAACCGCACCCGCCGCGCGTTCGTCCGCATGAACACGCAGCACCAGATGACGCCGGAGTACACGTAGAACCAGTGCAGGTCGCCGAGTTCGACACCCGTCAGGGCGGTGTAGGTGGCGCGGACGTCCTCCTCCCGCATGACGTCCGGCAGGCCGGGCAGTCCGGCCAGCCCGGCGAGCTCCTGGAAGACGTTGTGGGCGAAGATCATCCACGCGGCGTCCATCTCGCGCGGCCCCAGCGTCGCCATCTCCCAGTCCAGCACCGCGGCCGGCCGGAAGCCGTCGTAGAGCACGTTGCCGACCCGGGAGTCGCCCCAGATCAGCACCGGGTTCGACGCCGCGACCTCGGCCGGCCAATGCGCGTCCAACCACTCCAGCGCGCGTTCCACCAGCCCCGAGCGACCGATGTCGGGAACGGCGAACTGGTACCACCGCTTCAGCCAGTTCAGGTTGCGGGTCAACGCATTCGGATCCGAGCCGTCGTTGAGGAACCCGAACAGTTCCTCGGGCTCGGGAATCGAGTGCAGCTTCGCGATGATCTCGACGGTGGCGTCCTGCAGCTCGCGGCGGCGCTCGGCCGGCGCGTCGGCGAACCAGTTGCCGCCGAACGTGTAGGGCATCACGTCGGGCGGCACCCGCCCGTCGACGTAGTCCATCAAGAAGAACGGCGAGCCCAGTACCTTGCCGGTCGGTTCGAGCCAGCGCACCGGCGGCACCGGCACATCGGTGTGCTCGCCGACCAACCGGATCACGTCGAACTGGTGGTCCATCCGGTAGGCGTCGAACACCGGGACGTCCTCGGGGGTGGGTGCCACCCGGGCCACCCACTTCTGTTCGCGCTGCTGACCATCCTCGGACCAGCGGCCGGTCAGGATGATCGTCTCCGACGACATGCCGTTGGCGTCGACTCCGCTTTCGACGGTGATCTCCGGGGCGACCCCGCCGGGCAGCACGGTCGACAGCCACCGCGACATCGCCGTGGGCACGGTGCTGACGTCTCGGCTCGAATGCTGCAGGCGGTCGAGATCCTCGACAACCGGTTCGCTTGGCATCTGTTCCTCCGGCCCGACAATTACGATACTGTTGGTAGCGATATGAAAGCAGACGCGTCAGCCGTTGACAAGAACCCGGGACGCCAGGTCGGCGTCGGGCGGCCGCGTGATCCGCGTATCGACGCTGCCATACTGCGCGCCACCGCGGATCTGCTTGTGGAAATCGGGTATTCGAATCTGACGATGGCCGCGGTTGCCGAGCGCGCGGGAACCACCAAGACCGCGCTGTACCGGCGCTGGTCCAGCAAGGCCGAGCTGGTGCACGAGGCGGCGTTTCCCGCCGCGCCCACCGCCATCGCGACCCCGCCCGGCGACATCGCCGCCGACATCCGCGCGATGGTGGCCGCCGCCCGCGACGTGTTCACCACCCCGGTGGTGCGCGCGGCGCTGCCCGGTCTGATCTCCGACATGCTCGACGACGCCGAGCTCAACTCGCGGGTGCGCGAGCGCTTCACCGGGGCGTTCGCCGCGGTCCGGCAGCGGCTGGCCGACGCCGTCGCCCGCGGTCAGGTGCACCCGGACATCGACCCCGACCGGCTGGTCGAAATGATCGGCGGCGCCACGCTGCTGAGGATCCTGCACCGGCCCGACGAACCGCTGGGCGCCGACTGGGTCGACCAGACCGCTGCCATCCTCGTGCACGGTGTGGTGACATAGGCGGCGTGGCCGAACTCGCTCCGTTCCCCACCGAGTGGGACAGCGCCCTGGTCCTGGTGCCGCATCCCGACGACCCCGAGTACGGTGTCGCCGCCGCGGTCGCGAAGTGGACGTCGTCAGGTAAGACGGTGCGCTATGCGCTGGCGTGCCGCGGTGAGGTGGGCATCGCGGGCATGGCGCCCGAGGAGGCCGCCCCGCTGCGGGAGGCCGAACAGCGGCGTTCGGCGGCGATCGTCGGCGTGGGCAACGTGGAGTTCTGGGACTTTCCCGACAGCCAGATCTTCGACACGCCACGGCTGCGCGACAAGATCGCCGCGACCATCGCCGACTTGCGGCCCGACGTGGTCATCACGCTGTACTCCGGGCCGGAGTGGGCACCCGGCGCGCCCAATCAGCGCGACCACATCGAGTTCTCGAAAGCCGTTGCAGGGGCGATCTATTCGATGTCGGACCCGCCGCGGTGGTTCTTCGAGACCGGGCCGGACGGCACGCACGGGGAAACCGTCGACGACTTCATCGAGGTCGCCGTCGAGTCGCTCGCCGCACACCACGTCTACCTGTCGGTGTACGACCCGAACACCCCGGTGACCGAGCAGGCCCGCCAGCAGGTCGAACGCTCGACACCGCCGCGACCGGAGTTCGGCGGGCGCCGCACCGTCGAGTTCATCCTCAAGTCGCGCTAGCTGGGCTGCGGCTGTTCCTTCGGCCCGAGATACAGTCCACCGTTGACGTCGAGCGTCTGGCCGGTCACCCATCGACTGTCGTCGGAGGCGAAAAACGCGACAGCGTCGGCGATTTCGGCGGCCTCTCCGACCCGGCTGAGCGCGGTGATCTCGGTGAAACCAGATGCCGCGTCCTCGTCGTCGCGCAGCCATGAGTTCATGTCCGTGGCGGTGAGGCCGGGCGCGACGGTGTTCACGGTGATCTGACGCTCGCCGAGGGTATTGGCAAGCGATCGGCCGAACACGTTCAACGCGCCCTTGGTCATCGAGTACACGATCTGCGGCGTCGCAAACCAGGTGACACCGGACGAGATGTTGATGATGCGGCCGCCGTCGCGCAGCAACGACAGTGCGCGCTGGGTGATGAAGAACGGGGCCCGCACGTTGATCGCGAACTCGCGATCGAACTGGTCGACCGTCGCCTTCTCGATGGTGGCGTCGAACGTGGCGATCGCCGCGTTGTTCACCAGAATGTCAAGCGGCTGCCCGTCGAGCCCCTCCTCGAGCGCGCCGAACAACGTGTCGACATCGCCGGCTACGCCGAGTTCGGCGCGGACGGCGAACGCGTCGCCACCCGAGGCGCGGATTGTCTCGATCGTGGCGGTCGCGGCGGCGTCATTGCGCCCGTAATGCACGGCGACGCGGGCGCCGTCGGCCCCCAGCCGTAGTGCGATGGCGCGTCCGATTCCTCGCGACGCGCCGGTGACCAATGCGGTTCTACCTGTCAGTGGGGCCATGCGGGCGACAACCCGGGGGACCGCTGGACTATTCCCCGCCCTCGATCTGACGCTTGTTGCGCTCGGTCACCGCGCGGAACTGATCCCCGAGGCCCTGGAAGTCGCGGTGCTGGGCGAACGCGATCTGCTGCTCAGCGGCCAGCGCCGGGTCGATCACCGCGGCCGCGCCGGTGGTGTAGATCTCCTTGAGGCCGGCCATGACGGGGCCGGGCACCTCGGCGATCTGCGCGGCCAGCTCGATCGCGCGGTCCAGTAGGCGCTCGTGGGCCACCACCTCGGTCACCAGCCCGATGCGCTCCGCGCGCGCCGCGTCGATGACCTCGCCGGTCATCGACAGCCGCCGCGCCATGCCGAGCCCCACCAGTTGCGGCAGCCGCGCCGTCATCCCGCCGCCCGGCAGGATGCCGACGCGCGCGTGCGTGTCGGCGAACACCGCGCGCTCGGAGGCGATGAGAAAGTCGCAGCCGAGCGCCATTTCGAGGCCGCCGGTGAACACCGGCCCGTTGATGGCGGCGATGATCGGCGTGCGCATCTTGCCGGTGGCGGCGATGCAACTCTGCTCGCGGAACTCCTCGAAGTAGCCCAGCCCGTCGCGCTGCGCCTCCTTGAGGTCCACCCCGGCGCAGAACGCCGGATCGGCGCCGGTGAGCACGACCGCACGCACCGAATGGTCGGAGTCCGCTTCGGTCAACGCGGTGTAGGTCGCCCGGATCAGGCCGCGGCTCAACGCGTTCCGCGCCTCCGGCCGATTCAGCGTCAGCACCCGCACCGGCCCGTGGTCGGCGGCGAGGACCAGCTCAGACATGCACCGACGTCAGCGCAGGAACTGGTTGGCGGTGTTCGCCAAGTCCAGCAGCGGTTGCGGCAGTGCCCCCAGCGCGAACGTCACCGCGGCGGTCACCGTGACGACCGCGGTGGTCAGGATGCTCGGCACCACCACGGCCGGTGCGTCGTCGGGTGGATCGGTGAAGAACATCATCACGATCACCCGCACGTAGAAGTACGCCGCCACCGCGCTGGCCACCACGCCGACGACCACCAGCGGGATCGCGCCGCCCTCGCCGGCGGCCTTGAACACCGCGAACTTGCTGACGAACCCGCTCGTCAGTGGGATGCCGGCGAACGCCAACAGGAACAGCGAGAACACCACGCCCACAACGGGGTAGCGCCGGCCCAGCCCGGCCCAGCGCTCCAGTGCGGTGTCCTCCTCACCGGCGGCGTCGCGGACCAGTCCGACGACGGCGAAGGCGCCGACGGTGCTGAAACCGTAGGCGAACAGATAGAACAGCGTCGACGACAGGCCCGCCTCGTTCTCGGCGATCAGGCCGGTGAGGATGAAGCCGGTGTGCGCGACTGCGGAGTACCCCAGCATGCGTTTCACGTCGACCTGGGTCACCGCGGTGATCGTGCCGACCACCATCGTCAGGATCGCGATGCCCCACAGCACCGGTCGCCAGTCGTCGCGCAGTCCGGGCAGCGCGACGTAGAAGAGCCGCAGCATCGCGCCGAACGCCGCGATCTTCGTGGCCGCCGCCATGAACGCGGTGATCGGCGTCGGCGCACCCTGATAGACGTCGGGGATCCAGGAGTGGAACGGCACCGCGCCGATCTTGAAGAGGACCCCGACCAGCAGCAGGGCGATGCCGATCAGCGCCAGCGACGTCTTACCCGAGCCCGCCTGCACCACATCGGCGATGGCGCGCAGGTCCAGCGTGCCGGCATAGCCGTACAGCATTCCGACGCCGAACAGGAAGAACGCCGACGAAAACGCGCCCAGCAGGAAGTATTTCATCGCCGCTTCCTGCGACATCAGCCGCTGCCGACGGGCAAGCCCGCACAGCAGATACAGCGGCAGCGACAGCACCTCGAGCGCGATGAACATGGTCAGCAGGTCGTCGGCCGCGGGGAACAGCATCATGCCGCCGACGGCGAACAGCGTCAGCGGGAACACTTCCGTCTGGATGACACCGGTCTTGGTGGCCAGCTGTTCGGCCACCCCGCCCGGCACCGCCGACGCCTGCGGAGTGAATGCGTCCAGGCCGCGCGCGCCGCTCTCGGTCCGCGCGCCGATCTGCCGTTCGGCGATCAGCAGAATGCCCAGCAAGCCCACCAGCAGCACGGTGGCCTGCAGGAACAACGCGGGTTTGTCGATGACGACCGCGCCCATCACCGCGCTGTGCCCGACCGTGCCGTGCAGGTCGCCGGCCAGCAGCACCACCGCGACGAACCCGGCGGCCAGGCCGCCGAGGCTGATCACCAGCTGCGCGGCGTACCGGCTCTGCCGCGGCAGGAAGGCCTCCGCGAGCACGCCGGCGATGGCCGCCCCGAAGACGATCAGCATCGGGGCGATGAGGTCGTATTCGACCGTGGGAGTAGGCAGATTCATCGTGTCGGCCCTTCGGCGATCTGCGGAACCGGGTCAGGCTGATCGATGGTGGTCAACGTGGCGGAGACCGCAGGGTTGATCACGTCCAGCGCGGGCTTCGGGTACACGCCGAGCACCAGCAGCAGCGCGATCAGCGGTGCGACGACCAGGATTTCGCGGGGCACCAGATCGCGCACCGGGCCCAGGTCGCTCGGCACCGGGCCGGTCATCATCCGCTGGTACATCCACAGGATGTAGATGGCCGACAACACCAGCGCGGTCGCGGCGAACACGGCGAACACCGGGTAGCGGGTGTACGTGCCGATCAGCACCAGGAACTCGCTGATGAACGGCGCCAGCCCGGGCAGCGACAGCGTCGCCAGCCCGGCGACCAGGAACGTGCCGGCCAGCACCGGCGCCACCTTCTGCACCCCGCCGTAGGCCGCGATGAGACGACTGCCCTTGCGCGACACCAGGAATCCGGCGATCAGGAACAGCGCGGCGGTCGACAGACCGTGATTGACCATGTACAGCGTCGATCCGGACTGGCCCTGCGAAGTCATCACGAAGATGCCGAGGATGATGAAGCCGAAGTGCGAGATCGACGTATAGGCGATGAGCCGCATCACATCGGTCTGCCCGATCGCCACGATCGCGCCGTAGACGATGCCGATCACCGCGAGCGTGATGATCAGCGGGCGGAAGAACGTCGACGAGTCGGGGAACAGTTGCAGGCAGAACCGCAGCATGCCGAACGTGCCGACCTTGTCCATGACCGCCATCATCAACACCGCACTCGCCGGGGTGGCGCCCACGGCGGCGTCGGGCAGCCAGCGGTGGAACGGCCACAGCGGTGCCTTGATCGCGAACGCGAACATGAAGCCGCCGAACAGCAGGTGCATCACCGCCGGGTTGACGACGAACTCACCGCCGGCCACCGCGGCGACGATCTCGCGGAAGTCGAACGTGCCCGCGGCGAACGCGTCGCTCTGCGCGGTGACGACGTACAGGCCGATCACCGCGGCCAGCATGATCAGGCCGCCGAACAGGTTGTACAGCAGGAACTTCACCGCCGCCTTGGAAGACTCAGTGCGGCTTCCTCCAGATCCCCCGAAGCCGCCGATCAGGAAGTACATCGGGATCAGCATGGCTTCGAAGAACACGTAGAACAGCAGCACGTCGAGGCTGACCAGCGACATGATCACCATCGCCTCGACCGCCAGCGTCAGGGCGAAGTAGGCGTGCGTGGACCGGCCGCCCCAGGCGGCCTCGTCGCTGACGTCGTTCCAGCCCGCGATCAGCAGCAGCGGCACCAGCACCGCGGTGAGCGCGACGATCACCAGCGCGATGCCGTCCAGGCCGAGGATGTAGCCGGTGCCGAACGACGGGATCCACCGGTGCGACTCGACGAACTGGTACTGCTCGCCGTTCGGCTCGAAGTTCACCGTGATGACGACGGTGATCGCCAGCACCACAAGCGAAATCGCCAGTGCCAGCCACTTGGACAGCACCCGCAGCGAGGCGGGCAGCAGGATCACGATCGCGGCGCCCACGGCGGGCACCGCCCACAGCACCGTCAACCAGGGGAATGCGCTCACCACAGCTGCACCGCCAAGATCGCGGCGACGACGAGCATCGCACCGGCCAACATCGACAGCGCGTACGTTCGCGCGAACCCGGTCTGCAACTGCCGCAGCCCCGCCGAGGTACGGGACACGATCGCGGCGAGGCCGGTACCCGCGCCCTCGACGGCCTCGTCGTCGATCTCGACCAGTCCCTTGGTCAGGAGTTGTCCAGGTCGCATGAACACCTCTTCGTTGAAGGCGTCACCGTACAGATCGCGGCGCGCGGCGACGGTGAGCGCCGAGCCCGCGGGCACTTCGGCAGGTATCGGTTTGGTGCCGTACATCCGGTAGGCGATCACGATGCCGACCGCGACCACCGCGAGGATGATCGTGGTGACCACCCACACCGGCGCGACGTGGTGGATCTCGTGGGTGCCGACCACCGGCTCGAGCCAGTGCTCCAGGGTGCCGCCGATCGCGAACGCCGCACCCGATCCCACCGAACCGATCGCCAGCAGGATCATCGGCCAGGTCATCACGCTCGGTGACTCGTGCGGATGCGCATCTGGGGCCCACCGCTTTTCGCCGAAGAACGTCATCAGCATCACCCGGGTCATGTAGAACGCGGTGATGCCGGCGCCCAGGATCGCCGCGCCGCCGAGGATGATGCCCTTGGCGCCACCGGCGCCCAGCGCTGCCTCGATGATGCCGTCTTTGGAGAAGAAGCCGGCCAGCGGCGGCACGCCGATGATCGCGAGGTAGCCGAGCCCGAACGTCACGAACGTGATCGGCATCGCCTTGCGCAGACCGCCGTACCGGCGCATGTCGACCTCGTCGTTCATGCCGTGCATCACCGAGCCTGCCCCGAGGAACAGCCCGGCCTTGAAGAAGCCGTGGGTCAGCAGGTGCATGATCGCGAACGCGTAGCCCGCCGGGCCCAGGCCCGCACCCAGCACCATGTAGCCGATCTGCGACATCGTCGAGGCGGCAAGCGCTTTCTTGATGTCGTCCTTGGCGCAGCCGATGATCGCGCCGAACAGCAGCGTGACGGTGCCGACGATCACCACACCGATCTGCGCGTTGGGCGCCAGGTCGAACACCGGGCCCGAGCGCACGATCAGGTACACGCCCGCGGTGACCATGGTGGCCGCGTGGATGAGTGCCGACACCGGCGTCGGGCCTTCCATCGCGTCACCGAGCCAGGACTGCAGCGGAACCTGCGCGGACTTGCCGCACGCCGCGAGCAGCAGCAGCAACCCGATCGCGGTCAGCACGCCCTCGCCGACCTGGGGGGCGGCGGCGAAGACGCCCTCGAACGAGATGGAGCCGATGTGGGCGAACATCACCATCAGCGCCAGTGCCAGACCGATGTCGCCGACGCGGTTGACGACGAAGGCCTTCTTCGCCGCGGTGGCCGCCGACGGTTTGTGCGCCCAGAACCCGATCAGCAGGTACGACGCCAAACCGACGCCCTCCCAACCGACATACAGGCCCAGGTAGTTGTCGGCGAGCACCAGCAGCAGCATCGCCGACAGGAAGAGGTTGAGGTAGGCGAAGAACCGCCTGCGGTCGGGGTCGTGGGCCATGTAGCCGATCGAGTAGATGTGGATCAGCGATCCGACGCCGGTGATCAGCAGCACGAAGCACATCGACAGCTGGTCCAGCTGCAGCCCGAAGTCGACCTGCAGGCTTGCCACCGGCACCCAGCTGAACAACGTCTCGTGCACTGCGCGGTGCTCGGCGTCGCGGCCCAGCATGTCGACGAACAGCACGGCGCCCACGGCGAACGAGGCGAGTGCGGCCAGGCAGCCCAGCAGATGGCCCCAGCCGTCCGTGCGTCGTCCCCCCAACAGAAGTATCGCCGCACCCGCGAGCGGGAGGGCGATCGTCAGCCAGACCGGAATTGTCATCGTGCCCACCAGGGTTGTTTCTTCCTCACGCGAGCTCTCATCAGTGTTTCAGCAGACTGGCGTCGTCGACGGAGGCCGAGCGACGGGCGCGGAAGATGGTCATGATGATCGCCAGGCCGACCACCACCTCGCAGGCGGCCACCACCATGGTGAAGAACGCCACCACCTGGCCGTCGAGCTGACCGTGCATGCGGGAGAACGTGACGAAGGCGAGGTTGCACGCGTTGAGCATCAGCTCGACGCACATGAACATGACGATTGCGTTGCGTCGCAACAGCACTCCGGCTGCGCCGATCGTGAAGAGCAGCGCCGCGAGGTAGAGGTAGTTGTCTGGATTCACTTACTTATCACCGCCTCTGCCGTTCGTCTGCCCGACCATCCGCCGCTGCAGCAGCGGGCTGACCGACAGTTCCGCCGGCGACCCGTCGGGAAGCCGGGCCGCCATGTCCACGGCGTTGTTTGTCGCGTACACACCGGGATTCGGCAGCGTGGTCGGGTGTCCGCCCTCGCGGAACCGTTCCTGGGCCAGCTCCCGCTGGGTCTTGCGGCGCTCGAACCGCTCGCGGTGCGCCAACACCATCGCGCCGAGCGCGGCGGTGATCAGCAGGGCGCCGGTCAACTCGAACGCCCATAGGTACTTGGTGAAGATCAGCGCGGCCAGCCCCTGCACGTTGCCGTCCGCGTTGGCCGCCGCCAGCCCGGTGAACCCGCCGATCGAGACGCTGCCGATGCCTGCGATCAGCAGCACCCCGAACCCGATGCCGACGACGATGGCCGCGACCCGTTGGCCGCGAATGGTTTCCACCAGCGAGTCGGTGGACTCCACGCCGATCAGCATGAGCACGAACAAAAACAGCATCATCACGGCGCCGGTGTAGACCACCACCTGGACCACCCCGAGGAACAGCGCGTCCTGGGCGATGTAGAACACGGCCAGCACGATCATGGTCAGCGCCAGGAACATGGCCGAGTACACCGCTTTACGCGCGACCACCACTCCCAGCGCGCCGAGCACCGCGACCGCGCCGAGAACCCAGAACAGCACCGCTTCGGTGGTGGAGGTCCGGGCCAGGCCCTCGGCGAGAATCTGGACGGTCACCGCGCACCCTCGGTGATGGGCTTGATCTTGCCGCGGTAGTAGTCCTCGTCGGTGGCGCCCGGCGCCATGTCATGCGGCGGCGGCAGCATTCCCGGCCGCAGCGGCGCCAGCAGCTTGTCCTTGCCATAGATCAAGTCGGCCCGGTTGTCGTCGGCCAACTCGTATTCGTTGGTCATGGTCAGCGCGCGCGTCGGGCAGGCCTCGATGCACAACCCGCAGCCGATGCAGCGCAGGTAGTTGATCTGGTACACGCGGCCGTAGCGTTCGCCGGGCGAATACCGTTCCTCCGGCGTGTTGTCCGCGCCCTCGACGTAGATGGCGTCGGCCGGGCACGCCCACGCGCACAGTTCGCAGCCGATGCACTTCTCCAGCCCGTCCGGGTACCGGTTCAGCTGGTGCCTGCCGTGGTAGCGCCTGGCCACCGGACCCGGTTTCTCCGGATACTCCTCGGTGACACGCTTTTTGAACATCGTGGAGAACGTGACACCGAAACCCGCGATCGCTTCGAGAAACTTAGGCATTTGTCTTCTCCTTGGCAGCCGTCGCCCGTGACGGCAGTGGCGGCACCGGGAACGCTCCCGTGTCCGGTGCCGGCGGGGGAGTCTTGTCAATCCTCTTGGCCCGCACCGTTCGATACAGCGCGAACAGCACGAGCAGCGCGACGACGATCGCCGCGGTCAGCAGGTATGTCGTCAGCTCGTCCCAGCCCTGGTTGCGTAGGGTGCGGGTGGTCGACACGATCATGATCCAGGCCAGCGACACCGGGATGAGCACCTTCCAGCCCAATCCCATGAACTGGTCGTAGCGCAGTCGCGGCAGGGTGGCCCGCAACCAGAAGAACAGGAACATGAACGTCCACACCTTGGCCACGAACCACAGCAGCGGCCACCACCCGGTGTTGGCGCCGTCCCACATGTTGATCGGCCACGGCGCATGCCAACCACCCAGGAACAACGTTGTTGCCAGCGCCGACACCGTGCTCATGTTCACGTATTCGGCAAGCATGAACATCGCGAACTTGATCGACGAGTACTCCGTGTGGAAACCGCCGACCAACTCGCCCTCGGCCTCCGGCAGGTCGAACGGCGCGCGGTTGGTCTCACCGACCATCGAGATGACGTAGATCAGAAACGACGGCAGCAGCGGGAAGATGTACCAGAGGCCCTCCTGGGAGGCCACGATTCCCGACGTCGACATCGTGCCCGCGTAGATGAAAACCGCCGCGAACGACAGCGCCATCGCTATCTCGTAGGAGATCACCTGCGCGGACGACCGCAGCCCGCCCAGCAGCGGATAGGTGGAGCCGGATGCCCAGCCCGCCAACACGATTCCGTACACACCGATCGAGGTGGCCGCCAGGATGTAGAGCACCGCGACGGGCATGTCGGTGAGCTGCAGCGCGGTGCGGTGTCCGAAGATCGACACCTCGCCGCCCATCGGGATCACCGCGAACGCGATGAACGCGGGGATCACCGAGATCACCGGCGCGGCCAGGTAGACGAACTTGTCGACACCCGCCGGGATCAGGCCCTCCTTGAGCGCCAGCTTCACGCCGTCCACCAGCGACTGCAGCAGGCCCCACGGCCCGACCCGGTTGGGGCCCGGCCGGTTCTGCATCCAGCCCAGCAGTTTGCGCTCGAGCAGGATCGCGACGAGCACCGACAGCATCAGGTAGGCGAAGATGGCGACCGCCTTGATGACGATCAACCACCACGGGTCGTTGCCGAACAGCGAGAGATCCGGATAGTTCATGAGGCAGCCCGCCCGACGGAGACGACGGCGCCGGAGGTGACGCCGAGTTGCGTGTGCACGGCCGAGCCCGGGGAGTTCGTCGGCACCCACACGGTGCCGTCGGCCATCGCGGTGATCGTCAGCGGCAGGGTGATCGCGCCGCGGTCGGTGCTCACCGTCACCGGATCGCCGTCGGCAACCCCGATTCCGGCCGCGGTGGCCTGTGACAGCCGCACCACCGGCGTGCGCGCGGTCCCTGCCAGGTGGGGTTCACCGTCCTGCAGGCGGCCGGCGTCGAGCAGCAGGCGCCACGTCGCCAGCACCGCCTGACCCGCACCGGGCTGTGCGGGCCGGGCCGCGGCGACCTGCGGCGCGGGCGGGCGCTGACCGTCCCACTGGCCCAGCCGCGCCAACTCGTCGCCGGCCACCGCGGCCGACGCGGGGTTGAGGTCGAAGCCGAGTTCGTCGGCCAGGTACCCGAGCACCCGCAGGTCCGGGATCGCGTTGGTGTGCAGTGACGGCTGGAACGGCCGGGTTCGCCCTTCCCAGTTGACGAATGAGCCGGCCTTCTCGACCACCGGCGCGACCGGGAACACCACATCGGCCAGCGCGGTGACCGCGCTCTCCCGCAGCTCGAGGCTGACCAGGAACGGCACCGCGTCCAGGGCGGCCAGCGTCGCCTCGGGGTCGGGCAGGTCGGCCACCTCGACGCCGCCGACGAGCAGCGCGCCGAGCTCGCCGCTGCGCGCCGCCTCGAGGATCCCCGCGGTGTCCCGCCCGGGCGTAGCCGGGAGCTCACCGCCGATGTTCCAGGCGGCGGCGGTCTGTGCGCGTGCCGTCGCGTCGTCGAGTGGGCGACCCCCGGGCAGCAGGTTCGGCAGCGCCCCGGCCTCCAGCGCGCCGCGTTCACCG
>ENA-UOVV01000352-UOVV01000352.1-compost-metagenome-genome-assembly--contig:-NODE-352-length-60050-cov-18.470189_pt1 | contig 60050 bp, 49 predicted proteins | sample MGYA00238155_ERZ761577 | MGnify/ENA primary metagenome ERZ761577 (study PRJEB28898, sample SAMN06268775) | compost metagenome | isolation source: Emeryville, CA | place: USA:Emeryville, CA | collected... | reverse complement strand
GATTTCAGTCATATCACTGTATGTGTACTTTGAATAAAGTGCACTTATATAATGTTGGCAGTAAGCCTAAAAGACGACACGACAACTATCATCGAGACAAATTAACCATCGGACTTTGACATCTTGACCAAGCAACGGACAGACGATTTCGCTGTAACGCGACACAGGACTAATTGCCGACATTCATGCCGACCCAATGGTTTTAAAAATTTTTTCCACCGCACATTTTAAAAAATAATTTTCTGCCTGCCCGCATTTTGCACATTTGGTTTTGCCCGATACACAAGCCCGACCCTTTGCAAAACCAAAAGAGCAAAATTTCCCAACCGCACGGTGACAGTTTCAAAATAAGGGGTATATTTGACAACTCTGTCCAAAACAATTTGTCTAAATGAGCAACGTAACATTCGGTGATTACATCAGGAAAAGAAGAGAAGAAATGGAACTTCCATTACGAAAGGTTGCTGCACATCTAGACATTGACACTTCAACATTAAGTAAAGTGGAAAGAGGTGAACGACCGGCTTCACCGGACTATCTGAGGCCATTAGCAGAGATACTTGAGCTGGACTTAAAAGAAGTTCAAACGAATTTCATTGCTGACAAAATCAACAAAGACTTTGGAGGCTTGGAACATTTGACCGAAGGACTAAAAGAAGCAGAAAAACAACTTAAAAGAAGAAAGAAATAGATGCCAACTAAGTTTTTTACAAATCAAGACGACAACAGCTTACTCAAGAAATTTGAGGGAGTATTCACGAATATTGACAGCATTCGTCATTTTGATGCACTCGTTGGTTATTTCAGAGCTTCTGGTTATTTCAAGGTTAGGGCTTTTCTTGACAAGATTCCAAGAATTAGAATTCTTGTGGGAATCAATGTTGACCAACTCATAAAGAAGTATCACGACAAAGGACAACTCTACTTAGATAATCCTGAAGAAACAAAAGCTGAATTTTTAGAAGAAATCATTAAGAACATTCAGGAAGCAGACTATGACGAAGTAACAGAGAAAGGGATTATTCAATTTATTGATGACCTGATTAGTGATAAGATTGAATTAAGAGCACACCCCAAAAAGAAGATTCACGCTAAAGTTTACATTTTCAGACCAGCAACATTCAATGAATATGCACCCTGCGAAGTAATTACAGGTTCTTCCAATCTGACGGATGCCGGACTTGGAGCAAACCCCGAATCCAATTACGAATTCAATGTTAGCTTACGTGATTATGAAGACGTAAAATTCGCAACAGAAGAATTTGAAAGACTTTGGAATGAATCCGTTCCAATTCTACATACAGAAGCAGAAGCCATCAGAAAGAAAACTTATTTGCGTGATGACTTCACTCCTTTTGAGTTGTATATCAAAATGCTGATTGAGTATTTCGGCAAACGGGTTGAATACGACCCATACAACATAGACTTATTGCTCCCTGACAAATTCATGCGTTTGAAATACCAATCAGATGCAGCGAATCAGGGTTATGCCATTATGATGAAGCATAACGGCTTTATACTGGCCGATGTAGTTGGTTTGGGTAAAACCATTATCGCCTGCATGGTAATTAAAAAATTTATTTACGAAAACGGAACACATTCCAAAATTCTGGTTGTAGTACCTCCGGCATTGGAAGCAAACTGGCGAAGAACCACCGAAGATTTTCAAATCAAAAATCACTTTGAGTTCATTACACTTGGCAGCTTGCATAAAATTCTGGACGAGAATAATTACAGTTATTCTAATGCAGACAAGTTTGATTTAGTTGTGGTGGATGAATCTCACAAATTCAGAAACGACTACACCGATATGTATTTGGCTTTGCAGGAAATCTGCAAAAAACCAAGAAGCCGTCCTTCTGAAAATGGTGATACGAGAAAAAAAGTAATTCTCATTTCGGCAACACCATTGAACAACAGACCACAGGACATCGAAAATCAACTTTATCTGTTTCAAGACAAACGAAACAGCACATTGGAGAATATCAGAAACCTTCAGGACTATTTCAAGCCGCTGAACGAGCAATACAAGAAACTGGCTGCTGAAAAAACACTCAACATCAAAAAACTAAAATCACTTTTCCAAAAGTTGCGGGATGATGTGGTGGAACCTTTGGTTATTCGCAGAACAAGAACCGACATTGAAAAGAATAAGGAATATTTAGAGGACATGAAAAGTCAGGGAATCATCTTCCCGAAAGTGGATGACCCGATTTCATTGTTCTATGAATTAGATGGGAAACTGGCAAATCTGTTTTACGAAACTGTTTCATTAATTACCGGATTGGACGAATATGGCAATGAAATAGACGGCTTGGGTTATTATCGTTATCGTGCCATTGAATTTTTAGCTAATGAGGAAGATAAAAAGATTTACGGTAACGTAAAATCAATTTCCGGTCGTTTGAGTGCAATCATGAAAACGCTTTTGGTGAAGCGTCTGGAAAGCAGCTTTTTTGCTTTTACTCAATCCATCAAACGCTTTCAAAGAGCCATTGACAACATGATTGAAATGTTTGAAAACGACAGGGTGTTTGTGGCTCCTGATCTTGACATCAATAAACTATTGGAAGAGGGATTAAGTTACGACCAGATTGAAGCCAAAATAAATGAGAAGGGTGGGAACAACAAGGAATTTAAAAAATCAGCTTTTGACAAAAAATTTATTGCACTTCTAAAATCTGATAAAGAAAAGGTGGACGATTTGGCTTTGCGTTGGAGTAAAGTAAAAAAGGACCCGAAACTGGAAGCTTTCAGCGATAAACTGAAAACGGAATTCTTCAAAAGTAAAAAGCACAATCCGAGCGGGAAATTAGTTATCTTCTCCGAATCCAAAGAAACAGCAAAGCAGTTATCTGAGCACATTGTAAAGGATTTTGAGTTTCGTGTATTGACGGTTAGTGCTGAAAACCGAAAAACTGTTGAAAACACTATAAGGGAAAACTTTGATGCGAACCTTGAAGAAGAAAAGTGGAAGAACGATTATGACATTATCATCACCACAGAGGTCTTGGCAGAAGGTATCAACCTTCACCGGAGCAATTTGATTGTGAACTATGATGTGCCTTGGAACGCTACACGTTTAATGCAACGCATTGGTCGTGTAAACAGGATTGGCTCAAAGGCGGAACAAATCTATGTTTATAATTTCTATCCTTCGGCTCATGGTGATGAGCAAATCCAGTTGGTAAATAATGCCCTTAGAAAATTGCAATCTTTTCATACTGCATTTGGCGAGGACAACAGAGTTTTCTCTTTACTGGAAGAAAAAGGTGATGGCGCTTTGTTCGGCAACAAAATTCAAAAAGAAGAAAGTGAAATTCTGAATTATCTCAACGAGTTGAGAGATTTTAAAAAGAAAAATCCAAAACGCTTTGCTGAAATTTCAAAAATCCCGAATAAGGCAAGGTGTGGAAGAAAAGCAGGCGAAGGGCAGCAACTTAATCTGATGGAAGCGGAAACGGGCGAAATAAACTATCCGCTTCAAAACACTTCACTCACTTATCTAAAAAGTGACAACCATCCGGGCATTTTCTGTTTGGTTACCCCTGAATACAACATCATTGAATTAAATTTTCTTCAAGCAGTCAAATTATTTAAAGCAGAAGAAGCAGAAAAGGCAGTTCCGTTGCATTCACAGCATTATGAACAGACGGCAAAGGGACTTGACTATTTCAAATCCGAAAAAAATCAGGAAAACATACAGGCAATTTCCCGCAAAAATTTAAGTCCTGCCGAGAATAAAGCGATTACCAACATCAATGCTATTATCAAAGTAGCACCGACCGAACAAAAAAGAATGGCATTGCAACGGACACTCGACCTGATAAAAAAGGGAACGTATGGCTCAAAAGGATTACCAAAATCCATCAACGACTTTTTTGTTGCTAATGCCAAATTGCTGAAAGAACCACCCAAGTTTGTTGAACAGCTCTTTATTGACTTGCTCGATAGCTACGACCTTTCATCTAATTCCGAAGCAAGTGAAGAAAAAAGAGCAGGGCAAGGAATTGTGAATCCTAAAATTGTTTTGACGCAAAGCTTCGTATAAAATGGCCAACAGAATACAACTACAAACCGTATTACAAAAGCCTTACGACAGGCTACTTTTTGCAAAAAAAGTGTTAAATCCTGTTTTCGGTTCATGCTTCAATCTGAGCAGCAGTGTTGTTCCTGCTTCGGTGCAACCCAATAAATCGGAACAAGCTGTTATTCAATCCGTTTCTATTTACGGCACTATCAATCTGGAAGACGGAACCGAAATTACCTGCTATGAAATTACATTGCAACCTACGGTTCGTATTGAACACAGCAAGGTGGCCATACAGCGATATGTAAGAAAGTTGCTTACTGCCGGACAAATTGCTTTGGTGAACTTTATTGCTCCGCAAAACAAAAAGGTTTGGCGATTGACTTTAGTTGCCAAAGACAGTGAATTGACTGAACAAGGAATTAAAGAAAAAACTACTCATGCCAAACGTTACACATATCTGTTAGGTCCTTCGGAAACCTGCAAAACAGCAGCCGAACGTTTTGAATCGCTAAGCACCGAAAAGCAAATCACTTTTCAGGCATTGGTGAATGCGTTCTCCGTTGAGAAACTCAGCAAGGCATTCTTTGACGAATACACCCTGCACTATAAAAAGTTTTGCGACTACTTACAGGAATCCAACTTCAGAAAATCGGTTTTTAAAATCACCATTCCGGCAAACGCCACAAAGGAAGAAAAGGATAAAGCCTGCAAACCCATACGTGACTTTGTAAAGAAACTCTTAGGTCGCATTGTGTTTCTCTACTTCGTGCAAAAGAAAGGCTGGATGGGTGCAAGCGATACCCAATACACAGACGGTTTAACCGATTTTATTAAACAGCTATTCAAACAATCGGGCGGCAGTGATGACTTTTACAGTACATGGCTCACGATGCTGTTTTTTGAAACACTGAACAAAGAAAGAAACAATGATGATTTTAAAATGCCCAATGGCAAAAAGGTAAAAGTTCCTTTTTTGAATGGCGGATTGTTTGACAAGGAAGAGTATGACGAAGCTATTCTTTCTCTTCCGGCCAAATTGTTTCACCATCCTGATTTTGAAGATGCGATTTTAACAGAAAAGAATTGGAATAATGCAAGAGGTTTTCTTGACTTTTTAGATGCCTTTAACTTTACTGTGCATGAAGACAGTCCTGACGACCACACCGTAGCGGTTGACCCCGAAATGCTCGGGCATATTTTTGAAAACCTGTTGGAAGACAACAAAGACAAAGGTGCTTTTTACACACCAAAGGAAATTGTGCATTACATGTGTCAGGAGAGTTTAACGGAATACCTCACCGCACATTTGAGCAAAGAATACACCGTTTACAAAGAGATTGGCAACGCACAGGTTGAACTGTTTGGTAATGAAACCAAAAAAGGACAGTTGAAAAAGGTGGAGGAATTGGGCGAAAAAGCCCTGAATCGTGAGGATGTGGCATACATTGTAAAACATAAGGACATCAGCCACCTCACCAACGCCCAATTAAAGAAAATTGATGCGTTGTTAAACACGGTAAAGATTTGCGACCCTGCCATTGGTTCGGGTGCTTTCCCTATGGGTTTATTGCAGGAAATACATGCCATAAAAGAAGTAATTGCTTACGAACTGCAACAACCCTGGAAACCGGCCGAGGTAAAAGAAAACATCATTCAAAACTCTGTGTATGGCGTGGACATAGAAAAAGGAGCGGTTGACATCGCTCGTTTGCGTTTCTGGCTGAGTTTGGTGGTGGACGAAGAAAAACCAAGAGCCTTGCCTAACCTGGATTATAAAATTGTGGTAGGCGACAGTTTGGTGAGCAAGTTTGAAGGAGAAATCATTGAGATTGATTGGGAACGAAAAAGCAGCGTAGGTAAGGCAAACACCTTTGTGCATAACATACAGCGATTGCTGAAAGAGATTGCTGAAAAACAAAAGCAATTCTTTAAGCCGAACCATAAGGATAAAAAGAAATTGCAGGCCGAAATCCGTTATTTAAAATTAGAATTGCTTATCAACCAGCTTTCATACAATAAAGCAGCCTATGAAAACAAAACCCCTGTATTGGGAGGCTTTGCGCCAACACCAAAAGAGATAAAGCATAATACCGAGCGTGAACTGACCATTAAAGGTTTTGAGAAAAGCATCGCAAAGCTCGAAAAACTGAAACAAAATAAAGAAGAACCCTTTCAGCATTTTGATTGGAAACTAGATTTTCCTGAAGTGTTGAGTCCATATCTAGAAAAAGAATATGGAATGAGGGGTTTTGATATTGTAATTGCGAATCCACCATATATAAAGGAGTATACGAATAGAAAAGCATTTGATGGATTCCGTAGTTCTCCCTATTATCAGGGCAAAATGGATATTTGGTATGGGTTTGCTTGTAAGATGCTTGATTTTGTTAAGCAGGATACCGGCATTCAATGTCTTATTGCGCAGAACAACTGGATTACAAGTGCAGGTGCTTCTATTTTACGAAACAAAGTTCTAAGTGAAACGGAAATAAAATTATTTACTGATTTTGGTAATTATAAAGTATTTGAAACAGCCGGCATTCAAACAATGGTTTATCTGCTTAATAAAAGACAGCCTTCAAATGAATACTACGTAACTTATTCATTACTTAAAAATGATAGAATAAGCAAAGCAGAACTTTCACATTTCTTGGATTTCAGATTACCTGATGATAATTCTGAAAAATTCCTGTTTAAATTAAAACCAGACGATTTAAAGGGTAAACCATTTACCTTCACCAATAATGTTTCTCTAAAAGTATTAGAGAAAATAAAAATAAAAAGCAATCTTCATCTAACAGAAAAGGAGGTGGCACAGGGCATTGTCTTTCCTCAAGACTTTGTAAATAAAAAATCAAAAGAAGCATTAGGAAACAGAGTGAACGTTGGAGATGGCATATTCGCCCTATCTAAATCTGAATTAAAGAGTTTAGCAATTGATAAATCTGAGAAGAAACTAATAAAACCTTTATTCACCACAAATGAACTTGGCCGCTATTACGGTAACCCTCAAAATGAATTTTGGATCATATATACAGGCTCGGAATTCAAAGACCCAAAGTCAATGCGGCCGTTCCCAAATTTAAAAAAACATTTAGATCGATTCAAGGATGTAATAACCTCTGATAATAAACCTTACGGATTACACAGAGCAAGGGAAGAAAGGTTTTTTAAAGGAGAGTCTATCATTGCTCAAAGGAAATGTCCCGAAAGGCCATCCTTTACGTATACTGATTTTGATTGCTATGTTTCAGCCACTTTTTACATTATCAAGACAAATAGGGTTGATATGAAATATCTGACTTCCCTGCTCAATTCAAAACTTATTGAGTTTTGGCTAAGAAATAAAGGAAAGATGCAGGGAAATAATTTTCAAATTGACAAAGAACCGCTGTTAGAGATTCCAATATATAAAACTGACAATGTCGAACCCTTTAAAAGATTTGTTGAGTATATCATCTTCTTGAAATCACAAGAGCTTGATAACTCTTCCGACCAACTGATGTCCACCTACTTCGAACAAATTATTGATGGAATGGTGTATGAGTTGTATTTCCCTGATTTGATTAAAAAGCACAAGCGGGAAATCATCCAGCATCTTGGCGAATTGCCGGAGTTTACAGACAAAATGGGTGACGAGCAGAAAATGAAAATCTGCAAAACTGTTTTCAATCGTTTGAATGACCGTGAGCATACTGTTCGGGTGAATTTATTCTACATGAGCTCTATTCCAGAGATAGCCATAATAGAAGGTAAGAATGAGAATAACTGACATTAAAATAACCAACTACCGTGCTTTCTATGGCGAGCATCACATCCAGTTAGACAAGGATGGAAAGAATCTTATGCTGTATGGTGAAAATGGAAGTGGTAAAAGTTCGCTGTTCACTGCCATGAAGGATTTCTTTCTGGCATCGGTAAAAAAGTTGCCTGAATTGGAAGAAAACATCTTTCTGCCTGCTTCAAAAAAGAACACTGCCAAAATTGAAGTTACCGTAAAAGAAAAGCCTGATTCAACCAAAAGCACGGTATTTGAACTCAATGCCGTTCAGAAGGAAATTGTAAGTGCCAATAAAATCCTGATTTCAGATGCCAATAAAATCAAAGGATTTTTTGATTACCGAAGTTTATTACGAACACATCTTGGACATAATGAAAGTGTCGATTTATTCAATCTGCTGCTAGGAACATACGAGTATGATAAACACAACGAGTATAAAATGATGGATCAAGGAATTCTATATCATTCGGTCAACAGATTCACCAATAAGGAAATCGGAAGAGAATGGGAAGCTATTACTGACGACACTTTTAATAAAACACAAACCAAACGGGTTCAGGAAGCCACCAAAAATTATCTCAAAGACAAATTCAATCCTGGCTTGAAGGAACTCTTACAATCCATAGAAGCGGACACGAATACTTTTCTTGAATTTTTCAAAATCGGAGTGCGAGTAAAATTGGAGTTTAACGAAGTGGTGTATCATGGCAGACGAAACCTGAAAGGTCAGAACATCAATCTTAAAATTGACTTTTTCACGAAGCACATTCCAAAGCATCAGTATTTTTTGAACGAAGCAAGATTAACTGCTTTAGCTATCAGTCTGTATCTGGCATCCATAAAAGTAAACCCGACAAAAGGAGCCTTAAAAATCCTTGTGCTTGACGATTTGCTAATCGGCTTGGACATGAGTAATCGTTTGCCACTACTTGAAATCCTGAAAAACCACTTTGTTGACGTAAAAGCGGACGACCGTTTTCAAATCATCATGACCACTTACGACAAAGTGTGGTATGAGTTAGTGAAAAGCTATTTCGGAGAAGAACAATGGAAATTTGTGGAAATCTATTCCAAAAGATTAAATGATGATGACTTTGAAATTCCCATCATCAAACACGACAACGGTTATTTAGACAGAGCCAAATATTACCTTACAGAAAAGGACTTTAAAGCATCAGCCGTTTACATACGAACCGAGTTTGAACGATTGGTAAAAACCATTTGCGACAAACAAAGGATTCCGGTTGCTTACAAGAAAAACCAAAAAGAAGTAACTAGTGACGACTTCTGGACAGCCATTGAATCACAAACCAATCTTGACCCAGCTTTAGTTAAAGAAATCAAGATTCACAGGGGCGTTGTGATGAATCCATTCAGTCATTACGACCTTGAGAAACCAGAATTTGAAAAGGAACTAAAGGACACTATAGCTTCTGTAGAGAAACTTAAAGCAGTTGATATAAAGACACTCAAGAAAACAACCTTTGACCAACTGAGCAAGGAAATTGATGAATTAAAAAAGAAGCTGACAGAAAAGGATAATTTAGTTCAGACACTTAATGCAAAACTGAAAGCGAAATGAGCCCACGCAGCAGTCACACACATACCACAGCCCCGCAAGGCAACCGCGCAAACCAAAGCTGTGGTAAGAGTGTGCCTGCCCCACCCAGACAAAATTATTTTTTTAAAATCTCCTTCCCTTCTAAAAATTTTTAAAACCGCCACCACACAGCCGACACAGACAGCGAAAACCCATGCAGACAGTGGACTGACAATAAAGGAGGACAGAAGGCCAGCTGCCAACAGCGTGTTGCCTCAATTGGCGATGACGTGCAAAATTGAAGCTGAGTGCTCCTATCAAACTTTAGTGCTGGGTGACAGTGAAGTACTCCGAAATCACCAACTGCGGCAACACGCAAAACGACATACGATATACGATTTGGTAGGCCATTCCTAATTCCCTATTCCTAATTATTTTCCATTGCCATGCCGAGCGCAGGTAAATTCCCTTGATTTATAAGCTCTTAAAATTCAGCCGATTTTTTGACAAATCTTTTTCCACACCCTGTTGATATATAACACAAGGTTTTTTGAGCTGAGAAGGATATTTTCGTAAGCCACCCCCGTGGGTACCAAAAATTCATCTACAAAAAATCATTTTGGACTCTAAAATCTCTTCGGACTATGGGCAATAAAAAAACAACCGCTAAAGGATTACGGTTTGAACGCCGTTTTACCCGCAGCGATAAGAACGTATTCGATCAGTTTGAATACGATTATCGCAGTTCAGTAATCAGAAACCCTTCGGGTGAAATTGTTTTTGAAATGAACAATGTGGAAGTACCAAAGCACTGGAGCCAGATTGCTACTGATATCCTGGCACAGAAGTACTTCAGAAAAGCCGGCGTTCCTCAGCCCGACGGTAGTACCGGAAGAGAAACTTCCGTAAAACAGGTTGCCCATCGTATGGCCAACTGCTGGAAAGTATGGGGAGAAAAGTATAATTATTTTGCCAGTAAGGAAGATGCCCAAATTTTCTACGACGAACTGGTGTACAGCATCCTCAACCAGTCTTGCGTGCCTAATAGTCCACAATGGTTTAATACCGGATTGTATGAATCTTACGGCATTAAAGGCAAGCCTCAGGGACATTATTATGTGGATCCTGCAGACAACGAAATCAAAAAGTCTACTTCCGCATACGAGCGTCCTCAGCCTCATGCCTGCTTTATATTAAGTGTAGAGGATGATCTCGTGGGTGAGGGTGGTATTATGGATTTATGGGTAAGGGAAGCCAGAATTTTCAAATACGGTTCGGGCGTAGGAACAAACTTTTCCAATATCAGGGCAGAAGGAGAAAAGCTCAGCGGAGGAGGTACTTCCAGCGGACTGATGAGCTTCCTGAAAATCGGCGACCGCGCTGCCGGCGCCATCAAAAGCGGAGGTACTACCAGAAGAGCCGCCAAAATGGTCTGCCTCGACATAGACCACCCCGAAGTGCTATCCTTTATCAACTGGAAAGTAGAAGAAGAAAAGAAAGTGGCCGCACTGATTGCCGCGGGATATTCCAGCGACTATGAAGGGGAAGCTTACCGCACCGTATCCGGACAAAACTCCAACAACTCTGTTCGTATTCCGAACGAATTTTTCGAAAAACTGAAAAACGACGAAGACTGGGAGCTGAAAGCCCGCACCGACGGACGAGTGATGAAGAAAGTTCCTGCAAGGGAAATCTGGAACCAGATTGCTCATGCAGCCTGGGCTTGTGCCGACCCCGGAACTCAGTACGACACCACCATCAACGAGTGGCATACCTGCCCGGCAGGAGGAAAAATCAGGGCTTCCAACCCCTGCAGCGAATACATGTTCCTTGACAATACAGCATGTAACCTTGCTTCCATCAACCTCAGAAGGTTTCTCGATGAGAATACCAATGTTTTCGATGTGGAAGGATTCCAATACACTACCCGCCTGTGGACAGTAGTGCTGGAAATTTCCGTGCTGATGGCGCAGTTCCCCTCCAAAGAAGTGGCCCGCCTGTCTTACGACTATCGCACCCTCGGACTTGGTTTTGCCAACCTGGGTTCTATGCTGATGGTTATGGGCATTCCTTACGACAGCGAGGAAGCAAGAGGAATTGCAGGAGCCATTACCGCTATCATGACCGGTACTGCTTACAAAACATCAGCAGAAATGGCGGAATTCCTAGGTCCCTTCCCGGAATACGAAAAGAACAAAGAAGCCATGATGCGCGTCATGCGCAACCACCGTCTGGCTGCCTACGATGCCGACGAATATGAAGGGCTTTCCATCAAACCTCAGGGTATCAAAGCCAAATTCTGTCCCGACTACCTGCTTTCTGCAGCTACCAAATCATGGGATGATGCCGTGAAGCTGGGAGAGAAGTATGGTTACAGAAATGCCCAGACTACCGTAATCGCTCCCACCGGAACCATCGGGCTGGTAATGGACTGCGATACTACCGGAGTAGAACCAGATTTCGCCCTGGTGAAGTTCAAAAAACTTTCCGGTGGTGGTTATTTCAAAATCATCAATCAGTCTGTTCCGCTGGCGCTGAAAAACCTGGGCTACAGCGAAAAAGAAGCCAATGCCATCATTAAATATGCGGTGGGTGCCGGAAGCTTCGACGGAGCGCCCCACATCAACCCGCAAACACTCAGTGAAAAAGGATTTATTGCAGAAGAAATTGAAAAACTGCAAAAAGCTGTAGGTTCTGCATTCGACATCACCTTTATTTTTAACGTATATACTTTGGGTGAGGAATGTCTGAAACGCCTTGGCTTTAAACCCGAACAGTATTACAATTTCGAATGGAACCTTCTGGAAGCTTTAGGGTTTACTCAAAAACAAATAGAGGCTGCCAACGATTACATCTGTGGTACCATGACCATCGAAGGCGCGCCTTTCCTGAAAAAAGAACATTATCCTGTTTTCGACTGCGCCAATAAGTGCGGTAAAAAAGGCCAGCGCTACATTCATTCTCACGGCCACATCAGAATGATGGCAGCAGTACAACCCTTTATCAGCGGAGCAATATCAAAAACCATCAACCTTCCCAACGAAGCCTCTGTGGAAGAAATTGCAGATGCATACATGCTGAGCTGGGAACTTGGTTTGAAAGCCTGCGCGTTGTACCGCGATGGTTCCAAACTTTCTCAGCCGCTCAGCAACAAGGCCGCTACAAAAGCGAAAGAAAAAGAAGAAAGTGCAGAAACTTCTCACATTGTAGACCTCGGAGCATTAACCATTGAAGAACTCCTGGAAGAAGTGCAAAAACGTGTTCAGGCTTCTCCCGATACACAGTTGAAGAGAAAGCTTGCAAAAATCGTGGAAAGAAGAGCGCTTCCTGCAAAAAGAAGAGGTTACACCTTCAAAGCCAAAATCAACGGCCAGGCAATATTCCTGCGTACTGGAGAATACAGCGACCAAACTGTTGGTGAAATCTTTATAGATATGGCTAAAGAAGGAGCTACCATGAGAAGTATGCTCAACTGTTTTGCCATTGCAGTTTCAATAGGCCTTCAGTATGGCGTGCCTCTGGAAGAATATGTAGAGAAGTTCGTATTCACCAGATTCGAACCATCAGGAATGGTAGAACATCCCAATATTAAGAGCGCTACTTCCATTGTGGACTTTGTATTCAGAGCACTGGCTTATGAATACCTCGGAAGGACCGACCTCGTACATGTGGTGGACAAGCCGGAAGTAATGAACACAGGAGAAGATGATTGGGATGAAAAAGAAGCACCGGAAATCAGCAATGTAAGGGTTACCCCTGCAAGAAAAGAACAACCTGCGGTAAAACCTGTTAATGCTGATGTTTACAGACTTGAAAGCGTAAATGCAGCAGCCAAAACCATGCAAAGCGATGCTCCTGCATGTAATACCTGCGGACATATTACCATTCGCAGCGGTACCTGCTACAAGTGCCTGAACTGCGGAAACAGCATGGGCTGCAGCTAATATTTGTTCGTAACAGCTAATCGTCAGTCAGGAGGCAATCATTCTACGGTTGCCTCCTTTTATTTTTCTTTCCTTATTTTGCGGAAACAAACATCTTGAATGACCATTTTCTTTAAATACAATAAAAAGCAGGTCCTGCAGGCGCTGCGATATCACTTCCTCAACCGTCCGGAAATCAGGTTCCTGCTGATACTGGTAAATATATTTGCAATTGCCTCAGCAGTATTGTTCTATTTCAAAAAAATATCGGCAATATCCTTTTTTATTTTCTCTGCCTTATGGTTTTTGCTGATGCTGGTAATTTGGAGAATACTTCCTTCTACTATATATAAAAAATCCCAAACCTTTGCAAATGAGTTTGGGATGAGTTTTAACGATGCAGGAGTCGAACTTACTACCACAAGGGGTAACCAGTTCTGGCCCTGGCAGAAATTTTCAGGGTTTCTGGAAACTCCTTATTTCTTTCACCTGTATTTTGATGCAAGGTCTTTCTTCCTGATTCCTAAAGATGCTTTCGACAACCTCACCATTCAGCAGGATGTGCGCGATTTGCTGAAAAACAAAATCAAAAAAATGTAAACCGCCTATTTAGGCTTGTATTTTGATTTTTCATACACTTCCCGGGGTGGTGTATGCATCAGATCGGTAAGAGAAAGGTCGGGATGCCGATCCATAAACTCCTTTACAATCTGCCTCCCAACAAAAAGTCCGATATACCCGGGAGAACCTTCTCCAAATTCGGGAGTGGAAGGTGCATCGCCGATATAGCTTTTAATTACCAGCTCTTCGTTATTGAACAACAGCCCGTTCTTTACAAAGAAATTCCATATCAATCCTTCATTGGCATAACAACCCTTTAACTGAGCATCGGTATAGCCGAGTTTTAAGGTGTCGGCAGTATAAGGAAGCAGTTTGTCGAGCAGATACATTCTCTTTCCCTTTTCAACCATTTGCTCTATCAGTGGAAGGGAATAGGAGTTATCGGGGAATATATCATCAATAATGTTCTTGATGCAGTTTACCGCAATATATTCCGGGGCAAACTTTCTGGAAATATATGCAGGATACATGGCCAGGCCGAATTCGGATTGGTATACGGAAAAATTACTTCCCAGATGCAACTGCAAGCCTACAGCAAGGGCTTCTTCTGTAAGCACGTCACCGTAGCTTCCGGTAGATCCCATATATATGGCATCCAGCGGGCCAATAAAGGTGATAAGCTTTTCAGGAAGCAGGTAATCGGGAAAATAATATTTTACATACTTCAGGCCTTGTTCCACTTCTTTTACAAAACCCGGATTGTTGCCAAAAGTTTTGTCGGAGGAATCTTTTATAGCGCGATAATCGCTGATGAATTTCCTTATCAGGCTTTCTGTTAATTGCTGATCGCCTTCCATCACCGGCAGGCCAAGAATATTTATCATATAATCTTTCAGAAAAGCCGGGTATTTTTGTGAAAGCTGTTCCAGAGAGGATACAATATTCAGGGTATCTATGGAGAAAAAGTCGTGTTCAAACCTTTGAACTTCGAGGTTAACCGTAATATGAGACACATCCGGAGCCTTTTCGCCGGAGCAGGATGTCAGAAACATCCCTGCCAACAAAACGGGGAACAATATTTTCTTCATACACTGTAAAACGTTGCAAAGCATTAGAATGTTGTTACTTTATGAACAGTAGATCGTTTACAAAACCAAAAGCATGAAAATTGCCATTGCCCAGCAAAATTATCATATAGGAAACTTCGAAGGTAACGCAGAGAAGATCATTTCCCATATTAAAAAAGCCAAAAATTCGGGTGCCGACCTGATTGTATTTTCAGAACTCAGCATTTGCGGTTACCCTCCTGCCGATTTCCTCGAGTATAAAGATTTCATTAAGAAAACTCAGGAAGCAGCCGAAAAAATTGCGGAAGCATCTCAGGGGATAGGCGTAATCGTGGGAGCCCCTGCGGAAAACAAATCCAAAAAAGGAAAGCCCCTGTTTAACGCTGCATTATATTTTTACGATGGCAAGCTTCAACAAACCATACACAAAACCCTGCTGCCCAATTACGATATCTTCGACGAATACCGGTATTTCGAACCTGCTTTCGAATGGAATATCATCGAATGTAAAGGAAAGAAAATTGCACTTACCATTTGTGAAGACTTCTGGAATATAGATGAAAATCCTTTGTACCGCGAGAACCCGATGGACAGGCTGATGGCACAAGGGCCGGAACTGATGATCAACATTTCTGCCTCACCGTTCGACTACGACCATGATGAAGACAGGATAGAGGTTGTAAGGGCAAACGTGCTGAAATACCGGCTTCCTGCAGTATACTGCAATACCGTGGGCGCACAAACCTCCATCATCTTCGACGGAGGCAGCTTTTGCATGAATGATGCGGGAGAAGTGGTATTGCAGATGAAGTATTTCGAAGAAGATTTTCAGATAGCAGACTGCGAAAGTTTTTATGCCAAAGGGAAAAAACCGGGAACCTTAAAACCTCTTGATGAAGACATGCGGCTGAGCAAAATCACCCATGCCGATCAAATCATTCCTTATCTGACTTCAGAGAATAACTTAAATCAGATAAAGCAAGCATTAATCTTGGGTATACGGGATTATTTCCATAAACAGGGTTTTAAAAAAGCCATAGTGGCTTCTTCAGGAGGAATAGACAGTGCATTAACGCTTACCCTTGCCTGTGAGGCTTTGGGAGCGGAAAATGTTCATGCATTGCTATTGCCATCGCAATTTTCCACCGGCCATTCGGTAGAAGATGCAGTGCAGCTCAGCAAGAACCTTGGAAATCCATACGATATCATTCCCATAGCAGATGTTTTTGAAGCATTCAGACAATCTCTTTCACCCATATTCAAAGACTTACCCTTCAATGTAGCCGAAGAAAACCTTCAAAGCCGTATCAGGGGAACCATGGTGATGGCTTTGTCGAATAAATTTGGTTACATCCTGCTGAACACTTCCAATAAAAGTGAGCTGGCAACAGGGTACGGAACATTGTATGGCGATATGGCCGGAGGGCTCGGTGTACTGGGAGACCTGTACAAAATGCAGGTATATGCCCTTTCGGAATACATCAACAGGGATAAAGAAATCATTCCGCGAAATATTATTACCAAAGCCCCTTCGGCAGAACTCAGGCCGGGGCAAAAAGACAGCGACAGCCTTCCACCCTACCCTGTATTGGATAAGATATTATACCAGTATATCGAAAGAAGGGCAGGAATAGAGGACATTACTGCTTCAGTGGATGGAAACAGGGAACTGGTTTCTCGTGTATTGCGCATGGTAAATACAAACGAATACAAGAGAAACCAGTTTTGCCCTATTCTGAGGGTTAGTAAGAAAGCCTTTGGCTCAGGCAGAAGAATGCCTATTGTTGGAAAATATTACGGTTAAGCTAATTTTTGTTCAGTTCAATGGCAAATCCTGCAGGAATGTCGTTGAGGGTATATTGTACCACAAGAACAAGTTTGGATGCAGTAAGCTGATGAATGGTAACATCGCCGTCGAACATCCCCAGCAGTGGAACAGATAACTGTAGTTTTTTCTTATCCTCTGAAAATGCCCATTCAAAAGGGGTTTCATCAGGATCGTTTTCGTGGCACTTTCCCTGTCCTTCTTTCATAATTCCCTGATTACCGGATTTGAATATGAATATATTATCCAACCGGCATGCTTCAATGGGAATGGCTATTTCAGGAAGGGGTTGAATAAGTCCTGCCACATATGCACCCACACTGCTGATTTTCCATTCTGCATTCATCAGCAGTTCTTCAGGAGAAGTATCCACTTGTTCATCTTTACTGCAGGACAGCAAAACTGCAGCAAACAGGAATACGGATAAAACAGTCTTTTTCATAAAAAAGGTTTAGGGGTATTTATAAAACGCCGTGATATTAAAAATATTGCATATGTATGAAGCAGCTGCGGCTATCTGTTGGCGTATGTCCAATCTTATGGATCCCGGCATTTACAAGGAACGTTAAATTCCCTTTCTGCGCAACCACCTATCCAAAAATTCGTAAATCGTGCAGCGTAAATCGTAAATTGGGCATTATTTTCAATTCAAAACAAGATTCATGACCTCCGAGGAGATAAAACAGTTGAATGCGAAAATCGAGGAGCATGCCGGGCAGATTGAAAAGCTGAGGGCAGAGATTGGCAAAGCCATCATCGGCCAGCACAGGATGCTCGACAGGTTGCTCATCGGACTCCTGGCAAAAGGGCACGTATTACTGGAAGGCGTACCGGGACTGGCTAAAACTTTAAGCATAAAATCACTTGCAAAAAGCATTAATGCAGGGTTCAGCAGGATTCAGTTTACCCCCGACTTATTACCAGCAGATGTTATCGGTACCATGATATACAATCAGCCCAGGAATGAGTTTGTGGTAAGGAAAGGGCCCATCTTTTCCAATTTCATTCTTGCAGATGAAATTAACCGTGCTCCGGCCAAGGTACAATCGGCATTGCTGGAAGCCATGCAGGAAAGGCAGGTTACCATAGGCGAACAAACCTTTAAGCTGGAAGAACCTTTCTTGGTGCTGGCAACACAAAACCCGCTGGAGCAGGATGGAACCTATCCCCTTCCCGAAGCGCAGCAAGACCGTTTTTTATTAAAAGTAATTGTGGGCTATCCTACCAAGGAAGAGGAGCATGAAATCATTCGTCAGAATGTTCACGGCCTTCCTGCACCGGAAATCCAACCCGTATTGAATATTGGAGATATTCATATTGCCCGGGATTTGGTGCGTCAGGTGTATATGGATGAAAGAGTGGAGAAATACATCATTGACATTGTATTTGCCACCCGTTTCCCCGAGCAGTATCAACTTGCCGGCCTCAGGCCGCTGATTGTTTACGGTGGATCCCCTAGGGCAAGCATCAGCCTTGCACTTGCGGCAAAGGCACAGGCTTTTCTTCATAACAGAGGATACGTAATACCGGAAGACATCAGGGCTGTTGCACATGACGTGCTTCGCCACAGAATAGGGCTTTCCTATGAAGCAGAAGCCGAAAACATTAACGTAGATTATATCATCAACGAAATATTTAAAGCCATTCCTGTGCCGTAGGAATTGTGAACATGGACGTTCAGGAAATCATAAAAAAAGTAAGAGAGCTGGAAATTAAAAGCAAGATACTCACCCGGCATATATTCGCAGGAGAGTACCACAGTGCTTTTAAGGGAAGGGGAATGTTGTATAAGGAAGTGAGGGAATACCAGCACGGAGATGATATCCGCTTTATCGACTGGAATGTTTCTGCCCGCTTCAATCACCCCTTCAGCAAAGTATTTGAAGAGGAAAGAGAGTTAACGGTTTTTTTCCTGATAGACATCAGTGCTTCTTCTTTATTTGGAACCAGCCAAACCAAAAAAGATATCGTCACCCAGATTGCAGCAGTTCTGGCTTTTTCTGCTGTGAGCAACAATGATAAAACAGGTGCTGTATTGTTTTCAGATAAAATTGAAAAATACATTCCGCCCAAAAAAGGAAAAGAACATGCCCTGTATATTGTTCGCGAACTGCTGACCACAGAGGCATCCGGTAAGGGGACGAAAATTTCAGAAGCCCTGAGAAGGTTTTCCAATTCCAACAGGCAGAGCTCCATTTGCTTTGTGATCAGCGATTTTATCGATCCCGGATTTGAAGACGCACTGAAAGTGGCAGCAAAAAATCATGATGTGATTGGCATAAAGGTTTATGACAAAATGGATAGGATACTGCCTGATGTTGGCATGCTGGAAGCAGAAGATGCCGAAACAGGAACCAGGATGATGATGGATACCTCTGATTATTTATACAGAAAAAAATATGAAGAAGAATTCCTGCTTCATGCCGCAAACTGTAAATCGGTATTTGAAAAAACCGGCAGCGAACTGTTGCATATCCGCACCGACGAGGATTATGTGAAGATTTTGCAGAAATTCTTTCTTAAAAGAAACAGAAATTAAACATGCATCGAAGGGTTATAGTGTGGATTATATTGATGACGGTAGCCTTTCCGGCAATGTCGCAGGTGCAGGTGAGGGCAAGAGCAGACAAGGAAAGCATTCTTATTGGCCAGCCCTTTGATTATACCATTGAAGCTTATATCCCTCCTGATGCGAAGGTACAATGGCCGGAAACTGATACCATCCCCGGATTTGAAATCCTTTCTGTAAGAGAAGCCGACAGCACCGATAAAATGGATGTACGCAAAATCGTTCAGCATTTTATCCTGACAGGCTATGATACGGGAAGGATGGCGATTCCGCCGGTAAGCATTTTGGTTGATAAAACACCCTGGTTTACCGACTCGGTTTGGGTACAGGTGAATTATGCCCCCTTTAATCCTGAAGAAGATTACAGGGATATCAGGACGATTATGGAGCTTCCTCATCCTTTTGCAGCTTATCTTCCTTACATCATCGGGGCTGCTGCAGTCATATCGCTTTCCATTGGAATTAGGTTGTTATTCAGGAAGAAAACCGGAAATCAGGAAGCTGATGTTGAAGAAATCCCATTAACTGCCTTGCAAAAAGCCATACGCAAACTGGAAGCCTTGCAACATCATCCGGGAGAGCCTTTGAAATACTATTACGCCTCCATGAATGAAATATTAAAAGAATATCTTCATGAGGCTTTCGACATCCATGCCATGGATAAAACAAATTCCGAAATCCTGCAAAGTATAAGGCAGGTGACGGATGATCACCCCGACTTAATAAAAAGCGTAAGGAAGGCACTGGAAATAAGCGATTACGTGAAATTTGCCAAATTCCTTCCCGACGCAGCAACCAATGAAGAAAATAAAAGCATCATCATCACTACCATTACCAGACTGGACAAACAAAAGCTGAGGTGATATACAAATGGTTCAACGATATTGAATTTTTATTTCCGGCAGCCTTTATCCTGCTGGCCCTGATACCTTTTTTAATTTGGTGGAAACTTAAAAAATCTACCAAAGGAAAAGCAAGTTTTATTGTATCACAAATTCCTCCCGTTCGGGAATCCTCCTCTTTGAAAAAATATTTATGGAATATTCCTTTTGTTTTCAGGCTGATGGCTTTGCTTTGCCTGATAACTTCACTTGCACGCCCGGTTAAAAGAAATGATGAAGACCTCGTCAGAGGGGAAGGAATTGATATCGTATTGTGCATGGACGTTAGCGGAAGTATGCTTGCGCAAGACTTTCAGCCCAACAGGCTGGAAGCCATGAAAAGAGTGGCGGCAGAATTTGTTGATAAAAGAATAACCGACAGGATAGGCATTGTGGTATTTGCGGGCGAGAGTTTTACCGTTTGTCCGCTCACAACAGATAAAGCGGTCCTGAAATCGCATATCTATTCCGCTTCAGGGAATTACCTTGCCGATGGAACAGCCATAGGCGACGGACTTGTCACCGGGGTGGAAAGGCTTAGGGAAAGCCGTGCAAAAAGCAAGATTATAGTATTCCTCACCGATGGGGAAGACCAGGGAGGAAGGCTTGATCCCCTCACTGCCCTGGAAATTGCAAAATCATACGGCATTAAAGTTTATACGATTGGCATGGGAAGTGAAGGATATGCCGAAGCACCCGTACAAACCGGTTCAGGAAGAATTGTGATGCAAAGGCAGAAGGTAAACCTGAATGAAGAATTATTGAGAAAAATTGCGTCTGAAACCGGAGGACTTTATTTCAGAGCAAAAGGCGATGAAGGATTGGAAGAAATATATGAGGAAATTGACGCGCTGGAAAAATCAAAAATTGAAGTCACTACACTCCGGCGAATAAGGGAAGAATTTGTATGGCCTGCCCTGGCGGGATTAATATTGCTGTTTTTCGAATTTATTTTACGAACCCTGGTATTGAGAAAATTCCCTTAATGTAAACAGGTTAGAATATCTTTACCATAATTAAAAGATATGGAAGCCCGGATATACAAATCAACCGGCAGCTGGTATACTGCCAAAGGAGAAGACGGTAAGTTTTACCAGGCAAGAGCGAAGGGAGTATTTAAAATTGAAGGTATTACCTCTACCAACCCTATAGCCGTGGGCGACAAGGTAATAATGGAACCGGAAGAAGGGAGTGCAGATACCGCTATTATCACCGAAATTCTTCCCCGTCATAACTATATCGCAAGGCAATCGCCTTCGCATAAAAGGCAGCATCATATTGTTGCAGCTAATATTGATCAGTCTTTTCTGATTTGTACCATAAGAGACCCGCGTACCTCACAGGGTTTCATCGACAGGTTCCTAGTGGGTTCCGAAGCTTTCCATGTACCGGCAGTGCTGGTGTTTAATAAAAAAGATATTTATAAGGAAAAAGACCTGGAACAGTTTTTCAGGTTGAAAGATGTTTACGAAAATATCGGTTATCCCGTTAAATTGGTGAGTGCCGATAAAGAAGAAGGAATGGAAGAATTGCATGAAATGATGAAAGGCAAAACCACGCTTTTCAGCGGACATTCAGGTGTTGGGAAATCTTCTCTGATTAACAAAATCATTCCCGGTTTAAACCTTCGCACCAAAAACATCAGCGGATGGAGCGGTAAAGGATTGCATACCACCACTTTTGCCGAAATGTTTGATCTCCCTTACGGAGGAAGCATCATTGATACCCCGGGTGTAAGGGAATTTGGTGTGATAGATATCGAAAAAAGAGAGCTGTCACATTATTTCCCTGAAATGCGGGCGCTTATACACGACTGTCAGTTTAACAACTGCATTCACGTAAACGAGCCCGGCTGTTCCGTACTGGCTGCACTTGAACGTTCGGAAATAGATGTGGAAAGGTATGTCAGCTACCTCAGGATAATGGATACCATAGAGGAAAATAATTACTGAGTTACGACCTGTAATGTTTTCCCAGAATCATCTCCAGTTTTTTGGCAAGGTCTGCAACAGCTTCGTTTTCTTCTTTACCCGCCTCTCTGTATTTGCCGGGGAAAATAGAGATACCCGTAAAAATATTATAGTGCAGGGTAAGGATATTCTTTTTGTAGGGGAAATACCATAAAAGCGCATCGCCTTCGTCGGAAGTAACCTTAAACTGGATGTCGAATTCGTTGCTGAGGATGGAAGCTATCTCATAAAACTTATTGATTCCGCAGTTGTCATCAATAATGGCTTCGGTACAGCCAAAGTCGGTTCTTAGGGTAAGCATCGTTAAGGGTTTAGGGGTTCAGAATTAAGTTGGCATTAGTGTTTCATTTTTGCAACTTTTTTCGGATTTACTTCCCCGCTTAAAATTTTCTCCGCTCCGATGGCCGCTGCCGGACAACCGGTTCCCCTGCGAAATACACTGCAGGAAGACATCATGCTGCACAGCAAAGCCACAGTTGCCATCAACAGGATTTTTCTTTTCACCATACCGGTTAAACGTTGAAGATGCCCCCATTATTGCAGCATCGGGAACTCCATCGTGCAGGTAAAAAGCCAACTCAATGGCTATCAGGGAATTTTGTCAAGAGGTTCCTGGCCTTTGAACCAGCCGGAGTAATGAATGTAATTATCGGCAATCCTGTTAATCTGGCCACTGATCAGTTCTTCCGAAATGGCCTTAATCTGACGGGCAGGGATTCCGGCATATACTGTACCCGGCTCTACTTTTGTGCCTTCCAGTACCACTGCACCGGCAGCAATAATGCTGTTGCTTCCGATTTCGGCACCATCCATAATAATGGCACCCATGCCTACCAATACGTTATCGTCTATCTTACATCCGTGAACAATGGCGTTGTGGCCTATGGAAACATTGTTTCCAATAATCGTTTGAGTTTTCCGGTAAGTGCAGTGAATGATTACCCCGTCCTGAATATTCACCTTATTGCCAATCCTGATACTGTTAACATCCCCCCTTACCACGGCATTAAACCAGATACTGCAGTAATCTCCCATTTCCACATCGCCCACCACTGTTGCATTGGGAGCCAGAAAGCAGTCTTTTCCAAATTGGGGGTATTTCCCTTCTACATGCATGATAACAGGCATCGGCAATAATTTTATACGACAAATTTACAAAGTATTATTCCCCTTTCAGCGGAAAAAAGGCGGAACTTTGCAGTATGAATCTCCGACAATTATTTTTACAGCACGTAGCGCAGACCTCGCCTCAGCCTTTAGGCCTTGAAATAGTAAAAGCCAAAGGATCAAGGTTATGGGATAAAGACGGGAAAGAATATATCGACCTCATAGCAGGCATCAGTGTAGCCAACATCGGCCATTCACATCCTGAAGTAGTGAAAGCCATTAAACAACAGGCAGAAAAATATCTTCATATTCTTGTTTACGGTGAGATGATTGAAAGTCCGGAAGTATTGTATGCCAAAATGCTTACCGATCATTTGCCGGCGCATCTCAACTCGGTGTATTTTACCAATTCCGGTGCCGAGGCTGTGGAAGGAGCCATGAAACTTGCCAAAAGGTATACAGGTCGCCCACAGGTGGCTGCATTCAACAAAAGCTATCACGGCTCTACACAGGGGGCTTTAAGCATACTGGGAGATGAATACTGGAGAAATGCCTACCGTCCGTTGCTTCCGGGAATTCAGCATCTGGAATACAATGAAGATGCCTCACTGGAACAAATAACCGAAAAAACAGCAGCAGTATTTGTTGAAATGGTGCAGGCAGAAAGAGGGGTATATGCAGGAAGAAAAGAATGGCTGCAGTCTTTAAGGAAAAGATGTACGGAAACGGGAACGCTGCTGATAATAGATGCCATACAAACCGGCTTTGGCAGGACCGGAACGCTATGGGGATTTGAACATGCAGGCATAGAACCCGATATCTTACTGCTGGGCAAAGCATTGGGAGGAGGATTGCCTTTAGGAGCTTTCATTTGCAACAGGGAAATCATGTGGGCATTCACCCATCAGCCCGTATTGGGACATATCACCACTTTCGGCGGGCATCCCCTTTGCTGTGCAGCAGGAATGGCGGCCATGAAAGTGTTGCTGGAGAAAAATTATACCGGTAAGGTAAATGCAGGAAAAGAGTTGTTTGTAAAATACCTGAAACATCCTTCCATAAAAGCAGTAAGGGCAGAAGGATTATTAATAGCAGTGGAGTTTGAAAGCTTTGAATATTGCAAAAAAGTAATTGACCATGCCATTGAAGGCGGTGTGCTTACCGACTGGTTCCTTTTCGGGTCTAACTGCCTGAGAATTGCCCCTCCCTTAAGCATTACTCCTAAGGAAATCCAAAAATCCTGCTCCGTTATTCTGGAAGCCATTGAAAGAGCAGGATAATTTTTATCTTTCAAAAGCCGTTAATCCTTAAATCCCTAACCTCTGAACATGAAAAAAAACATTGGCAGGGTATTACTGGTAATTTTCCCGGTATTACAAGCCCTCATTGTATCCGCTCAGGACGCAGATTTACCGATAGAAGACCTTCTAACCATTTCCGGTGAAAACGACCGTTACACCTTTGTTTTGGAGGATTATGGCATCCGGGCCGATTTCCCCGGCAAACCCGCCCTCAACAGGGAATTGACGGACAGGGCCAATGAAGGACAGGGAATATGGATCACTAAGATGTATACGGTAGAAGATAATGGAAAGCTTTTCATGCTTACCTTAAAAACTCCCGTTCCCGGATATTACCTTTCCAACGAATACAATATACTGGATGAATCCTTCTCTGATTCCGGTTTGATGGAAATCCATCAAAGGGAATATGGCAAGAGAAACGGCCACAATACCCTTACGGCTCATTTGGTTTACAACGCATTTGATATCTATAACTATATCATTATCAAAGGGAATATTGTCATTACCCTTTCGGTGGTGTCTGACCCCGCAGATAGCGATCGTGAAGTATTCGAAAACTTCGTCAGCTCACTCAATTTTTTTGACCCACCTGCTCCGGAAATGAAAATGTTTGTAACTCCCGGAGGAAAATTAAAAACTTATGCTCCCGGAGCATTTGAAGAGCGTGATAACGGAGACGACTCTTATCCCAGCTGGGTACATCAGCATAACTACGTAAACTATCAGATTGAAAGGCTATCTCTCGGAAGGTATTTTCAGGTAGCATCCGATAGCCTGCTATTCAACCATCTGAAAAATTATTATTTATCCCCCGAAGAAACCAGTATCGTTCAGGCCAATGATATCAGGGTGGGCAATATCGATGCACATGAAGTTTTATCGAAAGAGATCAATTCATCGAATTACAAAAGGATGATATTCCTTCCCAATCATGATACGGTGTATGTACTGCACATGGTGGGTCCGAAAGAAATCGTCACTGCCGAATATGCAGATGCATTTTTCTATTCCGCTGTCATTTCAGATCCTTATGCAGGAAAGTATCATCTGGAGAACAAATCAGGTATATTGTTCAATGATCTTTATTACGGAACCGAATACACTTTCCAATCGGCTTCTCAAGCAATAGAAGATTTCGAGTTCAGCAAGGAAGACCTTCCTTATTTGCACGAAGCATTGCTCAATCCCTTCCCCGATTTTAATGTATGGGATTACTGTACCCATGATTATATCGTTAAGAAAGTGGCCACCATGGGAGACAGTTCCAGCATAGAGTTTATAAGAGATAATGTTTTCCGGCTTACAGAGGAAAAGGAAATATTGCAATATCCCCTGCTGGGCGGCCTGCTGCAGTTTGGCACGGCACATTCCTATAATGTTTTTAAAGAACTGGTTTCCCAAAACTGGCCATCAACAGGTAATCCTTTAATCATTTCCAATGTAATGGATGATTCCCTTGCAGCAGCCACCGGTGTCACCCATGCCTTGCTGCCACGTGCAAAAGATTCTTTATTTATCAGAGCCATCAGTCTGTTAAGTTCCAGATGGCTGAACAATGCGTTCATTACCAAAGAAGATATCCTTCCATATAAAAAGGAATTCATAACACTGGCAGAAAAAATGTTTGCCAACCTCAGCAATGAAAGTCCGGCTGAAATCTATCACCTGCTGAATACCCTGGCCAAAATGGGTGGAACGGAAGAATTATCATGGGTAAGAAAATTTGAAAATGCCGGTTTACTGTTTTCCGCTATTGAGGCTGTAGATGCATTGGTAAAAAACGGATTTAAGCCCGATAAAGCTGTCATCAAAAAAATTGCTGCTTCCACTGCCTACCGGGTAAGGTTATTCGAAATTTTAAAAGACACCAAAACAGCTTTCCCTGCCAAATATTCTTCAAGAGGATTACTGGGAGCATCTGAGATTTATTTTTATGGTTCTTCCCGTTATTTCCCCGAATCGGTGGAATATCTTAAAACCATACACCAAACCATACATGGGGAAAAAATGGAATTCCTTCTGTATAAAGTAACTTTTGCATTCGACGATGGCAATGAAGTGTACCTCGGGGTAACCGGCCCGTTTAAAAACAAAAAAGATAAAGGCCTGAGCGATATTCCAAACCTATATACAGATGCGTTTTTTGATGAAGAACATTATGTGGAACAAGCAAGACGGCATATAAGGGAGATATATGATTAATGGACGAATTACGATTTACGATTTGTTACCCTTCCGAGAACGGAGGTGGTACATCGTAAAAGGAAATCGGTAATTGAAGAATTATATTTCAGCCCCTTATCGCCAATTGTTTAAAGAAGACTTATTTCATAAACAATAAATCCACAATTCTAGATCGCATCCCTTCGCTGCGCTCAGGATACATTTGAAAAATTAGGAATTCAACATAAATCGTAAATCGCATGTAACTTAGTTTCCATATTTCTTCTTCCTTATGGCATTGTAAATTCCACCAAACATCACCAAAATCACAATAGGCAATCCGATATTTATCATTTGCCAGAATGATCTTTCAGATTCGATTTTTTTCACATCCAGGAGGCGGAGGGTGATGTCTTTGGCACGGGCCTGGAGCACCTGGTTGGGGTCTACAAGGTATTCTATACTGTTGAGGATGAAATCTTTGTTGGCATATTGCATGCCAGTAAATTGGTTATACCCCATTGGAAGCGGTCCTTCCTGCGGACTGAAAACATTCAGCGCTATGTCGGCATCTGATACCACAATCATTTTGGTAAAAACAGAGGATGGCATGAAGGGCATGTTATAATAATTGTTCAAGCTGTCCCTTAACGCTGCAGAGATGCGGTTGCGGTACAGCGAAGTAAATGTTCCTTCCAGCAACACAGCCACAGGAATTTCACCTTTATTAAAGGTTTTTAAATCGTCTTCGGTTTTTACCGAGTTCAAAGATACAATAGCCGGTGTGGCCAGAGAGCGCGATGCCGGTGTAGTATTCAACAATATGGTTTTCTTTACTCCTTCCTGCTCAATGGTATCTATACTGTTGGGGAATATGGAAAGCACATCGTTTAAATTCTTGGATATCGGATGCCCCGAGGAGGAATTTAGCAACGGAAAATAAGGCCAGGGCACCAGTTGCATTTGAGGTTCATTACCAAAATTCCCCACCACAAGCGGAATTTTATCAGAATGAAGGTCCTGCACCAGATCCATATTTATGCGCACGCCGTATCGGAACAGTAAGTCGTCCAGATTCAGCCCTCTGTCGAAAGCCACAAAATCACTCTGGGCACGCATAAGGCTGTCCATTTCGGCGTATAAATTATCAATAAAGAAAAGCAGCTTACCACCGTTCATTACATACTGGTCGAGCTTGATTTTCTGCCTGTCGGTAAAAGGTACAGTAGGCTTGACAATCATCAGCGCATCAAATTCCAATGGCAATACCGGGAAGCTGTCGATGGGAACGAATGCAAAACCGTAATTGGGCCTTAATGTATTTTCTATTAAATCATATACATTATAAGTAAGCGGTTGCCCGTTACCGGTAAGGTAACCTATAACAGGAATTTCTTCTCTGGTTAATTTATGAATAGCGGAAGCAAATTTATATTCCAGTAAAGCTTCGGCATTGTTTAAAGCCTCGTAACCCCCTGTGGCACTTTGTCCCTGGAGAAGATCCACAATCAAATCATTCCCTCCTGCCGATACCAGCGCACCTGCATACAACAGCCTTTCTTCAGCAGATTCACCTGCTTTGGCAGTAACTTTTACGTTGGTAGGTTTTAATCCCAGGCTGTCGATGTACTGTTTAAACCTCAATCCTTCCTCTTCATCCATTCCCTCACCCGGCCTTTTGAATTCAACAGTTAGATTCGATTTACTCAGGTTGCGGAATTCATTTAACAATGCCTTTGAAGCATTGGAAAGTTTTTTAAAACCTGCAGGCATATCTCCGTCGAGGAATACCTGTACTTTCACCGGTTCTTTTAAATTCGACAAAAGGTTTCTGGTAGCCGGAGAAAGTGTAAAACGTTTTTCTTCGGTAAGGTCGAGTTTAAACAAAGAAATCCTGTCTGATACAAACACCAGGGCTACCAGCACCAAAACGGCCGGTATCCACCAAAACTTTGCATACTGATTATTCTTATTCATCTTCAGCGGGAATATTTTTGAGCCAGGTTATTACGGGTAAACAACAAAAAGAACAGGATCACAGCCAGGAAATAAATGATGTCGCGTGATTCTATCACTCCCCTGCTGATGCTTTTATAATGAAAATCTACTCCCAGCAATTCGATATAATAGTCTGCACCTGATTCAAACACCGGCAACTGGCTGATGGCAGTAAATCCCTGGTAAATCAAAAAACACATAAAAGCAGATAGAATAAATGCCACAACCGCATTGGCAGTAAAACTGCTGCAACACAATCCTACCGCCACAAATACAGCTGCAAGGAAAAACAATCCTGTAAAGGCTCCTGCAGTTCCGCCCTTATCAATGCCTCCGGCCACGGAAAGATCATGAATGGTAAAAGCATAGGTAACAGTGGGCATCAGGGCAATGGCCACTACCAGTAATGCGCCCAGGTATTTTCCTCCTACCAGCTGCCAGTAGCTGAGGGGACGGGTTTGCAAAATTTCGAAAGTACCACCCCTGAATTCATCGGAAAGGCTTCTCATGGTAATGGCAGGCACCAACAGCAGCAACACCCATGGTGCCAATTGAAGGAAAGGTTCCAGGGTGGCATAACCGTAATCGAAAATATTGCTACCGGGAAAAACGAAAAGCAGCAAGCCGTTTACCAGCAAAAAGGCAATAATGGCTATATATCCGGTCAGGCTACTGAAAAACTGCCTGAATTCTTTTTTACAAACAGACCACATGGATACGAAAATAAGGATATTCACCTAAGAAGATGAAGCAAGGAGGAAAAAGATATCCTTATCAACCAAAAACAGAAAAATATATCGTAAGCAATATTACACCGCAAAACTTTCCCCGCAGGAGCATGTACGGGAAGCATTGGGATTGTTGAAATAAAAACCCTTTCCGTTCAAACCGTCGGAATATTCCAAAGTAGTATTAAACAGGTACAAAAGGCTTTTCATATCGGTGACAATTTTCAGCCCTTTGTCTTCAAACACCTGGTCGTTGGGTTTTTCTACATTGTCGAAATCCATTTTATAGCTCAGCCCTGAACAACCTCCACCTACAACCGAAACACGCAGAAAATAATTGCCTTGCCCGTCTTTATCGGCTTCCTGCATCAGGGTGCGTATTTTCTTTTCTGCTGCCTCGCTAACGAATATCATGGTGTGTACTTTTTAGTATACAAAATTACCCAATTCCTGACAATCAGTGTGCTTTCAATATGTTAACAGTTTCCCTCACAGCCTCAATAGCCCTGTCTACTTCCTCTTCGGTATTGTATATTCCCAGACTGAACCTTAATGAAGCTACTGCTTCGGCATCGGAGCGGCCCATGGCTTTCAGCACGTGTGAAGGCTGAGGAAGTGCGGAAGTGCAGGCAGAACCTGAAGAAACCGCAATATGTTTACTGATTTCCGATAACAATCTTATTCCATCCACTCCCCTGAAACCAATATTGGCCACATTGGGTAACCTTTCCCCGGCCCCGTTTACGAATGCTCCTTCAATTTTCAGCAGCCCTTCTTCCAAACGGTTGCGGAGTTGCATCAGCTTTTCCGCTCTTGCTCCCATTTCTTCCACTGCAAGGGCACAGGCCTTTCCCAATCCCGCAATGCCCGATACATTCAGGGTGCCGCTTCTGAAACCTCTTTCATGGCCGCCTCCGTGTTGAATGGGAATAAGGCTTACCCTGGGGTTTCTGCGGCTGATATACAATGCCCCTGCTCCTTTCGGGCCATAAATTTTATGGGCAGAAATGCAGGCCATGGAAATACCATCTTCCCTGAAATTCAACGGAATTTTTCCCGCTGCCTGTGTAGCATCGGAGAAAAACAGGATGTTGCGTTTTATAGCCAGTGCAGCCATTTCCTTAATGGGAAAGATTACACCCGTTTCATTATTTGCATACATCGCTGCAATAAGAATAGTATTGGGAGTAATGGCATTTTCCAGTGCTGCAAGGTCAGGATTTCCGTTGGCGTCTACACCTAAATAAGTCAGCTCATATCCTTCCGATTCCAGGAATTTACAAGTGTCCAACACCGCTTTATGCTCTGTGGAATAGGTGATGATATGATTGCCTTTTTTAAGATAAGCTTTTGCAGCTCCTTTTATGGCCAGGTTGATGGCTTCGGTAGCTCCTGAGGTGAATAAAATTTCCGAAGTTTCGGCACCTGCCAGGGCAGCCACCTCTTCGCGTGCAATGTTGACATATTCTGCCGCAGCCCAACCGTATGCATGGTTGGTGCTGGAAGGATTTCCAAAATGTTGCCGGAAGGTTGGCATCATCCATTCCAGTACCTTTGCATGTACCGGAGTGGTAGCGTTATAATCCATAAATATCGGGAAACCTTCCATTCTGATACTTTTAATTATTCGAAAATCAGCAAAACCGACATACGGCATGAGCAATTTACCACAGAATTTAAATTATACCATTGATCATATTGGCATTGCAGTAAAAAACCTGAATATTTCCATTCCGCTTTTTGAAAGATTACTCAATACCAAATGCTACAAACAGGAGGCCGTTGAAGGGGAAAACGTACTTACCGCTTTTCTTAAAACGGGAGAATCCAAAATCGAACTTCTGGAAAGCATGAAAAAAGGTTCTGTAATTGATAAGTTTATTGAGAAAAAAGGTGAAGGATTTCACCATATCGCCTTCAGCGTGGACAATATTTACGAAGAAATGAAAAGGCTTGAAGAAGCCGGCTTCGAACTCCTCCACAAAGAACCCAAAATAGGAGCGGATAACAAGCTTGTATGCTTTTTACATCCGAGGACAACAAATGGGATACTGGTAGAGATATGTGCTGAAAGAGGATAATTTACGACATACGACATAAAACATACGTTTTACGATTTTTCGATTTATTACCTAATGCTTAATTCCCTATTCCTGATTTGCTTTCTATTGCCCTCCTTAGTGAAGCGAAGGGATACGATGGAATTCCTGATTCTTCTTTCATTATTCCTATATTTTCAGTATTCATCCTGAGCGCTGCGGTTATCATGCCGAATCTCAAGAAGCATCCTTCGCCTGCTCAGGAGGACGATGGAGAATAGGGTTGTCCTGCCGAGAAAAGGGAATCATTACCGGGAATCCAAACGAAAATCCTAAATCGTATTTCGTAAATCGTAAATAGAAAAAGGCTTTCCCGGAAGAGAAAGCCGTTGTATAATTACCCTCGAAATATAATCTCTTTTTACAACATCAGGTTTTGAATTTCCGCTTTGCCTGTGGAATCGGTTACCCTGAGGATAAGCCGGCCGCTGAGGGCTTCGGGGATTTCAATGACCATTTTTCCTGATTGCAGCATTGCCACCGATGAATAAAGCAATGTTCCGTCTGCCGAGAAAAATTCTGCCTGTGTTGGAGAAGGTTTACCTTTTGTGATACCGACTATAAGCTTTTTATCCTCTCTGTGGATTTTCATCCCTGAAACGTTGCTTGCCGGTTGTAAAGACTCGGCGAAGACGGTGGTTTCATTGGGTTGCACATGAGAAATCCTGTAGGAAATATTTTTCTTTTGATGGTTGTCTTTAAAAAAATACCCTCTCTGACCTTCACCGGGTAATACCACGGCTACCGGTTTCCATACTCCGTTTTTATTTTGCCTTTCCACTACAAAATATCCCTCCTGCACATTGGCGTTCCAGCTCAGTTTCACTGCCTTTTTATCCCTGCAGATCACCGGCTTTCCGTTTTCTGCATAACCTGCTACCGAGCAGATCAGCATTACCAGAGTGAGTATTTTTTTCATGGTTCAGAGGTTTGTTTCCTATTATTCAAATGCCAATCCAGAGTAGGCAAACTGTAAAAAAATTTGGAAAAATTTTTTTAATTTATTGATAATCAAATCAATAAAAAATAACTGCCACGGCTTTTGCATGCCATGGCAGTGTAATTTCTTTCCCAATTGAGGAATTTCAGTCCAATTCAGGAAGCAGAGGAATCAGATTCTTCGTTTTTGGTAATTCCAAGTGCTTCAAGGGCCAGCTCGGCGGCAATTTGAGAAGCATCTTTTTTATTGTAGGCCTTTCCCTGGGCAATGAGTTTGCCATTGATGAGGGCGCCGATGGTAAACAACCTTCTTCCACCCTCAATTTTTTCCTCAAGGGTTTCAAATTCCAGGTTTTTACCGTTTTTATTGGCCCAGCCGTAGAGCTTGTTTTTATGGTTGAACTCGAGGTTCTCGAGGTCTTCCATAAAGAAGTGCGGGGCGATGATATGTTTCTCCACCCAGTCTTTGGTTTTGGTAAATCCCTTATCCAGGTAAATAGCCCCTACCAAAGCTTCCAGGGTGTTACCAAATATTTGGCTGATTTTAAGGGAATTGTCGAATTTGTTGAAATGGGTGACTTTCTTCAGCCCCATTTTCACCGCAATTTCATTGAGTTTGTTGCGGTTTACCATTTTCGACCGCATTTCAGTGAGGAAGCCTTCTTCTTTATAGGGATATTTTTTAAACAGAAAGTCGGCTACGATAGTGCTTAATACGGCATCCCCCAGGTATTCCAGCCTTTCGTTGTTGGCATCTGCAGAATCCCTTACCGAGCGGTGGGTAAGGGCTGCCTCATAAAGGGCGGTATTACCCGGAGTAAAACCAAGGATATTTTTCAGGCTTTGCCTGAACCCCTTATCTGCTTTGCTTCCAAATATGCCTGAGAATATTCCCACTATATCAATCTAATGATTTTTTTTATCAATTTAAAAAAACCGCATCCAAAATGGAGGCGGTTGGAAAAAAATTTTTAAAAAAAATCAGGAGGTATATTTTTTCATAATCACACAGGCATTATGGCCACCAAATCCGAAGGTATTGCTTAATGCTGCGTTTACGGTTCTTTTCTGAGCTTTATGGAAGGTGAAGTTCAGCCTGCTGTCGAGCTCCGGATCATCCGTAAAATGGTTGATGGTAGGAGGAACGATATCTTCCCTTACGGCCATGATACAGGCTATGGCTTCCAGTACCCCGGCTGCACCAAGGCAGTGGCCGGTCATGGATTTGGTGGAACTGATGTTCAGCTTAAAGGCATGTTCCCCAAATACATCCATAATAGCCTTCACCTCTGCCACATCACCCAGTGGTGTTGAAGTACCGTGCGTGTTAATGTAATCTATGTCTTCAGGTTTCATTGCGGCATCCCTTAAGGCTTCCAGCATTACATTCTTTGCACCCAGTCCTTCCGGATGGGGCGCTGTAATGTGGTAAGCATCTGCAGTGGCACCGGTACCTGCCAGTTCGCAGTAAATTTTGGCTCCCCGTGCAAGGGCATGATCCAGGTCTTCAAGAATCAGTGCTCCGGCACCTTCACCAATAACAAAACCGTCTCTGTCTTTATCGTAAGGCCTGCTGGCAGTTTTGGGATCGTCGTTTCTTTCACTCAACGCTTTCATGGCATTGAATCCGCCTACTCCGGCCTGAGAGATAACGCTTTCAGATCCCCCTGCAAGAATAATATCGGCTTTTCCCAGCCTGATCAGGTTGTAGGCCTCCATAATACCGTTGGTGGAAGAAGCACAGGCACTTACCACCGCGAAGTTGGGACCTCTGAAACCATGGCGCATGGAGATATGGCCGGCGGCGATATCCAAAATCATTTTTGGAATAAAGAAAGGGTTAAACCTCGGAGTTCCGTCGCCCAAGGCAAAGTTGGTCACCTCTTCGGAAAAGGTAATCAACCCTCCGATACCGGAAGCAAATACCACTCCCACCCTGTCTTTGTTAATATGATCCCCCTTAATACCGGCATCTTCCACAGCCTGGTCACTTACTACCAAGGCAGTTTGTGAAAACCTGTCGAGCTTGCGGGCTTCTTTTTTATCGAGAAATTGTGTAGGATCGAAATTCTTGATTTCGCAGGCAAAACGGGTCTTAAATTTAGAAGCATCAAATAAAGTAATAGCATCAGCTCCCGAAACTCCATTAATAAGTCCCTGCCAATAATCTGCTAAATTATTTCCTATCGGCGTTAATGCTCCTATTCCGGTAACTACTACCCGTTTAAGTTTCATGCACTAAATTGGTTTTATACAAGATATGATTGCAGACAAACATAAAATATAAATTCGCCCCGCTAAACAGCTATTAACCGGGGCGGATTTATATTTTGAACATCTCCGGGAGCTTACTTGGCATGCTCTTCCAGATAAGCAACGGCTTGTCCTACAGTAGTAATGGTTTCAGCCTGCTCATCGGGGATGGAGATATTGAACTCTTTTTCAAATTCCATAATAAGTTCAACAGTATCTAATGAGTCTGCTCCCAGATCGTTGGTAAAGGAGGCCTCATTATTTACTTCTGATTCCTCAACCCCTAACTTATCAACAATAATCTTTTTTACTCTTGTTGCGATGTCTGACATTTTGTAAAAATTTAGTTACGGCTGCAAAAATATAATTTTTGGGACAATGGCAATCAATTGATTTAAATTATCCCGCATTTAACTGAACAAACCGAACCATCGGGCCGGTTTTCAAATGCAATTATAACCAATTTTACTATTCGCCAAATCTTTTATTCTTCACGATTTTACCCCCCCATTTCCCCTAAAATATTAATATATTGCAAATATCTAACCACCGGCTCTTATGGCTTTAAAACTTGTAGACCACGGATCGGAAGAATATAACCGCATGCTGGAACTACGCCATGCAGTGCTTCGCAAGCCACTCGGACTGGAATTTACCGAGGAAGAGCTGGCACAGGAAAAACATTGCCTGCATATAGGGGCTTTTGAAGACAATAAGCTCCTGGGATGCTGCTTTCTGAAATTTGAAGAACCCGGGGTAGCCCGCCTTCGCCAAATGGCAGTCATCAACACCCTCCAGGGTAAAGGCATTGGCACCGCCTTAATGCGCTTTGCCGAAAACATCGCACGCGACAGAGGATGCTTCAAAATTGTGATGAATGCCCGCAAAACCGCCACCGGCTTCTACAGCAAAATGGGTTATGAAATATGCAGCGACGAGTTTGAGCAGTTGAACATACCCCATGTGAAAATGGAAAAGCTGCTTATTGACCTTTAAGCAGGGAATAAAGATTAAAAATTAAAAACTATTAAAAACTGTATTGTTTAAGGGTTGGCAAGTGGAAATTTCATGAAATACAGATTTAACTTAGAAAATACGGATATAAGCAAAGCATTTTAATTTAACCGGGATGATGTTATAAATATATATGTTGAGCTTTTTGAAGTCATTCCTAACCACAATAGGTTGTGGCAAAAATTAATCTTTAATTTTTTAATTTTTCAAAATGTCAAACTCTTTCCTCGGCACTGAAGAAAATCCTGCTTATCAGCCCAACTCCGATGAGAGGACATTGGCAATTTTATGTCATGTACTTTGCCTGGTAGCCTGGCTGATTCCCCCTTTGGTCATTTACCTGCTGTAAAAAGATGAATCGGCATACATAGCCGAACATGCCAAAGAATCGCTCAACTTCCAGATTTCTCTTGCCATTTATATGGCCATCCTGTTTATCACGATAATAGGTATTCTGTTCATGTGGCTGGTGGGTATATTTGCCCTGATCGTAATCATTGTGGCTACGATTAAAGCAAGTGATAATAAGCTTTACAGATATCCTTTGACGATTAGGTTTATAAAATAACGGGACAGGAATTAAAGATTAAAAATTGGAAGTTTAATTTCCTAATTCAATTGTGTCAGTTGGTTGGTTGATTAAATAATTTTTCAATCTGTGGGGCTTGCAGTATGGCCTTTGCTTTCGATGGCTAAATACCATTTGGTATTTTTTCAGGAACAGTAAAGCTTTTCCTCTTTTATTTTTAAATACGCTTACATTCGTAGCAACTCAGCAACAACAAGTACCGGGGCCAAAGACAATTTGTAATCTTTAATTTTTAACTTCTTCCAAAACGGCAGAGTGCATCCTGTAAATAAACCCATGCATCTTCTCCATACTCTCCACATCTTCTACCACTAAGAAGAAGTTTTTGGCTACTTGTTTCAGGCGGGCTTTGTTGGTGCGGGTTTGGATGTAGTCAAGAATTCCTTTGAATGTGGGTGATTCAAAATACGGGGAATCGTGCTTGTCGATGAAATAACACCTGAGCTTTCCTTCTTTGAGAATGAGTTTTTCAAACCCTAATGCTATGGCCATTTTACGGCAGCGTACGGTATTCAGCAGGTCGGTAACCTGTGGAGGAACAGGGCCGAAACGGTCGGTAAGTTCCTGTTCAAAGGCTTTCAGCTCCTCTTCAGATTCACAGTTATCCAAACGCGTATATAAACTTAACCTTTCAGTGATATTCTCTACATAACTGTCGGGAATAAGAATTTCCAGATCGGTATCAATGGTACAATCCTGCACATAATCGTCCTGACGACTGATTTCTTCTTTAAACAGTTCGCGGAATTCGGTACGCTTCAGTTCTCTGATCGCTTCATCCAGAATCTTCTGATACATTTCAAACCCAATCTCGGCCATAAATCCTGTCTGCTCCCCTCCCAGTAAGTTACCGGCTCCCCTGATATCAAGGTCGCGCATGGCGATCTGGAACCCGCTACCGAGCTCACTGTGCTGCTCCAGCGTCTGAAGCCTTTTGCGGCTGTCGGGAGGCAGGGTTGACATAGGGGGCGCTATCAGATAACAAAATGCTTTTTTGTTGCTTCTTCCTACCCTTCCCCTTAACTGGTGCAGATCACTTAACCCGAAATGATGGGCATTGTTGATGATGATCGTGTTCACATTCGGAATATCCACTCCGCTTTCCACAATATTTGTACAAACCAGCACATCATATTTCTTATGGATGAAATCCATAATCCTTTCTTCCAGCACATGCCCCTCAAGCTGTCCGTGTGCCACGCCAATGCTCAAATCCGGACAAAGCCCCTGTATCAATCCTGCAATTTCATTCAGGCTCTGCACCCTGTTATGAATGAAAAACACCTGTCCGCCTCTGTTGGTTTCAAAATAAATCGCATCCCTGATGGCATCCTGATTAAATACCAACACCTCTGTTTCTATAGGCTGGCGGTTGGGCGGAGGAGTATTGATAATGCTCAGGTCACGTGCACCCATAAGCGAAAACTGAAGTGTTCTCGGAATGGGCGTGGCCGTTAAGGTGAGTGTATCTACGTGGGTTTTTAAAGTTTTGATTTTTTCTTTATGCCCTACTCCAAACTTCTGCTCTTCATCTATAATCAATAAGCCGAGGTCTTTAAACTTCACGTCTTTACTCAGCAAGGCATGGGTGCCGATGATGATATCAATTTTACCCTCTTCCAGCCTTTTGTAAATTTCTTTTTTCTCTTTGGCAGACCTGAACCGGTTGACATATTCAATGGTTACGGGAAAATCTTTCAGCCTATCGGAAAATGAACGATAATGCTGGAAAGCAAGAATGGTAGTGGGTACCAGTACTGCAGCCTGTTTCCCATCCAGACAGGTTTTAAAAGCAGCCCTGATGGCCACTTCTGTTTTTCCAAAGCCCACATCCCCGCATACCAGTCTGTCCATAGGCGAAGGCGATTCCATATCCTTCTTCACATCGGCAATGGCCTTGCTTTGGTCGGGAGTATCTTCATACATAAAGGAAGCTTCCAGCTCGTGCTGCATATAGTTATCGGGACTGTGCGCAAAACCCGGCTGGGCTTTTCTTTGTGCATACAGTTTAATAAGGTCGAAGGCAATGGCTTTAACCCTGGTAGTGGTTTTTTCTTTCAGCTTCTGCCATGCATCGCTTCCAAGTTTATTAATCTTGGGTACGGTACCCTCCTTACCGGTAAACTTGGAAATTTTGTGCAGCGAGTTGATGTTCACATAAAGGATATCGTTATCCTTATAAATAATCCTTACTGCTTCCTGCAGCTTACCGTTGGTTTCAATTTTCTGCAGGCCGCTGTATACTCCCACACCATGATCGATATGGGTTACATAATCACCGGGCTGTAATTCCCTTAATGTTCTTAAGGTTAATGCCTTGTTCTTATTATACGCCTGCTTGATTTTGTATTTATGGTAGCGCTGGAATATCTGGTGGTCGGTATAACAAACCTGTTTAAGGTGCAGATCAATAAACCCTTCATGAATGGAAGACAGCATGGGCACAAACTGAATGCCCGCATTCAGGTCTTCGAAAATATTGTACAACCTCTCAAGCTGATGGGCGTTTTCTGAAAACAGACAAATCGTAAAACCTTTCTGCATCCACGATTTCAGGTCGGCAATCAGCAGTTCAAACTGCCGGTTGAAAGCCGGTTGGGGTTTGGTAGAAAATGCAATTTGCGTTGTAGCAAAATAATTTTCCCCTCCGAATTCCACCAGGGTTTTGGTTTCCAGGGCATTAAGAAATTCCTCCGCCTTCACAAAGTTTTCTCTTGCCGGCTTTACCAGCAATTCCGCCGGCTCTTCATTCTGCACATCACCACGGCTTTCGAAATGGTCTATATATGATTCCAGCTCTTCTTCCCTTAATTCAAGTGTTTCTTTCAGGAAAGCATAATGCTGCACCCAGAATACGGTATTCTCAGGGAAGAAGTCGAGGATGGAAACTTTTTCCTCCTCATCGAATTTGGTTTCGATATTGGGTATGATGGAAATTTGCAGCAGCTTTCTTTCACTCAACTGGGATTGCGGATCGAAAATTCTGATTGAATCCACATCATTGCCAAACAGTTCAATCCTGTACGGTTTTTCATTACCGAAAGAATAGATATCGAATATTCCCCCGCGGAGGGCAAACTGCCCGGGTTCGTACACAAAATCGGTACGTTCAAAACCGTAAGACACCAGTTTTTCCATCAGCTCATCGGGCTGTATGGTATCTCCGGTTTTGAAATGAATGATGTTTTTATTCAGTGTGGAAGGAACCACCACTTTTTCCAGCAAGGCATCAGGAAAGGTGACCAGGATTTTTTTATTGCCACCCGAACTCCATTTCATCAGGGCTTCGGTACGAAGCATGATGTTGCTGCTGTTGAGCAGGCTGAAATTCTTTTTATGTTTAAATGAATCGGGGAAATAAAACAGGTCGAGCGCTTTGGTCAGCTGCTCGAGGGTATTGTGCATATAAGCAGCCGATTCCGCATCTTCACAAATCACCACGTGGTTGTAACCCGAGGTTTTCTGCAAATCAAAAATGGCACTGATGATGAAGGCGGGAGCGCTTCCTGCTAATCCGAACAGGGCGGTTTTGGAGTTGCCGGGCAATACGATTCCCTCCGCCAGCTGATTCAGGCGGGTATCGCTTTTATACAAATTCAGCAATTCCGGCAAATTCATAAACGCGGTGCAAAGATAGGACAAGAGCATTACCCCGGTTGCAGGAAAATCTTAAAAACTTTCATTCAGGGGGGAAATATGCGTAAACCAGAGGAAGAAATATTATATTGCTATAATAAAATTTCCGCTTTTGGGCGGACTTACTGAAATATGAGAAATTTTTACTTAAAAGCCGCTTTCAGCTTATTGCTGATTTCCCTTGGGTATTGTACCATTACTCAGTTTAAAGGCATTCCCGACAAGGAAGACCCTTTGAAACTGACTGCCATTAAAAAGAAAAAACTTACCCGGGAGGAAAAGTCGGCTTTTAACCAGGCAAGGCTGCTCTATGAATTCGACATGTTAAAAGACCCGGGAACGGGTAGAATGCCGGAAAACATCAGGAAGCACGAATTCGCTTTAGCCAGGATATTGCCCGAAAAACTCTACAGTCCTGCTTCCGGTGTGCAGGGTGCCGACAACCTCAACAATTACTTTGCCGTAGGGCCTAATAATATCGGAGGAAGAACCCGCGCGGTGGCTTACGACGTGCGGTATAACAATTCCAGCAACAGGGTAATCCTATCCGGATCCGTGAGCGGGGGAATTTTCCGCTCTGCCGACGGAGGCCTCAACTGGCTGAGGGTAAGCCCCGAAAATGATATCCATAACCTTTCGGCTCTGGCGCAGGACCCGCGTGCAGGTTTTGAAAATACCTGGTATGCAGGAGGAGGAGAAGCTTTGGGAAATTCCACCTCCGCTACCGGCGCTGCGTATCATAGCAGGGGAATACTGAAATCCACCGATAATGGGATTACCTGGACCCGGCTTACGGAAAATTTTACCGACCTGAACGGCACAACCTACGGAGCCGGCCAGCTGGAAGTTTTTGACCATCCATTCGATTACGTACACAGAATTGTGGTTAACCCCTCCAACGGCCATGTATACGTTGCTGCCCACAGAAGGTTGTTAAGGTCTACCGACGGCGGCAGCAGCTGGCAGGTGGTGTTTAGCGGAATCAGTGCCGCAAGCGCATCCACCGGACAAATGGATATCTGCGTAACCTCTTCCGGAAAGCTGATTCTTGCCGTGAACGGAGGTTTCCGCGACCATGCCTACAGGGGGATATGGGTGTCTCCTAACGGAAATCCCAACAGCTGGACCAGAATCGCAGGAGGGCAAACCCTGGGAGTGGATTCAGTGGCCAACTGGAGGGGTAATTCCTACAAGGCTACCAGTGTGAGTCCCGATACCACTTTTGAATCGAAAAGAATCATCATGGCCCTCGCCCCTTCCGATGAAAACATCCTGTATGTGATGTACGAGAACGGATTGTCGCAGGCCTCGCCACAGTTAAAGCCTGAAGCAGATTTGTTCAGGCTGGACATGTCGGGTGGCACCTATACCTGGGAAAACCTTTCCGATAATATGCCCGATTTCCCCGGAAGTATGGGCGGGGTAGATCCTCTGGCCCTTCAGGGTGGTTATAACATGTTACTAGCAGTAAAACCTGATGATCCTGATGTGGTATTTGTGGGAGGAACCAACTTGTTCAGGTCTACCGACGGGTTCAGGACCAAAAACAACATTGCATGGATTGGAGGTTACGGAAGGAATTTCAGCTCCGGTTTATCTGTTTACACCAACAGCCACGCCGATTTCCATACCATGGCATTCATGCCCAATAACAACAATATCAACCCTAATTATTTAAAGGCAATAGTGGGCAATGACGGCGGGTTGCAAACTACCGACAACATTATGGGTACGGTAAATGCCGACGAGCCGGTAACCTGGACCATGGTGAACAATTACCAAACCCTGCAGTATTATCATGTGGGCATCATTTCCACTCCGGGCGAACAAAGGTTTATCGGCGGAGCACAGGATAACGGAACACAAATCAGGCTGAATAATAATAACAGCCACCAAAGACTCATCAGCGGTGACGGCGGAGCAGCGGCTTTAGGATATTTCAATACTAAGAACGACTTGCTCATCCTGGGAACTTCACAGTTTGGCAGCCAGTACAGGATGCTGAACGATAGCGAGGGATGGAGCGATATTACCCCATCGGGATTAACCAAATATCCCGGATACGATGATGCTTACGGAGATTTTGTAACCTTTTCCAAACTTAATCCCGACAACGTCAGCGATTTCTATTATGTAAACTTCAACAGGCTGTTCAGGGCAACGAATATTAATATTCCCGGCAGCCCCAACTGGACGGAGTTGCTGGGCGTACGCTCTGCGGTAAACCCCTCCAACCCGGCCAATGGCAATAATATCAGCATCAGGGCACTGGCATTTACCAGGGGCAATTATCATCCCGGTCATGTAATGTATATAGGCACTTCCAACGGAAGGGTGTTGAGGCTGAATGACCCGAGAAATGCTGCACCATCTGCACAACCGGTGGATATCACTCCGCCAAAACTGATGAATTACCTGAACCAGGCAAGAGGAGTAAACATCTCGGATATTGCAGTGAATCCCAATGATGATAATGAAATTATGGTGGTGGTATCGAACTATACCGTAACACTTGCCAACAATACCACTGAAAACGATTTCAATATCTGGTGGACCAAAAATGCCAAATCTGCCAATCCGCAATGGCATATGGTGGAAGGCAACCTAACGCTTCCCTCTATACGAAGTTGCGAGATTGTGGTGAAAAAAGAAAACGGACAATCCATAACCGAATATTATGTAGGGACATCGGTGGGATTGTATTCCACCCAAAACATAGCCAATGCAGTGGCCAATAACACCCCGGTAACATGGGTAAGGGAAGGTGGAAATGTATTGAACTTTGCAGTGGTTACCGACATGGATTACAGGCCGGCAGACAATGTATTGCTGGTAGGAACCCATGGCAACGGTATGTATTATGCGAATATTGGCAACCCCGATTTCCGTCCCGATCAGACAACGGGAATTCCCGAACCCGACCGGGATAACAAGGATTTTATCAAGCGGGTATATCCAACCGTTACTACTAGTGTAATAAGGTATGAAGTAGGGAATATGTTTACCATCAACAGGCTGGAAGTGAAACTATATAATTTAACCGGCCAGCTGGTATATCATTCGGCCCGGCAGTACCAAAACGGAGAAATCCATATCGGACATCTATCGAAAGGAACATATGTTTTAACTATTACCAGCAGCGATTATAAGTATCAGCACGTACAGAAAGTTATGATCAGATAGGCAGGCGCGGTAGACCATATTCTAACTTAAAACAACAAGATATGGCTGCACCATTACAAACCGGCAGGGTGATTGGCATTCAGCCTGTGAATGAATCCATCCGCAGGTTTTGGATAGAAGTGCCCGATACGCCAACCTTCGATTTCAAACCCGGGCAATTTGTTACCCTCGACCTGCCTATTGCCGATCAGCCTGCTAAAAGGATGCGCAGCTACAGCATTGCCTCCTGCCCTGATGGCACTAATGTGTTTGAACTGGTGATTGTATTGCTGGAAAATGGGCTGGGCACCAATTATATTTTCCACCACTGGAAAGAAGGCACCGAAGTCCGTTTCAGGGGACCCTTAGGCGTATTCACCCTTCCGGAAAAAATCGATAAAGACTTATTCCTGATTTGTACCGGTACCGGCATAGCGCCCTTCCGTTCGATGGTGCATCATATTCACCGCCATGGCTTTCCCACTGAAGATATTTACCTGATTTTTGGCTGCCGACGGCTGAAAGACTGCCTTTATGGTGAAGAGCTGATGAAACTCACTGCCGGGATGCGCAATTTTCACTACCTCCCCACCTTCTCCCGCGAACCCGCCGGCTCCTCCGTACGCACGGGATATGTACATTCCGTGTATGAAGAAATCCTCCGGCAAAAATCTCACAAAAACGCCTTGTTCTACCTGTGCGGCTGGAAAGAGATGATTGCAGAAGCCAAAAACAGGATATTGCACCTGGGGTTTGAGAAGAAGAGTATCCATCAGGAACTCTATGGGTAGTCCATTTTCGGGTTAGGAATTACGATTTTTACGAATCCTCCATTGTGCTCCCCTCCCGGGTGCTGATGCCGAACCCCGCGAAGCATCCTTCAATGCGCCCAGGATTTCAATCGCTACGCTCAGTATGATATTTGAAAATATAGGAAAAGGAAGGAAGAATCAGGAATTCAATCGTAAATCGTATGTCGTATGTCGTAAATTACATATAGGAGTATCCGGGAGGAAAAACAGGGCCTCCAATCAGGAAATTGGCATACACGCATTGCAGATGGCCTATTCAGCTGCCCTTCCCACCTTCTCTTCAGTAGAACTTACTGATTTCAAAGGAATTACAGGAATGTTGGACTTGTCCTTAACCTGCAGTCTGCTGAGTTTTTCCTGTAGGGCAAGGATCTGTGCATGGCTGGATAGCATTTCTTTTTCCAGGGCAAGGATTTTTTTCTTAGCAGATTTAATCTGAGCCGAGCGAAAAACATACCCTAAAGCCGCAGATCCAATCAGAATAGCCATTAATACCAATACATTCAAATTGACTTCTAGTGCTCCCATAGTTTCTGTTTCATAGAAATGGATAAGTGCGCAACTATATGTAAAACAATCAGTTAAATTAATTTCAACGCCTTCCTTACTATTTTTCCAACCTCCTGAATAGAAACTCTCTCCTGCTGCATCGTATCTCTATAACGTATAGTTACTGTATTATCGTCTTTAGTCTGATGATCAATTGTTACACAAAAAGGCGTGCCAATCGCATCCATCCTTCTGTATCTTTTACCAATAGTGTCTTTTTCTTCGTAAAAACACCTGAATTCGCCTCTTAATTCGTTCATCAGGGAGCGGGCAATGTCAGGCAGCCCGTCTTTTTTGGTCAGCGGCAGAATGGCCAGTTTTATGGGAGCCATGGCAGGATGAAATTTCATGACAACCCTGGTGTCTTTCTTATCTCCCTCGCTCAAATCCTGTTCTTCATAAGCCTCACTCAACAGCAGCATAAACATCCTGTCGAGGCCAATGGAGGTTTCTATTACATAAGGGATATAATTCTGATTGATTTCCTGGTCGAAGTACTGCATTTTCTTTTTGCTGTACTCCTGATGGTTCCTCAGGTCGAAGTCGGTACGGGAATGAATACCTTCCACTTCTTTAAAACCTATGGGGAAGTTGTATTCTATATCACAAGCCGCATCGGCGTAGTGCGCAAGTTTTACGTGGTCGTGGAAACGGTATTTTTCGGGAGAAATTCCCAGGGCCAGGTGCCATTCCATCCTCTTCTGCTTCCAGTATTCATACCACTCCTTCTGGGTGCCGGGTCTTACAAAAAACTGCATCTCCATCTGCTCGAATTCCCTCATCCTGAAGATAAACTGGCGGGCAACAATCTCATTCCTGAAAGCCTTACCAATCTGGGCAATACCAAAGGGTATTTTCATCCTTCCCGTTTTCTGCACGTTCAGGAAGTTTACAAATATTCCCTGAGCGGTTTCCGGCCTCAGGTACAGCTTGTCTTCCTCTCCGCTTACACTTCCCAGCTGGGTGGAAAACATCAGGTTAAACTGCCTGATATCTGTCCAGTTGCAGGTACCGCTCACCGGACATTTAATATTTTTCTCTTCAATATAAGCCTTCATTTCGGCAAAATCGTTATTGGCCAGTAACCTGTCGAGGTCGGCAATAACGGCTTTTGCTTCTTCCACCTTACCCTGCTTTTCCAGCTCCTCGGCATAACCTTCAATCAAATGGTCAACACGGTATCTTTTTTTGCTGTCTTTGTTATCGATCATCGGGTCGTTGAAGTTATCCACGTGACCACTGGCTTTCCATATGGTGGGATGCATAAAAATAGCGGAATCAATTCCCACTATATTATCATTCATCTGCGTCATGGATTTCCACCAGTAGTCGCGAATGTTTCTCTTTAACTCCACACCCATCTGGCCATAATCATATACAGCGCTTAATCCATCATAAATTTCACTGGATGGAAAAATAAATCCGTACTCTTTACTGTGAGCAATTATTTGCTGGAACCTGTTTGAATCAGTAGACATAACTGGCGCAAAGATAATGCATTAAGCTATCCAAACATACAAGGATGCCAATTGAGGAAATCTTTTGCCGTTACAGTTTGGGATTATTTTTAAACCTGTCGGCATCGCGCCTTGTTTTCTTTTCAATATTCTTCTTCACCGCTTCCGTTAAATCCACCCCTGTTTGATTGGCAAGGCATACCAACACCCAAAGCACGTCTGCCATTTCATCAGCCAGGTGTTCATCGCTTTCTCCTTTCTTAAAACTCTGATCTCCGTATTTTCTTACCATAATCCTCGATAGCTCTCCCACCTCTTCCATAAGAATACCCAGATTGGTGAGTTCGGAATAATATCTTACCCCAATGGTTTTAATCCACGAGTCAACAGATTGTTGTAATGCTTCAATGGTCATAACGAATTTTTGGGTTTGAAATATTTGCCAATCACCGGCATTTTCTCCATCTCTTTCCTTTCAACTTTTACAATCAGCAGGGCAAATGCCAGGAAGAACATCACAGATGTGCCATAATATACCGGAAGGTAATAAGCAGAACCGGAAGGAATGTTTCTGACGATTGCTTCATGCAAAATATATATCAGCGATACAATTACCAGGTAGGTAATCAGTTTCTTTTTCGGATATGGTACGGGGTAATATTTCTGACCAAGGATATAGCTTATCACCATCATAAAACCGTAGCACACAAAGGTTGCCCAGGATGCGCCCACATAGCGGAATTCCTTTATCAGCACCAGGTTCAGCACAATGGTAATCATCGCACCGGAAAGGGTTATCCATGCACCCGTCATGTTTTTACCGGTGAGTTTGTACCAGATAGAAAGATTATAATAAATACCCAGGAATATTCCGGCCATGGAAAGGATGGGAACGATGCGAAGCCCTTCTCCGTAATCGTCGAACCCCGATGTAATCAGAATTTTCCAGAAATCGAGGAAAAGAGAGATGATCAGAAACATAAAACAGCAGGCGATTACAAAAAACTTCATTACCCGGGCATAAGTCTTTTGTGCCCCTTCGTGTTTCGATTGGTTGAAGAAGAAGGGTTCGGCTGCCATCCTGAATATCTGGATGAAAATGGTAATGAGTACCGCCAGTTTATAATTGGCACCGAAAATACCCAGCTCCCTTTCCACCTCCTGTGCAGGTTCATCGCTGAGTACTTTCAGGTACACTACCCTGCTCAGCATTTCATTAATCATGCCTCCAAAACCTACGATCACAAGCGGAGCGGAATAACGGATGACTTCCTTCCACAAACTGTAATCGAATTTAAACTGAAAGGCGGAGAATTCTTTATACAGCAATAACAGTGCTGCTCCGCTGGCAATCATATTGGAAAGGATAAAATAGCCTATGCCGATAGAAGGGTCGAACCAGCTTCCCGGAAATGAGCCGGGGTCTTTTTCATGCGCCGGACGGGCTACATAATAGAAAAACAATACGAGGGCAATGTTGAGCATTACTGCCGCCATATTGATAAAAGCGTATTTCCTTGGCCGTTCTTCCTGGCGAAGTTTGGCCATGGGTATGGTATACAGGGTATCGAAAAACAAAATCCCAATCATCCATAAAACATAATCCGGAAAGCGCTCCATTTCAATCAGCCGGGCAAAAGGCTCCCGGAACATCAGCAGGATGAGGGTAAACAATATGGTAGAACAAAGAATGGAAGTAAAAAGGGTATTGTAAACCTTTTGTTTGTCATACAGTTGTGCAAAACGGAAATAACTGGTCTCCAGCCCGTATGTATAAAGGGTATTTAAAAAAGGAATTACGGCATATATCTGAATATAGGGATAGGAATTATTGGGATCATACAACTGGATCCCCAACAGGCTGATACCGAAATACAAAAACCGGCTGAATATCCTCGGAACCCCATACCAGAGCGTCTGCCCGGCTAATTTTTTAATACTCAAGCTAAAACTTTAATGTTTAAATTAGTTTATCAAAATTAGACTTTTTCAGTTTAAACTCTTGGCCTAAATAACGGTCTGAGACCACGAAACCGTAACTTTGCACCGTGAGTGCAACTATTTTTCAAATTAATACTTTTTGTATGAAACGCTTTTTACTCTCACTGGCAATTGTTTTCATCAGCCTTTCTTATTCCTTCAGTCAAACCATCACCTCCAGAGACGGAACCGTAGTGTATAATAAAGGAGATAAAGCTGCCGCAGTTATTGACCTTCCTTATGAAGTGGATGTAGTGGAAAAAACCATTGAAGATTATTTTAAATCAAAAGGATTTAAGAGTTCCGTTTCACGCGGTTTTAAAGTTTTCCGTAACGTTCCCCTGGGTTACGGTTCCGAAGGAAATTCCGATTTGTATTTTAAAGCAGAAAGAAAAAGCCGCCAGGAAAAAGGCAGCACGCTGTTGTACATGGTAGCCACCAGGCCGGGTGAAGATTTGTCAACCAGGGTATTGTCTGACAGGGACCGTGTTGACGATGCAAAACTTTTCCTGAACGATCTGGTGCCTTATTTCACCCGCACCAATACCGATTTCGAAATTGCTGCCCAGGAAAAAGTTCTGGCTGATGCAGAAAAGAAATATTCCAAACTGAAATCTGAACAATCAGACCTGGAAAAGAAAATTGAAAACCTGAAAAAAGAACTGGAAAAAAATATTAAAGACCAGGAAAATCAGGCACAAACCGTAGCCAAAGAAAAAGAAGTACTGGAAGCCCTGAAGCAAAAAAGAGCCAATCAGTAACCTTACATACTATTCAATAGAAAGCCTGCAGCTTTACCTGCAGGCTTTTTTATTACATATCCCAAAATTTTGTAAATGGCACTTCGTGAGTAACCGAATTACCGTATTATAACTCCACTTGTGCCGGAAATATTTTATGAAAGATGGACTTTAATTTTCTCCCTGCTCCGAAAACCTCTTGTCGGAAACGAAGGCGGTATCCGTGAGCGTGCGAAGAAATTCCAGCAGGTAAAATTTATCTTCCGGTGTCAGCGGAATTTTATTTTTTAACAGCGGATCAAGGGTCGGACTGTCGGTAATGCCATCGGAATAATGATTGAGCACATCCGTCACGGTTCTGAATCTTCCGTCGTGCATATAAGGAAACGTAAGGAAAACATTTCTCAGCGATGGGACTTTGAATTTTAATGAGTCTTCGCTTCTACCGGTGATGTTCATCCGTCCCACATCATTGGTAAAAGGATTTTTTATCAGTCCGTTGTTGCGGTAGCTCCCATCGGTAAATAAGGGTTCTGCATGGCAGGATGCGCATTTGGCTTTAAACACTTCATATCCTTGTTGCTGATCGTACGTAAACTGATCCTTCCCTGCCATCACCTTATCGTATTTGGAATTGGAAGAAATCATCGCTCCCATAAACTGCGCCAGCGCCAGCAGCATTTTTCTGCTGTCGATTTCCCCATCGCCGAAAGCTTTTGCAAACATTCCGGGATACTTCGGATCGGCTTTTAATTTGGCAATGACATTCTCAATGGTTTCCGCCATTTCATTTTCTGCAGTTATGGGTGCCAGTGGCTGCACTTCTATATGGTTGATGCCCCCGTCCCAGTGAAAGTTAGTCATCCAAATCAGGTTGAACAAACCGGGAGCATTTCTGGTAGTAAACTGATTGTCAAAACCATGGCTGTAATCGTGGTCGTAAGTGGCAAATGCGGCAAACTGCTGATGACAGGAAGCACAGGGAAAGTTTCCGTCTCTGGATAATTTTCCGTCGTAAAACAATCTTCTTCCCAGCTCAAAGCCTTCTTTAGTAAGCGGGTTTCCCGAGAAATCATATACGGGTTCAGGCCATCCCAGGGGATAGCTGAGCGACATGGGGGTTGGGGCTTTTTGCTTGTCGGATTTGGTACAGGCAAAAAATATTCCTCCTGCCACTACTATCCATACCAGTATCCTGTACTTTCTGCCCATGCTTTTATTCTGTTTCTATGGAAAACATGTTGTAATAATTCCCGGCAATTTTCACCGCCAGTTCACCCGGCGTCATGCAAACAGGGTTTTCGGCAATGCTGATGTTGCTTTCTCCCCCAAACCATTTCATGATATCGGCATTTACGGTTATGCTTAAGGGTTGCCCCGGCTGAGGGGTATAAGCCGGAAGCGGAAGGGTAATTTTTTTGATAACGTTCTGCTCGCCGGAAAATCCGCCTATATGATATTCCACCATATTTCCCGGAGTGGAAGCAAAAGAAGAATGTCCTTCCAGCTTTGCCATAATGTATCCCGAATTCCAGGTCCAGAACATGCCGTGCAAAGGATCCAATGCCCCTGTTTGTGCGCCGCTGAAATTCCTTACGCTGTCAACACCTATTATAAAACTCATCTCCGTATACCTCGATTCCGGCACCACTCCCGATACCGTAAATACGGGGGATGCATTAAAATCGGCCAGGTAATGGTCTTCATTTCCGAGCGTATAGTTGCCGATTCTGATATTATGCAGATAAAATTTGAACGTCGTTACCGTAAGGTCTTCTCCCAAAGCATTGATATAAGTTTTGCCAAACTCCAAAGGCTCATTACCACTTACAGGCCGGAAGCTGACATTCACCTCCATCGGCTTGCGGTCATCCTTAAGGTCTTTCTGGCAAGCCACCACCACAGGAAAAAACAGGATGAGATAAAACCATTTTTTCATGATATAAATTTACTCTTTTTATTCCGGGAAGGGAAGGCCCGCTAAAAATCAAGGTTTCTGCGGGAGGCTTTTTTCTCTGAAATCCGCTTTTTGCTTTCCAGCCTTTTTTGCACCGAGGCTTTGGTGGGTTTGGTGGCAATACGGGGTTTATCCTGCAGTAAGGCTTTGAAAATGATATGGTTGATTTTTTCTGCCACCTCCAGTTTGTTGCTGAGCTGCGAACGGTGAACCTGAGATTTGACATGCAAAATCCCGTCTTTATCCAGTTTGTTTTGAATTTTGTTGATTATCCTTTCTTTCTGTGCAGGAGACAACAATTCAGAACCCATGATGTCGAAAGCCCCTTCCACCATGGTTTCTACCTTGTTCACATTCTGCCCGCCCTTGCCTCCGCTTCTTGCGGTTTTATATTTTATCTCCCGCGAAACATCTATCTTCATCTTCTAAAATTAAAATTTTATCGGCGATATGCGCGTAGTGATTCAAAGAGTTCAGCATGCATCGGTAACCATAGACGGGAAACTACATTCCGCCATCAACCACGGCCTGCTGGTGCTGGCAGGTTATGAAAATGAAGATACAAGAGAAGATATCGACCGGATGTGTAAGAAGATTGTAAACCTCAGGATTTTTGACGATGAAAACGGTGTGATGAACAAATCGCTGATAGACACCGGAGGGGAGCTGCTTTTGGTTAGCCAGTTTACCCTTCATGCGGCCACCAAAAAAGGCAACCGCCCCTCTTACATAAAAGCCGCCAAACCCGACATTGCCATCCCTTTATACGAAACCACCATCTCCGTTCTTGAAAACTTGCTCAACAAAAAAATCGCCAAGGGGAAATTCGGCGCAGACATGAAGGTGGAACTGCTGAACGACGGGCCGGTGACGATTATTATGGATTCGAAGGCAGAATATTAAGGGATTTACGACATACGAGATGCGACATACGAAATACGATATATGATATACGATTGAATTCCTTACTCCTCATTCTTTATTCCTACGTTTCTCTTCAATTCCTTATTCTCCATTGTGCATCTGAGCTTGGGAAGGATGCTTCGCGGGGCTCGGCATGACATGAGGATCAAATTGCCTGTCGTAACCCCAATTTAAAACAATCGCCCGGGAAGGGTTTTGCCCAAATGCCTGTACGCTTTTTCAGTCACCTCTCTTCCTCTCGGAGTGCGTTTTAAAAATCCGTCCTGGATGAGGAAGGGTTCGTATACTTCTTCAATGGTACCGGGTTCTTCTCCCACGGCCGTGGCTATCGTATTGATTCCTACCGGACCGCCTTTGAATTTTTCAATAATGGTGCTGAGGATTTTATTGTCCATTTCGTCGAGGCCGTATTCATCCACATTCATGGCTCTTAAGGCATGGCGGGTAATTTCCAGGTTGATATTTCCTTTGTTCAGCACCATCGCAAAATCTCTTACCCTTCTTAACAGGCCGTTGGCAATTCTGGGTGTTCCCCGGCTTCTGCCTGCAATTTCTCTTGCGGCATCCTCTTCAATGGGAACGTTTAATATGCCTGCGGCCCTTTTAATGATTTTAAAAAGTGTATCGGTATTGTAATACTCGAGCCTGGATTTGATTCCAAATCGGGACAACAGCGGCGCACTTAACAATCCGCTTCTGGTAGTGGCCCCCACAAGGGTAAAAGGATTCAGGTTAAGCTGAATGCTGCGGGCATTGGGCCCCGATTCTATCATGATATCAATCCTGAAATCTTCCATGGCGGCATAGAGGTATTCCTCCACCACCGTACTTAACCGGTGAATTTCATCTATAAACAATACATCATGCCTGTCGAGGTTGGTAAGCAAGCCTGCCAGGTCACCGGGTTTTTCTATCACCGGACCGGAAGTTTCTTTAATATTCACCCCCATTTCATGTGCCACGATACGGCTGAGGGTGGTCTTCCCCAATCCCGGAGGGCCGTGAAAAAGTATATGGTCAACGGGTTCATCCCGCATTTTGGCTGCCTGAATGAAAATTTTCAGATTCTCCACAATCTGCTCCTGGCCGGAAAATTCTGCTATTGCTGCCGGACGGATATTATTCTCAAATTCCTGCTCGGCCGGGCTCAGGGCAGATTTCTCCACCTTTAGGTTCTGATTAGACATATCCTCAAAGTTCAGGAATTTGCTGTAAAAGACAATAATGGATTTAGAACAAACGATTTACGACATACGACATTCGACATACAATTTATGTTTCTAATTCTTCATTCCTTATTCCAATTTTTCAATTTTCATCCTAAGGGAAGCGATGTCATCCTGAGCGCATCGAAGGAGCAATTACGATTTTTGCGAGTTGGGGATTGATGAACTCTGATACTGTCTGATTTTGTAAGAAATGTCCTGTTCAGGGGTATTAATATGCTAATACCAATTTAAGTAAGCATTGAAAGTCCAACAAATCATAAATCGTATGTCGTAAATCTATTTGATTTTTACCTTAACATATACCGGAAAATGATCCGAACTAAACCTTCCCCTCCAGGTTTGTGATAAGGTGGCATGTTTAAGCACTTCCACACCGTTTTTAATAAAAATAAAATCAATGGCATGATCGTCTACCTCTGCATTGCGGAAGGCATTGAAGGTGCCTGACGGACCGTAATGGGGAGTTTGGGATACTGATTTGCTATCGGTAACATGTCGAGGGTTGGAGGTATCGGTTAAGATTTTAATAGGTTCATCGTCTTCATTGGAATTGAAATCTCCCGTAAGAATTACCGGATAATCTTCAGCCAGCTCATGTATTTTTTGCAAAATCATTCCGGCACTTTGCTTTCTGGCTTCTTTACCTATATGGTCGAAATGGGTGTTGAATACAAAGAACTCTTTTCCTGTAAGCCTGTCGCGAAACTTACCCCAGGTGACTATTCTGGTAATGGCTGCATCCCAGCTTTTAGAGCCCGGCAGCGCAGGCGTTTCTGAAAGCCAGAAGGTTTCGGAAACCTGTACCTCAAAACGATTGGCATTGTACAATATGGCACAGTATTCCCCGCTTTCCTTTCCATCATTACGCCCTCCTCCAATGGAAGCATATCCGGGAAGCCTTTCTTTTAAATCGTTCAACTGATGATGAAGGGCTTCCTGCAATCCTACAAAATCTGCTTCGTGGAATAATATCTGTGAGGCTGCCATGTCTTTCCTGTAAGGCCAGGAATTAAGGCTGTCTGACGTTACATCCAGCCTGATATTGAAACTCATCACGTTAATGGAAGCATCCTGCGTATAACCTGCAAATGCAGCCAGCAGCAACAGAAGGGATACCATAGCCTTTTTCATATATGCAAAATAAAACTTTATCTCCTGAAAACTTTTCCTGAGGAAGTTTTTATCTCCCAACAAGACAATCTTACCACTTATACAATTTTTTATCCTTTCGGCATACAAAATGGTATTTTTGGTCCGATTCAATCCTCAACAAAATATATATTATGAAAAAGATGGTATTAATGTCTTTATCCATAATATTTTCTGTGATCGCCATGGCCACAGATAATCCCTTATGGTTGCGCCACCCTGCCATATCGCCTGATGGCAAAACGATTGTGTTCAGTTATAAAGGCGACCTGTACAAAGTATCCTCATCAGGAGGAGATGCATATCCCCTTACCATTCACGAAGCTTACGACTTCATGCCCGTATGGAGCAGAGACGGTAAATGGATTGCTTTTGCCAGCGACAGGTTTGGAAATTTCGATGTATTCATCATGCCTGCAGAAGGCGGAGAAGCCAAAAGGCTTACTTATAATTCCGCCAACGACTATCCCTACGATTTTACTCCCGATAATAAAAAAGTACTTTTCGGTACCAACAGAAACGATATTTATACCAGCGTAAGATTCCCTCAACGCGGGCTTTTCCAGAAACTCTATTCCGTTCCCGTTACCGGCGGAAGGTCTGTAATGGAACTTTCAGCAGGAACGGAATATGCCAGGATGAATGCTTCCGGCGATAAAATCATTTTCCAGGACAGAAAAGGTTATGAAGACGATTTAAGGAAACACCATACTTCTTCCGTTACACGTGACATTTGGGTATACGACCTGAAGAAAAACGAATATACCAAAGTATCAGACTACGAAGGGGAAGACAGGGAACCCGTATGGAGTGCCGACGGAAAATCTTTTTACTACCTGAGCGAAAGAAACGGCACTCAAAACGTGTTTAAATCTGCCATTGGCGGTAAACCCGTTCAGCTTACCCGGTTTAATAACCACCCCGTAAGGCATCTTTCCATTGCAAAAGACAACACCCTCGCCTTCTCTTATAACGGTGAAATCTATACGATGAAAGAAGGCCAGCAGCCGCAGAAGCTGAAAATAAGGATAGCCATCGACAACAAATTCAGCGATGTGAAAGTGGTGCCCGTAAATACAGGCGTTACCCAAACCCACCTTTCCCCTAACGGTAAAGAAATTGCCTTTGTGGTAAGAGGCGAAGTATTTGTGACTTCCGTAGAGGGAGGCATTACCAAAAGAATTACCAACACCCCGCAGCAGGAAAGAACCGTGCAAATCACTCCCGACGGGCGTTCGCTGATTTACGCTACGGAAAGGAAAGGAAGCTGGGATATTTACAAGGCTACCATCTCCCGTTCGGAAGAATCTTATTTTTATGCCTCTACCGTAATAAAGGAAGAACCGCTTATTGCTACGGATAAAGATGAATTCCAACCGGTCATTTCTCCCGACGGAAAAGAAATTGCCTACCTGGAAGAAAGAAACAGCATTAAGATTTACAATATCGAAACCAAAAAAACCCGCACCATTCTTCCTCTTGGTGTCAACTTCTCCTATTCCGACGGCGACCAGTATTTCGAATGGTCACCCGATGGCAAGTGGATTGTGTTTCAGTCTAACGAAGGCAAATTCGGAACCAGTGAAGTGGCCATGATCAAAGCCGACGGAACCGGTCAAAGAATCAACCTTACCAACAGCGGTTTCTTCGACGGAAGGCCGAAATTCAGCATCAACGGAAAAGCCATTTTCTGGGTGACCGATAAAGACGGCAAGCAGCCTCTGGCCTATCAGGGTGCAAGGGAAACCGACGTGTATGCCATGTTCTTCGACCAGGAGACTTTCGACCGGTTCAACCTTTCCAAAGATGATTTCAACCTGCTGAAAGAAAAAGAAGAAAAAGAGAAAAAAGATACTGCCAAAAAAGAACCTGCTGCAAAAGCTGCTTCCTTTGAACCCGACTTCAAAGGACTGGACAGCAGGAAGAAAAGGATTACCATCAACTCTACCAATATCTCCGACTTCGTATTGTCCAAAGACGGGGAGAAACTTTACTTCATGGCCAGGATGGATAACGGCTACGACCTCTGGCAGGTAGATACCCGCACCAAAGAAACCAAAGTGCTGGCCAAACTGGGTGGCGGACCGGGAGGCCTTGAACTTTCCAAAGATGAAAAATCGCTGTTTGTCATCAGCGGCGGAAGAATTACCAAAGTGGATATCGCTTCAGGAAGACCTGCTCCCGTACAGGTAAACGGGGAAATGACTCTGGATGCTGCCGGCGAAAGGGCTTACATCCTGGAACACGCTTATCGTCAGGTGGCCAAGAAGTTCTACGATCCCAAACTGCATGGTATCGACTGGAAGATGTATTATGAAAACTATGCACGCTTCCTGCCCTATATCAACAACAACTACGACTTCCAACAGGTGCTGAGCGAGTTCCTGGGCGAACTGAATGCTTCGCATACAGGAGGCCGTTATTCTCCACAAAACGACAAAGGCGATGTTACTGCCAGCTTGGGATTATTCTTTGATGAAACCAAAGGAGGAAAAGGGCTTACAGTAATGGAAGTGATTGAAGGAGGCCCTGCAGACCTGGCTTCTTCCAAAATCAAAAAAGGGGTGGTCATTACCAAAATTGACGGGGAAGAAATTACCGACCATACCGACTGGGCAGTATTGCTGAACAGGAAAAACAATAAACCCGTATTGTTAACCCTTACCGATGCATCAGGAAAAACTACCTGGGAAGAAGTCATCAAACCCATTACCCCCGGTGAAGAGCAGGCATTGTTATACAAAAGGTGGGTGAAAACCATGCGTCAGATGGTGCATGAACTTTCCGGTGGAAAAGTGGGTTATGTACACGTACAAGGAATGAACGACGGCAGCTATCGTACGGTATACGAAGAAGTGCTGGGCAAGGAAGCCGATAAGGAAGCGCTGATTGTAGATACCCGGTTCAACGGTGGCGGATGGTTGCACGACGACCTGGTAACCTTCCTGGGGGGCAAAAGTTATCTGAGCTTTGCGCCCTACGGCACCCGCACCAATTCGGGTGAGCCGGTAAACAAATGGACCAAACCCTCGGTAGTGCTGATGAGCGAAAGCAATTATTCCGATGCCTTTATCTTCCCTTATGCCTACAAGAGCCTGGGCATAGGCAAACTGATTGGCATGCCAGTTCCCGGAACCGGTACCGCTGTATGGTGGGAACAACAAATAGACCCCACCATGGTATTCGGCATTCCGATGATTGCCACCATAGGCAAAGAAGACAGGCCTACTGAAAACCTTCAGCTCGAACCCGATATTAAAGTGGAAAACGACTTCAACTCGGTATTATCCGGCAAAGACAAACAGCTGGAAAGAGCAGTGCAGGAAATGCTGAAGGAAATTGCCGGTCAGAAAAAAGCGTTCTGATAGTTTGTATAAAAATTTAGCATTCAAAACGGCGGAGAAGGTTCCGCCGTTTTTTTTATCAGATGATGTTTACTAATAGTAAGAAATGTTTCATCACCAATTTGAATTTGTATATATTTTTCTTTTTCAACCCCCTTCTTAAACTCTCAATCCCCTAACGCATCCTTTACATATACAATTCATTTGTAAATATCAAAAGACAGCTGATGCCTTTTTAAACCTTATACCTCATAATCAGAATAACGCAATAATCATTACATCCGGTAAAGATGAAAACCTTGTTTATTCTGAGAAAGCTGTATGAAATTTTACACTAACCTTTCTTCCTTCCTTTCGACTCCTATCTCACTCCCCCCTCACCATATCATTTGCTCAGCAAAAATCCATTTTCCTCTTCCCGCCAAAACAAAACCCGCATGCGCTTAAATTTTCTGAACCTTAAGGGATAGGTTCGGGTGGTTTCGATGTCGTACACCGGGGTATTCTGCACGTGGATGTGCAGGTGGGGAAAATCGGTATTGCCTGAGTTGCCCACCCGCCCTAAAAAGTCGCCGGTTTCGACGCTGTCGCCGGGTTTGACTTTAATGCTGTATTGCTGCAAGTGGGCCAAGGCTACGTAAAGACTGTCGCCAAACCGGATGATAATATGATTTCCGGCAAGCTTGTCTCTGTCGGTGATTTTTTTGTCGGGAAGGCTGTCGGTTACGTGTACCACTTTTCCGTTAACGGGGGAGAGGATCTCCGCCCCGAAGGTGTAACTGTCTTCATTTGCCAGGCCATTGTTTTTAAACAGCTTATTGTCCTCACCAAACTTTACGATATCAATAGCATACTTCTGGCTTTTGATACGGTCGTGATGGTTGGTAAGCCCGGTTGCACCTGCTCCGGAGGCTATCCATTTACCCTTAAACGGCAGGTCTATCACCACACCCGATTCACACCGGGGTAGCGGTTGGCATCATAATACATTTTATGAAAAATCATCCCCAGTGCCAAAAAGGCTATTCCAAAAACCAGATTAAAAATTCTGTTCGTTTTCTTAGGTTGAAGATGAAGGTTATACCCGGTTTCCGTAATCAAAAGCAATGCGAAAAGACCTATCAGAGCTAGTTTGGCCCAATACGGCGCAAAGAGGTTGCCTTTCTGCAAAGTGAAAATATAACAAACCAATCCGATTAAAAACAAGGGAAGGGCAACAATGGAAAGGTATCTGAAATAGCGGTAGGGCAATTTCTCCCGGCCGATGGGTACCCGGGAAGGCTTGGTTTTCCGGTAATACCAATAACGGAAAATTACAAACAACGCAATGATGCTTAATACTATGGCATAGCCTGTGATAACGATGTTTTCGAATTCTTTCATGATGGAAAAGTCTGAAAGCGAGATAAAAAAATATTTTTTCAGATACGAATTTCAGCGTGTGCGCTCCATTGCACCCGGCAGCTTTCAAGACTGTGAGGGACAGATTGTTTTCTTCAATGTCAAAATAACGGAGGGATATCCCGGCTGCTTCCGGTTTCTAACTTACAAAATTTTTGGGGTAATTATCCTATCATGCAGAATTTGCTACCCAACAACAGCGTTTTTCCATTAAGTCGGCAGAAACAAAGTCATCTTCATTGGAAGAACCTATGGAGTTTTTGTGAAAAAAATTTTTAAATTTACTTCCATGAGAATGGCCGTAATGCTTTAATATCGTTTTCCCCACTTCGTTCTGAAGCCAGGTGCTTTATTTCTCAAAGCACCCTCTTCCTTTATTCCTTTATGTAGCAATCATTTTTAACCCGGCCACAGGCTGCTATCATTTTGTTGCCGTGGTTGTTTTAAACAACACAAATTATGTCTGATATTCTCAGTAAAAAGGATATAGCGCATTTCATTAATAAAGGATTTGTCCGTATGGACAATGCATTTCCCCGGGAAATGGCAGAAGCGGTTGTTGACATTTTATGGAAAGATCTTCCCTGTGACAGGACGGACCCTTCTACATGGATTGAACCGGTGATTCGGTTGGGAATGTACAGCAATGAGCCTTTTGTGCAGTCGGTCAATACGCCGCGGTTGCACCAGGCGTTTAATCAGTTGGTGGGTAAGGACAAATGGCTGCCTTGTCGCAGTGTGGGCACTTTTCCGGTACGTTTCCCGTCTGCGCAAGCACCAATGGATACCGGCAAACACGTAGATGCGAGTTTTCCGGGCAGTGATCCGAATAATTATTTTGAATGGCGTGTCAATATCCGTTCGAAAGGCAGGGCCTTGCTGCTGCTGGTTTTGTATTCTGATGTTACGGAAGAGGATGCACCTACCATTATTTACGAAGGTTCGCATTTGGATGTTGCGCGACTGCTGGCATCCGAAGGAGAGGAAGGACTTTCGTTTATGGACATCGCAAACAAACTGGATGCGTTGCCTCAAAGAAAAGAAGCCTTGGCCACCGGCAAAGCGGGCACGGTATATCTCTGTCATCCTTTTTTGGTGCATGCCGCCCAGGCACACCGGGGCATACATCCCAAATTTATGGCACAACCGCCTTTGCTGTTAAAAGAAGAATTGCGCATTGCGGGCAGTGATGTGGGTTATACGCCTGTAGAAGAAGCTGTTCGGTTAGGGATGGGGTAGGATTCTAGGTCCTAGCGAGAATTTTTTCACGCAAAGGCCACAGAGGATTATCAGGCAATAATAATGCTGATGATTTTATTCTTTGCGGGCTCCGCGTGAACCTATTTTATTTCACGCAAAGAGCGCA
>ENA-UOVV01000350-UOVV01000350.1-compost-metagenome-genome-assembly--contig:-NODE-350-length-60268-cov-14.149220_pt1 | contig 60268 bp, 53 predicted proteins | sample MGYA00238155_ERZ761577 | MGnify/ENA primary metagenome ERZ761577 (study PRJEB28898, sample SAMN06268775) | compost metagenome | isolation source: Emeryville, CA | place: USA:Emeryville, CA | collected... | reverse complement strand
GTGCTGGCGCACCATCTGGGAGAAGTCCATGCGGTAGACGTGGTCCGCGCCGACGACGACGACGATGTCCGGGCGCTCGTCCTCGATGATGTTGAGGCACTGGAAGATCGCGTCCGCGCTGCCGAGGTACCAGTGCTTGCCCACGCGCTGCTGCGCGGGCACCGGGGCGACGTAGTTGCCCAGCAGGGTCGACATGCGCCAGGTCTTCGAGACGTGGCGGTCGAGGCTGTGGGACTTGTACTGCGTCAGCACGACGATGCGCAGGTACCCCGAGTTCACGAGGTTCGACAGGGCGAAGTCGACGAGGCGGTAGATGCCCCCGAAGGGCACCGCGGGCTTCGCCCGGTGCGAGGTGAGCGGCATGAGCCGCTTGCCCTCGCCACCTGCAAGGACGATCGCGAGTACTCGTGGCGTGGCCATGCCCTGACCCTAGGGGGCGAGCGGGCGATCTGCCAGGGGCATCGCCGAGTGTTCACCTTCTGCGAGCGAGTTCCTCGCGAGCGGTCGCGGGCGCGCTAGCGTGCGGGGTGTGAGAGTCGACCTGGTCACGCGCGAGTACCCGCCGCACGTCTACGGGGGAGCCGGGGTCCACGTGACCGAGCTCGCCGCCGTCCTGCGCCCGCACCTCGACGTGCGCGTGCACTGCTTCGACGGGCCGCGACTTGCGGGCGAGCCCGGGGCGGACGAGGGCGTGCGCGGCTACGCGGCCCCCGTCGGGCTCGCCGGCGCGAACCCCGCTCTCGTGACCCTCGGCACCGACATCGAGATCGCCGCCGCTCTCGAGGGCACCGATCTCGTGCACTCGCACACCTGGTACGCGAACCTCGCGGGACACCTCGGCGCGCTCCTGCACTCCGTGCCCCACGTCGTCTCGGCGCACTCCCTCGAGCCCCTGCGTCCGTGGAAGGCCGAGCAGCTCGGCGGTGGCTACGCGATCTCGAGCTGGGTCGAGCGCACGGCCTACGAGGCCGCCGACGCCGTGATCGCCGTCTCGGGCGGCATGCGCGAGGACATCCTGCGCTGCTACCCCGCGATCGGCCCCGAGCGCGTGCACGTGGTGCACAACGGCATCGACCTCGAGTCCTGGCGCCGACCCGAGGGGGAGGCCGCCGAGCGCGCGCGCTCGGTGGTGCAGGCGCTCGGGATCGACCCTGACCGACCGGCCGTCGTCTTCGTCGGTCGCATCACGCGGCAGAAGGGCCTGCCCTACCTGCTGCGCGCGGCCGAGCACCTCGCGCCCGAGGTGCAGCTCGTGCTGTGCGCGGGAGCCCCCGACACTCCCGAGCTCGCGGCCGAGGTCACCGAGCGCGTCGCGCGCCTCCAGGAGCGGCGCAGCGGGGTCGTGTGGATCGAGCAGATGCTCCCGCGCGAGGACCTCGTCGCGGTCCTCGCGCACGCGACGGTCTTCGCGTGTCCCTCGGTCTACGAGCCCCTCGGCATCGTGAACCTCGAGGCCATGGCGGTGGGGGTGCCCGTCGTCGGCACCGCGACGGGAGGCATCCCCGAGGTCGTCGAGGACGGCCGCACGGGCCTGCTCGTCCCGATCGACCAGGTCGAGGACGGCACGGGCACGCCTCGCCATCCCGACACCTTCGTCGCGAACCTCGCGGCCGCGCTGAGCGCTCTCGCCGAGGATCCCGCGCGCGCCCGCACGATGGGCGAGGCCTCACGCCGGCGCGTCGAGGAGCACTTCTCGTGGCTCGCCGTCGCGGAGCGCACGCGCGAGGTCTACCAGCGCGTCCTCGCCGGTTAGGGTGGGAGCCATGACGCAGGTGCTGGAGCTGCAGGCGGTGAGCCTGCGACGGGGGACGACGACGATCCTCGACTCGATCGACTGGAGCGTGCGCGAGGGGGAGCGCTGGGTCGTGCTCGGCCGCAACGGCGCGGGCAAGACGACGCTCCTGCAGATCGCCGCGGGACGCATGCACCCCTCGAGCGGCACGGCCGAGGTGCTCGGTTCGCGGCTGGGCCGCGTGGACGTCTTCGAGCTGCGCCCGCGCGTGGGCATCTCGAGCGCCGCGCTCGCGGACCGCATCCCGCCCGGCGAGATCGTGCGCGACGTCGTGCTCACCGCCGCCTACGGCGTGACGGGCCGCTGGCGCGAGGACTACGCCGAGGTCGACACCCAGAGGGCGGCTGACCTGCTCGCGGCCTTCGACGTCGAGCGCTTCGCCGACCGCACCTTCGGCACGCTCTCGGAGGGCGAGCGCAAGCGCGTGCAGATCGCCCGCTCGCTCATGACCGACCCCGAGCTCCTCCTGCTCGACGAGCCTGCCGCGGGCCTCGACCTGGGGGGTCGTGAGGAGCTCGTCGCGGCCCTCGCCGAGCTCGCCCAGGACGAGCGTTCTCCCGTCCTCGTGCTCGTCACGCACCACGTCGAGGAGATCCCTCCGGGCTTCACCCACGTGCTCCTGCTGCGGGACGGCCGGGTGCACGCTGCGGGCCCCGTCGCCGAGACCCTCACGGCCGAGAACCTCACGGGGGCCTTCGGCCTCCCGCTCGAGCTCGAGCGGCACGGGGACCGCTGGGCGGCCCGCGCCGCCGGCTAGGTCCGGCCGAGTAGGACGAAAGGTATAGTGAGGCAAAGCGTCGGCAAAGCACTCGGCTCCCGACGCGAGACAGGGGGGAGAGGGGACGCGCCATGACCCAGACTTTGTGGTGGATCGCGATCGCTGTCGCGTGCGCCCTCATCGAGGTGATCTCGCTCGATCTCGTGCTGCTCATGCTCGCGGGCGGGGCTCTCGCGGGAGCGGGCATGGCGGCGCTCGGCACGCCCGTCTGGGCGCAGATCCTCGTCGCGCTCGTCGTCGCGGTGGCCCTGCTCGCGGCGCTGCGGCCGTGGCTCATCCGCAACTGGCGCAAGAGCAAGAACTTCGTCGAGACCAACGCGGCGGCCCTCGTGGGACGCACGGCGCTCGCCGTGTCCGCCGTCGGACCCGTCACGGGCCGCGTCAAGCTCGCCGGCGAGGTGTGGAGCGCCCGCACGGAGGTCCCTGACCTCGAGATCTCGGAGGGCGCGAACGTCCGCGTCGTCCGCATCGACGGGGCGACCGCCGTCGTCGAGCCCTTGTCCTAAGACCGCCGCACACCGACCCAGGGAGAGACATGGGCGACGAGCTCAACCCCGTACAAGTTCTCGGCTACATCGTCCTGGCGATCCTGGCGATCTTCGTCATCGTCACGATCGTCCGTTCGGTGCGCATCGTGCCGCAGACGGTCGCGCTGATCGTCGAGCGACTCGGTCGTTACGAGAAGACCTTCGACGCAGGCCTGCACCTCCTGATCCCCTTCGTCGACCGCGTGCGCGCGGGCGTCGACCTGCGAGAGCAGGTCGTGTCCTTCCCGCCGCAGCCGGTGATCACCTCCGACAACCTCGTGGTGAGCATCGACACGGTCATCTACTTCCAGGTGACCGACCCGCGCGCGGCCGTCTACGAGATCGCCAACTACATCACCGGTATCGAGCAGCTCACCGTCACGACGCTGCGTAACGTCATCGGCTCGATGGACCTCGAGCAGACGCTCACGAGCCGCGACCAGATCAACGGCCAGCTGCGCGGCGTGCTCGACGAGGCGACGGGCCGCTGGGGCATCCGCGTCAACCGCGTCGAGCTCAAGGCGATCGACCCGCCGGCCTCGATCCAGGGCTCGATGGAGCAGCAGATGCGCGCCGAGCGTGACCGCCGCGCCGCGATCCTCACGGCCGAGGGAGTCAAGCAGTCCCAGATCCTCACGGCCGAGGGTGAGAAGCAGTCGGCGATCCTGCGGGCCGAGGGTGAGGCCCAGGCGGCGATCCTGCGGGCCGAGGGTGAGGCGCGCGCGATCCTCCAGGTCTTCGACGCCATCCACCGCGGCGACGCCGACCCGAAGCTGCTCGCCTACCAGTACCTGCAGATGCTGCCCGAGGTCGCCAAGACCCAGTCGAACAAGGTCTGGTTCATCCCGACCGAGTTCACCGCGGCGCTCCAGTCGATCACGAAGGGCTTCGGCGGCAACCCCGACGAGGACGGCGGCGTGCCGTGGCGTCCTGCGGGTGACTCGCCGCTCGGCGGCGACCTGCCGCCCAGCTCGCTCTCGAGCGCTGCGGAGGCCCTGGCCGAGGCGAAGCGTCAGTCCGAGGCGGCGACCTCCGAGGCGACGAGCGCGGGCACGCAGTCCGGCCTGCCCTTCGACCCGGGAGCCGAGGCGGGTCAGCAGCCGGGCGTCTAGGTCCCGATCACGCTGAGAGCGTACGAGGGCGGTATTCCCTTGGGGGGTGCCGCCCTCGCGCGTACCCTCGGTCGGGTGCTGAGGGAGACATCGTGCTAGGCCAGCTGCTGAGGTTCCACCTGAAGCCCTACGCGGGGGCCGTGGCCCTCAGCGTCGTCCTCCAGGTCGTGCAGGTCGTCGCGACGCTGCTGCTGCCGAGCCTCAACGCCGACATCATCGACCGCGGGGTCGCGCGCGGGGACACGGGAGAGATCCTGCGCGTCGGCGGCGTGATGCTCGCGGTGAGCCTCGTCCAGGTGATCGCCGCGATCGCTGCGGTGTACTTCGGCTCGAAGGCCGCCATGGGGATGGGCCGGGACCTGCGCTCTCGCGTGTTCGGTCACGTGCAGTCCTTCTCCGCCCAGGAGATGGGGCACTTCGGTGCGCCGACGCTCATCACGCGCACCACGAACGACGTCCAGCAGATCCAGATGGTCGCGTTCATGACCTTCGCGATGATGATCATGGCGCCGATCCTCCTGGTGGGCGGCGTCGTGATGGCGCTGCGCGAGGACGTCGAGCTCTCGAGCGTGCTCGTGGTGTCCGTCCCGGTGCTCGCGGTGATCGTGGGCCTCGTCGTGTGGCGCATGGTGCCGATGTTCCGGGCCATGCAGAAGCGCATCGACGACATCAACCGCGTGATGCGCGAGCAGATCGCGGGCATCCGCGTCATCCGCGCCTTCGTGCGCGAGGAGCGCGAGCGCGAGCGCTTCGAGCGCGCCAACGAGCGACTCTTCGACGTGTCCCTGCGCGTCGGCAAGATCATGGCCTTCATGTTCCCCGTCGTGATGCTCGTGCTGAACGTGACGAGCGCCGCCGTGCTGTGGTTCGGCGCGGGACGCGTGGACGCGGGCGAGATGGAGGTCGGGGCGCTCACGGCCTTCCTCAGCTACATCGCCTACATCCTCATGGCCGTGATGATGTCGACGATGATGTTCGTCATGGTCCCGCGGGCCATGGTCTCCGCCGAGCGCATCGGCGAGGTGCTCGAGGCCGAGCCCTCGGTGCACGCACCGGGCTCGCCCGAGCCGCTGCCCGCCGGGGCCACGGGCCGCGTCGAGCTGCGCGGCGTCGAGTTCCGCTACCCGGGGGCCGAGAAGGCCGTCCTGCACGGGATCGACCTCGTCGCAGAGCCCGGGCAGACGACGGCGATCATCGGCTCGACCGGCTCGGGAAAGACGACCCTCGTGAACCTCGTCCCGCGCCTCTTCGACGTCACTGCGGGCTCGGTGCTCGTCGACGGCGTGGACGTGCGCGCGCTCGAGCCCGAGGTGCTGTGGTCGCGCATCGGCCTCGTGCCCCAGAAGCCCTTCCTGTTCTCCGGGACGATCCGCTCCAACCTGCTCTTCGGCAAGGAGGACGCGACGGACGAGGAGCTCTGGCACGCTCTCGAGGTCGCCCAGGCGCGGCCCTTCGTCGAGAGCCTGCCCGAGGGCCTCGACGCGCCGATCGTCCAGGGCGGCACGAACGTCTCGGGCGGCCAGCGTCAGCGCCTCGCGATCGCGCGGGCCCTCGTGCGGCGCCCGAGCATCTACCTCTTCGACGACTCCTTCTCGGCGCTCGACTACGCGACCGACGCCGCGCTGCGCCAGGCCCTCGTGCCCGAGACGCGCGACGCGGCGGTGATCGTCGTCGCCCAGCGCGTCGCGACGATCCGCCACGCCCACCAGATCGTCGTCCTCGAGGACGGCGCGGTGGTCGACCGGGGGACCCATCCCGAGCTGCTCGCGAGGTGCGAGACCTACCAGGAGATCGTCTACTCCCAGCTCAGTGCGCAGGAGGCGGTATGAGCGAGCACGAGGAGACCGAGAAGGTCGAGCAGCCCTCGGCCCGCCGCCGCCCGCACGGGCCGCCGCACATGGCGATGGGCATGCCGGGGGAGAAGGCGCAGAGCTTCAAGGACTCGGGCCTGCGCTTCCTGCGAGAGCTGCGCCCCGAGAGGCTCGCGCTCGTGGGGATCACGCTCGCGGGAGCGGTGAGCGTCTTCCTCGCCGTCGTCGCGCCTCGGCTCCTGGGCGACGCGACCAACATCATCTTCAACGGCTTCATCGGCTCGCAGCTGCCTGCGGGCGTCACCAAGGACCAGGTGGTCGCAGGCCTGCGTGCGGACGGCCAGAACACCCTCGCGGACATGGTCGAGCGCATGGACCTCGTCCCCGGCCAGGGGATCGACTTCGACGCGCTCGGCTCGGTGCTGCTGCTCGTCATCGCGATCTACGCGGGGTCCTTCCTCTTCGGCTGGCTCCAGGGTCACCTCGCCGCCGGGGTGGTCCAGCGCGCGGTGCTGCGTCTGCGAGCGGACGTCGAGGCGAAGCTCTCGCGCGTGCCGCTGCGCTACGTGGACCGCCAGACCCGCGGAGAGCTGCTCAGCCGCGTCACGAACGACATCGACAACGTCGCCCAGACGCTCCAGCAGACGCTCTCGCAGCTGATCTCCTCGGTGCTCATGGTGATCGGCGTGCTCGCGATGATGTTCTGGATCTCGCCGCTGCTCGCCTTCGTCTCGCTGCTCACCATCCCCGCCTCGATGATCGCGGCAGGGGCCATCGCGAAGCGCTCGCGCCCGCAGTTCGTGCGCCAGTGGGAGTGGACCGGCAAGGTCAACTCCCACATCGAGGAGATGTACTCGGGCCACGAGCTCGTCATGGTCTACGGGCACCGCGAGGAGTCCGCGCGCGAGTTCGCAGGACGCAACTCCGAGCTCTACGACTCGAGCTTCAAGGCGCAGTACATCTCGGGCATCATCCAGCCCGCGATCGGCTTCATCGCGAACCTCAACTACCTGCTGGTCGCCGTCGTCGGCGGGCTGCGCGTCGCCTCGGGCGCCCTCACGCTCGGAGACGTCCAGGCCTTCATCCAGTACTCGCGCCAGTTCTCCCAGCCCATCACGCAGATCGCCTCGATGGCGAACCTGCTGCAGTCCGGCGTCGCCTCGGTCGAGCGCGTCTTCGAGCTGCTCGACGCCGAGGAGCAGGACCCCGACCCGGCGGACGCGAGGACCCTCGAGCGCCCCGTGCGCGGTCGCGTCGAGTTCGAGGACGTCGCCTTCTCCTACGACCCCGAGTCCTCGCTCATCGAGGAGCTCTCGCTCGTGGCCGAGCCGGGGCAGACGGTCGCGATCGTGGGCCCCACGGGCGCGGGCAAGACGACGCTCGTGAACCTGCTCATGCGCTTCTACGAGATCGACGGCGGGCGCATCACCCTCGACGGCGTGGACACCCGAGAGCTCTCGCGCGCCGAGCTGCGCTCCCAGATGGGCATGGTGCTCCAGGACACCTGGCTCGTGCGCGGGACCATCGCGGAGAACATCGCCTACGGCGTGGACGGTGCGACCCGCGAGCAGATCGTCGCGGCGGCCGAGGCCACCTACGTGGACCGCTTCGTGCGCACCCTCCCCGAGGGCTACGACACCGTGCTCGACGACGAGGGCACGCACGTCTCGGCGGGCGAGAAGCAGCTGCTCACGATCGCGCGCGCCTTCCTCGCGGACCCGACGATCCTCATCCTCGACGAGGCGACGAGCTCGGTCGACACCCGCACCGAGGTGCTCGTCCAGCACGCGATGAACGCGCTGCGCGAGGGGCGCACGGCCTTCGTCATCGCGCACCGCCTCTCGACCATCCGCGACGCCCACACGATCCTCGTGATGGAGCACGGACGGATCGTCGAGAGGGGCTCGCACGCCGAGCTCCTCGCGGCGGGTGGGGCTTATGCCCGGCTCTACGAGAGCCAGTTCGCCGAGGCGGCCGCTCCGGTCGACTGACCTGGTGCTTCGTGGTCAAGAGCACCCCCTCGCGGCTGCGACGATAGAGGCGTGACACCCAGCACTTCCGGTGCGCCCGAGGGCGCTCCGCCGCGCGTGCGCCGCGACCAGCTCACCCTCACCCTGTACGGCACCTTCGTGATGTGGGGCTGGTTCCTCTACAGCTTCAGCCCGAGCGTCCCCCTCCTCACCGAGGACCTCGGGATCTCGCGCGCGCAGGGCGGCCTGCACGGCACGGCCCTCGCGGTGGGAGCCGTGGTGGCCGCGATCCTCACCCCGCGCCTCGTGCTGCGCCTCGGGCGGCGCCCGACGCTCATGCTCGGGGGCTTCGTCGTCGCGGCCGGCGTCGTGCTGCTCCTGCTGGGCCCCTCGATCCTGTTCACGCTCTCGGGCATGCTCGTGCTCGCCGTCGGCGCGAACATCGCGGTCGCGAGCGCCCAGGTCGCCCTCGCCCTGCACCACCGCGGCGGGGCCTCGGCGATCATCACCGAGGCGAACGGCGTCGGCTCCTCGATCGGTCTGCTCGGTCCGCTCGCGGTCGGTGCGACCGTCGCGGCGGGCTGGGGCTGGCGCCCTGCGGTCGCCGTGACCATCCCGCTCGCGCTGCTCACGGCCCTCCTCGCGCTGCGCGTGAAGCTGCCCTCTCGCGTCACGACGCCGGAGATCGTCGAGGGGCCCGCCCCCGTCCCGCCCGCGCCGACGCCGAGCCCCGCGCCGGTCGACCCGCAGCGTCGCCTCCCGGTGCGCTTCGGGCGCCTGCGCCCCCAGGCCCTCGCCTCGTGGTGCTTCCTGACCGCGATCCTCGCGGGGATCGGCCTCGAGAATGTCACGACCTACTGGTCCGCCGAGCTCGTGATCGGCCGCACGGGAGCGCCAGCGAGCATCGCGACCGCGACGACGGCGGGCCTCGTCGCGGGCATGTCGCTCATCCGCTTCGTCATCGCCCCGCTCTCGCTGCGCATCCGGCCCGCGCACCTGCTCACCTTCTCCTTCCTCGTGTCCGTGGTGGGCTGGGCTGTGCTGTGGACCGCGACCGTCCCCGCGATCGCCCTCGTGGGGCTCTTCGTCGCGGGGCTCGGCTACGGCGCGCAGTACCCGCTCGGGATCTCTCTGCTCCTGCGCGTCGCGGGGGCGGCGGTCGACAAGGCCCAGGCACGCTCGACCCTCGCGGGCGGGCTCGCGATCGGCGTGCTGCCCTTTGCGCTCGGAGCTCTCGCGGACGCCTTCGGCCCGCACCGCGCCTTCCTGCTCGTCCCGGCGATCGCCGTCCTCGGCGCCGTGGCGGCCGTCGCAGGAGCCCGGGCCACGCGCGGGGAGAGGGCTTGACCTCGAGCGCGCTCGAGCTGTGAGGATCGGTCCATGCAGATCCTCGTGGTCGGTACCGGAGAGGTCGGGGCGTTCTACGCCGGGCGGTGGGCAGCGCGTGGGCACGACGTCGCACTGAGCTTCGCGCGCGAGGAGCCGCGGGCCCGGGAGCTCGCGAGCCGCCTGGGTGCGCGCTGGGTGGGCAGAGCCGTCCCGCCCGAGCCCGAGGCCGTGCTCCTGGCCGTTCGTCTCGAGCATCTCGCTGAGGCGCGAGCGTGGACCGGCCCTCTCGCGGGTCGAGTCCTCCTCGACGCCGTGAACCCTTTCAACCCCGAGCGCTCGGGGCTCGTGGACCTGGCCGGGCGCACCGCGGCGGACCGCGTGGCCGAGACCTGGCCCGAGGCGCGGCACGTCAAGGCCCTGCACAGCATCGGCGTGCAGCGGGTGCGCGAGGCCGAGGGGCCCGTCACGGTCTTCCTTGCGGGCGAGGACGCCGGAGCCCTCGAGGTGGCGAGCTCGCTCGCTCGTGATGCCGATCTCGAGCCGCTCGTCACCGGCGGGATCGCGACGGCTCGCTGGAGCGAACCTCCGGGTCCGCTGTTCTCGCAGGCGTGGAGCCTCGAGGAGGCCCGCGTGCAGCTCGATCGCGTGAGATCCGAAGTCTGACCCGCCGCGTACTCCACCCGGAGCAGGTGCGGCGAGAGGTGCATCTCGAGCGGGACGAGCGGCCTGCTGGCCTCGAGGACTCGCCCGGGGACTCGGCTCGCGTTGCGCGCGCCGAGGCCGCGCGACAAGACTGGGCGACCGTGACCCCGCCCTACGTGGTCCGCGTCGAGGACGTCTCCGACCCGCGGCTCGAGCCCTACACCCAGCTCACCGACGTCGCGCTGCGCCAGCGCAAGGACGTCGAGACGGGCACCTACGTCGCGGAGAGCTCTCTCGTGGTGCGCCGGGCCTTCGAGGCAGGGCACCGCATCGAGTCCTTCCTGCTCGCCGAGCGCTGGCTCGAGGGACTCGCGGACATCATCGAGGCCGTCCAGCGGCAGGGAGAGCCCGTCCCGGTGTTCGTGGGGGAGCCCGAGACCCTCGAGCGGCTCACGGGCTTCCACCTGCACCGCGGGGCCCTCGCGATCGTGCACCGACCGCCCCAGCCCTCCCTCGCCGAGCTTCTCGCGGGAGCGCGCCGCGTCGCGGTGCTCGAGGACGTCACCGACCACACCAACGTCGGGGCGATCTTCCGCAACGCGGCGGCGCTCGGCGTCGACGCCGTGCTCGTCTCACCGCGCTGTGCCGACCCGCTCTACCGGCGTGCCGTGCGCGTCTCGATGGGCGGCGTCTTCTCGGTGCCCTGGGCGCGCGCGGACTCGTGGCCGGGGGCTCTCGAGGAGCTGCGCGCGGCGGGGCTCACGGTCGCGGCACTCGCGCTCGACGAGCGATCCGTGACCCTCGACGAGCTCGTCGCGCAGCCACCTGATCGGCTTGCGCTGCTCCTGGGCACCGAGGGAGCCGGGCTCACCCGAGAGGCGGTCGAGGCCTCGGACGTGGTGGTGCGCATCCCGATGTCGCGCGAGGTCGACTCGCTCAACGTCGCCGCGGCCTCGGCCGTGGCCTTCTGGGCGACGCGGCCGCAGGGCTGAGCGCACGGCCGGTCGAGGGGCTCAGGCGAGCGCGAGCCCCTCGACGACCTCGACCCCGGGCATGCGCGCGAGCAGCTCGCCGGGCAGCAGCAGCTTCGAGCGCCGCACCCCTGACCCCACGAGTGCGGGACCGCCGTCGCGCACCCGCGAGTCGATCAGCACCCGGTAGGTCTCAGGCAGCCCGACGGGCGTGATCCCGCCGTACTCCATGCCCGTGGACGCGGTGGCCTCCTCGACGGCCTGGAAGGTCGCCTTGCGCACGTCGAGCAGCCGGCGCACGACCTTGTTGACGTCCGCGCGGGTCGTGGCACGCACGACGACGCCCGCGAGCCGTTCCTCGCCCGCGCGGCGCCCCTCGACGAGAACGCAATTGCACGAGACCTCGAGCTCGAGCCCGAAGGCCTCGGTGAGCGTCGCGGTGTCGGCGAGCTCGGGGTCGATCTCGGCGACGAGCGCGCTCGAGGCGAGCTCGGGCTCCGTCCCGGCCCACGCGCGCAGGGCCGCAGCCGTGGCGGGGGCGAGCAGCTCGGGATGCTCGAGAGCGGGGAGCCAGTCGAGGCCCGTGGATCGGATCGGCAGGGAGTTCTCGGCGCTCATCACCGCGAGTATGTCGCGGTGAGCGTCGCCCGGGCGAGCGTGTGGAACAGCGCGTTGAAGGCCACGACGGTCGCCGAGGCGCTCGCGTCGAGCGGCAAGGAGTCCACGTCGAGCGCGTGCACCGCGAACACGTAGCGGTGCGGGCGGTCGCCCGGAGGCGGCCCCGCGCCCTCGAAGCCCTCGGCCCCGCCGTCGGACCGGGACTGGAAGGCCCCCGGAGGCAGCAGCCCGCCGTCGGCGGAGCCGGCACCGCGCGGCAGGGACGTGGTGCTCGCCGGGAGGTTCGCGACCGTCCAGTGCCAGTAGCCCGCAGGCGTGGGTGCGTCAGGGTCGAAACAGCTCACGACGAAGGAGCGCGTCCCCTCGGGAAAGCCCTCCCAGTGCAGCTCGGGGGAGACGTTCTCGCCGTCCACCGTGAAGCGCACGTCGAGGCGCTCTCCCGGCTGGATGTCCTCGCTCGCGAGCGAGAAGGACGGGACGGCGGGCAGGAGGGAGTACGGATCTGGGGCGACAGGTCGAGACAGGTCCATGGCCCCACTATGCCTCGTGGAGCGCCCTGCGCACGTGCGAACGGGCGTGCTCGACGGCGTCCTCGAGGCTCGAGAAGACATGGGCCTCGTGCTGCAGCTCGCCGAGCACCCCCACCGACTCGACGACCTTGCGGTGGCGCGGCGGCAGCCCCTTGAGCAGGACGACGATGCCCTTGCGCTGCAGGGTCCGCACGACCTCGGAGAGCATCTGCGCGCCCGTGGAGTCGAGCATGCGGATGCCCGAGAGCCGCAGGATGACCACGCGCACGTCCGCGACCTGCGTGAGCTCCTCGAGGAAGCGGTGGGTGTCCCCGAAGAAGAGGGCTCCGTCGATGCGGTAGACGGCGATGTGCTCGTGGAGCAGCGCGTGCTCGGCCTCGGCCCCGATCCGCTCGTCGTCGGCGGAGGAGCTCTGGATCTCCTCTCGCTCGAGGGAGGCCTGCCGCGCGACGGCGCGCAGCGCGAGGACGGCGGCCACGGCGACGCCCGCCTCGACCGCGACGACGAGGTCGAAGACGACCGTCGTCGCGAAGGTCAGGGTGAACACGAGAGCGTCGGCGCGCCCCGAGCGCCAGATCGCGCGGGCGGCGTGGCGGTCGATCATGCGCACGGCCGTGACGACGAGCACGCCCGCGAGGGCCGCGAGCGGGATCCGGGCCACGAGCGGGGCGGCGACGAGGATGACCAGGCCGAGGAAGACCGCGTGCGAGGCGGCCGCGAGGCGCGAGCGGGCCCCCGAGCGGACGTTGACGGCGGTGCGGGCGATCGCGCCCGTCGCAGGCAGCCCGCCGAAGAGGCCCGAGGCGAGGTTCGCGAGGCCCTGGCCGAAGAGCTCGCGGTCGGGCTGGGTTCGCTCGATGTCGTCGGCCATGCCGTCGGCGACGCGAGCGGAGAGCAGGGACTCGAGGGCAGCGAGGAGCGCCACGGCGAGGGCCGCGGAGAACAGCGAGCTCGTGGCCTCAGGGGTCAGGACAGGGACGCGCGGGGTGGGCAGGGTCGCGGGGATCGCACCGATGCGGTCGACGTCGAGCTGGGCGAGCTCGGCGACGAGGGTCGCGGCGACGACGGCGATGAGCGCGGTCGGGAGCGAGCGGCGCACCCGGGGCAGGACGACCATGAGCGCGGCCACACCCGCGAGGAGCCCGAGAGCGGGCAGGGCGCTCGCGAGCTCGGCATGGCCGAGGGCGCGGAAGGCGGCGAGCGCGGCGTTCTCCCCACCGGGAAGGTCGGGGTCCTGCGAGACGTCGAGGGCCAGGGGGATCTGCTGGAGGGCGATGATGACGCCGATGCCGCACGTGAAGCCCTCGACGACTGGCCAGGGGATGAACTGCACGAGGCGCCCGATCCCCACGAGGGCCCCGAGCAGCACGAGGCCGCCGGCCATGATCGCGACGGTGGGGACCGCCTCGGGGCCGTAGCGCGCGACGATCGGCACGAGCACGACGGTCATGGCTCCCGTGGGGCCCGAGACCTGCAGGTGCGAGCCTCCGAAGACGGCGGCGACGAGGCCCGCGACGATCGCCGTCGCGAGACCCGCGGCGGCGCCCACGCCCGAGGTGACGCCGAAGCCGAGGGCGAGGGGCAGGGCGACGACCATGACGGCGAGGCCTGCGCCGAGGTCGCCGCGCCACGATCGACCGAGTCCCGCGTAGTCCGCGCGGCGCGGGGCGGTGCGCTCGTGCAGCCTGTGCCCGAGGGCCTTCCAGTCGATGCGGTCGCGGTGGGTGCTCGCGAGGCTCACGCGTCCTCGCCCTCCTCGAGGGAGGCGAGGGCCTCGCGAGTGCGTGCGAGTCGGTCGGAGAGGACCTGGCGGGCCGCGGCGAGCATCTCGGCGAGAGCGGGGTGCTCGAGGCGGTAGTGCACGGCGTTGCCCTCGCGCCGGCTCGCGACCACGCCCGCGCCGCGCAGCACGGCGAGGTGCTGGGACAGGTGCGAGGCCTCGATGCCGGTCGCGGCGAGCAGCTCGCTCACGGGGCGCTCGCCCTCGGCGAGGAGCTCGAGGGTGCGCACCCGGACGGGGTGGGCGAGGGCCTTGAAGAGCTCGGCCTTGAGGGCGTAGAGGGGGAGCTCGGGGGAGAGCGGCACGCGTTTCTCCTCATGCTCGCGCGCAGCCCGGTGGCCGCGCGCGGAAGGGTTTGAGTGACTTGATGGATTCATCAAGTCACTCGATGGTACGCCCTCGCGGAGGGTGCTCCGGACGGGTGGCCAGGCAGGTTGACACCCCCCGCGTTGTCAGCGTGTACTGGGATACTCGAACAGACGTTCGAACACGGTGTTCGGCGCGCGGATCTCGGACGGAGGAGCGATGACGACGACGGCGGAGGCGACCGTGAGCGAGCGAGAGGCTCGGGCTCGCGCGGTGCTCGCGCACGTCGAGCGTCGCACGGGTGCTCGCAGCCTCCTCCCGAGCCCTCGAGCCGTACCCTCGGCGCAGCCCGAGGAGGGTCCCGGCGAGCGCGCGCTCGCCGAGCGGCTCGGCTCTACGCTCACGGACCTCGAACGTCCTGTGCTGCCCGCCCCGCCCGAGCTCGAGCGGCTCCTCGGCCCCGGGCTGCGTCGGGGGACGACGATGGCGGTGCTCGGCTCGACCTCCCTCGCCCTCGCGCTGCTCGCCCCCGCGAGCGTGCACGGGAGCTGGACGGGCGTCGTCGGGCAGCCCTCGATCGGTCTGCTCGCCGCGGCCCAGGCGGGCGTGGTCCTCGAGCGCGTGGCCCTCGTCCCCGACCCCGGCCCCGAGGCCGCGGGCGTGGTCGCTGCGCTCCTGGACGGGATGGACCTCGTGCTCGTCGGGCCGCGCGCAGGGCTCACCGACGCGGACCGTCGTCGGCTCCTCGCGCGGGCCCGCGAGCGGGGCAGCGTGCTCGTGAGCACCGTGCCCTGGCCCGGGGCGCAGGTGGTGCTCGGGGTGCGCACGCTCGGCTGGACGGGGGCGGGCGAGGGGGACGGGCGGCTGCGCAGCCTCGACGTGCAGGTCTCGCGCTCGGGGCGGGGCGCTGCGGGGCAGCGGCTCGCGATCGACCTGACGCTCCCGCTCGCCCCGCCGCAGGCCCCGGGGGAGCGGAAGGCCGGCCCGCAGGCCGGCCGCGAGGGTGCCGCGCTGCGGCTCGTGGGGTGAGGGGCGTGCCCCGCACCGAGGCCACCGGGGCCTCCTTCACCGAGACCCTGTGGGAGGCGGCGGCGCGCAGCGCGGACCCACCGTCGAGCGCTGCGCAGGCGGGCGCTCCCCGGGGCGAAGCCGCTCAGCCCTCCGCCGCGCCCGTGCCCGCACGGGAGGGTGCTCGCGAGCGAACGAGCGCGACCAGGACGGCGGTCCTGTGGGTGCCCGACTGGCCCGTGGTCGCCGCGATGCACCGGGGCGAGGTCGAGACCCACGTGCCCGCGGCCGTGCACGACGGGCGCCACCTCGTGGCCGTCTCCGCGGTCGCCCGTGCGCAGGGGGTGCGCCGCGGGATGCGCCGCAGGACCGCCCAGGGCGTGTGCCCCGAGCTCGTCCTGCTCGGGGTCGACGAGGGGCGCGACGCCGTCGTCTTCGAGGCCGTCGCGCAGGCCGCCGAGGGCGTGGTCCCGGGCATCGAGGTCGTGCGCCCGGGGCTGCTGCTCGTGCCCGTCGAGGGAGCGGCGCGCTACCACGGCTCGACCGAGGCCTTCGGGGAGGCCCTCGTCGACGCGGTGGTGCGTGCGGGCTTCGAGAGCCAGCTGGGGGTGGCCGACGGGCTCCTCGCGGCGCTCCTCGCGGCGCGCGAGCACGCTGTCGTGCCGCCCGGTCGCTCCCCGGAGTTCCTCGCCCCGCACCCCGTGGGGGCGCTCGCCCACGCGGCCGTCGACGAGCGCTCCCGCGCCGCGACCAGGCGGCTCGTCGACCTGCTCGTGCGGCTCGGGATCACGAGCCTCGGGGCGCTCGCCGCGCTGCCCGTGCGCGACGTCGAGGCTCGCTTCGGCGAGCTCGGAGCCTGGGCGCACCGGCTCGTACGCGGCGAGGACCCCCGTCCACCCGTGCGGCGTCGCCCCGAGCCCGACCTCGAGGCGAGCTGCGAGCTCGACCCGCCCGCGACGCGCCTCGACGTCGCGACCTTCGCCGGTCGGCGCCTCGCGGAGGACCTGCACGCCCAGCTGCTCGCGCGCTCGGCGAGCTGCGCGCGCCTCGAGGTCACGGCGCGCACCGAGCACGGCGCGGAGCTCACGCGCACCTGGCGCACCGACCTCGGCGGCCTCGGCGGGCTCACGGCCGCGCGCATCACCGACCGCATCCGCTGGCAGCTCGAGGGCTGGCTCGACCGCGCCGCGAGCGCCGCGGAGGGCGACCCTGAGCGCGGCGCGGTCGCGTGGCTCGGCGTCACGGCGCGCGAGGTGAGCACCGCGGCCGACGAGCAGGGGCGGCTCTGGGGCGGGGCGAGCGGAGTCGACGTGCGCGCGCACCGGGCCCTCGACCGCGTGCAGGGCCTGCTGGGTCCCCAGGGCGTGCTCACCGCGGCCCTCCAGGGCGGACGGGACCTGCGTGACCAGGTGCACCTCGCGCCCTGGGGAGCGAGCGAGCGCGCCGAGCGACCCGTGGACCGTCCCTGGCCGGGGCGCCTGCCCGCTCCGGCTCCTGCCACCGTGCTGCCGGCGGCCGAGCCCGTGGTGGTGCTCGACGCCGCGGGGCGACCCGTGACGATCGACGAGCGCTGGCAGATCAGCGCGGCACCGGCGCGCGTGCGCTGGCTGCCTGCGCGCCGCGAGGGCCCGGGAGGGCGTGGACCGGGGCGAGCGCCCGGGTCCGAGAACCGGTACGGGGGAGCGGCGTCCGAGCCCTGCGAGGGGCGCGTCGTCGCGTGGGCCGGGCCGTGGCCCCTCGTCGAGCGCTGGTGGACGAGCGAGGGGCGGGCGCGCGCGCACGTGCAGGCCGTCTTCGAGGACGGCGGGGCCGTGCTGCTCGCGTGGTCGGCCGGAGCCTGGACCTGCGAGGCGCGCTATGACTGAGCCGCGCTACGCCGAGCTGCACGCGCACTCGGCCTTCAGCTTCCTCGACGGGGCGAGCCAGCCCGCCGAGCTCGTCCGTGAGGCCGCGCGCCTCGGCCTCACGGGCCTCGCCCTGACCGACCATGACGGCCTCTACGGCGTGGTGCGCTTCGCCGAGGCGGCGCGCGCCGTGGGGCTGCCCACGATCTTCGGGGCCGAGCTGCACCTGCCTGTGGTCGACGCCGTCGGACGCTCGGTGCTCGACCCGCCCACGGGCGTGCCCGACCCGCGCTCGACCCACCTGCTCGTGCTCGCCCGCGGTCCGGACGGCTACCGTGCACTCTCCTCGGCGATCGCCGAGGCTCACCTCGCGACGGGCACCAAAGGCCAGGCCGCCTACCGCCTCGAGGAGCTCGCCGAGCGGGCCGCGGGCGAGTGGCTCGTCCTCTCGGGCTGCCGCAAGGGCGCCGTGCGTCGCGCTCTCGACTCCGCTCCCGACCGCGCCTCGGGCCTCGAGTCCGCGCGCCGCGAGCTCGAGCGACTGCGCGCGCTCTTCGGTCGCGAGAACCTCGCGGTCGAGGTCACCCGCTCGCACGGCCCCGAGGACGACGACCGGGCCGATGCGCTCGCCGAGCTCGCGGCCGCCGTCGGCGCTCCCCTCGTCGCGACGGGCAACGTGCACTTCGCGACCCCCGCCGACGCCGACCTCGCGGGGGCGCTCGCCGCTGTGCGCGCGACCTCGAGCCTGCCCGAGCACGAGGGTTGGCTCCCCGGGGCGCCCACAGCCCACCTGCGCTCCGCGGCCGAGATGCTCCGCCTGCACCGCCGCTACCCGCAGGCTGTCACGACGGCGGCCGCGCTCGCCGCCGAGTGCGCCTTCGACCTGCAGCTCGTCGCCCCGAGTCTGCCGCCCTTCCCCGTGCCCGAGGGGCACACCGAGGCCTCGTGGCTGCGCGAGCTCGTGCGCCGCGGGGCTCTCGAGCGCTACGGACCGCCCGAGGCCGAGCGCGTGCCCGGGGCCTGGGCCCAGCTCGAGCACGAGCTCCAGGTCATCGAGACCCTCGGCTTCCCGGGCTACTTCCTCATCGTCCACGAGCTCGTCGAGTTCTGCCGCGAGCGAGGCATCCTCGCCCAGGGACGCGGCTCGGCGGCGAACTCGGCCGTGTGCTTCGCGCTCGGCATCACCGCGGTGGACGCCGTGCGCCACGGGCTGCTCTTCGAGCGTTTCCTCGCCCCCGAGCGCGACGGACCACCCGACATCGACGTCGACATCGAGTCCGGGCGCCGCGAGGAGGTCATCCAGCACGTCTTCGAGGTGCACGGGCGCCGGCACGCGGCCCAGGTCGCCAACGTCATCTCCTACCGCGCGCGCTCGGCCGTGCGCGACGCCGCGCGGGCCCTCGGGCACGACGTCGGCCAGCAGGACGCGTGGAGCAAGTCGATCGAGCGTTGGGGGACGCTCAAGGCTCCCGAGCCGCGCGTGCCCTGGTGGCAGGGCTCGGCGCGCCTCGACGGGGTCACGACGGGTGAGCCCTCGCGGCTCGAGCCCGAGACCGGGAGCGTCGACAAGCGCCAGGTCGAGCTCGCGACGGCCGACAAGCACGACGTCGTGCCACGCCGCCTGCCGCCCTCGGCCGCGGACCTCGCCGAGATCCCCGAGCCGGTGATCGACCTCGCGGACCGCATGCTGCGCCTCCCGCGGCACCTGGGCATCCACCCCGGAGGGATCGTGCTGTGCGACCGACCGGTGATCGAGGTGTGCCCCGTCGAGTGGGCCCGCATGCCCGGGCGCACCGTGCTCCAGTGGGACAAGGACGACTGCGCCGACGCCGGTCTCGTGAAGTTCGACCTCCTGGGCCTGGGCATGCTCACGGCCCTGCGCATCGCCTTCGACCTCGTGCGCGAGCACGAAGGCGTCGAGCTCGCCCTGCACTCCCTGCCCCCGGACGACCCGGGCGTCTACGCCCTGCTCCAGGCCGCCGACACCGTGGGAGTCTTCCAGGTCGAGTCCCGCGCCCAGATGGCGACCCTGCCGCGGCTGCGGCCCGAGAACTTCTACGACATCGTCGTCGAGGTCGCGCTCATCCGCCCCGGTCCCATCCAGGGCAACTCGGTGCACCCGTACATCGAGCGGCGCCTCGGCCGCCAGCCCGTGACCTACCTGCACCCGCGCCTCGAGCGCTCCCTGGCGAAGACCTACGGCGTGCCGCTCTTCCAGGAGCAGCTCATGCAGATGGCGATCGACGTCGCCGACTTCACGCCCGCCGAGGCCGACCAGCTGCGCCGAGCGATGGGCTCGAAGCGCTCCGCCGAGCGCATGGAGGCCTTGCACGCGCGGCTCCTGGAGGGCATGGCCAAGCACGGGATCTCGCGCGAGGTGGGCGAGGAGATCTACGCCAAGCTCAAGGGCTTCGCCGACTTCGGCTTCCCCGAGTCGCACGCGTACTCCTTCGCGCACCTCGTCTACGCGAGCGCGTGGCTCAAGGTGCACCACCCCGCGGCCTTCTACGCCGGGCTCCTCGCCGCCCAGCCCATGGGCTTCTACTCCCCGCAGTCCCTCGTGGCCGATGCCCGACGACGCGGCCTGACGGTGCTGCGCCCCTGCGTGCAGTCCTCCCACGTACGGGCGAGCGTCGAGCGCCCGGGCGAGGGGGAGCCGCTCGCGGTGCGCATCGGCCTGGGGGAGGTGCGTGGGATCAGCGAGAGCGTCGCGGGCTCGATCGTCGAGGCGCGGCGCGCAGGCGGGCGCTTCGCCTCCTTGCGGGACCTCGTGCGACGCGTCGAGCTCTCGACCGCCCAGCTCGAGAGCCTCGCGACGGCCGGGGCGCTGCGCGAGCTGGGGGAGCACGGTCCTGTCGAGCGGCGCGAGGCCCTGTGGGCCGCGGGGGCGCTGGCCCAGGAGGGGCCCGACACGCTCCCCGGGGTCTCGGTGGGCGTCGAGGCGCCCACGCTCCCAGGCATGGACGAGCTCGAGACCTCGGTCGCGGACGTGTGGGCCACGGGGATCTCGCCCGAGAGCTACCCGACGCAGTTCGTGCGCGAGGGGCTCGAGGCGGCCGGGGTGCTGCGCGTGAGCGAGGCCATGGAGCACGAGGCGGAGCGTCGGGTGAGCGTCGCGGGCGTCGTGACGCACCGCCAGCGCCCGGGCACCGCCCAGGGCGTGACCTTCCTGTCCCTCGAGGACGAGACCGGGCTGCTCAACGTCGTGTGCTCGCCGGGGCTGTGGGCGAAGTTCCGCACCGTCGCCCGCTCCTCGCCCGCGCTCGTCGTGCGCGGGCGCCTCGAGCGGGGGGACGGGGCGACCAACCTCGTCGCCGAGCACCTGTCCCCGCTCGCCCTGCCCGTGACCTCGAGCTCTCGCGACTTCAAGTAGGCAGCAAGGGCTGCACCCCGTGGGGGAGCCGGGCCGAGGGGGACCGGGCCGTCTCGCCGGGGACGAGGACGGCCCCCGCGCCGCCGGAGCGACGAGGGGGCCGTTCGAGCGCGCTCCAGGGCCGCAGCGCGAGGGTCGGTCAGGCCGCGTCGAGCCCGCGCCGGGCGAGCAGCGGCTCGATGCGCGGCTCGCGACCGCGCAGCTCGGCGAAGGAGCGCATCGGGTCGATCGAGCCACCGCGACCGAGCAGCGTACGGCGGAAGCGCTCGCCGTTCTCGCGCGAGAGCCCGCCGTTCTCCGTGAACCACTCGACGGTGTCCGCGTCGAGCACCTCGGACCAGATGTACGAGTAGTACGCCGCGTCGTAGCCGCCGCCGAAGGCGTGGTTGAAGTACGTCGTGCGGTAGCGCGGCGGCACGAGCGCCACCGCGACGCCCGCGCGCTCGAGAGCGGCCGCCTCGAAGGCCTCGACCTGATCCACGTCCGTGGGGACCTCCTCGGGGGCGAGGCGGTGCCAGGCCTGGTCGAGGATCGCCGCGGCGAGGTACTCGGTGGTCCGCTGGCCCTCGCCCCACAGTCGCGAGTCGAGCTTGCGCTGGACCCACTCGGCGGGGATCGGCTCGCCCGTCTCGTGGTGCACCGCGTAGGCCGCGAGGAGCGAGGGCTCCCAGGCCCACATCTCGTTGACCTGCGAGGGGTACTCGACGAAGTCGCGCGGCACCTCGGTGCCGGACTGCGAGGGGTAGCGCACCTCGGAGAAGAGTCCGTGCAGCGCGTGCCCGAACTCGTGGAACATCGTGATGACCTCGTCCCACGCGAGCAGCGTGGGCTGCCCCGCGGGAGGCTTGGGGATGTTGAGGTTGTTCACCACGACGGGCGGCTCGCCCAGCAGGTACGACTGGTCGACGAGGTTGTTCATCCACGCCCCGCCGCGCTTGGCGGCGCGCGTGTAGAAGTCCGCGAGGAACAGGCCGAGAGGGGTGCCGTCCTCCTCGCGCACCTCGAAGATGCGCACGTCCTGGTGGTAGCCCACGAGGTCCGTGCGCTCGGTGAAGGTGATGCCGTACAGGCCCCGTGCCGCGGCGAAGACGCCGTCGTGCAGCACGCGCTCGAGCTCGAGGTAGGGGCGCAGCAGGGCGTCGTCGAGGTCGAAGCGCTCGCGGCGCACGCGCTCGGAGTAGAACTCCCAGTCCCAGGGCTCGAGCGTGGTGCCCGGGAGGTCCTTCTCGAGGGCCTCCTGGAGGATCGCCGCGTCGCGGCGAGCGTTCGCGGCGGCCGCAGGGCCGAGCCGGCTGAGCATCGCGTCGACGGCCTCGGCGGACTGCGCCGTCGCGTCCTGGGCGACGTAGTCGGCGTGGTGCTCGAAGCCGAGCAGGCGAGCGTGCTCGGCGCGCAGGCGTGCGAGCTTGAGGACGATCGCGCGGGTGTCGTGCTCCCCGCCGTGACCGCCGCGGCCCACCGAGGCCTCGAAGACGCGCCGGCGCAGCTCGCGGTTCTCGAGCGAGGAGAGCACCTCTTGCTGCGTGGGCAGCTGGAGCTCGAGCACGAAGCCGCTCTTGAGGCCGCGGTCGGCCGCAGCCTGACGAGCCGCCGCGATCGCGTCCGCGGGCAGGCCCGCGAGCTCGGCCTCGTCCTCGACGAGGACGGCGGAGGCGTTCTGCTCGGCGAGCAGGGTGCGACCGAACTGTGCCTCGAGGGTCGAGATCTCGGCGTTGAGGGCGCGCAGGCGCTCCTTCTCGGCCTCGCCCAGCTGCACACCCGAGCGCTGGAAGTCCTTGCGCAGGTTCTCGAGCAGGTAGGCCTGGTCGGGGTCGAGGGAGAGCTCTCCCGCCTCGACGCGAGCCGCGAGGGCCTCGACGCGGGCGTGCAGGCGCTCGTCGAGGAAGATCGCGTCGTGGTGCGCCGCGAGCAGCGGGGCGATCTCCTCCTCGATCGCGTCGAGCTCGGGGGTCGAGTCGGCGGAGGCCTGGTTGTAGAAGACCGTGATGGCGCGGTGCGCGAGCCGGCCCGAGCGTTCCCACGCGTCGAGCACGTTCTCGACCGTGGGCGGGTTCGGGTCGCTCGCGATCTGCTGGATCTCGGCGAGCTGCTCGGTGAGCCCGGCCCGGATCGCGGGCAGGTAGTGCTCCGTCGAGATCGCCGAGTACGGCGGGAGCCCGAAGGGGAGCGGGGAGGGGACGGCGAAGGGGTTGGTGGCCTCGAGGGCGACATCGTGAGTCACGTGACCCATCCTCACCCCTGCCGGGGGCTCGGTGCCACCGTCGCGGGCCAGGGCGCGACCGGCTCGCGCGGGTCCTCGCGCAAGAGCGTGCCGATCCACGAGTCCCGACGCACCCCGCGCTGCACGCCGTCGCCGCGCACCTGGCCCTCGAAGCGGAAGCCGCAGCGCCACGCGACGGCCCACGAGGGCCAGTTGCCCACGAAGGCGCGCCACAGCACGCGGTCGAGGTCGAGGCCCTCGGGGTCGAAGCCGAAGTCGAGGACGAGCCGGGCCGCGCGCGTCATGAGGCCCCGGCCGCGGCCCTCGGGAGCCATCCAGAAACCGAGCTCGGCGGAGCGTTCGCCCTCGAGGCGCAGGCCGATCATGCCGAGGGCAGGAGCCTCCCGGCCGCCCTCCCGCAGCGCCCAGGTCGCCTCGACGGTCAGCTCGGCGACGGGCTTCGAGCGCAGCAGCGCCCACGCGTCGGTCACGTGAGTGACGAAGCCGCGCGCGTGCTCGAGGGCGTAGGGCGAGGGGACCGTGGTCCAGGCGGCGACCTCGGGGTCCTGGCACGCCGCGGTGATCGCGTCGAGGTCGGCGAAGGCGGGCGGGGAGAGGGTCAGCTCGTGCTCGGTGAGGATCGCGTCGCGCATGAGGCATGCTGTCACGCCGCGGCGGCGAGAGCGTCAGGGATTTAGCGAGGTGCCCGACCTCGACCGACGGGAACCGGCCTCAAGAGCTCGGGCTCCCGGCGGAGTGTCCGAGCTCGATGAGCGCGATGCTCAGGCCGATCTCCTTGAACAGCTCGGGCGTCGCACCCACCTCGAAGTCCTCGAGCTGGAAGTGGCGCAGCACCTTGCCGCTCGCGGACTCGGGGTTGATGCGCAGTCCCTTGACGAAGAGCTCGGGGTAGTCCGCGAGATCGGCGGGCGTGCGCTGGTAGGCGACCTCGGTGTAGCCCTCGAGGGACGCGATCGGCACGGTGACGCGCACCCAGCCGTCCGCAGGGCCCTCCCACCTCGAGGGGTCGATCTCGATGATCGTGCCCGCGTTGAGGAAGGGGTGGTCCTGGGTGAGCCCTTCGCCGAAGAGCGTGAGCTCGAGGTTGACCTTGCCCTGGTCGAGCTCGGTGACCTGCTCGGGGGTCAGGACGTCCTTGAAGTGCTCGGCAAGCTCTGCAGGGCTCGGCAGCACCGACAGCTCGGGGCGCAGTCGCAGCTCGAGGGTGATGTCGGTGACGTCCGAGAAGCGCACCTGCTTGCGAGGCAGCTGAGCCTCGATGCCCTGCATGTGCTGCTTGTCCCAGTCGACGAGGCGCTTGACGAGCACGACCTCGAGGGAGCTCTGCCCTCCGCAGCTCGCGTCGGGGACCCAGGCGTCGCGGCGCGGGCCGTAGGCCGCGGGCTCGAGGGCGAGCGAGGTCTCCTTGCTCGAAGCGTGGCTCCAACCCGTGATCGCGTAGGTCTCGCCCCCGAGCGGGGAGAAGGCCTCGCTCTCGTCGCGGGCCGAGGACGCCGGGTCGCACTCGATCGAGGTGATCTCGTAGCGCGGCGCCCCGGGGCTCGAGGAGTCCGCGCAGGCCCCGAGAGCGAGTGCCGCCGCCCCGAGGGCGCAGCCGAGGAAGGTGTGGGAGCGCGTCCAGGCCATGCGGACAGAGTGATGCACGTCACTCCCTCAGGACAAGGAGGTCCGCCTGATGAGAACGCACCCTGCCGGGATCCTCGCGGGCAAAGCACGAGGGCCCCGACCGGTCTCCCGGTCGGGGCCCTCGGCTCGCTGTCTCAACGAGTGTCCGGAGGGGGACTTGAACCCCCACGCCCGATAAAGGGCACTAGCACCTCAAGCTAGCGCGTCTGCCATTCCGCCACCCGGACGAGGTGCGCGATCTGATCGCGACGAAAAAGATAGCACGGAGTGGGAGTCGCTCGTCCCACCCAGCCCGCTGGCACACTGAGACGCACAGCACACCGGCGTCGTCGCGACGCCCTCGTGCTCCCAGGGAGGGGTTCGCATGGCAGACCAGGACCGTCAGGCGGTCACCCGGAAGGTCGCCGGGGGACGTCGCAACCCCTCCGTCGCAGGGATCGAGCACGACGCCCCACGCTGGCTGCGGGTCGCGGCGGGATGGTCGTGGCGCCTCATCGTGGTCACGGCGGCGGTGGCTCTCGTGTTCTTCGCGACGGCCAAGGTCCAGCTGCTCTTCATCGCGGTGTTCATCGGGCTCGTCTTCACGGCCGTGCTGTTTCCCCTCGTCGACTTCTTCGCGAAGGTCATGCCTCGCTTCGCCGCGACCGCCCTGGCGATCGTCACGGCGATCCTCGTGCTCGGTGGCCTCATCACCTACATCACGATGTCCGTGGTGGGGCAGTGGCCCACCCTGGCCGAGCAGTTCAACGAGGGCATCGGCGGGATCCTGCAGTTCCTCGAGAACGGGCCCCTGCCATGGACGGTGACCTCCGAGGACATCGACCACTGGTGGCAGACGGCCCTCAAGTGGCTCCAGGACAACTCCGCGACGATCGCCCAGAACGCGGCGACCCAGCTCAGCTCGGTCGCGATCGTCTTCATGGTCATCGCGCTCGCGACCTTCTGCTCGGTCTTCTTCCTCGCACGCGGCCGTCAGATGTGGCTCTGGTTCCTCAACCAGCTGCCCATGAACGTGCGTCAGACCTGGCACACCGCTGGCGGCGTGGGGTGGTACACCTTCTCCGGCTTCGCGCGGGGCACCGTGATCATCGCCTTCTGCAACGCGATCCTCGCTGGGATCCTTCTCGCGATCCTCCAGGTGCCGCTCGTCGCCCCGCTCGCGGTGCTCGTGTTCATCGGCACCTTCATCCCGCTCATCGGAGCACCTGCCGCGATGGTGGTCGCGATGGTCGTCGCGCTCGCCGCGAAGGGACCGCTGTGGGCTGTGGGCGTCGGTATCGGCATCGCGCTCATCGGGCAGATCGAAGGTCACGTCCTCCAGCCGCTCATCATGGGCAAGCAGGTCTCCCTGCACCCCGTGGTCGTGGGCCTCGTGGTCACGGCCGGCACGCTCGTGGCGGGGATCCTCGGCGCCGTCGTGGCCCTGCCGCTCGTCGCGGTCGCCTGGGCCGTCTTCGCGAAGCTGAGGACCCTCGACCCGCCCACCGACCCCAAGGATCTCGAGGACTTCGACCCGGACGAGATCACCGAGCTCGACGAACGTGCGCGCCTTGCCGCGTCCCGCTCGCGGGGCAAGGACGAGACCGACGACGCCGGCGAGGACGCGGACTGATCCCGCCCCGCTCCCCGAGGCGGCTCGCCCCCGCGCCCTAGGGCACCTCGCCCCTGCGCCGAGGGCTCCGCGAGCCACCTCGAGCGCCCTTCCCGGGCGGTCTCCGGGGCACGAGGAACTGCGACGGGCGCGCTAGGGTCGGGAGCATGTCCGAGCGCCCTGAGACCGAGCCCGTCGACGCCGAGAGCGAGGTCGTCGACCTGTGCCGCGAGCTGCTGCAGATCGACACCTCGAACTACGGGGACGGTTCGGGGCCCGGGGAGCGGGCCGCCGCCGAGCTCGTCGCCGAGCGCCTCGCCGAGGTGGGCCTCGAGCCCGAGCTCTTCGAGAGCGAGCCGGGCCGCGCGAACGTCGTCGTGCGCATCCCGGGCCGCGACCGTGACCGCCCGGCTCTCGTCGTGCACGGCCACCTCGACGTCGTCCCTGCGGACGCGAGCGAGTGGCAGGTCGACCCCTTCGCGGGCGAGGAGCGCGAGGGCATGCTCTGGGGCCGAGGCGCCGTCGACATGAAGGACATGGACGCGATGATGCTCGCGGCCTTCCGCGCGAGGGCTCGCGAGCACCGCCCGCCCGCGCGCGACGTCGTGCTCGCCTTCTTCGCCGACGAGGAGGCCGGGGGAGAGGCCGGGGCCGGCTGGGCCGTCAAGCACCGCCCCGAGATCTTCGAGGGGGCGAGCGAGGCCGTGAGCGAGGTCGGGGGCTTCTCGGTGGACGTCGCGGGCCAGCGCGCCTACCTCGTCCAGGTCGCCGAGAAGGGCCTCGCGTGGCTGCGCCTCGTCGCGAGCGGCCGGGCAGGGCACGGCTCCTTCGTCAACACCGACAACGCCGTGACGCGGCTCGCAGAGGCCGTCGCGCGCATCGGTCAGCACCCTTGGCCCCTCGCCCTGACGGACTCCACGAGGGCCCTGCTCCAGGGCGTCGCAGATCTCACGGGCCTGCCCTTCGAGCCCGAGGACCCGGCCACGGTCGACGCGCTCCTCGAGGCCCTCGGCCCGGCCTCGCGCTTCGTCGGCTCGACCGTGCGCCATTCCTCGAACCCCACGCAGCTGCAGGCCGGCTACAAGGCCAACGTCATCCCGGGGCGGGCCGAGGCCGTCGTCGACATGCGGTTCCTGCCGGGGCTCGAGCTCGAGGCTGACGAGGCGATCGCGAAGCTCGCGGGACCCGGTGTCGAGGTCGAGGACCTCTACCGCAACCGCGCCCTCGAGTCGCCGATCGAGGCCCCGCTCGTCGCGGCGATGACGAGCTCTGTGCTCGCCGAGGACCCGGACTCCGTGGTCCTGCCGTACATGCTCTCGGGCGGCACGGACAACAAGCACCTCGCCGAGCTGGGCATCACGGGCTACGGCTTCGCCCCGCTTCGCCTGCCCGCGAGCATGGACTTCGCCTCGATGTTCCACGGGGTCGACGAGCGCGTGCCGGTGGACGCGCTGCGCTTCGGGGTGCGCGTGCTCGACCGCTTCCTCGACGCCTGCTGAGCGCGAACGGGCCAGGCCTGGCCAGGGGCCGCTAGAGCTCGAGCGTCGAGCTCACCGTGATGATCCGGCGGCGCAGCCACACGCGCCGTTCGCCACCGAGGTAGATCGAGGTGCGGGCGAGCTCCCAGCGGCCGTACTCGGCGGCCTCCGTGAGGAGCTTCTTCGCGTCGGCAGGGGAGGTGTACCGCGGCAACCTGATCTCGCGGTACTCGTAGTGGGAGGCGCGCTGCGGTCGGTTCCTGAGCTTTCCGATCGTGCTCGGCTGCGCCATGGAGGACCCCCGGGTCTCGACGACAAGTGATGCCATTGTGCACGTCCCGGCACTACCGTGGGGACATGACCGTTGACCCGCGTGCCGCGCTCGACCGCTTCGTCGCTGCGCTCGAGGCGCACTACCTCGCCGTGAGCGCGCGTCGCGGGGAGCAGGACTCGAGCGTCGACGACGCCTACGACATCCTCGCGGACGCCTTCGACGTCTACGCCGAAGCCATCGGTCGCGCGTACAACGAGGCGCTGCCCTTCGACATCACCGACGAGGAGGACCTCGAGGACGAGGACTCGCCCGAGGGTTACGTCGAGGACAAGGTCCCCGACGAGGCCTTCGAGGACGAGGACGACGAGGACCTCGAGGACGACGACGAGGACGACGAGGACGACGACGAGGACGACGAGGATCTCGAGGACGAGGACGCGCGCTAGCGGCCCGCTCACCGCCCCGGGAGCTCCCGGCCGAGACCGCTCAGGGCAGAGGGATCAGCCCAGCCGCTCGGGGTAGCCGAGCCGCGGCGCGCCCACCTCGGCGAGCGCGGCGGCGATCTCGACCGGCAGCTCGAGCGAGGTGGCCCCGAGCGCCTCGCGCAGCTGGGCGGGCGTGCGGGCCCCGAGCACCGCGGCGCTCACGCCGGGGCGCGAGCACAGCCACGCGAGGGCGACCTCGAGAGGGCTCACGCCCAGTCCCTCGGCCGCCGTGACGAGAGCCTCGACGACGGGAGCCTGCTCGACGCCGAGGTAGGGAGCCACGAAGCCCGCGAGGTGAGCCGAGGCGGCGCGCGAGTCGGCCGGCACCGAGCGGCGGTACTTGCCCGTGAGCACCCCGCGCCCGAGGGGGGACCACGCGAGGACGCCGACGCCGAGCTCGAGGGCCGCGGGCAGCAGCTCGCGCTCGACGCCCCGCTGGACGAGGGAGTACTCGACCTCGACCGCCGCGAGCCCACCCTCGAGCAGGGCGTCGGCCTGGGCGACCCGCCACGCGGGGAAGTTCGAGAGTCCCACGTAGCGGGCGCGACCGGAGGCCACGGCGATCTCGAGCGCCGAGAGGGTCTCCTCGATCGGGGTGGAGCCGTCGGGGGTCTGCACGAGGAACACGTCCACGTGGTCCACGCCGAGGCGACGCAGCGAGGCGTCGAGGCCGTCGAGCAGCGAGCCGCGCGAGGCGTCGACGATCCCCGAGCCGTCGGGCAGGCGACGCACGCCCCCCTTGGTGCAGATCTGCACGTCCTCGCGCGCGACCACGCGACCGATGAGCGAGCCCACGAGCTCCTCGCACTCACCCTCGGCATAGCTTGCCGCAGTGTCGAGGAGCGTGCCGCCCGCGTCGACGAAGTCGCGCAGCTGGGCGGCGGCGTCGTCGGCGTCGGTGTCTCGGGCCCAGGTCATGGTCCCGAGAGCGAGGGGCGCGAGGCGCAGGCCCGTCCGGCCGAGCTGGCGAAGTTCCACGGGAAGCAACCTACCCGCCGGGCGCACTAGCCTTGCGCACCATGACCGCAGACGCGATGACGTGGTGGGAAGCAGTCGTCCTCGGGATCGTCCAGGGGCTCACGGAGTTCCTGCCGATCTCCTCCTCGGCGCACCTGCGCGTCGTCGGCGAGCTCATCGGGCAGTCCGACCCCGGTGCCGCCTTCACGGCGATCACCCAGATCGGCACCGAGACGGCCGTGCTCATCTACTTCCGCAAGGACATCGCGCGCATCGTCTCCGCGTGGTGGCGGGCCCTGCGCGGGGCGCACGGGCCGAGCTGGCGCGATCGCTCGGGCTGGGGAGCCGTCGCGGACACCGACGCGCGCATGGCCTGGTTCATCGCGATCGGCACCGTCCCGATCGTCGTGCTGGGCGTGACCTTCCAGGACGCGATCGAGCAGCCCTTCCGGAACCTGTACGTCGTCGCGGCGATGCTCGCGGTCTTCGGGGTGCTGCTCGGCATCGCGGACCGCGTGGGGCGACGCGTCCGCCCGCTCGAGGAGCTCACGGTGCGCCACGCCGTCCTCCTCGGCCTCGCCCAGGCTCTCGCGCTCGTCCCCGGCGTGTCGCGCTCGGGCGGCACCATCACCGCAGGCCTCCTGCTCGGCTACACGCGCGAGGCCGCGGCCCGCTACTCCTTCCTGCTCGCGATCCCCGCGGTCATGGGCTCGGGGATCTTCCAGCTCGTGAAGTCCCTCGACGAGTTCGGGCAGCCGGGCACGCCCGGCCTGGGCGTGACGATCCTCGCGACGATCGTCGCCGGGCTCGTGGGCTTCGTCGTCATCGTGGCCTTCCTCAAGATCGTCACGCGCTACTCCTTCCTGCCCTTCGTGGCCTACCGCCTGCTGGCCGCCGTCGTGATCGTCGCGCTGCTCTCGGCCGGCGTCCTGACCGCGCTGCCCGCGAGCTGAGCGGGGTTAGGCTTCTCGCGTGCTGACCTGGCCTGACGTCCCCGTCCCCGCGATCCCCGGGCGAGGAGAGCCGATCCGCGTCCGCGACACCTCCACGGGCGAGCTGCGCCTGGCCGCGGTGGGTCCGCGCGCCTCGCTCTACGCGTGCGGCGTGACGCCCTACGACGCGACCCACCTCGGTCACGCCGCGACCTACGTCGCCTTCGACCTGCTCGTGCGCGCGTGGCGCGACAGCGGCCTCGAGGTCCGTTACGCCTCCAACGTGACCGACGTCGACGACCCGCTCCTCGAGCGCGCGACGGCTACCGGGGTGGACTGGCGCGAGCTCGCGGCCCAGCAGACCGCGCTCTTCCGCGAGGACATGGCCGCTCTCGGCGTCATCCCCCCGGACGTCTACGTCGGGGCCGTCGAGTCGATCCCGGCCGTCGTCGAGGCCGTCGAGCTGCTGCTCGCGACGGGCGCCGCCTACCGCCTCGAGGACGGGGACGTGTACGCCGCCGTGACCCTCGTGCCCGGCTTCGGCTCGGTCGCCCCGATCGACGAGGCCACGCGCCTCGCGCAGTTCGCCGAGCGCGGGGGAGACCCCGAGCGCCCCGGCAAGCGCCACCCGCTCGACGCGCTGCTGTGGCGCACCGAGCGCGAGGGCGAGCCCTCGTGGGACGGTGGGTCTCTCGGCCGCGGGCGCCCCGGCTGGCACATCGAGTGCGCCGTGATCGCCCGGGACGGGCTCGGCACCCCCTTCGACGTCCAGGGCGGGGGGAGCGACCTCGCCTTCCCGCACCACGAGATGTCCGGCGCGCACCTCGTGGCCCTCACCGGCGAGGTCGGCGCCCGCCCGCACGTCCACGTGCACACGGGCATGGTCGGCTTCCAGGGCGAGAAGATGAGCAAGTCGCGGGGCAACCTCGTGCTGGTCTCGCAGCTGCGTGCGCAGGGCGTGGACCCGCGGGCGATCCGCCTCGCGCTCCTCGCGCACCACTACGCGAGCGACTGGGAGTGGACCGAGGCCGAGCTCGCCGCGGGCCAGGACCGCCTCGAGCGGTGGCGAGCAGCCTGCTCGGGCAACGGCGGCCCCGTCGCAGGTCCGCTGCTCGCCGAGCTGCGCACAGCGCTCGCGGAGGACCTCGACGCCCCGCGCGCGCTCGCCGCCATGGACGCCTGGGCCGAGCGCTCGCTCGCCGGGCCCGAGGAGGGCGGCGCGTGGGACGTGAGCAACCCCGAGATCGAGGGAGCTCCCGGCGTCGTCGCGCGCGCTCTCGACGCGCTGCTGGGCGTGCGCCTGTGAGCCGAGGTGCAGCTCGCCCCACGGTCCGACGCTCGCGCGCGCTCGCCGATGCCTCGCGGGCGGAGACGCGCGGGCTCACCGGCCCGGGACGCGCGCAGGCTCAGGAACCCGCAGGCCCCCGGTCGCCCTTCTCGCGGCGACGAAGGTAGCGCTCGAACTCCTGGGCGATCGCCTCGCCCGAGGCCTCGGGCAGCTCGACGGTGTCCTTCGCCTCCTCGAGCTGCGCGACGTACTCGGCGATCTCCGGGTCCTCCTCGGCGAGCTCGTCGACCCCGCGGCGCCAGGCCTCGGCCTCCTCGGGCAGCTCGCCGAGCGGTATCGGCTCGCCGATGAGGTCCTCGAGCTGGCCGAGGATCGCGAGGGTCGCCTTGGGCGAGGGCGGCTGGGCCACGTAGTGCGGCACGGCCGCCCACAGGGAGATGCCCGGGACGTCCCGCTCGAGGGCGGTGTGCTGGAGCACCCCGACGATGCCCGTGGGGCCCTCGTAGGTGGACTCCACGACGCCGAGCGCCTCGCGCACGTCCGCGCTCTCGGAGGAGCGCGTCACGGGGATGGGCCGCGAGTGGGGCACGTCCGCGAGCAGGGCGCCCAGGGTCACGAGCACCGAACCGCCGAGCGAGGCGGAGGTGTCGAGCACCTCGCGGCAGTAGCGCCGCCAGCGCAGCGAGGGCTCGATGCCGTGCACGAGCACGACGTGGCGGCCGAGGATCGGCGTCGTCGCGACCGCGAAGTGCGTCGTCGGCCACGAGATCTGCCGGGCGCCGATCTCGGGGTCGTAGGCGACCACGGGGCGGTTCACCTGGAAGTCGTGGTACTCCTCGGGGTCGAGGGAGTCGACGATCTCGGCGTCCCACACCTCGTGCAGGTGGTGGAGCGCGGCCGTCGCGGCGCTCCCGGCGTCGTTCCAGCCCTCGAAGGCCGCGATGACGATCGGTTCGCGGCCGAGGGCTGCGGTCGGGTCCTCGCTCATCCCACCAAGCCTAGACTCCTTGGATGACCTCCTCCTCGAACCAGGCCGCTCCCGAGCTTCCCGCCGCCGTCCTGTGGGACATGGACGGGACCCTCGTGGCCTCCGAGCCCTACTGGATGGAGGCAGAGCGCGAGCTCGTCGAGTCCTACGGCCTGACGTGGACCCACGAGGACGCCCTCGCGATGGTGGGGATGCCGCTCGTCGCCGCGGGCAACATCATGGCGGCGCACGGCGTGCCGCTGACGGGCCAGGAGATCGCCGACCGGCTCGTCGCCGTCGTCGCCGACCGCCTCGCCCAGGAGGTCCCGTGGCAGCCTGGCGCCCTGCGCCTGCTCACCGAGCTGCACGAGGCGGGCGTGCCGATCGCCCTCGTGACGATGAGCTACCGCGTGCTCGCGGAGAAGATCGTGCACGCGGTGCCCGGCGGCTTCGAGGCGATGGTGTGCGGCGAGGACGTGACGCACGGCAAGCCGCACCCCGAGCCTTACCTCACGGCGGCCCGCCAGCTGGGGGTCGACCCAGCGCGCTGCGTCGCGGTCGAGGACTCCCTGCCGGGAATCTCCTCGGCCCTGGACTCGGGAGCGCGGACGGTCGCGGTCGAGGTCATGATCCCGATCCCCGAGGTCCCGGGCCTGACCCGCGTGTCCTCGCTCGAGGACCTGAGCCTCGAGGACCTCGCGCGCGTCGCCTCGGGCGAGGTGCTCGACCGACTCTCCGCCTAGGCGCTCCGCCGGCCCTCGAAGGACCTAGCTCTCAAAGGGCCGCACCCCGAGGGCCTCCTCGACCCGCTCGGGGTCGAGGGCGGGAGGCTCCCCGCCGAACTCGGGGCAGGAGTCCTGAAAGCTGCACCACGCGCACAGACGGGAGCGTCGCGTCGCGAAGCTCCCCGAGCGCGCCGCGGCCTCGATGCGGCTCCACAGCAGGCGCACCTGCTGCTCGGTGTGCTCCAGGTCCGCGAGCACGGGGTCCTTGTGCCGCACCTGCCCGTCGCCCAGGTAGATGAGCTGGAGTCGACGGGGCACCTCGCCACGCGCCCGCCAGAGCATGAGTCCGTAGAAGTGCAGCTGGAAGAGCGCGCTCCCCGCGAACTGGGGCTTGGGCGCCCGGCCCGTCTTGTAGTCGACCACCCGCAACGCGCCGTCGGGCGCGACGTCGATGCGGTCGACGATCCCGCGCAGCAGCGGGCCGCCCTCGGGCAGCTCGACCTCGAGGTAGCTCTCGCGCTCGGCGGGCTCGAGCCGACGGGGGTCCTCGAGCGTGAAGTAGGTGCCCAGGAGCGTCCCGGCCGAGTCGAGCCACGAGCGCAGCGCGAGCTGGTCGGCGAAGAGCGAGGCGATGCTCGGGTCCGCCTCCTGCAACCGGGCCCACGCGGGGTCGAGCAGCTCGAGCGCCGCCGCGGGCGTGCGCTCGGCGGCGGGCAGGTCGAAGACCTTCTCGAGCACCGAGTGCACGAGGGTCCCGCGCGCCGCGGCCGAGGAGGGCGGCTCGGGCAGGCGGTCCACCACGCGGAAGCGGAACAGCAGCGGGCACTGCTCGAAGTCGTTCGCGCGCGAGGGGGACAGCCCGGGGGCCCTGCGCTCGGGGACGGTCGCGTCGAGAGGCATGCCTCGAGGCTAGGGGCTGCCACCGACTCGCCTACGCTGGGCCGGTGACCCCGGTGCCCCGACCTCCTGCCCAGCCCCGCTCGAGGGGCTGGGTGATCGGCAGGGTCGCGGGCGCGCCGCTCGTGCTCCAGCCGATGTGGTTCCTCGTGGCGGCGGTCTTCACCGCGATCCTCGTCCCGCTCGTCGAGCGCGCCCTGCCGGGCGTCGCGACGGGCTGGACGGTCGCGGTCGCCGCGAGCTTCGTGCTCGTGCTCTTCGGCTCGGTGCTGCTGCACGAGCTCGCGCACGCCTGGGTCGCGAGGGCCCTCGGCCGCACGGTCCACGAGGTCGTGCTCAGCGCCCTGGGCGGCCACACCTCCTTCCACCGCGGTTCTCTCGGCCCGGGGGGCAGCGCGCTCGTCGCGGCCGCGGGGCCTGCGGTCAACCTGGTCCTCGGCGGTCTGCTGCTCGCGGGAGCCCAGCCCTTCCTCGGGGCGCCGAGCCTCACGCAGCGCGCCCTCGGCGTGCTCGTGGCCTCCGCGGCGAGCGCGAACCTCCTCGTCGCGGGCTTCAACCTCGTCCCCGGCCTGCCGCTCGACGGCGGCCAGCTCCTCGCCTCTCTCGTGTGGCGCATCACGGGGCGAGAGCGCACCGGGACCGTCGTGGCCGCGTGGGTCGGTCGGGCGCTCGCCGTCGGCATCGTCGCGTGGGCCGTCCTCGTCCCTCTCGCGCGCGGGCTCGTCCCGGACACCTTCTCGATGCTGTGGATGCTTGCCGTGGCCTTCGCCGTGTGGACCGGTGCGACGGGCGCGCTGCGTCGCTCTCGCACCGAGGAGCGCGCGGGCCGACTCTCGGTCGAGAGCGTCGGGCGACCCGCGCGCGGAGTCTCGCAGGACGCGACCGGGGCCGAGCTGGCCGCCCTCGCCCGCGCCGGGGAGCGCCCCACCGAGCTCGTCCTGCTCGACGAGGCAGGGCGAGCCGTGGGCTACGTCGACCGCGCGGCGCTCGACGCGGTACCTCCCGCCGTGCTCGCCGAGACCCCCGCGTGGGCCGTGGGCGTGCCCCTGCGCCCCGGGGCCGTCGTCGACGCCGGGCTCTCGGGCTCCGAGCTGCTCTTCGCCCTCGTCCCCGCCTTCCGCATCCAGCAGGTCGTCGTCGGCGTGCGCGGGGGAGAGCCCGTCGCGCTCTTCGTCGACGCCGAGGTCGCCCGAGCGCTGGGCTGAGCGCGACCCGCGGCGCGGCAGGGGTGCGCGCACGCCTAGACTCGGGGACCGTGACCGAGACCCCCACGGGCGCCGAGCAGCGCCGCGGACCCTTGCGCGCGGGAGACCGCGTCCAGCTCACCGACGCGAAGGGACGGCACAACACCATCACCCTCGAGGTCGGGGGCCAGTTCCACACCCACAAGGGCTACTTCTCGCACGACGAGATCATCGGGAGGCCCGAGGGCACCGTGGTGCGCGGCTCGGGCGGCCAGGAGTACCTCGTGCTGCGACCCCTGCTCGCCGACTACGTGCTGTCCATGCCGCGCGGTGCCGCCGTCGTCTACCCCAAGGACGCGGGCCAGATCGTCACGATGGGCGACATCTTCCCCGGCGCGCGCGTGGTCGAGGCCGGCGTCGGCTCCGGTGCGCTGACCTGCTCCCTGCTGCGCGCCGTCGGCGACGGCGGTTCCCTGCTCTCGATCGAGCGCCGCGCGGACTTCGCGGACATCGCCCGCGGGAACGTCGAGCACCACTTCGGAGGCCCGCACCCCGCGTGGCAGCTGTCCGTGGGCGACCTCGCCGAGGTCCTGCCCACCGCGAGCGAGCCGGGCACCGTGGACCGCGTCGTGCTCGACATGCTCGCCCCCTGGGAGAACCTCGACGCGGTCGCCACGGCACTGACCCCCGGCGGCGTGCTCACGTGCTACGTCGCGACCACGACGCAGCTCTCGCGCCTCGCCGAGGACGTGCGCGCCGACGGGCGCTTCACGGAGCCCGAGGCCTGGGAGTCGATGGTGCGCGGCTGGCACCTCGAGGGCCTCGCGGTGCGCCCCCAGCACCGGATGATCGGCCACACGGGCTTCCTGCTCACGACGCGACGGCTCGCCGACGGCGTGACCCCGCCCCAGCGCACCCGCCGCCCGGCGAAGGGCTCCTACCCGGCGCCCGACGCCGAGTGGACCCCCGAGGACCTCGGCGAGGCCCCCGTGTCCGAGACGAAGGTGCGGCGCGCGCGTCGCAAGGCGCTCGACGAGGACTGACCCTCCGACGGGGCCCGGCCGGGCGCTCCCCGGCACCCCGAGCGCGGCGGGCTAGGCTGGACGTGTCGACACGCACCGGTTGGGGGTAGGGATGACCGAGACACCCGGGTACGGGCAGTTCAAGGACCTCGAGCGCCAGGTGCAGCTGCTCGCCGCGAAGAACGAGCGACTCGCCTCGGCCCTGCACGCCGCGCGGGAGCAGATCGTCGAGCTCAAGGCCCAGCTCGACGAGGCCGCGAAGCCCCCGGGCTCCTACGCGCAGTTCCTCGGCCTGGGCCCGCACGGCACGGCCGACGTCATCTCCGCAGGTCGCAAGATGAACGTCGCGGTCTCCGCCTCCGTGGACCTCGAGGAGCTCGAACCCGGCCAGGAGGTGCTGCTCAACGAGTCGCTCACCCTCGTCCAGGGCTTCGGCTTCGAGCCCGTCGGCGAGGTCGTGACGGTCAAGGACCTGCTGGGCAAGGACCGCGCGCTCGTCGTGGGCCGCGCGGACGAGGAGCGCGTCGTGCGCCTCTCGGGAGCCCTGCGCGCCCAGGGCGTGCGCGTGGGCGACGCCCTGACGATCGACTCGCGCTCGGGCTTCGTCTTCGAGGCCGTGCCGCGCGCCGAGGTCTCCGAGCTCGTGCTCGAAGAGGTCCCGGACATCGACTACACCGACATCGGCGGCCTCGGCCCGCAGATCGAGCAGATCCGCGACGCGGTCGAGCTGCCCTTCCTGCACCCCGAGCTCTTCCGCGAGCACGGGCTCAAGCCGCCCAAGGGCGTGCTGCTCTACGGCCCTCCGGGTTGCGGCAAGACGCTCATCGCGAAGGCCGTCGCGAACTCCCTCGCGGTCACGACCGCCCGCGTGCGCGGCGTCGACCCGAGCGAGACGACCTCGTACTTCCTCAACATCAAGGGCCCCGAGCTGCTCAACAAGTTCGTCGGCGAGACCGAGCGGCACATCCGCCTCATCTTCGCCCGCGCTCGCGAGAAGGCCACCCAGGGTCACCCCGTCGTCGTCTTCTTCGACGAGATGGAGTCGCTGTTCCGCACGCGCGGCACCGGCATCTCCTCCGACGTCGAGACGACGATCGTGCCCCAGCTGCTCGCCGAGATCGACGGCGTCGAGCGCCTCGACAACGTCATCGTCATCGGCGCCTCGAACCGCGAGGACATGATCGACCCGGCGATCCTGCGTCCCGGTCGCCTCGACGTGAAGATCAAGATCGAGCGGCCCGACGCCGAGGGCGCGCGCGAGATCTTCGGCAAGTACCTCACGCCCGACCTGCCGATCCACCCGGCCGACCTCGCCGAGCACGGCGGTGACCCCGCGCTCGCGGTCGAGGCGATGATCGACCGCGTGATCGAGCGCATGTACGCCGAGTCCGAGGAGAACCAGTTCCTCGAGGTCACCTATGCGAGCGGTGACAAGGAGGTCCTCTACTTCAAGGACTTCAACTCCGGCGCCATGATCCAGAACGTCGTGGACCGCGCGAAGAAGCACGCGATCAAGGACTTCCTCGCCTCGGGCCAGCGCGGCCTGCGCGTCGAGCACCTGCTCACCGCGTGCGTCGACGAGTTCCGCGAGAACGAGGACCTGCCCAACACGACCAACCCCGACGACTGGGCCCGCGTGTCCGGCAAGAAGGGCGAGCGCATCGTGTTCATCCGCACGATCGTCACGGGCAAGAAGGGCTCGTCCTCGGCGCGCACGATCGAGACGGTGTCGAGCACCGGCCAGTACCTGTGAGCCCCAGACCCACCACCCGGCGGGTCATGGGCATGGAGACGGAGTACGGCGTCGTCGAGCCCGGCAGGCCCGGCGCGAACCCCATGGCCCTGTCGAGCTACGTGGTCTCGGCCTACGCCGCGCGCACCGCGGCGGGCCGGCGCGCCCGCTGGGACTACGACGACGAGGACCCCCTGCTCGACGCGCGCGGCTTCCGCCTCGACCGGGCCGGGGCGCACCCCTCGATGCTCACCGACGACCCGAGCCGCCCCGCCCCCTCGGGCGAGGCCCTGCAGGACGTCGCCCGCCCGAGCTTCGAGCCCTTCGACGACCCCGGCGCCGCGAACGCGATCCTCACCAACGGCGCGCGCCTGTACGTCGACCACGCGCACCCCGAGTACTCGTCTCCCGAGGTGCTCAGGGCTCGCGACGGCGTCCTGTGGGACCGCGCGGGAGAGCTCGTCATGCTCTCCGCGGTCCGCGAGCTCGCGCAGAACCCCGCCCTGCCCGACGTCGTGCTCTACAAGAACAACGTCGACGGCAAGGGAGCGACCTACGGGACGCACGAGAACTTCCTCGTCGACCGCGCGGTGCCCTTCGCCCAGCTCGCCGCGCGCATCACGCCCTTCCTCGTGACCCGCCCCGTGTTCGCGGGCGCTGGCCGCGTGGGCATCGGGCAGCGAGGGGAGCACGAGGGCTTCCAGATCTCGCAGCGAGCGGACTACGTCGAGGCGGAGGTGGGCCTCGAGACCACCCTGCGCCGCCCGATCGTCAACACGCGCGACGAGCCGCACGCCGACCCCGAGCGCTGGCGACGCCTGCACCTCATCGTCGGTGACGCGAACTGCCTCGAGACGGCGACCTTCCTCAAGCTCGGCACGACCTCGCTCGTGCTCTGGCTCGTCGAGCAGGCCGCGGCCGAGGTGCCGAGCCCCGAGGCGCTCGCGGCCCTGCGGCGCATCGACGCCCTCGCCCTCGTGGACCCCGTGCGTGCGACGCACGAGGTCTCGCACGACCTGTCGCTCTCGCGGCGGATCGAGCTCCTCGACGGGCGGCGCCTGACCGCGATCGAGATCCAGCGCGAGTACCTCGAGGCGATCCGCTCGGTGGGGGAGCCCGCCGCCGAGGACGCCGAGACGCTCGAGGTGCTCGAGCGCTGGGCCTCGATCCTGGATCGGCTCGAGACCGAGCCCGCGTCCTGCGCGCGCGAGGTCGAGTGGCTCGCGAAGCTGCGCCTGCTCGAGGGCCTGCGCCGCCGCGACCACCTCGAGTGGGGCCACGCGCGGCTCGCGGCCGTGGACCTGCAGTGGTCGGACCTGCGCCCCGAGCGCAGCCTGTTCGCGCGGCTCCTCGGGGCCGGTGCGGTCGAGAGGATCGTCGAGCCCGCGCAGGTCGAGCGCGCCGTGGTCGAGCCCCCTCGCGAGACGCGCGCCTTCTTCCGCGGGCGCTCGATCTCGCGCTTCGGGGCGCACGTCGCGGCGGCGAGCTGGGACTCGATCGTCTTCGACGTCCCGGGCGCACCGACGCTGCGCCGCGTGCCGATGCGCGACCCCTTGCGGGGCACGGCCGAGCACGTCGAGCGCCTCGTCGACTCGAGCACCGACGCCGCGAGCCTGCTCGCCGCGCTCGAAGGCTAGACCGTCCCCTCCGTGGTCAGGGCTTCGGACTAGGCTGAGCGACAGCCAGTCGACGACGCGAGGAGGCACGGATGTCCGAGCAGGAGCACCGCAGGGTCGATCGCGAGGAGCCGGACGTCCCGGACACCCCGGAGCCGGTCGCCCCCGCCGCCCAGTCGCGCGACGCGGAGGTCGACGCGCTGCTCGACGAGATCGACGACGTCCTCGAGCAGAACGCCGAGACCTTCGTGCGTGGCTTCGTGCAGAAGGGCGGCGAGTGATCCGCCGATGACCCACGAGAGCAGCGGACGGCTCCCGGCCGCCTTCATGGCGCCCGGCACCTCCTCGTTCCTCGAGTTCCTCTCCGGGTACGCGCCCCAGCTGCTGCCCGGCCACCGCGACCTGCCCCCGGGCGAGGTCCCCGTCTTCCCGCACGCCACGACGATCGTCGCCGCGACCTATGACGGCGGCGTGGTCATGGCGGGGGACCGGCGCGCGACGATGGGCGCGATGATCGCCCACCGGGAGATCGAGAAGGTCTTCCCCGCGGACGAGTTTTCCGCCGTGGGCATCGCGGGGACGGCGGGCATCGCCGTCGAGCTCGTGCGGCTCTTCCAGCTCGAGCTCGAGCACTACGAGAAGATCGAGGGCACCTTGCTCTCGCTCGACGGCAAGGCCAACCGCCTCGCGACGATGATCCGCTCGAACCTGGGCCTGGCGATCCAGGGTCTCGCGGTCGTGCCGCTCTTCGCGGGCTACGACCTCGACCGGGGAGTCGGGCGGATCTTCTCCTACGACATCACTGGCGGGCGCTACGAGGAGCACGACTACCACGCGGTGGGCTCGGGCTCGGTCTTCGCGCGCGGGTCGCTCAAGAAGCGCTGGCGCGCGGCGATGAGCGCCGAGGAGGCCATCCGCACGACGGTCGAGTCCCTCGTCGACGCCGCCGACGACGACTCCGCGACGGGCGGGCCTGACACCGTGCGCCAGATCTGGCCGATCGTCGTCACGGTGAGCGCCGAGGGCTACCAGCGCGTGCCCGAGTCGGTGCTGCGCGAGGTGGTCGACGAGCTCGAGTCCGCGCGACGCGCGCAGGGTCACAGGGGAGGTGGCTCCTCGTGAGCATGCCGTTCTACGTCTCGCCCGAGCAGCTCATGAAGGACCGGGCGGACTTCGCGCGCAAGGGGATCGCGCGCGGGCGCTCCGTCGTCGTCCTCGCCTACGACGAGGGCATCGCCTTCGCGACCGAGAACGCCTCGCGGGCCCTGCACAAGATCTCCGAGATCTACGACCGCATCGCGTTTGCGGCCGTGGGCAAGTACAACGAGTTCGAGAACCTCCGGGTCGCGGGGGTGCGCTACGCCGACCTGCGCGGCTACTCCTACGACCGCGCGGACGTGAACGCGCGGGCCCTCGCCAACGCCTACGCCCAGACCCTCGGCACGGTCTTCACCACGGAGTCCAAGCCGCTCGAGGTCGAGCTCGTCGTCGCCGAGGTGGGGCCGGACCAGGACAGCGACCAGATCTACCGCCTCTCCTACGACGGCTCCGTCGCGGACGAGAGGGGCTTCGTGGTCATGGGCGGGCAGGCCGAGGAGCTCGGGGCTGTCGCCGAGGCCCGCTGGCGCGAGGGCCTGGACCTCGCCGAGGCCCTGCAGCTCGCGGTGGACGTGCTCGCGACGCAGCCCGAGGGTCCGGCGAAGCAGATCGACCCTGCGCAGCTCGAGGTGGCCGTCCTCGACCGCACGCGGCCCCGCCGCGCCTTCCGTCGCATCGCGCCCGCAGCCCTCGAGGGCCTGCTCGCGCGCGGGGAGTGACGTGCAGCGTCGCATCTTCGGCCTCGAGACGGAGTACGGGGTCACGTGCGCCTCGGACACCGGGCGCGGCCTGAGCGCCGACGAGGTCGCGCGCTACCTCTTCCGCAAGGTCGTCGCGTGGGGACGTTCCTCGAACGTGTTCCTGCGCAACGGCTCGCGCCTCTACCTCGACGTCGGCTCGCACCCCGAGTACGCGACGGCCGAGTGCGACGACGTCGCCCAGCTCATCGCGCACGACCGCGGGGGAGAGCGCATCCTCGAGGGCCTCGTCGCGGACGCCCAGCAGCGTCTCGAGCACGAGGGCGTCGAGGGTCGCGTGCACCTGTTCAAGAACAACACCGACTCCGCGGGCAACTCCTACGGCTGCCACGAGAACTACCTCGTGCGCCGCCAGGGCGACTTCGCGCGGCTCTCGGACGTGCTCGTGCCCTTCCTCATCACGCGCCAGGTGCTCACGGGGGCGGGCAAGGTGCTCGCGACCCCGCGCGGCACGATCTACTGCCTCTCGCAGCGCGCCGACCACATCTGGGAGGCCGTCTCGAGCGCGACGACGCGCTCTCGGCCCATCATCAACACGCGCGACGAGCCGCACGCCGACGCCGAGCACTACCGACGACTGCACGTCATCGTGGGGGACTCCTCGATGTCCGAGGTCACCACGGCGCTCAAGATCGCCTCGACCGACCTGCTCATCTCGATGATCGAGGCAGGCGTGCCCATGCGCGACGTCGCCCTCGAGAACCCCATGCGTGCGATCCGCGAGATCTCCCACGACATGACGGGCACGGCCACCGTGACCCTCGCCTCGGGGCGCACCGCGACCGCGATCGAGATCCAGGAGCAGTACCTCGCGAAGGTCCGCGACTTCGTCGCCGAGAACCTCGACCCGAGCCCGCTCACCAAGCGCGTGCTCGAGCTCTGGGAGCGCGGGCTGCACGCGGTGCGCACAGGTCAGCTCGAGCTCGTCGAGCGCGAGCTCGACTGGGTCATCAAGTACCGGCTCATCGAGCGCTACATGGCCAAGCACGGCCTCGAGCTCTCCGACCCGCACGTCGCTCGGCTCGATCTCGCGTACCACGACATCTCGCGCACCGAGGGTCTGTACAACCTGCTCGCGGCGCGCGGGATGGTCGACCGCGTCGTGACGGACCTCGAGATCTTCGAGGCCACGGCCCTCCCGCCGCAGACCACGCGCGCGAAGCTCCGCGGGGACTTCGTGCGCGCCGCCCAGGAGGCCCGCCGCGACTACACGGTCGACTGGGTGCACCTCAAGCTCAACGACCAGGCCCAGCGCACGGTGCTGTGCAAGGACCCCTTCCGCAACGTGGACGAGCGCGTGGAGCGCCTCATCGCGTCGATGTAGCGGCACGTAGAGTGGGCTGCCGTGTCGAGAACCTGGCAGTCCTGGCGCCGCGCCGCAGGAGCCTTCGTGCTCGCGATCTCCCTCGCGGGGGTCGCGGCCTGCTCCGAGCCCGACCCCGAGGCGACGATCGAGGTCGAGGGTGCGCTCCTGACGCGCCCGACGATCACCTACCAGCCGCCCTTCGAGATCAGCGCGGCGAAGGACGAGGTCGTCGTCGAGGGCACCGGCGAGCGCTTGCGCCCCGACGAGCCCGTGCTGCTGCACTACCGCCTCGAGTCCGCCGCGACCGGAGAGCTCATCGACCAGACCTTCGGCGGGCTGCCCAAGACCTATCTGCTCACCCCCGAGGACCTGAGCCTCGAGCTCTACGGCGCCCTCGTGGGCACGCGGGTGGGCTCTCGCGTCCTGCTGCTCACGCCGGCCGACGAGGTCGCCGGGACGGTCGCCACGGTGCTCGTCGCTGACATCCTGCCGACGACGGCCCAGGGCACTCCCGTCGAGCCGCGCGAGGGGCTACCCACCGTGGCCGAGAACGACAGCGGCGAGCCGGTCGTCACGATCCCGCCGGACACCGACCCGCCTGCGGAGCTCGAGGTCCAGACCCTCGAGCGCGGCTCGGGAGAGCAGATCGCCGCGAGCTCGAGCGTCGTCGTGCAGTACTCGATGGTGCGCTGGCGCGACGGCAGCGTCATCGACTCGACCTGGGAGTCCGCGGGGCCCAGGTCCTTCTCCCTCGCCGAGACCGTCAAGGGCTGGAACGAGGGCCTTCCCGAGCAGACCGTGGGGAGCAGGGTCCTGCTCGTCGCGCCGCCGCTGTACGCCTTCGGCGACCGGGAGGGGCACGACCTCGCGGGCGAGACCATCGTGTACGTCGTGGACATCCTCGCGGCGTCGACCCCCAAGGAGGACTAGTGGCCCCGGCCCTGCGCGTCATCCCCTGCCTCGACGTCGACGCCGGCCGCGTCGTCAAGGGCGTCAACTTCGCGAACCTGCGCGACGCGGGCGACCCCGTCGAGCTCGCCCAGCGCTACGACGCCGAGGGCGCCGACGAGCTCACCTTCCTCGACGTCTCGGCCTCGGTCGAGAAGCGCGAGACGACCTTCGAGGTCGTGCGGCGCACGGCCGAGCAGGTCTTCGTGCCGCTCACGGTGGGTGGCGGCGTGCGCTCGGTCGGGGACGTCGACAAGCTCTTGCGAGCCGGAGCCGACAAGGTGGGCGTCAACACCGCAGGCATCGCGCGCCCCGAGCTGCTCGCGGAGATCGCCGACCGCTTCGGGAGCCAGGTGCTCGTGCTCTCTGTCGACGCGCGCCGCGTCCAGGACGGCGCGAGCACGGACTCGGGCTTCGAGGTCACGACGCACGGCGGCCGCCGCGGCACTGGCATCGACGCGATCGGCTGGGCCGTGCGCGCCGCAGAGCTCGGCGTCGGCGAGATCCTGCTCAACTCCATGGACGCCGACGGCACGACCTCGGGCTTCGACCTCGAGATGCTCACCGCGGTGCGCCGCGAGGTGCGCGTCCCGCTCATCGCGAGCGGGGGAGCGGGCACTGCCGAGCACTTCGTCGAGGCGGCCCGCGCGGGCGCCGACGCCGTGCTCGCGGCGAGCGTGTTCCACTTCGGCACGCTCTCGATCCCTCAGGTCAAGGACGCGCTGCGCGAGGCAGGCTTCACGGTCCGCTGAGCCGGCCCTTCCCCCCCGGGGCGAGGGTCACGCGGGGTGGGTCGCCGCGAGCGAGTCGAGGTCAGCCTCGTGGCCCTCGATCTCGAGCTGTGCGGCTGCTCCTCGCCCCGAGGCGTGCAGCAGCAGGTCGACGACCGAGCCGCGCAGGACCACGGTGCCGAAGTCCCCGCGGGGGCCCTTGACCCGCGCGCGCCGACCGCCGGGCACCACGAGCACGAGCCCCACGGGCGTCGCGCGGTAGTACAGGCGCGCTGCGAGGCGCAGCTGGTCGAAGATCGCGTCGAGGTGCTCGGGCTCGCGCTCGAGCGGGGCCGCGGGGCCCGCGCCGCGGCGCACGTCCTCGGTGTGGATGACGAGCTCGACGAGGTTCGCCTTGTCCCCGCCCCACGCGAGGGGGCTGATGCGTCGAGGTCCCTCGGCGACCCGCGCGAGCAGCTCGGCCCAGCCGGCCTCGTCCGCGGAGCGCTCGGCGAGCTCCTCGAGGGCGTTCTCGCCCGGCCCGCCGAGCGCGGGGAGCCACATGCGCGCGGGCTCGAGGGCCGAGCGCTCGCGCAGCACGACGTGGGCCGCGAGGTGCCGCGAGCGCCAGCCCTCGCACAGCGTCGGGGCGTCGGGGCCGGCTGCCTCGAGGGCGTCGACGAGATGGGCGCGGTCGATCTGGTGGAAGGCCATGCGGCCAGTTTTCCATGCAGGTCGTGTCGGGGCTCCGTGCGAGGATGTGAACGTTCCCTCGCCCTGTCGGAAGGATTGCTGTGCCCGAAAGCTCTCGACCCGGGACGAAGCGCGCTCAGGGGATGATGCTGCAGGGCTCGGTGGTCCGCCGGAGCCTGACGCTCATCGGCCGAGGCCTGCGCGACGAGCCGATGGTCTACTTCTGGGCGATCCTCTCCTCGGGCCTCTTCGGCGGCCTCACGGTGCTCGTCGCGAGAGCGGTCGGCTGGGCGACGGACCGGGTCGTGATCCCCGCCCTCGCGGGGGACGAGGCGGCTCAGGGGCAGTGGTGGCTCGCGGGTCTCGCCCTGCTCGGCCTCGCCGTGACGCTCGCCCTCGCGGTCGCGGGGCGCCGCATCGTCGCGGGCCTCGGCTACGCGAACCTCCAGGCGCACCACCGCACGCGCGTCACGCGCCAGTACCTGCGCCTGCCCATCTCCTGGCACCGCCAGCACCCCGCGGGCCAGCTGCTCTCGAACGCGAACTCCGACGTCGAGGCCGCGACGGGCGTGTTCAACCCGCTTCCCTTCGCCCTCGGCGTCATCGTGATGCTCGGTGTGGCGCTCGCCGTCCTGCTCGGCATCGACCCGTGGATCACCCTCGCGGCCTTCACGATCATCCCGATCGTCATCGCGGTCAACGCGATCTTCCAGCGCAAGATGTCCCCGGCCATCACGCGCGCGCAGCAGCTGCGCGCCGAGGTCTCGGACGTCGCGCACGAGAGCTTCGAGGCCGCCCTCGTCGTCAAGTCCCTCGGCACCGCGGACCGCGAGGAGGAGCGCTTCGCGGCCAAGGCCGACGAGCTGCGTCGCGCGAACGTGCGTGTGGGTGTCGTGCGGGCCTACTTCGACCCGGTGATCGACGCGCTGCCGAGCCTCGGCTCGCTGCTCGTCGTCGTGGTCGGCATCGTGCGCCTCGAGGCGGGAGCCGTGGTCCCGGGCGACGTCGTCACCGCGGCCTACCTCCTCACGCTGCTCGCCGTTCCCGTGCGGGCCTTCGGCTGGGTGCTCGGCGAGCTGCCGCGCAGCCTCGTGGGCTACGAGCGCATCGCGCGCGTGGTCGACGCCGGGGGAGCGCTCGTCGAGGGCTCCCGCCCGCTGCCCTCGACGCTCGAGCCCGCGCGGCTCGAGCTGCGCGGCGTGACCGTCGAGGTCCCGACGCCGCGAGGTCCGCTCGCCCTGCTCCAGGACATCGACCTCGAGCTCGCCCCGGGCCGCACGGTCGCCCTCGTGGGCTCGACGGGAGCAGGGAAGACCACGCTCGCCTCGACCGTGTGCCGACTGCTCGACCCCACGCACGGCCAGGTGCTGCTCGACGGCGTCGACATGCGAGAGCTCGACCCTGCGGCGCGCACCTCCTCGATCGCGCTCGTCTCGCAGTCGACCTTCATCTTCGAGGACACCGTGCGCGAGAACGTCACCCTCGCCGACCCCGAGGACCCGGCCTCACCGAGCGACGAGGAGGTCTGGGCCGCGCTCGAGGCCGCGCACGTCGACGACGTCGTCAGGCGCCTCGAGCTAGGCCTCGACGCCCCCCTCGGCGAGCGCGGGGCGAACCTCTCGGGCGGCCAGCGCCAGCGCATCGCGATCGCTCGCGCCCTCGTGCGCAGGCCGCGCCTGCTCGTCCTCGACGACGCGACGAGCGCCGTCGACCCGCGCGTCGAGCGCCGCATCCTCACGGCCCTGGGGGCCGACGGCGGTCCCCGGCCGACCGTGCTCCTCGTGGCCTACCGCATGAGCTCGGTGCTGCTCGCCGACGAGGTCGTGCACCTCGAGGGGGGGCGCATCGTCGACCGCGGCTCGCACGCCGAGCTGCTCGCGCGCGACCCCGGCTATGCCGAGCTCGCGACCGCCTACGAGCGCGAGACCGAGCGCAGGGCGCGCGAGGCGCAAGAAGCCCTCGACGCCGAGCTGCTCGAGGAAGACGAGATCGACGAGGAGGTGGACGCGTGAGCGCCTCGATCCGCGACGGCGGCGGCCTCGGCGTCTTCGGGACGCTGCGGCGCGGCGTCCAGCTCTCGCCCCAGCTGGTCCAGGGCATCTGGATCACCCTCGGGCTCGCGGTCGTGGCCGCGCTCGGCAAGGTCGTCGTCCCGCTCGTCGTCCAGCAGGCGATCGACTCGGGAACGGCCCCCGGCGGGCCCGACGTCGGGCACGTCCTGAACCTCGCCCTCCTCGGCGCGGGCGTGCTGCTGGTCTCCGCCCTGAGCTCGGCTCTCGTCAACGTGCGCCTCTTCCGCTCCTCCGAGGGCGGTCTCGCCGAGCTGCGCGTGCGGGCCTTCCGCCACGTGCACGACCTCGCGACCCTCACGCAGAACACCGAGCGCCGCGGTGCCCTCGTCTCTCGCGTGACCTCCGACGTCGACACCATCTCGCTGTTCGTGCAGTGGGGCGGCATCATGCTGCTCGTCTCGATGCTGCAGATCCTCGTCTCGACCGTGGTCATGGCGACGATCTCCTGGCAGCTGACGATCGTCGTGTGGCTGTGCTTCGTGCCCATGGCGCTGTTCAGCCGGGCCGCGCAGAAGCGCGTGAGCGCGCGCTACACCGTGGTGCGCGAGAAGGTCGGCGCGATGCTCGGAGCGATCTCCGAGTCCGTCGTCGGCGCCGAGACGATCCGCGCGCACGGCGCAGGGGCGCGCACCCAGCGCCGCATCGACGCCGCGATCGACGCGACCCGGCGCGCGATGGTCCGCGCCCAGGTCATGGTCTCGGTCGCCTTCTCGAGCGGAGTGCTCGTCGCGAACGGCGTGCTCGCGGCCGTCGTCGCCGTCGGCGTCCTGCTCGGCTCCTGGGGGGAGATCTCCGCAGGCCAGCTCGTCGCGATGATCTTCCTCGCGCAGATGTTCGCCGGGCCCGTGCAGATGGCCACCGAGATCCTCAACGAGCTGCAGAACGCCGTCGCGGGCTGGAAGCGCGTGATCGACGTCATCGACACCCCCGTCGAGATCGTCGACCCCGCCCCGCACGGCGTGGACTCCCCGCGCGGGGCAGCGCACGTCGAGCTGCGCCACGTGTCCTTCGCCTACCCCGGCGGGCCCCGGGTCCTCAAGGACGTCAACCTCGAGCTGCCCGCGGGCAAGCGGGTCGCCGTCGTCGGCGCGACCGGCTCGGGCAAGACGACGATGGCCAAGCTCGTGTGTCGCCTCGTCGACCCCCTCGAGGGCCAGGTGCTCCTGGACGGGGTGGACCTGCGCGAGATCAACGGCGACTCCTTGCGTCGACGCGTCGTGCTCGTGCCGCAGGAGGGCTTCCTCTTCGAGGGCTCCATCGCGGACAACGTCGCCTACGGCCTGCGCCTCGAGCGCGGCCAGGAGCCGAGCGCCACGCAGGTGCGCGAGGCCGTCGTCGCGGTGTGCGACGAGCTCGGCCTGACCGACTGGTACTCCGCGCTGCCCCGTGGTCTCGACACGCCCGTCGGGCAGCGCGGCGAGTCGCTCAGCGCGGGCGAGCGCCAGCTCGTCGCGATCGCTCGAGCCCACCTCGCGGGCGCCGACCTGCTCGTCCTCGACGAGGCGACCTCCGCGGTCGACCCCGCGACCGAGGTGCGCATCGCTCGAGCCCTCGAGCAGCTCACGCACGGGCGCTCGACGCTCACGATCGCCCACCGCCTGTCGACCGCCGAGGCCTCGGACCTCGTCGTGGTGGTCGACGAGGGCGAGGTGGTCCAGGTGGGCCCGCACCCCGAGCTCGTCCAGGTCGAGGGCATCTACGCGCGCCTGCACGCCGCGTGGGTCGCCCAGACGCGCTGAGCGGCGTTCGTGGCAGGATGCGGCCGTGCCTGACTCGAACCTCGACCCCTCGATCGCCGCTCGCCTCAAGCGCGACGCCGCGGGGCTCGTCGCCGCCGTGGTCCAGCAGCACGACACCGGCGAGGTGCTCATGCTCGGCTGGATGGACGACGAGGCCCTGCACCGCACGCTGACGACGGGGCGCGCGTGGTACTGGTCGCGCTCGCGCCAGGAGTACTGGCGCAAGGGTGACACCTCGGGACACGTGCAGCTCGTGCGCTCGGTCGAGCTCGACTGCGACGGCGACGCGCTGCTCGTCAAGGTCGATCAGGTGGGTCCCGCGTGCCACACGGGGTCGCGCAACTGCTTCGAGGCGGGCGGAGACCTCGGCGCGCTCGAGGGGGAGCAGCCGTGAGCGGGCAGGGGCCGACGCCGGCCGAGCTCGCCTGGGGCGCGACCTGGCCGAGCCTCGAAGGGTTCCGCGGGCTCACGCGCGACCGACGCGTCGTGCCGGTGGTCCGCCGCCTCCTCGCCGACGACGTCACCCCCGTGGGCCTCTACCGCCGCCTCGCCCAGGGGCGCCCGGGCACCTTCATCCTCGAGTCCGCCGAGCTCGACGGCCGCTGGTCGCGCTACTCCTTCGTGGGGGTCTCCTCGCTCGCGACCCTCACGGTGCGCGACGGCGAGGTCGCCTGGCAGGGCGAGGTCCCTGTGGGCGTACCGACGCAAGGCGCCCCGCTCGACGTGCTCGGCGAGACCCTCGAGGTGCTCCGCACCCCGGCGATCGCGGGACTGCCCCCGCTCACGAGCGGCCTCGTCGGCTCGGTGGGCTGGGACTTCGTCTACCAGTGGGAGCCCACGCTCCCGAGGAAGGCCCCCGAGGAGCTCGAGGTGCCCGAGCTCACGCTGTGCCTCGCCGTCGACCTCGCCGTGGTCGACCACCTCGAGGGCGTCGTGTGGCTCGTCGCGAACGCGATCAACGTGGACGGCGCGGACACGGGCGTCGACGAGGCCTACGCGGCCGCCGTCTCGCGGCTCGACGCGATGCAGGCCGCCCTCGCGCAGCCCGTCGCCTCGAGCGCCGCGGTGCTCGACCTCGAGCTCGAGGAGCCCGCGTACTCCGCGCGCATCTCGAAGGACGAGTACGCCCAGCTGGTTCGAGTCGGCAAGGACGCGATCCGCGACGGCGAGGTCTTCCAGGTGGTGCTCTCGCAGCGCCTCGACCTCGAGTGCCCCGCAGACCCGCTCGACGTGTACCGCGTGCTGCGCACGATCAACCCCAGCCCGTACCTGTACTACTTCCAGCTGCGCGACGAGCGCGGCACGGACTTCGCCGTCGTCGGCTCGAGCCCCGAGACCCTCGTCAAGGTCGAGGACGGGCGCGCGATGACCTACCCGATCGCGGGCTCGCGTCCTCGCGGCGCGACGCCCGAGGAGGACGTCGCGCTCGCCGAGGACCTCCTCGCGGACCCCAAGGAGCGCAGCGAGCACATCATGCTCGTGGACCTCTCGCGCAACGACATGGTCAAGGTGTGCGAGCCCGACTCCGTCGAGGTCGTCGAGTTCATGGCGGTGCGCCGCTTCTCGCACATCTCGCACCTGTGCTCGACGGTCGTGGGCACGCTGCGCCCCGACGCGACCGCGCTGCAGACCCTCCAGGCGACCTTTCCCGCAGGCACCCTCTCGGGGGCGCCCAAGCCGCGCGCGATCGCGCTCATCGACGAGCTCGAGGCGGCGCGGCGCGGGACCTACGGAGGGACGGTCGGCTACTTCGACTTCGCAGGGAACATGGACATGGCCATCGCGATCCGCACCGCGCTCATCCGCGAGGGGCGCGCGAGCGTCCAGGCGGGAGCGGGGATCGTGGCCGACTCCGTCGAGGAGCTCGAGTTCGCCGAGTCCCACAACAAGGCCGCGGCGGCCGTGCGTGCCGTCCAGGTCGCCGCGCGGCTGCGCGCCGGGGCATGAGCGCGACGCAGCCTCCGGCGCGCGGTGCGCGGGCACGGGCGGCTCTCGCGGTGATCCTCGCGGGGCTCGTGCTCTTCGGGCTCTCCTCGGCCACCTGGTTCTCGGCCGTCGTGCCGGGCGCGGTGCAGGGCGAGGTCGAGGTCGCGGTCTCGGGGGCCGAGGCGGCTCCCGCTCTCGGCGGCGTCGCCCTCGTGCTCCTTGCCGCCGGCGCGGCCCTCGGTCTCGTGGGGCCGGGCGGTCGGCGCGTCGTGGGCCTCGTCGTCGGACTCGCAGGAGCCGCCGGGACCGCTGTGGCGCTCCTGGCCCTGCGGTCCCCGGGCCGGGCCCTGCAGGACCAGGTCGCCGAGGCGACCGGCGTCGGGGTCGTGCCCGAGGAGATCGCCTCGAGCCCCGTCGGGCCCGTCACGGCCCTTGCCTGCCTCGCGGTCCTCGCCCTCGGGCTGCGGCACGCCCTGGGGCGCGGCAGCTGGCCGAGGCCCGGGTCGCGGCACGAGCGCGTGCGCGACGCGCGAGCGACGACGGCGGTCGGCGCCCTCGAGGACCCGGCTCTCGCGTGGGACGCGCTCAGCGAGGGGGACGACCCGAGCGAGGACGCCGCTGCGGGAACGGTCGATCCGCAGGATCCCGAGCGCGCCGACGAGGCCGAAGAGCACTGATCGTTCCGATACCCTGACCTCACGACTGACCAAGGAGATCACTGCACCATGAGCGACGAGCGCGTCGACTACCTCCCGCCCGCACGCACCCCGTGGAACGAGGGCAAGACCCTGGCCGCCTGGGTGACCACGTGGGTCGTCGTCCTCGGCGGCCTCGGCGTGGCGGTCGGTTTCGTCCTGCCGAGCACGCTCCTGATCGTCCTCGGTGCCGTGGTCGTCCTCCTGGGACTCGTCGCGGGCCGGGTGCTCGCGATCCTCGGTCACGGCAAGGGTGGTCCCGGCACGGTGAAGCGCGACCGCAAGGCGCTCGCTGCCGGCCGCCACCACTAGTCACGACGACGCCCAGCAACGCCGCCTGACCGAAGGAGACCCGATGTCGAGCCCCCAGGACCCGTTCGCGCCCCCCGGCGACGGCGAGCAGCAGCCGCCGAGCTACGGCTCGCAGCCTCCCACCTACGGTGCCCAGCCGCCTGCGTACGGCTCTCAGCCGCCGCCCTACGGTTCCCAGCCGCCCGCGTACGGCTCGCAGCCCCCCGCCCCCGGTGCCCAGCCGCCCGCGTACGGCTCGCAGCCCCCGGCCTACGGTTCCCAGCCCCCGGCCTACGGCTCGCAGCCTCCCGCGTACGGTCAGCAGCCCTACGGCCAGGCGTACTACGCGCCGAGCTACCCCAAGAACGGCCTCGCCGTCTGGTCCCTCGTCCTCGCGGTCCTGAGCTTCATGTGCTTCGGGCCCCTGAGCTCGATCCCCGGTGCGATCCTCGGGCACCTCGCGCTCAAGGCGAACGCCCAGGGTCTCGCGGACAACCGGGGCCTGGCCCTCGCGGGCACGATCGTCTCGTGGGTCTCGCTCGTCCTGTCGATCCTCGGCGGCATCCTCTTCTTCGCCACGGGAGCCTTCGACGAGTTCATGACGGGCTTCGAGGCCGGCATGGCGGGCTGAGCCCGCAGGGCCTTCCCATGACGGTGGTGACCTCGGGCTCGCGCTCTCGCGCGATGCTCCCGGTGGCCGCCGTCGGGCTCGGGGCTCTCGCCCTCACCTCGCTCCTGGCCCTCGTGGACCCGCACGAGCCCGGCCACTACCCGAGCTGTCCCACCGTCGCTCTCACGGGCTTCTTCTGCGCGGGCTGCGGGACCCTGCGCGCGGTGAACGCCCTGACGCGCCTCGACCTCGCGGGCGCGTGGGACATGAACCCGCTGTTCGTCCTGGCCGCCCCGTTCCTCGTCCTCGCGTGGTTCGCGTGGGCGCGACGCTCGTGGACCGGCACCCCCCGGCGGCGGGCCATGCCTGCGTGGCTCGCGTGGGGGCTCCTGGCCGTCGTCCTCGGATTCTCCGTGCTGCGCAACGTGCCCGCGCTCGCACCCTGGCTCGCCCCCTGAACCTGCCCTGAGCAGGGCGCTCGCGTGGCAGGATGCGCGCGGGATCGCGCTCGAGGCATGGGAGGTGGGGCATGAGCGAGCCGGAGGAGCCGGACACCTGGGACGAGAACCTTCCCGTCCCTCCGGCCGAGGGGCCCATGGGCAACGTCAAGCCCTACCTCTCGGGGCCGGGCTCGACGTACCCGGCGAGCTTCCCGGCCCCCACGCCGCCCCCGCCGAAGCAGCCAGGGCTTCCGCCGTCCGAGGCGCTTCCGCCACCGCCTCTCCCGCCCGCGACCGGGGCCTACGGCCTTTCCCCTCCAGCGCAGCCGAACCCCTACGTGACCCAGCCCTACGCGGGGCGCCCGGGAGGCTTCGGCTCCCCGTCCGGTCCCTGGGCCCCTCCCGTCGGTCCGCCGCCGAGCCACATGGGCTGGGCGGTCACCACGGCCATCCTGTGCTGCATGCCCCTCGGGGTCGTCTCGATCGTCTACGCAGCTCTCGTCGAGCAGCGATGGAACCGGGGAGACGTGCACGGCGCGTGGGACGCCTCGCGGAATGCCAAGCTGTGGGCCCAGTGGTCCGCAGGCTCCGTGGTGGGCAGCTTTATCGTCCTGTACCTCGTCAGCCGGACGGCCGCGCTGTTCCAGAGCTGACGTCCCGGTTCCTGGGCGCGGTCCTGGGGTCACCCCGGGCGGGCCTACCATGGCTCGTGAACGCCCGTCGGGTACCGACCGACGAGCTGCTCGGAGGGGAGGGGTGCGTGACTGTTCTCGACGACATCGTCGCAGGCGTCCGCGAAGACCTGGCGGAGCGTGAGGCACGCATCCCGCTCGACGCGCTCAAGGAGCGAGCCGCGCGGCAGGACGGCGCGAAGGACTGCCTGAGCACGCTCTGGCAGGAGGACGCCGTCTCGGTCATCGCCGAGGTCAAGCGCTCGAGCCCCTCGCGCGGCTCCCTCGCGCCCATCTCCGACCCCGCGAAGCTCGCGGTGGAGTACGCCACGGGCGGCGCCGCCGCGATCTCGGTCCTCACCGAGGAGCGCCGTTTCAACGGTTCCCTCGCGGACCTCGACGCGGTGCGGGCCGCGGTCGACGTCCCCGTGCTGCGCAAGGACTTCGTCGTCTCGCCGTACCAGGTCTGGGAGGCCCGGGCGCACGGTGCCGACCTCGTCCTGCTCATCGTCGCCGCCCTCGAGCAGACGGTGCTCACCTCGCTTGTCGAGCGCGTGCACTCCCTGGGCATGACGGCCCTCGTCGAGGTGCACGAGTCCGAGGAGGTCGCCCGCGCGGTCGACGCCGGGGCCAAGGTCATCGGCGTCAACGCGCGCAACCTCAAGACCCTCGAGGTCGACCGCCAGACCTTCAACCGCGTCGCGCCGCTCATCCCCTCGGGCATCTGCCGCGTCGCGGAGTCGGGCGTTCGCGGTCCGCACGACGTCATGGAGTACGCCCGCGCGGGGGCCGACGTCGTCCTCGTGGGCGAGGCCCTCGTGACGGGCGACGCCCCGCGCGAGTCGGTCGCCGACCTCGTGGCCGCGGGCGCGCACCCGTCCCTGCGGGCGGTGCGCGGGTGAGCTCAGGCCCCTACTTCGGTCAGTTCGGGGGACGCTTCGTCCCCGAGGCCCTCATCGAGGCCCTCGACGAGCTCGAGGACGCCTGGGAGAAGGCCAAGGTGGACCCGGCCTTCGCGACCGAGCTCGAGAAGCTGCACCGCACCTACACCGGGCGCCCCTCGATCATCACGGAGGTCCCGCGCTTCGCCCGGCACGCCGGGGGAGCGCGCGTGATCCTCAAGCGCGAGGACCTCAACCACACGGGTTCGCACAAGATCAACAACGTGCTCGGCCAGGCGCTGCTCACCAAGCGCATCGGCAAGAAGCGCGTGATCGCCGAGACGGGCGCGGGCCAGCACGGCGTCGCGACGGCCACCGCGGCGGCTCTCTTCGACCTCGAGTGCGTCATCTACATGGGCGAGGAGGACACGAGGCGCCAAGCGCTCAACGTGGCCCGCATGCGCCTCCTCGGGGCCGAGGTCATCCCCGTCAAGCACGGCTCGCGCACCCTCAAGGACGCGATCAACGAGGCCCTGCGCGACTGGGTCACGAACGTCGAGACCACCAACTACGTCTTCGGCACGGTCGCGGGCCCGCACCCCTTCCCGGCGCTCGTGCGCGACCTCCAGCGCATCATCGGCGTCGAGGCGCGCCAGCAGGTCCTCGACCTCACGGGCGCCCTGCCCGACGTCGTCCTGGCGTGCGTGGGCGGCGGCTCCAACGCGATCGGCATCTTCCACGCCTTCCTCGAGGACGAGAGCGTGCGCCTCGTGGGCCTCGAGGCCGCCGGAGACGGGGTCGAGACCGGCCGGCACGCCGCGACCATCACGGCGGGCCGCCCCGGTGTGCTGCACGGCGCGCGCTCCTTCCTCCTGCAGGACGAGGACGGTCAGACGATCGAGTCGCACTCGATCTCGGCGGGCCTCGACTACCCGGGCGTGGGACCTGAGCACTCGCACCTCGCGGACATCGGCCGCGCCGAGTACCGACCGATCACCGACGCCGCGGCGATGGAGGCCCTGCGCCTGCTGAGCCGCACGGAGGGGATCATCCCCGCGATCGAGTCCTCGCACGCCCTCGCGGGCGCGATCGAGATCGGCAAGGAGCTCGGTCCCGAGGCCACGCTGCTCGTGAACCTCTCGGGCCGCGGGGACAAGGACGTGGCGACCGCGGGCCGCTGGTTCGGCCTCTTCGACGAGGAGGACGTGCAGTGACCCGGTCTCGAACCGCGGAGAAGCTCGACGCGGTGCGCGCCGAGGGGCGCGCCGCCTTCATCGGCTACCTGCCCGTGGGCTTCCCCGACGTCCAGGGCTCGGTGGACGCGGTGCGCGCCCTCGTCGACGAGGGAGCCGACCTCGTCGAGCTCGGCATCCCGTACTCCGACCCCGTCATGGACGGCTCGGTCATCCAGCGCGCGACCCAGGCCGCCCTCGGCGGCGGGGTGCGCCTGCGGCACGTCTTCGAGGTGCTCGAGCAGGTCGCGAGCGAGGACGTGCCCGTCGTCGTGATGAGCTACTTCAACCCGATCCTCGCCTACGGCGTCGAGGCCTTCGCGCGCGACCTCGCCGCGGCGGGAGGCGCAGGCATCATCACCCCCGACCTGATCCCCGACGAGGCGAGCGAGTGGATCGAGGCCTCGGACACCTTCGAGCTCGACCGCATCTTCCTCGTCGCCCCGAGCTCGACGAACGAGCGCCTCGCTCTGACCGCGCAGGCCTCCCGCGGCTTCGTGTACGCCTCCTCGACGATGGGCGTCACGGGGGAGCGCGCGACGCTCTCGAAGGAGGCCGAGAAGCTCGTCGCCCGTTCGCGCGCCGCTGGCGCGGAGCGCGTGTGCGTCGGCGTGGGCGTGAGCAACGCCGAGCAGGCCGCCGAGGTCGCGGGCTTCGCCGACGGCGTGATCGTGGGGACCGCGCTCGTGCGCCCGCTCGTCGAGGCGGACGACCGCGCCGCGGGGCTCGCCGGGATGGCCGCCGTGGCGCGCTCGCTCGTCGAGGGCGTGCGCAGCGTGCGGCGGGAGGTGCTGGCATGATCTCCGCCCTCGTCACCGCGATCCCCAGCCCCTCGCAGAGCGTCTGGTACCTCGGGCCGCTCCCGCTGCGCGCCTACGCGCTCGCGATCCTCACGGGCATCGTCGTCGCGACGCTCATCGCGCAGCGCCGCATGGCCGAGCGCGGCGGACCCGCCGAGCGCGTCATCGAGATCGTCTACTGGGCCGTTCCCTTCGGCATCGTCGGCGGGCGGATCTACCACGTGATCTCCTCGCCCCAGGCCTACTTCGGCCCCGGGGGCGACCCTCTCAAGGCCTTCGCGATCTGGGAGGGCGGCCTCGGCATCTGGGGCGCGATCGCCCTCGGCGGCGTCGGGGCGGCGATCGGCTGCCGCCGCCACAACGTCCGCTTCTCCTCCTTCGCCGACGTCGTCGCGCCCGGGCTGCTCGTCGCCCAGGCGATCGGTCGCCTCGGCAACTGGTTCAACCAGGAGCTCTTCGGCGGCCCGACGACGCTCCCGTGGGGTCTGCGCATCGACGACGCGCACCTGCCCGCGGGCTACCCCTCGGGCACGCTCTTCCACCCGACCTTCCTCTACGAGCTCGTGTGGTGCCTGCTGGGCGCGGCCGTGATCGTGTGGGCGGACCGCCGCTTCCGCCTGGGCCACGGTCGGGTGTTCTGGCTCTACGTCATCGTCTACACGACGGGCCGGCTGTGGATCGAGATGGTCCGCATCGACCCGGCGAACACCGTCCTGGGGCTTCGCCTGAACGTGTGGACCTCCCTTCTCGTCGGTCTGGGGGCCCTGGTAGCCTTCCTGATCGCCGGACGCCGCCACCCTGGGCGCGAGGCAAGCGTGCTCGTCCGGCCCGAGGGCCAGGACGAGGAAGGGGAGACACCCCCGCGAGACGAGACGGTCGGAGACACGGCTGTGACGGGGGGTCCGTCGGAGTAAGGCTCGGGCGGCATCGTTCGGTACATTTGATGGTTGGGCCAAGGGCGTCCCGATCCCCGCAAGATTTCTCTCGCCTCGGCGGGGGAGTGAGGACGGAAGCATGCCCTCGTCGACCCATGGTGGTTATACCGGCCAGCCCGGCCTGTACGACCCTGCCTTCGAGCACGACGCGTGCGGTGTCGCCTTCGTGGCGACGCTCCGCGGCACGCCCGGGCGCGACATCGTCGACGCGGGCCTGACGGCCCTCCTCAACCTCGACCACCGCGGCGCGGTCGGCGCCGAGCCGGACACCGGTGACGGTGCGGGCATCCTCACGCAGATCCCCGACGCCTTCGTGCGCGACGTCGTCGACGCCGAGCTGCCGGCCCCCGGCCACTACGCGATCGGCATCGCCTTCCTTCCGGTCGACGAGTCTGCCGCCGAGGCAGCCGTGCGCGGGATCGAGGAGATCGCCGTCGAGGAGAAGCTCGAGGTCCTCGCGTGGCGCGAGGTGCCCGTGGTCGCGGACCTCGTGGGCCCCTCGGCGCGCGCCGCGATGCCGCAGTTCCGCCAGCTCGTCGTCGCGGACCCCGCGCGCGACCTGAGCGGCATCGACCTCGACCGCCGCACCTTCCGCCTGCGCAAGCGCGCGGAGCGCGAGCTGGACGTGTACTTCGCCTCGCTCTCGGCGCGCACGATCACCTACAAGGGCATGCTGACGACCTCGCAGCTCGAGCCCTTCTTCCCGGACCTCTCGGACCCGCGCTACGCCTCCGAGCTCGCGCTCGTGCACTCGCGCTTCTCGACCAACACCTTCCCGAGCTGGCCGCTCGCTCACCCCTTCCGCCTCATCGCCCACAACGGTGAGATCAACACGGTGCGCGGCAACCGCAACTGGATGCACGCGCGCCAGGGCATGCTGCGCAGCGAGCTGCTCGGCGACCTCGAGCCCGTGCTGCCGATCTGCGCGGAGGACGCGAGCGACTCGGCGAGCTTCGACGAGGTGCTCGAGCTGCTGCACCTGGCGGGCCGATCGCTCCCGCACGCCGTGCTCATGATGGTGCCCGAGGCCTGGGAGAACCACGAGTCGATGGACCCCGCGGTGCGGGCCTTCTACGAGTACCACTCGACGCTCATGGAGCCCTGGGACGGGCCCGCCTCGCTGTCCTTCACCGACGGCTCGGTGATCGGCGCGGTGCTCGACCGCAACGGCCTGCGTCCGGGGCGCTACTGGGTGACCGAGGACGGCCTCGTCGTGCTCGGCTCCGAGGCCGGGGTGCTCGACCTCGACCCCGCGACGATCGTGCGCAAGGGCCGCCTCGAGCCGGGCCGCATGTTCCTCGTCGACGTCGCCCAGGGGCGCATCGTCGAGGACGAGGAGATCAAGTCCCAGCTCGCCGCGCAGCAGCCCTACGCCGAGTGGCTCGCCGAGCACGCGGTGCGCCTCGAGGAGCTGCCCGAGCGCGAGCACGTCTCGCACTCGGCGAGCTCGGTGCGCCGTCGCCAGCGGGCCTTCGGGTACACCGAGGAAGAGCTCAAGGTCATCCTCTCGCCCATGGCGGCGACGGGTGCCGAGCCGCTCGGCGCGATGGGGTCCGACACGCCGCTCGCGGTGCTCTCGAACCGCTCGCGCCTGCTCTTCGACTACTTCGTGCAGATGTTCGCGCAGGTGACCAACCCGCCGCTCGACGCGATCCGCGAGGAGCTCGTCACGAGCATCGGCGGGGCGATCGGTCCCGAGCCGAACCTGCTCGAGGAGGTCCCCGAGCACGCGCGCAAGCTCATGCTGCCCTTCCCGGTGCTCGACAACGACCAGCTCGCGAAGATCGTGCACGTCCACCGCGACCCGAGGCTCGCGGGGATCTTCTCCGCGATCACGGTGCGCGGCCTGTATCGCGTGCGCGGCGGGGGAGCGGCCCTCGAGGAGCGCCTCCAGGAGATCTTCGACGAGGTCGACGCGGCCGTCGAGCGCGGCGTGAGCTTCATCGTGCTCTCCGACCGCGACGCCGACGCCGAGCTCGCCCCGATCCCCTCGCTCCTGCTCACGAGCGCGGTGCACCACCACCTCGTGCGCCACCAGACGCGCACCAAGGTCTCGCTCGTCGTCGAGGCCGGCGACGTGCGCGAGGTGCACCACGTCGCGCTGCTCATCGGCTACGGCGCGGCCGCGATCAACCCGTACCTCGCGATGGAGACGGTCGAGGACCTCTCGCGTCGCGGCTACCTCGACGTGACCCCCGAGAAGGCCGTCGCGAACCTCATCAAGGCGCTCGGCAAGGGCGTCCTGAAGGTCATGAGCAAGATGGGCATCTCGACGATCGCCTCCTACCGGGGCGCGCAGGTCTTCGAGGCGATCGGCCTCGCGCAGGACTTCGTCGACCGCTACTTCACCGCGACGCCCTCGCGGCTCGGCGGCATCGGGATCGACGTCGTCGCCAAGGAGGTCGCCGCCCGGCACGAGACGGCGTACCCGCGCTCGGGCAACCAGAAGGCTCACGAGCACCTGCCCTCGGGCGGCGAGTACCAGTGGCGCCGCGACGGCGAGGAGCACCTCTTCGACCCGGAGACGGTCTTCCGCCTGCAGCACTCGACGCGCACCCGCCGCTTCGACGTCTTCCGCCAGTACACGCGCCGCGTGGACGACCAGTCCGAGCGGCTCATGACCTTGCGCGGCCTGCTCACCTTCAAGGAGGGCCAGCGCCCGCCCGTGCCGATCGAGGAGGTCGAGCCGGTCAGCGAGATCGTCAAGCGCTTCTCGACCGGGGCGATGTCCTACGGCTCGATCTCGGCCGAGGCCCACGAGACCCTCGCGATCGCGATGAACTCCCTCGGCGCGAAGTCGAACACCGGCGAGGGCGGCGAGGACCCCGAGCGCCTGCGCGACCCGCGGCGTCGCAGCGCGATCAAGCAGGTCGCCTCGGGCCGCTTCGGCGTGACCGCGGACTACCTCACGCACGCCGACGACCTCCAGATCAAGATGGCCCAGGGCGCCAAGCCCGGCGAGGGCGGCCAGCTGCCCGGCCACAAGGTCTCCCCGTGGATCGCTCGTACGCGGCACTCGACGCCCGGCGTCGGCCTCATCTCGCCGCCGCCGCACCACGACATCTACTCGATCGAGG
>ENA-UOVV01000347-UOVV01000347.1-compost-metagenome-genome-assembly--contig:-NODE-347-length-60431-cov-6.678117_pt1 | contig 60431 bp, 60 predicted proteins | sample MGYA00238155_ERZ761577 | MGnify/ENA primary metagenome ERZ761577 (study PRJEB28898, sample SAMN06268775) | compost metagenome | isolation source: Emeryville, CA | place: USA:Emeryville, CA | collected... | reverse complement strand
CTGGAGCGGCTGGTGCCGTAGCGCTCGGCGAGCTCGCGTTCGCTGCCGAGCTTGTCGCCGGGGTTTCCGGCGTTGATGTCGGCGACGATCAGGCGCCGCAGCTGCTCGCTCTGACTCGCCACCGGCCCTCCCGCATTTTTGGTACGACCAAATCGTAGTCCAGGGCCGGGGCGGACTACAGCTCCGCGACCGCGTCCTGCGATTCCGGCAGGATCTGACCGCCGTCGACGACCAGTGACTGACCGGTGATGTAGGCGGCCTCGTCGGTGGCGAAGAACAGTGCGGCGTTTCCGATATCGGCGACGCTGCCCAGCCGGCGCATCGGCACCGCCGCGGCCATCGAGTTGATGTAGTCCTCGCCCATCTCGATCAGGCCCTCGGTGATGATGTTGCCGGGCAGCACCGCGTTGACGGTGATGTTCTTCGGTGCGAGTTCCATTGCCGCCGTGCGTAGGAAACCCAATTGGGCGGCCTTGCTGGCGCCGTAGTGGGACCAACCGGGGTAGCCGGTGATCGGGCCGGTGATCGACGAGGTGATGATCACCCGGCCACGCCCGCTGGCGGCCAGCTGCTCCAGCGCCGCCTGGACGATGAACACCGTGCCCTTGAAGTTCACGGCCATCACCTCCTCGACGGCCTCGGGCGTCAACTCCTCGAGCCGCCCCGAGGGGAAGATGCCGGCGTTGGCGCATACCACGTCCACCCCGCCGTACTGCTCCACGGCCGCGGCCACGACCTGACGGCTGTCCTCGGGCCTTGTCACGTCGGCGGCCACCGCGACGAGCTTGCCGGGCAGGCCGGCCAGGTCGCTGACCGTGGCGTCGAGGGCCTCCTGACTGCGGCCGGTGATCAGCACGTTGATCCCCGCGTTCGCGAACACCTCGGCGATGCCCCGACCGATTCCCTTGCTACCGCCGGTGACGATCGCCGAACGGCCCTGCAGTGAATTGAACATGTCGCTGTCCCTTGTCCTTTCAGGTCTCAGTCCAGTCCCCGGCCGTTGGAGCTCAGGTAGTTCTCGGCCAATCTGCGGCTGCCTGCGGCGTAGGTGACGGCCTTGGTCTGCGATTCCCTGGAGTGGCTGTGGCTGCCCATCCAGGCCAGCAGCATCAGCCGGCGCAAGAACACGAACGACGGCAGCATGGCCTCGGCGGAAGCCGGCATCTCACGGCGGCTGCGGTATCCGCGCGCCCAGGCGTCCTGCCATTCCGGCAGTGCAGGGTCGTCCTCGATGAACGACACCGCGGTGCCGAAATCGTAGAAGTACCAGCCGAATCCGCAGTCATCGAAATCAATGACGGTGATGGTGTCACCGTCGACAAGCAGATTTGCCAACCGGAGATCGGCGTGGATCAGGCCGAATGTGTCTGGTCCGGTGCCGTATTCGGCCAGTCGACGGTGCAACAGTTGTTCGGCCCGGGTGATGACGTCGAGTTCGCCGGCGCCCACACCCATCGCGTCCTGCCAGCGTCCCCACCGCGGCTGGTCGCCCAGGCAGTGCTTCCAGTCCCAGGAGAAGCGGCCGAAGCCGGTGGGGCGCCGCCAGGACTGCGCGTGCTCGTGAAGCGCGGCGGTGATGCTGCCGAGCAGATAGAAGTCGTCGGTCGTCAAGCTCTGCTCGTCGGGTTCGGCACCGGGGACCAACTCGAAATGCACGACCTGGCGCGGCGTTCCCTCGACGTCGACGGTGACGACCCGCCGTCCGTCGCGCGCCAATCGGACCCGCGGCACCCGGACGTCGGTGTCGGAGCGCAACGCGGCCAACCAGTCCAGCTCGGACTCGATCTCGTGCGGATGGTGGTAGTTCCGCCGGTGCACCCGCAGGATCGACCGCCCGCCGGTGTCGGGGTCGTGTACCGCGTAGGTGGCGTTCTCCGACAGGTTCAACAGCTGTAGGCGGCTGTCCGGGCTGACTTGGTAGTGCGCCAGGGCCCGCTCGGCGACGGCGATATCGTCGGTGATCACACTGTTGTCGCTCATCGGTGATCCTCCATCCCGGTGCTGTCACACGGTCACTGTGACGCCGCGGACAGTGTCGAACACGTTGTCAGCGAAGTTGTTTCGCAACCATTACCGGGATGTTTCAGGATCATTCGATGCGCGGGGGTAGGCCGGAACCGGGCCGGTCGGCGAACGCCACGGCGAGACGTCGGCAAAGCTCGGCATCGGCGCATCGGCGGCGTAGGCGATGCGCGTCCAGGTCAACAGCTGGTGTGGGCTCAGTTCCGCGTCCAGAGAGTTGCCGCCGGCGTTGACCGCCACCTGTCGCACCGGCAGATGTGCGGCGAAGTCCGCGACGACGCCGGGATTTTCACTGTGGACCACGGCGGCGTGAGCCGGGCCGCCGATGCGGACGACGGCTCGGGCGGCCCGGATGCCACGGTCGGCGTCGGCGGCGGTGACCATGCCCAGCACCGGAGCGGGTGTCGCGTGGGCGAGCGGCTCTTCGCTGATCACGAGATCGAGCGGGGCGACGAGAACCCGGGTTTTCGGGGCGACCCGCAACCCGGCTTGGTCGGCGATCCAGGCCGCGTCCCGCCCGACGGCTTCGGCCTTGAGGTGGCCGTCGGGGAACAGGTAGCCCCGCAGTCGGCGGACCTCGTCCTCGTCGAGGAGACGGCCGCCGCAGTCGCCGATCGCCGTCCGCAGCGCGTCGGCGATCGCACCCTCGGCGATCAGCACGGATTCGCTGGTGGGCAGCAGGGAGTTGTCGAACGCCTTGCTGTCGGCGATCCGACGGGCGGCGGCCGAAATGTCAGCGGTGGCGTCGACGAGCACCGGAACATTGCCGGGACTGTGCGTGACCTCCACGTCGGCGGTCAGTGGCTCCTCGGTCACCTGCACGATGCCGTCGGGCGCACCGGCGTTGACCGCTGCCCCGGCCAGCAGCTCGGCGGCCTCGGTGATGCAACTGGCGGCCCGCGGATCGGGGACGACCACCGCGGCGTTGCGGGTCATGAGCGCCGACAGCACGGTGGAGTACACGGCCGCAACGGGATCCGTCGCCGGCACGTGGGCGACGACGACGCCGGCCGGGCGGGGGAGCGCCACCACCTTGCGCGAGGCGTCAATGCGGGGAGAGACGAAGTCGTCCTGCTTGGCGAGGGCGCAGGCCCGGTTCCTCTCGGCCTTGTCGGCGGCCACCCCCATCCGCGTCTCGGCGACCGCCGCGGCGGCCAACCGCTCGGATGCGGTGCAGGCGGCCGCGGACGCGGCGGCGACGATCGCAGCGACGGTCGGCCGGTCGTAGTCGGCGTACGCCGCGGCCGCCCACCGGACACGCTCGAGGAGATACCCGCTCATCGGCTCGCTCCCGCCCGTGCGGCAGCCTCGGCCCGGCCCACGGCCACCTCGAGCCGGTCGAGCACGTCCTCACACAGATCGCGACCCAGCAGAATGCCCGGTTTGAACTGCAGCACACGCGGATCCAGCGTCGAGAAGATTGCCCACACCCCATTCTCGTACAGTTCGCGCATCACGAACTTGGCGCCCTCGGGGTGGTCGAACTCCAACCCGATCACCACGCCGTTCTGCCGGATGCCGACCAACCAGTCCGGGTGGTCGGCCTGGACGCGGCGCAGGCCGTCGGCGAAGAGGTCGGCGATGTAGTGCACCATCGAGCGCACCTCGGGCCGAGTGGTGATCTCGAGCGTCTTCACCCCGGCGACGCAGCCGAGTTCGGCGCCCCCGAACGTGGAGATATGGCCGAAACCGTCCTCGTCGAGCCAGCGGGCGGCGCGATCGCTCAACAGCACCGCGGTGATCGGGTACATGCCGCCGGACAGGCCCTTGCCGGTCACGATGATGTCCGGGTCGATGCCGTGCTTGGTGATCGCCCACATCTCACCGGTGCGCATCAGGCCCGTCTGCACCTCGTCGGCAATGTAGAGCGCGCCGTAGCGCTCGGTGAGCTGTTTCGTCGCTTCGAGGTAACCCGGTGGGGGAAGCGGGAATCCGTAGGTGGCAGGGATGGTCTCCATGATGACCGCGGCAACATCGCCTCTGGCCAGGGCGTGCTCCATCGCGTCGATGTCGCCGAACGGCACCTGAATGAACTCGTCGGGGCGGTCGGCCAGAAACAGCTTGGCGAACCGGTCGTCGCCGGTGGCCACCGCCAGGCCGGTGTGGCCGTGGTAGGCCTTGATGATCGAGATGATCTTGCGACGCCCGGTGGCGTGCCGGGCGCTCTTGAGCGCGATGTCGATCGCCTCACCGCCGCCGGAACCGAAGGCCACTTTGGAGATCGACGGCGGAGCGGTCTCGACCAGGCGCTGCGCCAGCGCGGTGCGCGCCACCGACGGGAAGTGGTGATTGCCGATGTCGAAATGCGCCATGCCCTGCGAGATCGCTTCCATCACTTCGGGATTACGGTGGCCGAGGTTGTAGGTTCCGCCGTTGAGGTGCATGTCGATCAGGCGGCGACTGCTCATGTCCCAGAGGAAGTAGCCCTCGCGCCGGTCGATGACGAGGTCGACGCCCGAGTCGATCCAGAACCGCGTCTTGTCGGGGTTCCAGAACGTCTTCGCCCGCGCGAGCACCTCGGACTTGGACTCGAACGAGAACGTGCCGTAGTCGTACATTCGGCTCCCCGGCGCGGTGTGGTGGGAACGTCCGGCGCCGCTGCCGAGAGAATGTCGACAACATAAATGGCTGGACCATTTCTGTCAATCGCCGCCCGAGCGCTCCCGTCGGCACCCGACCCGCCGAGTAGCGTCGGCTCTCATGACCGACAACGGCCCCCTGCGCGGGGTGAAGGTGATCGAGCTCGGCGGGATCGGCCCCGGGCCGCACGCGGGGATGATGCTCGCCGACCTGGGTGCCGACGTGGTACGGGTGCGCAGGCCCGGCGGGCTGGCCCTGCCCGCCGAGAACGTCGACCTGATGCACCGCGGCAAGCGCGTCGTCGACCTCGATGTCAAGAAGGATCCGGCGGCGCTGCGGGACCTCGCGGCCAAGGCCGACGTGCTGCTCGACTGCTTCCGCCCCGGTACCTGCGAGCGACTCGGCATCGGCCCGGACGACTGCGCGGCGGTCAACCCGCGGCTGATCTTCGCGCGCATCACCGGCTGGGGTCAGCAGGGGCCGCTGGCGACGACGGCCGGCCACGACATCAACTACCTGTCGCAGACCGGCGCGCTCTCGGCCATCGGCTACCGCGACCGGCCGCCCGTCGCTCCGCTGAACCTGGTCGCCGACTTCGGCGGCGGCTCGATGCTGGTGCTGTTGGGCATCGTCGCCGCCCTCTACGAACGGGAACTGTCCGGCCGCGGGCAGGTCGTCGACGCCGCGATGGTCGACGGCGTCAGCGTGCTGTGCCAAATGATGTGGACGATGAGATCGACCGGCGCCCTTGCTGATCAGCGTGAGTCGTTTCTGCTCGACGGCGGTGCGCCGTTCTACCGCGTCTACGAGACCGCCGACGGGAAGTACATGGCGGTCGGGGCGATCGAACCGCAGTTCTTCGCGCAACTGCTCGACGGTCTGGGTCTGAGCGCCGACGAGGTGCCCGGTCAGTTCGATCGCGCGCAGTATCCGCGGATGCGTGAGATCTTCGCCGAGCGGTTCGCCAGCCGCACCCGCGACGAGTGGGCCGAGGTGTTCGCGGGTACCGACGCCTGCGTCACGCCCGTGCTCACGTGGGCCGAGGCCGCCGAGAGCGAACACCTGCGGGCGCGCGCGACGCTGGTCGAGGCCCACGGCGTCACGCAGGCCGCCCCGGCGCCGCGGTTCTCGCGCACCCCGGCCGGGCCGGTCGCGCCGCCGCCGCCGGCGGCTACCCCGATCGATGAGATCGGATGGTAATCAAGATTAGCTGCATTTTTAATTGCGTGAGGCAAATGCCTTAACTACGATTTGCTCGTATGGCTGTGCGCGCTTCGCGAGAGGTGGTGGTCGACGCTCCACCCGAGATCATCCTGGACACGCTCGCCGACATCGAGGACGTGCCGTCGTGGTCGCCGGTGCACAAGTCCGCCGAGGTCCTGGACCGCCATCCCGACGGTCGCCCTCACCATGTCAAGGCGACCTTCAAGATCATGGGCATCACCGACAAGGAGGTACTGGAGTACCACTGGGGTGACCGCTGGATGGTCTGGGACGCCCAGGACACGCTGCAGCAGCGCGGCCAGCACGTCGAGTACAACCTGACGCCGGTCGGCGAGGACAAGACCCGGGTGCGTTTCGATCTCATCATGGACCTCGCCGCGCCGATTCCCGCGTTTCTGATCAAACGCGCCAAGAGGATGGTGCTCGACATCGCGACCGAACGCCTGCGGGAGCGCGTCGAGCGCAGATGCCAGGCCGGGTGACCCTCGCGCTGATCGAAACAACGGCGGGGGAATAGCTTTCGCGTCGCGTCACGTTGTCGGAGTATGCCCACGGGAGCTGTGCTTTTCGCTGATCCTGACGCCGCCAACGCCGTCGACGACGTCATCGCCCAGGCTCGCCGCGCCCACGCCGTCGGCGTGCGCCAGGTCTGGCTGGCCCAGCGGCTCGACCTCGACGCCATCGCGCTGGCCGGGTTGGTGGGCGCGGCCGTGCCCGGACTGGGGGTGGGTACCTCGGTGGTGCCGATCAACCCGCGCCATCCGCTGATCGTCGCGTCGCTGGCGCAGACCGCGCAGGCCGCCACGCACGGCAACTTCACCCTCGGTCTGGGTCTGGGCGCGCACGAGCCCGAGCGGCAGGCCTTCGGCACGGTGTGGCCCAACACCATCGACCGGCTGCGCGAGCACCTGACCGTGCTGCGGGCCGTGATCGACGACGGTGCCGTCGACTTCCGCGGCACCGAGCTCACCGCCCAGCCCGGCTGGCCCGTCGAGGTGGCCAGCGGCAGACCGTTCCCGGTGTACGTCGCGGCTATGGGCCCCAAGGCATTACGCGTCACAGGCGAACTCGCCGACGGCACCCTGCCGAATCTCGCGGGACCGCGCACGATCGCCGAGTTCATCAGGCCGACGATCGCCAAGGCAGCCGCGGAAGCGGGCAGGCCGGAGCCGAAGATCGTCGCCACGGTGCCCGTGTTGATCACCGACGACGTCGACGCCGGCCGCGCACAAGCCGCCGAGATGCTGAGCTTCTACGAGGCCATCCCCTCGTATGCGCGGGTGCTCGCGCGCGAGGGCATCGACAGCGCGGTGGAGATCGCCGCCATCGGTTCCGCCGACGCGGTAACCCGCACCCTGAAGCGCTATCTCGACGCCGGCGCCACCGATGTGACGCTGAGCGCGATCGACCGCGCCGCCGATCCCGAACCGCTGTGGGAGGTCGCGGCCGCCCTCTAGCGGGGCGACACCGCCGAAACAATCGGCTCTTACCGGGGCGGAATGGCTTCCCGACGGCGCTCGGCGTTGCTCGACAGGTTGGTCGTGGACCGGCCGGGCCGACCGCGGCAGGCCATCCTCGAGGAGTTGCGCCGCGTCATCCTCGACGGCGCGCCGCCCGGCACGCCCATCCCGCTGGCCGACGTCGCCGAACTGTTCGGGGTGAGCCAGATCCCGGTCCGCGAGGCGTTGTAGACGCTGATCGGCGAGGGGCTGGTGGCGCACCGCAGCAACTCCGGATACACCGTCGTCCAACTGACGCCGCAGGAACTGCGCGAAATGTACATTGTGCGTGAGACTTTGGAGATGGCTTCGACGGGTTCTCCGGCGGATAGTTGCCCTTGAAGAACGCGGTTTCGACGACGACGCCGCGGATCACCCTAGTGGCCGAACGAGGCGGGCCGAAACACCGCGGGGCCCGGGTTGATCAGGTTCTCCTTCTCCGCGAACGTCTCGTCGTTCGCCCAGATCACCGCGCCGCCGAGCGGGCGCAGCGCCAGGTCGGGCAGCCACGTGAAATCCGGTTCGGAATCGGGCACCGTCACAGACGGAGGTCATCGGCGCAGCACGGCCAGTCGCCGGATGGCCTCGTCGAGGGTCTCGTCACGCTTGCAGAACGCGAAGCGCACCAGGTGATTCCACGCGTCCGCGTGTTCGGCGCCCGGGTCGCAGAACGCCGACATCGGGATCGCCGCCACACCGGCCTTGTGCGGCAACTCGGCGCAGAACGCGGTGCTGTCGTCGTACCCCAGCGGGCGGGGGTCGGCGCACAGGAAGTAGGTGCCGTAACAGTCGTGGACCTCGAAGCCGAGGGCGGCCAGCGCGCCGCCGAGCCGGTCGCGCTTGTGCTGCAGCGAGTCGCGCAGCGCGTCGACCCAGGCCTGTTCGGTGTTGAGCGCGTACGCCACCGCCGGCTGGAACGGCGCCCCGCCGACGTACGACAGGTACTGCTTCGCGGCTCGCACCCCGGCGATGAGATCGGCGGGACCGCACGCCCATCCGATCTTCCAGCCGGTGACGTTGAACATCTTTGCGGCGCTGGAGATGGTGACCGTCCGCTCCCGCATGCCGGGATAGTTGGCCAGCGGCAGATGTCTGCGGCCGTCGAAGATCAGGTGCTCGTACACCTCGTCGGTGATCACCAGCAGGTCGGCCTCGACCGCGAGCTCGGCCAGGGCCCGCAGCTGGTCGTCGTCGGCGACCATCCCGGTCGGGTTGTGCGGCGAGTTGACGATCAGCGCCCTGGTGTTCGGGGTGACCGCGCGGCGCAGCCCGTCGACGTCGATCACGAAGCCGCGGCCGTCGGGCACCATCGGCACGGCCCGCCGCACGCAGCCGGCCATCGCGATGACGGGCGAGTAGGAGTCATAGAACGGCTCGATCAGCAGCACCTCCGAGCCGGGTTCGACGAGGCCCAACACCGACGCGGCGATGGCCTCGGTCGCGCCGACGGTGATCAGCACCTCGGTGTCGGGGTCGTACTCGGTGCCGTACCGCCGCTTGCGCTGCGCGGCGACGGCCTCACGCAGCGGCGCGATGCCGAGACCGGGCGGGTACTGGTTGACGCCCTCGATGATGGCGTTCTCGGCGATCTTGAGCATCGCCGGCGGGCCGTCCTCGTCGGGGAAGCCCTGCCCGAGGTTCACCGCGCCGACCCGCGCGGCCAGCGCCGACATTTCGGCGAAGATCGTCACCGCGAACGGTTGCAGCCGCTTCACCGTCATGACCGCCGAGCTTAGTGGCCACCTTCGCCACGCCACGTGCGGCGAAGGTGGCGGCGACGACCTCCCAACCAGCCGGTTGGCCGGTCCTGTTAGGCTGGCCCGCAGTGGACCGCCGCCCCAGGCTGGGCAGGCCTCCCGTCACCCCATCTGAACAGGAAAATCTTCATGTCCGAAGAAGCCTTCATCTACGAGGCCATTCGCACGCCTCGCGGTAAGAACAAGAACGGCGCGCTGACCGAGGTCAAGCCGATCAACCTGGTCACCGGCCTGATCGACGAGTTGCGCAGGCGCTACCCCGATTTGGACGAGACGCTGATCAGCGACGTCATCCTCGGTGTGGTGTCGCCGGTCGGCGACCAGGGCGGCGACATCGCCCGCACCGCGGTGCTGGCCGCCGGCCTGCCCGAGACCACCGGCGGCGTGCAACTCAACCGGTTCTGCGCCTCGGGTCTGGAGGCGGTCAACATGGCCGCGCAGAAGGTGCGCTCCGGTTGGGACGACCTGGTGCTGGCCGGCGGCGTCGAGTCGATGAGCCGCGTGCCGATGGGCTCCGACGGCGGCGCCTGGGCCACCGACCCGGAGACCAACTACACCGTGGGCTTCGTGCCGCAGGGCATCGGCGCCGACCTGATCGCCACCATCGAGGGCTTCTCCCGCGAGGACGTCGACGCCTACGCGCTGCGCAGCCAGCAGCGCGCCGCCGCGGCCTGGTCGGGCGGCTACTTCGCCAAGTCCGTCGTGCCGGTGCGTGACCAGAACGGTCTGGTCATCCTCGACCACGACGAGCACATGCGCCCCGACACCACGCTGGAGAGCCTGGCCAAGCTGAAGCCGGCGTTCGCCGACCTCGGCGCGATGGGCGGCTTCGACGACGTGGCGCTGCAGAAGTACCACTGGGTGGAGAAGATCGACCACGTCCACACCGGCGGCAACAGCTCCGGCATCGTCGACGGTGCCGCGCTGGTGCTGATCGGCAGCGAAAAAGCAGGCACTTCACAGGGTTTGACGCCGCGGGCCCGCATCGTCGCAACGGCCACCAGCGGTGCCGACCCGGTGATCATGCTGACCGGCCCGACGCCGGCCACCAAGAAGGTGCTGGACCGGGCCGGTCTGACGGTCGACGACATTGACCTGTTCGAGCTGAACGAGGCGTTCGCGTCCGTGGTGTTGAAGTTCCAGAAGGACCTCAACATTCCCGACGAGAAGCTCAACGTCAACGGTGGCGCCATCGCGATGGGCCACCCGCTGGGCGCCACCGGCGCGATGATCACCGGAACCATGGTCGACGAGCTCGAGCGCCGCGGTGCGCGCCGCGCGCTGATCACGCTGTGTGTCGGCGGCGGCATGGGTGTCGCGACCATCATCGAGCGAGTCTGAGAGGCCTGAAAGACCATGGCACAGAACACGATCAACTGGGACCAGGATGCCGACGGCATCGTCACCCTGACGCTGGACGACCCGAACGGCTCGGCCAACGTGATGAACGAGCACTACCGCGAGTCCATGCACAACACGGTGCAACGGCTTGTCGCGGAAAGGGATTCGATCACCGGGGTGGTGATCACCAGCGCGAAGAAGACGTTCTTCGCCGGTGGTGACCTCAACTCGATCATCCAGGCGACGCCGGAGAACGCCGGCGACTTCTTCGATGAGGTCGAGGGCATCAAGCGCGATCTGCGCGCGCTGGAGACCCTGGGCAAGCCGGTCGTCGCGGCGATCAACGGCGCGGCGCTCGGCGGCGGCCTGGAGATCTGCCTGGCCTGCCACCACCGCATCATCGCCGACGTGCCGGGCGCGGTGGTCGGCTTCCCCGAGGTGACGCTGGGCCTGCTGCCCGGCGCCGGCGGGGTCACCCGCAGCGTGCGGATGTTCGGCATCCAGAAGGCGTTCATGGAGGTGCTCAGCCAGGGCACCCGGTTCAAGCCGGGCAAGGCCAAGGAGGTCGGCCTGGTCGACGAGGTGGTGTCGACGGTCGACGAGCTGGTGCCCGCCGCCAAGGCGTGGATCAAGGCCAACCCGGACGCCCACACCCAGCCGTGGGATGCCAAGGGCTACAAGATGCCCGGCGGCACACCGGCCAGCCCCGGTCTGGCGGGCATCCTGCCGTCGTTCCCGGCGCTGCTGCGCAAGCAGCTCAAGGGTGCGCCGATGCCCGCACCGCGGGCGATCCTGGACGCCGTCGTGGAAGGCGCGCAGGTCGACTTCGAGACCGCGTGCCGCATCGAGAGCCGCTACTTCACCAAGCTGGCCACCGGGCAGACGGCGAAGAACATGATCCAGGCGTTCTTCTTCGACCTGCAGACCATCAACGGTGGCGGCTCGCGGCCCGACGGCATCCCGCAGAGCCGGCCGACCAAGATCGGTGTGCTCGGCGCGGGCATGATGGGCGCCGGCATCGCCTACGTGTCGGCCAAGGCCGGGTTCGACGTCGTGCTCAAGGACGTCAGCCTGGAGGCCGCGCAGAAGGGCAAGGGCTACTCCGAGAAGCTTGAGGCCAAGGCGCTCGAGCGGGGCAGGACCACCCCGGAAAAATCCAGCGAAGTCCTCGCCCGCATCACCCCGACCGCCGATGTCGCCGACCTGAAGGGCGTCGACTTCGTCATCGAGGCGGTCTTCGAGAACTCCGAACTCAAGCACAAGGTGTTCCAGGAGATCGAGGACATCGTCGAGCCGAACGCGATCCTCGGGTCGAACACCTCCACGCTGCCGATCACCGGTCTGGCGACCGGTGTGAAGCGCCAGGAGGACTTCATCGGCATCCACTTCTTCTCACCGGTCGACAAGATGCCGCTGGTGGAGATCATCAAGGGCGAGAAGACCTCTGACGAGGCGCTGGCCCGGGTGTTCGACTACACCCTGGCGATCGGCAAGACGCCGATCGTGGTCAACGACAGCCGCGGCTTCTTCACCAGCCGCGTCATCGGCACCTTCGTCAACGAGGCGCTGGCGATGCTCGGTGAGGGCGTGCCGGCGGCCAGCATCGAGCACGCCGGCGGGCAGGCCGGCTACCCGGCGCCGCCGCTGCAGTTGTCCGACGAGCTCAATCTCGAGTTGATGCAGAAGATCGCGACCGAGACCCGCAAGGCCGCCGAGGCCGAGGGCAAGACCTACGAGCCGCATCCGGCCGAGGCGGTCGTGAACAAGATGGTCGAGCTCGGACGGTCCGGCAGGCTCAAGGGTGCCGGGTTCTACGAGTACGTCGACGGCAAGCGGGTCGGCCTCTGGTCGGGCCTGGCCGAGGTGTTCGGTTCGGGCAAGGGCTCGGGCAAGCCGGACATCCCGTTGCAGGACATGGTCGACCGCATGCTGTTCGCCGAGGCGCTCGAGACGCAGAAGTGCATCGACGAGGGCGTGATCACCTCGACCGCCGACGCCAACATCGGCTCGATCATGGGCATCGGCTACCCGCCCTACACCGGCGGCAGTGCGCAGTTCATCGTCGGCTACGAGGGTGAGCTGGGCGTCGGCAAGGAGGCGTTCGTCGCGCGGGCCAAGCAGCTGGCCGAGCGCTACGGCGACCGCTTCAACCCGCCGCAGTCACTGCTCTAGTAAGCGGGCGTAGGCGCGGATTCATGGCTACGACCGCGCCGCGACCGGCCGTGACCGCTTGGCCAGCGCCTGCAGTGCGTCGACCACCGCGGTGCTGGTCGCGTGCGCACCGAATACGCCGCCCTGCATGGTGATCATCTTCAGCGCGGCCAGGTGGTTGCCGTAGTCGGTGGCGCCGGTGGCATCGGAGACGACGAGACATTCGTAGCCGCGGTCGTTGGCGTCGCGCATCGTGGTGTGCACACACACGTCGGTGGTGATGCCGGTGAAGATGATGTGGGTGATCCCGTTGGTCTGCAGGATCAGGTCGAGATCGGTGGCGTAGAAGCTGCCCTTGCCCGGCTTGTCGATCACCGGCTCGCCAGGCAGGGGCGCCATCTCCGGGACGATCTCCCAGCCCGGTTCGCCGACGACGAGGATGCGTCCCTGTGGCCCGACGGAACCGATCTCGGCGCCGATCTGCGCCGACCGCCAGCGCTTGTTGGCCGGCAGGTTCGACAGATCCGGCCGATGCCCTTCCCTGGTGTGCAGGATGAACAGCCCGGCGTCGCGGGCGGCGCGTAGCACCTGCTGCGCCGGGCCCAGCGGTGTGCGGGTCAGCGACAGGTCATAGCCCATCGCGTCGACGTAGCCGCCTTCGCCGCAGAAGTCGACCTGCCAGTCGATGTTGATCAGCGCGGTCTTGCCGTCGGGGATGTCACCGTCGTAGGGCCAGGTGTAGGGCTCGGCGGGAATCGTGATGGCGCTCATGGGTGCACTCCACTCATGCGGGTTCGGCAGCCGGCGTGGGCGCGGGTGCCGACGAGCCCACGGGTAGGTAGACGAGAGCGGTGAACGCGAGGCCACCGGCGACCATCGCGACGACCGCGTCGGACAGTTGAGCTGCGAAGTAGTGCGCAGCCAGCGCGGCGGTAGCGCCGATTGCCCACGCCGCGAACGGTTTCCAGTACAACCCGGCACCCGCTGCGCCGCGCCGCGCGGCGAAGACCAGCTGATCGAGGATGATGATGACGCCGATCGGCGGCACCAGCACGCCGAGGATGTTCAGCCACGTCGCGAAGTAGGACCAGATGCCCGCGACGGCGGCGACGATCCCGACAGTACCGAGCACGATCGTCAACTGCCGCATGGTCTTTCCAGTGATGTGACCGAATCCGACGGCGCCATTGTAGAGACAGTGTGCGCAGACGCTGCCGAGATTGACGAACACGAAGACGATGCCGAGCGGCACCAGGATGCCGCCGCCGCCGACGAGGACGTGCAGGAAGTCACCGCCCGTCGCCGCCGGGTCGGCCGACGCGCCGAGCGCGACGACGAACGCGCCGACGAGTTGGGCGATGAGATAGGCGACCGGGAACGCCGCGAATGCCGACAGCGCACCCTGTGTACCGTTGCGCGCCCAGCGGGTGAAGTCCGCGGTCATGGTGCCCGAGTCGGCGAAGCACGCGATCGTCATGGTGACCGCGACGCCGAAGCTGAACGCCGCCGCGCCCGCGCCGCCGCGGTAGTCGAACGCCGACGAGAACCCGGCATCGGACCCAGCGATCACGACGGCGACCACGCCCAGCGGAATGAACAGCGCCGAGGCGACCACCCCGATCCACGAAATCGCCCTGATGCCAACGAATGTCAATGCAACGAACAACACGCCTGCCAACAGGGTGAGCCACGGGGCGCTCCACCCCATCGACACGTTGAGCGTCGCGCCGACCATCCCGGTCTGGAACGCGAACCAGCCGATGACGAGCGCCGACAAGAACGCCGAGACGATGCGGAATCCCTTGCTGCCGAAGGTGTCCACCGCGGTCAGGGCGAAGTTCTTACCCGACCCGCCCGAGAGGTAGCTCAGCGTGCCGACATAGGCCATCAGAGTCAGGTCGCCCACCAGGACGGCCAGCATTCCGACCGTGAAGCCGAGGTGATAGACGACGATCCCGGAGAATACGGCCGAGGTCATGATCATCGGAAAGCCGACCCACACCGCGCACACGGAGAACAGCGACCGGCGCGCCGAGGCGGGGACGGGTTCGTGTTCGTACTCTTCGCCAAGCCCGGCGTCGAGGCGGCCGTCGGCCGTCGGAGGGGTATCCATGGTTGTATACCGTGAGGTATACCGATTACACCGCGGTTGAGCTGCGTGAATTTGCCGTTACGAACCGCGCACGGGCGCGCGGTCAGAATGACCCGAGATCCGCCGACAGCCAGTTCTTGGGCGTCATGAAGATCGCCACGCTCGGCCCGTGCTCGCGGCGGGCGTATTCGAGATAGGCGTCGACCTTGTCGGGCGGCAGATACCGCTTGGTCATCTCGACGAGTTGGTCGTCGGTGGCCGGTTCGATGCGATCTACGGGCCCGTCGACCGAGACGTAGCGCACCGAGGGCTCGACCCGGTCCACCATCAGGGTGAACTCGCCCTGCGCCTCGATCAACCGGTGCTTCCGGGAGCCTTCGCCGGTGATCAGCCACGGCTGCCCGCCGGGTGAGTACTGGTACCAGATCGGCACGGTCAACGGCCCGCGCTGGCCGCCGGCACTGACCGACAGCGCGGCGACATGCGGTTCGGCCAGGAACTGTTCGCGTTCGTCCTTCGATAGGGCCATATCGGCCAGGCTAGCCGCGGCCGGCGTCAGCAGCCGATGCGCGAGAAGAACGCCAGCGAGACGATCCCGATGATGATCGCCAGCTGGGTCTGGCCCATGGCCGCGGTGCTGACCACCCCGACCACCGAGGCGATGGCGATGAGGGCCAACAGGACGACCATGTACCACCGAACGTGTATGGCCCCGCCGGGACGCACGGGATGCGAATCCATCCGCGCCATCGGGTCACGCCGACCGAACATCCGCCGCTCCTAGTGATACGCATCACATGCAAATGTCAGTGTGACCGACACCATACAACACGGCCGACGGATGTATCCAACATGGCGAGCCTTTTTCGGCGCCGGTTCGCGGCGTTTGCTGGCGCGTTTTCGGCTTCCTCGCAGGTCACGCGGCGCCGACCGTGACGGAATCGTCAATTTACCGCGGCGCGCCACGGGCCGGGTCCGGTGAGCCCCGATCCGCCCAATCGGAGGATGGCGTCCGCCACCGCCGGTTGCCTAGAGTCACAAGCCATGCGCTTTGGACTGTTCATCCCCCAGGGTTGGCGTCTGGATCTGGTCGGCATCCCCGTCGAACAGCAGTGGCCGGTCATGCGGGACCTGGCCGGCTACGCCGACGGCGCCGCGGCGTGGGATTCGCTGTGGGTCTACGACCACTTCCACACCGTGCCGGTGCCGACCGACGAGGCCACCCACGAGGCCTGGACCCTGATGGCGGCGTATGCGGCGTCGACCACCCGGATCAAGTTGGGTCAGATGTGCACCGCGATGGGCTACCGCAACCCGGTGTATCTGGCCAAGGTCGCGGCGACCACCGACATCATCTCCGGGGGCCGGGTGCAGATGGGCATCGGGGGCGGCTGGTACCAGCACGAGTGGGAGGCCTACGGCTACGGGTTCCCGTCGGCGGGCACCCGGTTGGGGATGCTCGACGAGGGCGTGCAGATCATGCGCGACGCCTGGCGCGACGGCCGGGTCACCTTGACCGGCAAGCACTATCAGGTCAACGACGCGATCGTCGCCCCCAAACCGCTGCAGCCCGGCGGGCTTCCGCTGTGGATCGCCGGCGGCGGCGAGAAGAAGACGCTGCGCATCGCGGCGAAGTACGCGCAGTACACCAACTTCACCGCCGAACCGGAGGGCTTCGCGCACAAGTCGAAGGTGTTGGCCGAGCACTGCCGCAACGAGGGCACCGACTACGACGCGATCGTGCGGTCGGCCAACTTCAACGCGATCATCGGCACCTCCGAGGCCGACGTGAAGGACCGTGTTGCGCGGCTGCGCGCCCGCCAGGTCGCGGTGGCCAACGAGGCCGCCGTCGACGCCATGCTCTCGGGCGTCACCTCCGACGACTCGGCAAGCGGCACACCGGAACAGGCCATCGAGAAACTCACTCGCCTGCGCGACCTCGGCTGCGAGTACGCCATCATGTACTTCCCCGAGGCCGCCTATGACCGCTCCGGCGTCGAACTGTTCGAGCGGGAAGTAATCCCGGCACTGGCCTGAGTCGGCCATGGCGGGCCGCGCGCTGGCCTAGGCTCTAGTCAGCGTCGCGAGACAACGGCCCCGGCGAAATGAGGTACCGACGATGGAGAAGATCTCGCTCACCGCGCTCGCCCGCGAGCACCTCGAATCGGCCCGCGCCGCCAACAGTGGCCGCAGCGCGCACACCGTCTACGGCGGTCACGAGCACGCACTGCGGCAGACCCTGATCGCGCTGACCGCGGGCAATGCGCTCGACGAGCACGACAGCCCCGGCGAGGCCACCCTGCAGGTGCTGCAGGGCCGGGTGCGCGTCACCAACGGCGAGGCGAGCTGGGAGGGCTCGGCGGGCGACCACATCATCATCCCCCGCACCCGCCACGGCCTGGCCGCGCTGGAGGACTCCGCGGTGCTGCTGACCGTCGCCAAGCCCGTCGGGCCGCACGTCTAGATCGCCGGACCCAGCAGGTCGTCGGCGTCCTTGATGACATAGCCGTAGCCCTGCTCGGCCAGGAAGCGCTGCCGGTGCGCGGCGTACTCGGCGTCGAGGCTGTCGCGCGACACCACCGAGTAGAACATCGCGCCACCGCCGTCGGCCTTGGGCCGCAGCAGCCGGCCGAGCCGCTGCGCCTCCTCCTGCCGGGAGCCGAACGTGCCCGAAACCTGAACCGCCACACTGGCTTCCGGTAGATCGATGGAGAAGTTGGCGACCTTCGAGACCACCAGCGTCGCTACCTCGCCGCGCCGGAACGCGTCAAACAGCGCCTCGCGCTCGGCGGTCTTGGTCGATCCCTGGATCACCGGGGCGTTCAGTTCGCGGCCCAGCTCCTCGAGCTGGTCGAGGTAGGCGCCGATCACCAGGGTCGGCTCGCCCTGGTGCTTCTCCAGGATCGACTTGACCACCGCGATCTTGGTGTGCACGGTCGAGCAGATCTTGTAGCGCTCGTCGGGTTCGGCGGTGGCGTAGAGCATGCGCTCGTTGTCGGTCATCGTCACCCGCACCTCGACGCACTCGGCCGGCGCGATCCAGCCCTGGGCCTCGATGTCCTTCCACGGCGCGTCATAGCGCTTGGGTCCGATCAGGCTGAACACGTCGCCCTCGCGGCCGTCCTCGCGGATCAGCGTGGCGGTCAGCCCGAGCCGGCGGCGCGACTGCAGGTCCGCGGTCATCCGGAACACCGGCGCCGGCAGCAGATGCACCTCGTCGTAGATGATCAACCCCCAGTCGCGGCTGTCGAACAACTCCAGGTGCTTGTACTCACCCTTGGTGCGACGGGTGATCACCTGATACGTCGCGATGGTGACCGGGCGGATCTCCTTCTTCTCGCCCGAGTACTCGCCGATCTCGTTCTCGGTCAACGATGTTCGATTGATCAGCTCGCGCTTCCACTGTCGGCCCGCGACGGTGTTGGTCACCAGGATCAGCGTCGTCGCCGACGCCTTGGCCATCGCGGCGGCGCCGACGAGCGTCTTGCCCGCACCACACGGCAGCACCACCACCCCGGAGCCGCCCTCCCAGAACGAGTCGGCGGCCATCTGCTGGTAGTCGCGCAGCTGCCAGCCGTCCTGCCGCAGCGAGATCGGGTGCGCCTCACCGTCGACGTAGCCGGCCAGATCCTCGGCGGGCCAGCCGATCTTGAGCAGCATCTGCTTGACGCGGCCGCGCTCGCTGTTGTGCACGATCACGGTGTCGTCGTCGATGCGCGCCCCCAGCATCGGCGCGATCTTCTTGTTGCGCAGCACCTCCTCGAGCACCGCGCGGTCCAGGCTCACCAGCGTCAGCCCGTGCGCGGGGTGCTTGACCAGCTGCAGCCGCCCGTACCGGGACATCGTGTCGACGATGTCGACCAGCAGCGGTTGCGGCACCGCGTAGCGGCTGTAGGTCACCAGCGCGTCGACGACCTGCTCGGCGTCATGCCCCGCGGCGCGCGCGTTCCACAGCGCCAGCGGCGTGATGCGGTAGGTGTGCACGTGCTCGGGCGCGCGTTCCAGCTCGGCGAACGGGGCGATCGCGGCCCGCGCCGCGCCGGCCAGCTCGTGGTCGACTTCGAGCAGCACCGTCTTGTCGGACTGCACGATCAGGGGGCCGTCGGTCATGCGTGGTCCTGTCGCCTGGAGGTCATCTGATCGATTATCCAGAGTCCCCGGACACCGGCCGCCCGCGAACAGGCGCGGTGCAGGTCAGGACGGTTCGGCCGACACCACCGAGGTGACGCGGTGGATGGCGAACTCGCGCACCCGCCCGGAGGCCGGGTCGTAGGCGGTCAGCTGGCCGCCGCGGACGTTGATCGGCGCCACCACCCGCTGCGTGGCCACCCCGGCCGGGTCGACGTAGCCGATCACCACCGACGACTGGTGGTAGGCGGCCTCCTGCAACTCGGCGATCGCCACCGCCGGGTCGAGCCGGGCGCCCGAGGACGGCGCCTGGCGCAGCACCGAGACGATCGCGGCCAGGGTCTGGTCGGTCGGGCTCGGCGGCGGGCGGTAGCCGCGCCTGCGTCCCGGCGGTGCGGGCACCCGCGCCCCGCGCGCCCGGATGTCGAAGATGGTGCCGGTGGAGTCCTCCGCGGCGGGGGCGAAGCCCGCGTCGCGCAGCGCGGCGAGCACCTCCGAGATCGGTGCCTGCGACACCGCGACCGTCGGCGCCAGCAGCCGCAGCTCGAGCTGTTCGGCCGCCGGGGCCGCGACCGCCTGCGCCAGCAGCGCCGCGTCCTCGCAGCGCACGAACGACGCCGCCATGCCGACGCGCAGTTGACCGTGCCGCCGCGCGACGTCGTCAATCAGATAGGTAAGACCTTGCGGCACCGGTGTTTTCGAATGTCTGGCGAACAGCGAGTGCAGTTCGCCCGCGGTGCGCCCGGTGTCCAGCGCCCGCCGGATCGAGGCCTCGCTGATGCGGTACACCATCGCCGCGCCGGCCGACTCGACGGTGGCCACCGCCGCCAGTTGTTCGGCGAGGTCGCGCTGCAGGGGGCCGGGCACGATCACGGTCAGGTCGGCCTGCAGCAGGAAGTGGTCGATCGGCGGGGGCAGCGCCTTGTCCATCGCCTTGATCACGTCGTCGGGCGGTTCGCCCGCCAGCAGCGCGCGACCAGGCGTGGTCAGCGCACCGCGGCCCACTAGGCCCAGCGCGTGCGCCTCGGTCAGCAGGTCGCCGACCGGCCCCGGCTGCAACCGCGCCGCCCAGCGCGGGCGGCGCCAGATCAGCGCCCGCGCCGCCGACTCCGCGTCGACGCCGGAGCCCACGGGCAACTCTGCCAGCAGCTCCAGCAGCAGCCGCCGGTCCAGCGGTGCCGCAGTGGAGAACAGCGAATCCGACAGGGCGGCAAAGGGTTTGCCGTCGGGGCCGCGATGCCCGACCAGGCTCGGCCTGCCCGGCAGGTCCAGCCAGGTCGACGCCAGCAGCTGCCACTTGGCCGCGTTCGACGACTCGACGAACCGGTCGGCGGCCACCGTCGGGGCCCAGAACGGCCCGTCGCTGTCGTCGGGGGCCGGCTCCGGCAGGCCCGCCGCGATCAGCCCGGCCGCGGCGCCGACCTCGAGGATCAGGCCGAGGCGGGCGTCGCCGATGCCGGTGCTCTTGGCCAGCCGCTTCAGGTCGCGCACCCCCAGCCCGCCGCTGCGCAGCTCGGGAACCGGCGTGGTGCTTAAGGTCTCCAGCACCACCTCGACCTCGCGGATCAGGTCGAGCGCGGCGCCGGCGGCCACCGCGTCAACGTCGGCGCGCGACGCCGTCGACGCCACCGGGTCGGGTGCGGTCAGCTCGACCGGGCCGGGCAGTTCACCGCGCAGCACCTGGCCGACCAGGCGCGGCAGGATCACCGTCTCGTGGTCCAGCTGGCGCAGCAGCCCGGCGGCCAGCAGCCGCTGCACCGGGCGGTCCGGCGGGGTGCCCGGGGAGGCGTCGCGGGTGCGCCCCATCGGCGAGCCCTCCAGCAGCTTGCCCAGCAGTTCCGACTGCGCCTCATCGAGGGTGGCCAACCGCGCCCTGACGTCGTCGGGGCCGACGTCCTCGACGGTGGCCTGGCCCGGATGCCAGGGCAGTGCACCGGACGCCTCGGCGGCGACCCGGATGGGCTCGCCCCACACCAGCGCGCGCTCGCGCAGCGCGTCGACCGCCGCGACGATCGCGGCTTCGGCGGCGCGGCCGTCGAGGAACTCCAGCAGTTTGGTCAGCGGGACCGGCGCGGTGTCGGCGCGCAGCACCAGCAGCGCGTCGAGCACCGCCAGGTGCAGAAAGTCCAGGCTGTCGGCGGCGGCCTTGACCGACTGGCGGGACTGGGCGCGGGCGGCCAGCGCCGCCAGGGACCCGGGTGGCGGTTGGGTGAGGTCGGGGCGCAGCTGCAGCAGCCGGATGAGCCGCTCGTCGGAAAGCTCGGCCAACCAGGCGCCCAGTGGGACGCCCGGAGCGTTATCGGTCATTGCTGACCAGCGTAAAGCAGCCTGCCGGTGTCGCCACCGCCCGCGGCGTTTGCCACAATGGCGGACGTGGCTGACAACAAGAAGAACCGATACGTCGACCCCGGCTGGCCGGCGACCGACGGCGAGGACGACCACGCGGTCAGCGAGCTCGCCGCCGACCGCACCGGCGCGCTGTCCCCGTTCGGCGATGTGACGTTCCCGCTGCCGGCCGACGCCGTGCCGTACGTCCACCCCGTCACGGTCGTCAACAAGTAGTGACCGGGTCGCGCCGCCTTTCGCACCTCGACGAAGCGGGCGCGGCGCACATGGTCGACGTCTCGGACAAGCAGGCCACCAAACGCACCGCCGTGGCGGCGGGCACCCTGACCACCACGGCCGAGGTCGTCTCGCTCATCGCGTCCGGCGGGCTGCCCAAGGGCGACGCGCTGGCCACCGCGCGCGTCGCGGGAATTCAGGCGGCCAAACGCACCAGCGACCTCATCCCGCTGTGCCACCAGCTCGCGCTGACCGCCGTCGACGTCGACTTCGACATCGGTGAGTCCGCCATCGACATCACCGCGACCGTGCGCACCACCGACCGCACCGGCGTCGAGATGGAGGCCCTGACCGCCGTCAGCGTGGCCGCGCTGACCGTCTACGACATGATCAAGGCCGTCGACCCCGCCGCGCGCATCGAGGGCGTCCGGGTGCTGCGCAAACAGGGCGGCAAGACGGGCACCTGGACGCCGTCATGACCGACCGGCAGCGCAGCGGGCGGGTCGTGATCGCCTCCACGCGGGCCGCCGCGGGTGTCTACGAGGATCGCTGCGGCCCGATCATCGTCGACTGGCTGAGCGCGCGCGGTATCGCCACGCCCGCCCCGATCGTCGTGCCCGACGGCGAGGAGGTGGGCGCCGCGCTGCGGCGGGCGGTGGCCGACGCCGTCGACGTGGTGATCACCTCGGGCGGCACCGGCATCTCGCCCACCGACGCCACCCCGGCCGTCACCGCCGCCGTGTTGGACTACGAGATTCCCGGCCTGGCCGACGCGATCCGGCGCTCCGGGTTGCCGAAGGTGCCGACGTCGGTGCTGTCGCGCGGGGTCTGCGGCGTCGCCGGGCGCACGCTGATCGTGAACCTGCCGGGCTCGCCGGGCGGCGTCAAGGACGGCCTCGGCGTGCTGGCCGACGTGCTGGAGCACGCGCTGGATCAACTGGCCGGAAAGGACCATTCGCGGTGACCGTCGTGCTGCGCGCCGAGCTGACCGAGCAGACCATCGAGTTGGCCGAGCACGAGGCGCTGGTGGCGCACGAGTCTGCCGGCGCTGTGGTGGGATTCGCCGGGGTGGTGCGCGACCATGACGGCGGCCGCACCGTGACCCGCTTGGAGTACTCGGCGCATCCCACGGCGCAGCAGACGCTGGCCGACGTGGCCGCCGAGATCGCCGCCGACTGTCAGGGCGTGCGCGCGATCGCGGTGAGCCACCGGATCGGCACGCTGCGCATCGGCGATGCGGCGTTGGTGGCCGCGGTGTCGGCCGACCATCGCGGCGCGGCGTTCGAGACCTGCGCGCGGTTGGTCGACACCGTCAAGGAGCGGCTGCCGGTGTGGAAGCACCAGTTCTTCGCCGACGGCTCCGAGGAGTGGGTCGGCTCGGCCTGAACCAGGATCAGGCCGGCGGCGCGGGTGCCGGGGGCGGAGGCGGCAGCCACGGGAACGCCGGCGGCGGGGGCGGAGCCGGCGCGGCCGCCGGGTCGACCGGGGGCGCGGGGCTGATCGGCGCGTTCGGCACCGGGGCCTGCTGCGGATACGGCGTGTTCATGTTGCGCTGCGCCAACCCCATGATCAGCGCTTCCTTGCCGCTGATCTCGTGGTTCTGCACGGCGTGCCACAGGTCCTTGAGGTAGCTGACGTTCGGGCTGTCGGGGCCCTTCACCGACGGATCCAGCGTCGACCCCGGTGGCAGTGCGTCCGGGCTCGGCAGATGCGCCACGCCCTCGACGCCCTCGGGCAACTGCCCGCTGGCGAGCTGGTCGGCCGCGTCATACGCCGGCGCCGGGATGTCGACGGCGTTGAGCGGGGCCAGTGGATCGGCCGGCGGCGGCGGGGGCCCGGGCACCGGCTCGGGCAGCAGCGGGTCGATCTGCTGGGTGGGCAGGTCACCGGGGCGCAGCGACCACAGCTGCGGACCCGCTGCCGGGTCGGGCTCGACGTCCCAGTTCGCCAGCGACGCGGCGATGGTGTCCTCGATCGGGGGAGCGGGCGCCACGAACGACGCCTCGACCACCGGCGCATCGACCGGCGGCTCGGGCGCGGGCGCCGGGGGCGGCTCGGGAGCCGGAGCCGGCGGCGGTGCCTCGGGAGCCGGGGGCAGCGGCGCGGCCATCGGGTCGAACGGTGCCGGAGGCGGCGGCGCGTCGGGAGCCGGGGGCAGCGGCGTGGCCATCGGGTCGAACGGTGCCGGAGGCGGCGGCGCGTCGGGAGCCGGGGGCAGCGGCGCGGCCATCGGGTCGAACGGAGGCGGCGGTGGGGGCGGCGCGAACGGGTCGGCCGGCGGCGGGGGCGGCAGTTCGCCGTTCAGCCCGGCTGCGTCGACCGGCTCCTTGACGACGTTGCGCGGCGTCGCACCCGACAGCGGTCCACCGCAGGACGGCCAGGCGCCCTTGCCCTGGCTGGCCAGCACGCGTTCGGCGACCGCGATCTGCTCCTCCTTGGTGGCCAGGTGCGCGGCGGGCGCGAACTCGCCACCGCCGTGGGCACGCCACGTGCCGGGGGAGAACTGCAGACCGCCGTAGTAGCCGTTGCCGGTGTTGATCGCCCAGTTGCCGCCGGATTCGCAGCGGGCGACGGCGTCCCATTCGGCGTCGGTGGCGGCGTTGGCCTGTCCGGCCAGGGCCATGCCACCGCTACCGATGACGGCGCCCGTGAAGGCGAGCTTTGCGACGTTTACCGCCGATGTAGTGGGCTTGCGATGCCGTCCACTCATGCGTGCGTCAATTTCCTCTCTGCAACGCCTGCGAGGTCAGCTGTCGGGTTCGGGCTTGAGAGGTTGCCCGGCCGCCTCGTTGCGGCTTCACCCCAAGGGGCCGATGGGCTCCTGGTCCGGTGGACCGGGTGGGTCCCCCGCCTCCATCCGAGTTGTGTGTGGGGGTCCCGCGCGCCGACGGATGGAGTTCGGCGTGGTTGACGCGCGGCGGCCGATCGATTCGGGTCGATGGCTCGGGTTTGAACCGTAACGGGTCACCGCGGACGCGTCATCTTTTGCCGGTAACGGCGTTTCCCGCGTCGGCAAATCTTAAAAATCCTCTAAACGCGCAGGAGATTTCGGCGTTCGCGCAGGTGCGTCGCGCCCTCCATCAGCCCGTAGCCAGGCTGTGACCATTTCGTTATGTGACGCAAATCACGGTCATCCGCCGGCGAACGGCGGAAGAACGTCGACGGTGCGGGCGTTGCCGATCGCCACGTCGGTGTCGCGCACCGCGACGTTGTCGAGCAGAAACGAGCAGCGCTTGAGCACTTTCGCCAGTGCGGCGTCGCGCTCGGCCAGTTGAGCGACCAATTCGGCCAGCGTCAAGTCGGGCCGTATCCGGATCGTTTCCTCTTCGTGACCGGCCGCTGCCCGCGCAGCCGCGAAGTAGCGCACCGTCACCGGCACCGTCGTCGCGGTCACCGGTTACCCGCCGATCGCGCTCATCGGCCGGTCCGGCTGCACGAAGTCGGCGTCGTTGATGCCGTGCCCGGCGGCCTTGGCCCACATCGCGGCCCGCCACGCCGCCTCGATGGCGTCGTCGTCGGCGCCGGCGCGCAGCAGCGTCCGCAGGTCGGTCTCCTGACGGGCGAACAGGCAGTTGCGCACCTGCCCGTCGGCGGTCAGCCGGGTGCGGTCGCAGCTCGCGCAGAACGCGTCCGACACCGACGCGATGATGCCGACCCGGCCGCGCAGGCCCGAGCCGGCCACCGACACGTCAGAGACCTGCCACAGCTGCGCGGGCGCCGAACCGCGCGGCGCCGGATCCGGGGCCAGCTCGAAGTGGCGGCGCAGCGTCGCGAGCACCGCGTCGGCCGGGACCGCCCGGCCGCGATCCCAGGAATGCCCGGCGTCCAGCGGCATCTGCTCGATGATGCGCAGCTGGTAGCCGTGGCGCAGGCAGAAGCGCAGCAGCTCGACCACATCGTCGAGGCCGGTGACCGGGTCGAGCACCGCGTTCACCTTGACCGGATCCAGCCCGGCCGCCTTGGCCGCGGCCAGCCCGTCGAGCACATCGGCGAGCCGGTCCCGCCGGGTGATGCGCGCGAACCGGGCGGCGTCGACGGTGTCCAGCGACACGTTGATCCGGTCCAACCCGGCCCGCTTGAGCCCCTCGGCCCGCTTGGCCAGTCCGATCCCGTTGGTGGTCAACGTGATCTCCGGGCGCGGTCGCAGCGCGGCGGTGCGCGCCACCACGTCCTCGAGGTGGCGGGCCAGCAGCGGCTCGCCGCCGGTGAAGCGCACGCTGGTGATGCCCAGCCTGGTCACCGCGATGGTCAGCAGGCGGACCAGTTCGTCGGCGGTGAGCACCTGCTCGCCGGGCAGCCAGTCCAACCCGTCGGCGGGCATGCAGTAGGTGCAGCGCAGGTTGCATCGGTCGGTCAGCGACACCCGCAGGTCGGTGGCGATCCGGCCGAAGGTGTCGATCAGCGGACCGCCAGCCGGCGCCGGTCGGGCCGCGCGCGGCGAGGGCACACCGAGATCGACGGCGGTCATGCCGCGGCCCTCGGTGCGTACGTCGGCGCGGGCACGCGGTCCACCGGCACGATGTCCTTGCCCAGCGGCACCAGGGACACCGGGATCAGCTTGAGGTTGGCCAGCGCCAGCGGGATGCCGATGATCGTCAGCGCCATCGCCACCGCGGTGATGACGTGGCCGATCGCCAGCCAGATGCCGAACAGCAGCAGCCAGATGATGTTGCCGATCAGCGCACCGGGCCGGGTGCCGGGCTTGTCGACGATGGTGCGGCCGAACGGCCACAGCGCATACGACGCGATGCGCAGCGCGGCGAACCCGAACGGGATCGTGATGATCAGAACGAAGCACAACAGCGCGGCCAGCAGGTAGCCGAGCGCCAGCCACAGGCCGCCGAAGAGCAGCCAGATGATGTTCAGTACTAGTCGCATGACGGGCGCTTCTTCTCCTGTGGCGGTGGTTTCAGACTACCGAGTTCACCCGCGGGCGACGGCCCGGCTATTCATGTGAGCGCCGCGCCGGCGCCGAGTAAGATCAGTGGCCAGACGCGTCCCGGCGCCACGGGACGCTTTCCTTATGTTCCTATGTTCGTCAGTGTTCGTTTTGTTCCCGACGGGAACGGTCCAGAAGACAGCAGGTGAGAAGGGTGCCGACCGGCCGAGTTAAGTGGTACGACGCCGAAAAGGGGTTCGGCTTTCTGTCACAGGAGGACGGTGAGGACGTCTACGTCCGCGCTTCGGCGCTGCCCGAGGGTGTCGAGGGCCTCAAGTCCGGTCAGCGCGTGGAGTTCGGCATCGCCACGGGCCGCCGCGGCCCGCAGGCGCTGAGCGTCACCATCCTCGACCCGCCACCGAGCCTGTCGCGGGCTCGCCGCGAGGCGGTCGCCGCCGCGCACAAGCATTCGCCCGATGAACTGCACGGGATGATCGAGGACATGATCGTGCTGCTGGAGAGTTCCGTGCAGCCCGAGCTGCGCAAGGGCCGCTACCCCGACCGCAAGACCGCCCGCCGGGTCTCCGAGGTGGTCCGCGCGGTCGCGCGCGAACTGGACAGCTGAGCCGCCGGCTCGCGGCGGAAAGGACACCACGCCATGGCGTACGTCGCGAGCGGTGGCGAGTTCAACCGCGATACCAACTACATCAGCACGCGGGTCACCGCCGATGGCCGCGACGGCTACCCCGTCGAGCCGGGCCGCTATCGGCTGATCGTCGCCCGAGCCTGCCCGTGGGCGAACCGCGCCATCATCGTGCGCCGGCTGCTGGGTCTGGAAGACGTGCTCTCCATTGGCTTTTGCGGCCCCACGCACGACAAGGACAGCTGGACCTTCGACCTCGACCCGGGCGGCGTGGACCCGGTGCTGAAGATTCCGCGGCTGAAGGACGCCTACCTCAAACGGTTCCCTGACTATCCGAAGGGCATCACGGTGCCCGCGCTGGTCGACGTGCGCACCGGCGAGGTCGTCACCAACGACTTCGCCCAGATGACGCTGGATTTCTCCACCGAGTGGACGGCTTATCACCGCGACGGGGCGCCACAGCTGTACCCGGAGCACCTGCGCGACGAGATCGACGAGGTTGCCCAGCGGATCTACACCGAGGTCAACAACGGTGTGTACCGGTGCGGTTTCGCCGGCTCCCAGGACGCCTACGAGAAGGCCTACGACCGGTTGTTCACCGCGCTGGACTGGCTGTCGGAGCGGTTGGCCGATCAGCGATACCTGGTGGGCGACACCATCACCGAGGCAGACGTGCGGTTGTTCACCACGCTGGTGCGCTTCGATGCCGTCTACCACGGCCACTTCAAGTGCAACCGCAGCAAGCTCACCGAGCTGCCGGTGCTGTGGGCCTACGCCCGGGACCTGTTCCAGACGCCCGGATTCGGCGACACCGTCGACTTCGTGCAGATCAAGCAGCACTACTACATCGTGCACACCGACATCAACCCGACCAAGATCGTGCCGAAGGGCCCGGACCTGTCGAACTGGTTGACCCCGCACGGTCGGGAGGCATTGGGCGGCCGGCCGTTCGGTGACGGCACCCCACCCGGGCCGCCGCGTGCGGACGAGCGGGTGCCTGCGGCGCACTCGGCCTAGGGCCACACCGTCTTGATGGACCACTCCGCGTGCGGCAGTGGAATCTCCTCACCCGCCTCGTCGCGGGCGAGGGTGGGCAGTTGCACGGCGATGCCGAGCAGCTTGCCCCGGCGCGCGTCGTAGGTGGGCACGGTGACCGCCATCCGGCTGTGCGCCCGGAACGTCTGCACGACGTCGCCGTCCTCGTACGAGCTGGCCAGCAGCCACAGCCCGCGCGAGATCGCCGGCGGCACCGACACCTGCACCGGGTGGCGGCGGTCAACGACGAGCTCGGCGGTGGTCTGCGGGGTGTCGCAGTCGTTGAGATCGCGGACGTTGCAATAGAAGTACGGCCCGATCCGGGCGAGCTGACCGTCGGTGTAGGCGCTGATCTGCGGATGCTGCGGCGACGGTGTCTGGGCCAGCCGCCAGATCAGCACGCCGGTGGCGATCGACGCGACGACCGCCACCGCCGCCAGCGCGGCGACGACCCGCTTCACTCTCGCGACACCGCCACGGCCGCGTCAGCGCCCTCCTGTTCGGCCAGCACCGGACGGTTGCCGCCGAAGCCGGGGATCAGCGATTCGCCGAAGTAGCTCACCACCGTCTGGGCCAGCCCGAGCAGCAGGATCGCGGTGATCGCGGTGAACCCGACCCACAGGTCGGTGAAGACCAGCACCCCGGTGGCGCCGCCGGCCACCCACGACAGCTGCAGCAGCGACTCCGACCGGCCGAACGCCGAGGCGCGGGACCGCTCGGGCAGGTCGTCCTGCAGTGACGCGTCCAGCGACGCCTTGCCGATCGCCGCGGCGGCGGAGGTGACCAGGGTGGCCAGCGCCGCGACCATCAGCTTGCCGGTCAGCGCGGTGGCCAGTGCCGCCACCGTGACCGCGATGGTGCACCGCACCACGAGCAGCGACGGCCGACCGAGCTTGAGCCGCGCCGCGGTGAAGTTGCCCGCGAAGTTGCCGATGGCCGCCGCCGCGCCGATCACGCCGAGGATCCGCAGCTGCTCCCAGCCGCCGGCATCGTGCGCCTTGGCCACGAACGCCGGGTACAGGAACAGGAACCCGACCATCACCTTGATGGTGCAGTTACCCCACAGCGCGGCGATGATGTTGCGGCCCAACGGTTGCCGCGCCGACTTCGGATGGTCGGTCGGGCGGCGCAGCTCACCGGTGCCGCCGTGGTAGGTCAGCGTCGCGGGCACCTCGCCCTCGGTCACCTCCACCCACTTCGGGATCCGCATCGCCAGCACCGCGCCGGCGATCGACACCGCGACGATCACGTACAGCGCACCGGGCAGATTCAAGAGGCCGAACAGGTATTCCGCGCCCGCCGCGACGGCCCCGCCGACCATCGTGCCGCCCAACAGCCCGAACGTGGTCAGCCGCGAGTTCACCCGCACCAGATCGATCGTCGGCGGCAGCACCCGCGGCGTGACCGCGCTGCGCAACACCGAAAATGATTTGGACAGCACCATCATTCCGAGCGCACACGGGTACAGCACCCACGACGGGAAGCTGCCGGTGGCGCCGTCGAAGTTGGCGATCAGCACCAACACCAGCACCGTGCGCACCACGAAGGAGGTGGCCAGCGCGACGCGCCTGCCGTGCTGCAGGCGGTCCAGCGCCGGGCCGATCAGCGGCGCGATGACGGCGAACGGCGCGATCGTGATCAGCAGGTACAGCGCCACCCGACTCTTGCTCTCACCGGTGGCGGCGGCGAAGAACAACGTGTTGGCCAGCGCCACCGCCATCGCCGCGTCCACCGCGAAGTTCGCGACCACCGGCCAGGTCAACGCGGTGAGCCCGGACTTGTCCGCGCCGTCGGCGGTGGCCGCCCGGTGCACCAGGCCGTACATCTTGGAGCCCATCTCGCGGCCGCGTTGCGCGGCCGACCGCCCCACCCCGCCCCGCTGGCCGGCCCCGGCGCCGACCCCGGGCGGCGGGGGCGCCGACGTGTGCGGCCGCACCGGTTCGTCCAGCGGGGGCAACCACCGGTTGGCGCTCGGCGCCGGGCCCGATCGGCGCGGCCGACGGTACTCGGGGTCGTTGGGATAGTTGGCCATGCCGGGATGCTCGTCGCCCTCGCCAGGCGGCCGCGGCGGGTAGTAGCGGGCCTCGCGCCGACGCGCCGAGTCCCACTGGTCACCCCGCGGTCCGGTCACGCCGTCGATTCTCCCCTATCGCGGCGACACCGGGCGGGCAGCCGACCGGTGTGGCTCATGGTTCGCCGCTGGGGCAAAATTGGTCACAATGGACGCGCCGACCGACAGCCGCAGCGAAACCGCCGAGCATCCCGAGCTGGAGGCTCTGCTGCTGGGCGCGGTCGAGCTGGCCCGCTCGGCGATCGTCGAGTTCAGCGGCGAGGAGACGGTCGGTGAGTATCTGGGCGCCGGCTTCGAGGATCCGACCGCGGCCACCCATCGGTTCCTGGCCGAGTTGCCGGGCTATCGCGGCTGGCAGTGGGCCGTGGTGGTGGCCGCGTCGCCGGGCGCCGACCACGCCACCATCAGTGAGGTGGTGCTGGTGCCGGGGCCGACCGCGCTGCTGGCGCCGAAGTGGGTGCCGTGGCAGGACCGCATCAAGCCCGGTGATCTCGGCCCCGGTGATCTGCTCGCACCCGCGCCCGACGATCCGCGGCTGGTGCCGGGGTACCTGGCGACCGGGGATCCGGCGGTCGACGAGGTGGCCGCCGAACTCGGGCTGGGCCGCAAGCATCTGCTCAGCCCGTACGGGCGCATGGAGGCCGCCCAGCGGTGGCACGACGGCGAATACGGGCCCAATTCCGCGATGGCCCGCGCCACCCGGCGGGTGTGCCGCGACTGCGGCTTCTACCTTCCGCTGGCCGGTTCGCTCGGGGTGATGTTCGGGGTGTGCGCGAACGAGATGTCGGCCGACGGGCACGTCGTCGACGCCGAATACGGTTGCGGCGCACACTCGGACACGCCACGCCCGGCCGGCAGCGGCTCGCCGCTCTACGACCCGTACGACGACGGCGTGCTCGATCTGACCGAACCCGCCGAATAGCGGGCGGCTCAGTGCAATCCGCGTTGCGCCCCGCGCGATCCGCGTCGGGCCGCGCGCAGCTGCCATTGATACAGAAAGACACCGAACCCGCCGACACCGAGCCCGGCCACCGTGTACGGCCGCAGCGCTTCCAGCGCGGGCACCGTGAACGCCAGCACCGCCGCCAGCGCCCAGGCCGCGGTGATCACCGCGATCACCGGGCCGGGTTTGACCAGCGCCGGGGGCAGCTCGGGGGGTTCGGGAGTCATCACGTCGAAGGTAGCCGATTCCCGAGGTGTTCCTCAGATCGCCTAGGTAATCTTTGCCTTGTGAAGGACCGCGACAGCCGGTTGGCGAACGACCTGTCGCTGGCAGTCGTGAGGTTGGCGCGTCAATTGCGGTTCCGTCGCCCGCAATCCCCGGTGTCGCTGTCGCAGCTGTCGGCGCTGTCGACGCTCGCCAAAGAGGGGCCGATGACACCGGGTGCGTTAGCCGAACGCGAGCGGGTGCGCCCGCCGTCGATGACGCGGCTGATCGCCTCGCTGCTCGACCTCGGACTGGTGGTGCGCGACGCACATCCCGACGACGGTCGGCAGGTGTTGGTGTCGGTGTCGGCGACCGGATCCGAGTTGATCGAGGACGAGCGTCAGGCCAGCCAGGAGTGGTTGACCCAGCGGTTGTCGCAACTCGATGACCGGCAGCGGGACGCGCTGCTGGTGGCCGCCGACGTGATGTCCGCGATGGTCGACGAAACCGCGTGAGCATCAACGTTATCGACGTCGACGATCCCGCCGACCCGCGACTGGACGACTTCCGGGATCTCAACAGCGTCGACCGCCGACCCGACCTGCCGACCGGCAAGGGACTCGTCATCGCCGAGGGTGTGCTGGTCGTGCAGCGCATGCTGGCGTCGCGGTTCGTCCCGCGTGCGCTGATGGGTACCGACAAGCGGTTGGCCGAGTTGACCGCGGATCTGGACGGGGTCGCCGCGCCCTACTACCGGGTGAGCGCCGAGGTGATGGCACAGGTCGTGGGCTTTCACCTGAATCGCGGGGTGCTCGCATCCGCAGCGCGCCCACCGGAACTCACCGTCGCGGAGGTGACCGGCGGTGCCCGCACCGTCGTGGTGCTCGAGGGGGTCAACGACCACGAGAACCTCGGCTCGATCTTCCGCAACGCGGCGGGTCTGGGCGTCGACGCGGTGGTGTTCGGCAGCGGGTGCGCCGACCCGCTGTACCGGCGCGCCGTGCGGGTGTCGATGGGCCACGCCCTGCTGGTTCCCTACGCCTGGGCGACGCAGTGGCCGGGTGAACTGGAATCCTTGCGGGACAACGGGTTTCGCCTGCTCGCTCTGACGCCCGGTCCGGCCGCGCACACGCTGGCCGCCGCGGTCGCCGAGACGGCGGAGGCGCCGGTGGCCTTCCTGGTCGGTGCCGAGGGGCCGGGACTCACCGAACGCGCGATGCGCGCCTGCGATCTGCGGGTGCGGATTCCGATGTCGCGGGGCACCGATTCGCTCAACGTGGCCACCGCTGCCGCCCTGGCGTTCTACGAACGGGGCAGATCGGCATCGTGAAGAACGGTGGCATGTGACCGCCGATTCCTACGTAGCATTACCGCGTGCGTTTCACGTGGCCCCTCACCGGCCGCTCGGAAGAGATGCGACGCATCACCGATGCCCTTGCCGACCCGGACCGCAACGGCATCCTGGTGTGCGGCGCAGCGGGCGTCGGCAAGAGCCGCGTCGTCCGGGAGGCGCTCGACGCGCTGGCCGCCGGCGGCGCCGAGGTGCGCTGGGTGATGGGCACGTCGTCATCGCGGGCCGTGCCGCTGGGGGCGTTCGCACCCTGGGTGCGCTCCGAGCCCGCCGAAGGCTCGCAGCTGTTGGATCTCGTTCGCGGCGTGATCGACTCGCTGACCGCGGCCGATCCGTATACCCCCGTGGTGGTCGGCGTCGACGACGTGCACACCCTCGACGACCTGTCGGCGTTCGTGGTGCATCAGATCGTGACACGAGGCGCGGCCAAGGTGGTTCTCACGCTGCGTGACGGTGAACCGGTGTCGAACAGTGTGCGCGACATCTGGCACGACGGCTCCCTGGATCGCCTTGATCTGCAACCGTTGTCGCAGGACGAGACCACGGCGCTGGTCGAGAGTGCGCTCGGCGGCACGATCCATCCCCCCGACGCCCGCCGGTTGTGGGAACTGACCCGGGGCAACGTGCTGTATCTACGCAACATCGTCGACCGTGAGGTCGCCGACTCGAGGCTGGCGCAGAGCGGCGAGGTGTGGCGCTGGACCGGCGATCCGGTGATGCCGCCGGACCTGATGGAACTCATCGAAACCCGCATCGGCACCCTGGACCCGGCGGTCAGCGAGGTCGTCGATCTGCTCGCGGTGTGCGAACCGGTGCCGGTGCGGGCGCTGATCCGGATCACCGACCCGCGTGCGGTCGAGGAGGCCGACCGGCGCAACCTCATCACGTTGGCCGCGGTCGGCCGCCAGGTGGAGGTCCGGCTCGCGCATCCGCTCTATGGCGAGCTGCGCCGGTTGCGCGCGCCGCCGACCCGGCTGCGTCGCCTGCGTGGTCTGGCCGCAGCCGAGCTGGCCAAGACGCAGGACCGCGACGACGTCCGGGTCATCGTCAGGCGCGCCGCGCTGGTGGTGGACTCCGATCTGCCACCGGACCCGGACCTGTTGGTGCGGGCCGCGCAGGGGGCGCTGTGGTTGGCGGACCTGCCGCTCGGTGAACGCCTTGCCAAGGCGGCCGATGCGGCCGGCGCCGGCCCGGAGGCAAAACTCGTTCGAGCACATGCGTTGACGTGGTTGGGACGCGGCGAGGAGGCCGAGGAGGTCCTCGCGGCTTGTCAGCGCGAGCAGTTGACCGACACCGAATGGGGTCGGTGGGTGTTCATGCGCGTGCAGAACACGCTCTTCACGCTGGCCGATGCCGAGGGTGCCAAGCGGTTGATCGACGAGGCGGCGGGCACGGCACCGCTGCCGAACCGGGCGTGCATCGACGCGATCCGCACCGTGCACTGGGCGCTGATCGGCCGGCCGATGGACGCCACCGAGGCGTACCGCAGGCTGGATCTCGACGAGTTGCCCGCCGTGGTCGCGGCGAGCACGGCGATGGCCTACGCGGTGGCGGCCGGCGACAGCGGCCGCACCACCGAGGCGGTGGCCGCCGCCGACGCCGGATACGCCAGCGCGCACCGGACGTCGGACGCCGCCCAGGTCCGACTGCTGGTGGCCGACGGCCACATCGGAGCGGTGCTGCCCGCCGGTCGGATCGCCGAGGCCGCCGCCGTGGCCGACGCGATGGTCGAGGTGGCCGACGATCTGCCCAGCGTTGCGCTCACCGCAAATGCGTTGGCGGGCATGGCCGCATTGGCCGCGGGCCGACTCGTCGACGCGGTCGGGTTGCTCGAGCCGACCGTGAGCGCGTTGACCGGCACGGCCAACGGATGGGGTTATCGCTACCGGCTGCCGTACACGATCGCGTTGGCGATGCGCGGCGCGGTCGAGGAGGCCACCCGCTCGCTGGCGGAACTGGAACGCGATCGCCACCCCAGTTGGCGGTACGTGGATTTCGAGTACGCGCTGGCCCGCGCGTGGGTGGCCGCCGCGCAGGGTGCGGTCAGCGAGGCGATCGACGTCCTGCTGGAGGCGGCCGAAACCGCCGGTGGCCGAGGTCAATTCGCGGCCGAGGTGATGTGTCTGCAGGCGGCCACCCAGTTCGGCCATCGCGGCGCGGGGCCGCGGCTCGAGGAGCTCGCGGCCGTCGTCGAGGGGCCGCGGGCGACGTTGGCCGCCCGGTTCGCCGTCGCGCTGGGGCAGTACGACGCGACCGAACTGGTCGAGGTGTCGAAGGCGTTCGAGGATGTCGGCGACGTGGTCGCGGCCGCCGAGGCGGCGGCGCATGCCGCGGTGCTGCACCGGCGCGACAACCTGCGGGGTTCGGCGTTGGCATCGTCGGAGCGGGCGCAGGCGCTGGCCGACCGGAGCGGACTGATCACCCCGGTGCTGCGGCGCGCGGTCGAACCGTCGCCGTTCACCGAGCGCGAGGAGGAGATCATCGCGCTGTTGGCGCTGGGCCTGGGGACCAAGGAGGTTGCCGACCGGTTGGACGTGTCGGTGCGCACGGTGGAGGGTCACATCTACCGTGCAATGGCCAAGACGGGCGCGGCGTCCCGCGACGAACTGATCGAGTTATTGGGCCTGCGGCGCCGGCCGCCCGATTCCGACTAGGCTCCCGACGATGACCGAAGACTCGACGCCGTGGGCGATGGGCCTGACCGTGGCCGCGTTTGTGGCCGCGGTCGTCGCCGCGCTCATCGTGGTGCTGAGCCTGGGGCTGATGCGGGTGCACCTGTTGTTGGCCGCCGGCCTGAACCTGGTGGCGGTCGGCGGGCTGGCACCGACGGTGTGGGAGTGGCGCAAGCGCCTGGTGTGGCGGTGGTTCGTGCTCGGCGCCGGAGTCGGCGTCGCGGGCGCGTGGCTCGCGTTGATCGCTATCGCGCTTGGCCGGTAGGCGTTTTCAGCGCTGGCCGCCGGAGCGCACGCCCAGCAGCACGTCCTCCCACGCGGGCACCGGCGGCTTGCCCTTGCGGGCCCGCGGCTTCGGCGGCTCCTGCGGTTCGGGTTCGGGCTTCTCCTCGGCGGCCGGCAGCGGCGGCTGCTGCTCCTCTTCCTGGTCGAACTCGAGCTCGGCGACCGGGGCGACCGGGCGCAGGGGGCGCGCGAAGTCCGGATCGATTAGCTCGCTGGCGGCGTCGTCGAACGCGGTGACCGTGCCGCCGTGCGCGCCCGGGGTGAACCGGAAGTGCGCGACGTTGTCGGACATGCCGGCCTTCCAGGCCAGCTGCACGGTCCAGCGCCCGTCCTCGTTGCGCCAGGCGTCCCAGGTGGTGGCGTCGGCGTCCAGCCCGCGCGCGATCAGCGCGGACGTGACGGTCTCCAGCAGCGTCAGCACCGACGGTCCGTCGGCGAGCACCGGGTGCGCCGCGGTTGCCAGCTCGGCGGCGCGTTGCCGCTCCAGCAGCACCGGGTGGGCGAACCGCCGGATGCGTTCGACGTCCACACCCGCCGCCTGCGCGAGCTGTTCGACCGAGGCCCCCGCTCGAATCCTGGCCTGAATTTCCTTGGGACGCAGCACGCTTGGAACCTCATCGGTCACTTGGGCGGAACTCGAACCGACCCTGTCGCCCCGGATGGCGGCGCGCAGACGGTCGTCGGGACGCAGGATAAACTTCTCGCCGGAGCCGTCGGCTTCACAGATGATTCGTTTGCCGTCGACGTCGAGCCCGACCACTTTGAGTTCCCGCATTCCGACCTCCTCCGGGCTGGGCGTCATGCCCGATGAGGGCGACCCTACTGCGTTATCAGCCCGTAACCAGGGAGACACGCCTGAGGTCAGAGGCGTTTCTGAGCGGGCTAGAGGCGTTCGACGACCCAGTCGATGCAGGCGGTCAGCGCGCTGACGTCGTCGGGGTCGACGGCGGGGAACATGCCGACCCGCAACTGGTTGCGGCCGAGTTTGCGGTAGGGCTCGGTGTCGACGATGCCGTTGGCCCGCAGCGTCTTGGCGACCGCGGCCGCGTCCACGTCGTCGACGAAGTCGATGGTGCCGACCACCTGCGACCGCAGCTCCGGGTCGGCGACGAACGGGGTGGCGAACGACGACGCCTCGGCCCAGCCGTACAGCCGCTGCGACGAGTCCGCCGTGCGCTTGACCGCCCAGTCCAGCCCGCCGTTGCCCAACATCCAGTCGAGCTGTTCGGCGAACAGCAGCAGCGTCGCGATGGCCGGGGTGTTGTAGGTCTGGTTCTTGCGGCTGTTCTCGATCGCGATCGGCAGTGACAGGAACTCCGGCACCCAGCGGCCCGCGCCGGCGATCGCCTCGACGCGCTCGAGCGCGGCGGGGGACAGGATCGCGATCCAGAGCCCGCCGTCGCTGGCGAAGTTCTTCTGCGGCGCGAAGTAGTACGCGTCGGCGTTGGCGATGTCGACGGGCAGGCCGCCGGCCGCGGAGGTGGCGTCGATCGCGATCAGCTTGCCTTCGGAGTCGGCCGGCCGCTGCACGGGAACCGCGACACCCGTTGAGGTTTCGTTGTGGGCCCAGCCGATCAGGTCCACCGACGCGTCGGACTGCGGTTGCGGGGCGGTGCCCGGGTCGGCCTTGACGATGACAGGGTCGCCGACGAACGGGTTCTTGGCCACCGCCGAGGCGAACTTGCTGCTGAACTCGCCGTAGGTCAGGTGCAGCGACCGCTGGTCGATCAGCCCGAACGCCGCGGCGTCCCAGAACGCCGTCGTGCCGCCGTTGCCGAGGATGACCTCGTAGCCGTCGGGCAGGGAGAATAACTGACTCAACCCGTCGCGGACGCGGCCGACCAGGTTCTTGACCGGCGCCTGGCGGTGCGACGTGCCGAACAGGTCGCCGGCCGCGGCCAGCGCGGCCAGTTGTTCGGGGCGCACCTTCGACGGCCCGCAACCGAAGCGGCCGTCGCGGGGCTTGAGGTCGGCGGGGATCGTCAGTTCGGCCATGGGGTCAGCGTAGTGACCTGGCCCACCACCCCGCGGATCGGCCTCGGTTCGAATGCGTCCGGCCAATGCGCGCGAACACCCCGCGCACCGCGTTTGCTGGAGCGATACTGTTCTTTGCCGGGCGATGGCCCGGGGCACGGTTTGAGGAGCTGAATAATGAGCGCGCGGGCAGGATTGACGTTGCTGTCGATTTCTGTGGCGACCCTGGCGGCGCTCGGCTCGGCGCCCCCCGCGGCACAGGCTCAGCCCGCCGACCAGGGTGTCGCGGTGCTCGGTCACGTCAACGCCGTGCGCGCGGCGCACGGCTGCGGACCGGTCCGGGCGGACCCGCAGTTGACCGCGGCCGCGGCGCGTCAGGCGCACGACATGCTGGCCAACGGGGTGCAGGGACACACCGGGTCGGATGGTTCGTCGGTCGCCCAACGGGTCACGGCCGCGGGCTACAGCTACGCGGCGCTCGGCGAGGTCATGTTCTGGGGCACCGGCACCGCGGGCACCCCGGCCAACGCCGTCACGTGGTGGATGAACAGCCCGGGGCATCGCGCCGTCCTGCTCGACTGCGGCCTCACCGACGCCGGATTCTCGGCGGTGTCCAACGGCACCAAACTGGCGGCGGTCGGCGAGTTCGGGACCAGACAGCGGTAAACGCCGTGTGAGCCATGCCACACCCGGCTGCCGGAGTTGACTGGCCCACATTTGAAAGTCGGTATTCCCGGTACCCGATACCTCCGGTACCGTGTTGTCATCATCGTGGTGGACCTCAACCTCACGGGAGGCTTCGAATGGCCCGAACGCGCATGGTGCGGCGCTGGCGTCGGAACATGGAGATCGGCGACAGTCCGGAGGACCAGGCCTACGCCGCGACGCTGAAGACGCTGTCGGAGGGGTCGGTGCGGCGCAACTTCAATCCGTACACCGACATCGACTGGGACTCCCCGGAGTTCGCGGTCGTGCCCAACGACGAGCGGTGGATCCTGCCGGCCACCGACCCGTTCGGCCGCCATCCCTGGTATCAGGCCCAGCCGAAGGAACGCCAGATCGAGATCGGCATGTGGCGTCAGGCCAACGTGGCCAAGGTCGGCCTGCACTTCGAGTCGATCCTGATCCGCGGCCTGATGGAGTACGCGTTCTGGACGCCGAACGGCTCACCGGAGTACCGGTACTGCCTGCACGAGGCGGTCGAAGAGTGCAACCACACAATGATGTTCCAGGAGATGGTGAACCGCATCGGGGCCGACGTGCCGGGAATGCCGCGGCTGCTCAAGTGGATTCAGCCGTTCATACCGCTGGTGGCCGGCCCGCTGCCGATCCCGTTCTGGTTCGGCATCCTCGCCGGCGAGGAACCCATCGACCACACGCAGAAGAACGTGTTGCGCGAGGGCAAGGCGCTGCACCCGATCATGGAGCGGGTGATGGCCATCCACGTCGCCGAGGAGGCCAGGCACATCTCGTTCGCCCATGAGTACCTGCGCAAGCGGCTGCCGCACCTGAGGCGACGCCAGCGGTTCTGGCTGTCGATCTACGTGCCGGTGGTGATGCGGGTGCTGTGCTCGGCGATCATCGTGCCGCCCAAGGCATTCTGGAAGGAATTCGACATCCCGCGCTCGGTGCGCAAGGAGGTGTTCTTCAAATCGCCGAAGTCGCGACAGATGCTGCGCGACATGTTCGGTGACGTCCGGATGCTCTGCCACGACACCGGTCTGATGAATCCGGTCGCCAAGCTGATGTGGCGGATCTGCAAGATCGACGGCAAGCCCAGCCGGTACCGCAGCGAGCCGCAGCGTCAGCACGTGGAGGCGGCCGCCTAGGAGCCGGCATGCCCCACGTGATCACCCAGTCGTGTTGCAGCGACGGGTCCTGTGTCTACGCCTGCCCGGTGAACTGCATCCACCCGTCACCGGACGAGCCCGGTTTCGCGACCGCGGAGATGCTGTTCATCGATCCGGCCGCGTGTGTGGACTGTGGTGCATGTGTCAGCGCGTGCCCGGTCGGCGCGATCGCGCCCGACACCCAGTTGACGCGCGAGCAGTTGCCGTTCGTCGAGTTGAACGCCGCGTTCTACCCGAAGCCGAACGGCAAGGTGCCGCCGACGTCGAAGCTGGCGCCGGTACTCGAGGCGCCGCGGGTGCGGCGGCGCGACGGGGCGCCGTTGACGGTGGCCGTCGTCGGGTCGGGCCCAGCGGCGATGTACGCCGCCGACGAGCTGTTGACCCAGCGCGGCGTACGGGTCAACGTCTTTGAAAAGCTGCCCACGCCATATGGATTGGTGCGCACCGGCGTCGCTCCCGACCATCAGAGCACCAAGCGGGTGACCCGGCTGTTCGACCGGATCGCCGGTCAGCCCGGGTTTGCGTTCTACCTCAACGTCGAGATCGGGCGGGACCTGACGCACGCCGACCTGCTGGCGCACCATCACGCGGTGCTCTACGCCGTCGGGGCTCCCAACGACCGTCGACTCGACATCGACGGCATGGGACTGCCGGGCACCGGCACCGCGACCGAGGTCGTCGCCTGGTACAACGGTCATCCCGATTTCGCCGACCTGCCGGTCGACCTCAGCCACGAGCGGGTGGTCATCGTCGGCAACGGCAACGTCGCGTTGGACGTCGCGCGCATCCTGACCACCGACCCGGAGCTGTTGGCGCGCACCGACATCGCCGATCACGCGCTGACCGCCCTGCGCGAGTCGAAGGTCACCGAGGTGGTCATCGCCGCCCGTCGCGGGCCCGCGCAGTCGGCGTTCACGCTGCCCGAGCTGATCGGGTTGACGTCGACGTGCGAGGTGGTGCTCGACGCCGCCGACCGCGAACTGGTGCAGCGCGACCTGGCCGAGGCCACCGATCCGCTGACCCGCGGCAAGCTCGAACTGCTGGCCAAGCTGGGTGACGCGGCGGCGCCGGCGCGACGGCCCCGCATCCGGTTGGCGTACCGGCTCACCCCCGCGCGCATCGTCGGCACCGAGCGCGCGACCGGCATCGAGTTCACCGTCACCGGCGAGCGCGAGACCCGCCGCCTGGATGCGGGGCTGGTGTTGTCGTCGATCGGCTACCGCGGCAAGCCGATTCGCGATCTGCCGTTCGACGAGGCGGCCGGGGTGGTACCCAACGACGGCGGCCGCGTCGCGGGAGCGTCCGGCGCCTACGTCGCGGGGTGGATCAAGCGTGGACCGACCGGTTTCATCGGAACCAACAAGGCGTGTGCGGCGCAGACGGTGCACCATCTCGTCGACGACTACAACGCCGGGCGGCTCACCGACCCGATCGCCAAACCCGCGGCGCTGGACAGGCTGGTGCGCAGCCGGTGCCCGGACCTGGTGGACGCGGCGGGCTGGCGTGCCATCGACGCCGCGGAGGTCGCGCGCGGCGGCGGCCTGCGCCCGCGGGACAAGTTCACGTCGATCCCGGACATGCTGGCCGCGGCGCAATCGGCGCCGCCGCCGTCGCTGCGGCAACGGGTGCTGGCGGGCCTGCGCCGTTAGCCCGCGAGACTGTGGTTACTGCGCGCCCTACTCGCACTTTCGCGCGGCAACGACAGTTTCGCGACGGTCCGCGACACACACACCGAAAGTTCGCCGAAACCGGCACGCCCGCGCGCGGGCGACGGTATAGCAAATGGCATGAACGCTGCGTCATACGTCGGCCGGGTCGGGAGATTGGCCGTTGCCCTGGGGGTCGGGATCGCGGTCGCCACCGGATACGGCGCAACGCCCGCCTGGGCCGAAACGCCGTCGACGGACTCGGTGTCGACGAACAACGAGACATCCGACAAGACCGACGACAAGGCCACCGCGCCGACCGACACCTCGCCCGAGCCGTCGGCCTCCGACGGGGAGCCCGGTGACGCGGACGGCGAATCGGACGCCGCGCTCGACGACGATCTCGACATCGATCTCGACGATCTCGACGACGAGGACCTCGAGCCCGAGCCCGAATCGGAGCCGGAACCCAAGAACGATTCGCTGCGCACGGCCACCACCAAGATCGAAACGCCGGCGCCGAAGTCCGCGCTCGACGCCCCCGAGGCGCGGATCGAGGCCGACGAGCCGCCCGACAACGACTCGGTCGCCTTCAATTCCGTTGCGCCGCAGACACTCACCACAACGGCGGAGGCCGGCGAGGAAACCCAGACCACACTCTCTACGCTCTCCACGCTCGTTACACCGTCGGTCCCGTCGCTACGGCCGTGGCCGACGGCCTTCGACCCCACCACCGCGGTGACGTACGTGACGGGCCTGGTGACAAGCCTGGTCAGCGCCGCGCTCAGCCCGTTCGCCGCGGGCCTGCCCGGGCTGCCCACCGAACCGCCGTCGCTGTGGACCCTGCTCGCATGGGTCCGCCGCGAACTGTTCAACGGCTCGCCGACGATCGACTACCACCCGGAGCAGACCACCCAGAGCCTCGTCGACGGTGAGGTCCTCATCCAGGGCAACCTCGGCGCCGCGGACCCCGACGGCGACCCGCTCACGTACACCGTGATCGGCAGGCCGCTCAACGGCGGGGTGGTCTCGGTCGACGAGAACGGCAACTTCACCTACCGCCCGATGAACGCGATGGCCGCCGTCGGCGGGGTCGACCAGTTCATCGTGCTGGTCAGCGACGAGGCCGCGGGCCTGCACAATCACGGCGTGCTCGGGCTCGCGCAGTTCGTGCCGATCCTCGGCCAGTTCGTCAACGCCGGCGGCGGGCACGCCGTCGCGAAGACGATCACCGTCCAGGTCGAACCGGTGGCCGGCGTCGACCTGTCGTTCCCGGACAACTTCCACTGGGGCGTGGCGCACGCCGGATTCCAGGCCGAGGGCGGGCCCGGATCGCCGGTGGACCCCAACTCCGACTGGTACAAGTGGGTGCACGACCCGATCAACCAGCTGCTCGGTTTCACCAACGGGGTGCCCGAAGACGGCCCGGGCACCTACGTCCGATACGACGAGGATGCGGCGCTCGCCCGCGACGAGCTCGGCATGAACACCTTCCGGTTCGGCATCGAGTGGAGCCGTATCTTCCCGAACTCCACTGCCGGCGTTGATATCTCCGACGAAGGCGGCGTCATCACCCTGGCGGACCTGCAGGCCCTCGATGCGCTGGCCGACCAGGACGAGGTGGCGCACTACGCCGCCGTGCTCGACTCGCTGAGGGCCCACGGCCTCGAACCGATGGTCACCGTCACGCACTTCACACTGCCGTCGTGGGTGCACGACCCGACCACCACCCGCATCCTGGCTCAGCTCGGGCTGCCCGCGTCCGCGGCGGGCTGGCTGTCGCCGGACACCCCGGTCGAGTTCCAGAAGTACGCCGCGTACCTGGCGTGGAAGTACGGCGACAAGGTGGACAACTGGGCGACGCTCAACGAGCCGTTCCCACCGGTGCTCACCCAGTTCTTCGCGATCCCCGGCCTGATCCCCGCCTGGCCGCCCGGCGTGCTGCGCCCCGATCTGGCGTCGACGTTCCTGGTGAACCAGGCCAGGGCCCACGTCGCGGCCTACGACGCGATCCACGCCTGGGACACCACGGTCGCCAAGCAGGGCGACCCCGACGCGCCCGCCGCGTTCGTCGGCTTCACCAACAACATGCTCCCGGCGCGGCCGGCCAACCCGGCCAACCCGCTCGACGTGGCCGCCGCCGACGCCTGGAACCGGATGTACAACCAGTGGTTCCCGAACGCGGTGATCGACGGCTGGGTGGACGCCAACCTGGACGGGATCAAGACCCTCGACGAGATCCACCCCGAGTTCGTCGGCAAGACCGACTTCCTCGGTGTGCAGTACTACGGATCGGACCGGATGCAGGGTCTGGGCTTCGCGCCCATCCCCGGCCTGTCGTTCTTCCAGGGGATACCGATGCGCTGCCAGCCGACGTCGTCGACGTGCAGCGACTTCAACCAGCCGATCGACCCGGGCGGCTTCCGCGAGGTGCTCGAGCTCGCGGCGTCGTACGGAAAACCGCTGTGGGTCACCGAGAACGGTATCGCCGATGCCGACGACGCGAAGCGGCCGCCGTATCTGGTCAACCACATCGCGGTGGTGCAGGACCTGGTGGCGCACGGCACCGACATCCGCGGCTACACCTACTGGTCGTTCGTCGACAACCTGGAGTGGGCCGAGGGCTATCACCTGCGTTTCGGCCTGTACGGGTCGGACCCGACGACACCCGAGCTGGAGCGCATCCCCAAACCGGACAGCATCGCGGCGATCAGCGCGATCACCAAGTCGGGGGACCACTCGCTACCGCTGCTGCTCCTGCAGCAGTACCTCCCGGGTGCCGCCGGGTGAGCGCTAGGCGAACTGCTTGAGCGCCTCCTGCATCTCCTCCGGGCTGACCTCGCGGACCGGCTGGCCCATCGACCAGGTGTGGCCGAACGGATCGCGCAGCACGCCGTAGCGATCACCCCAGAAGGCGTCCTCCAGCGGCATCACCTCGGTGGCGCCCGCGTCCAGGGCCCGCCGGAACCTGGCATCGATGTCGTCGGTGACCGCCAGGTGAATGGTGACCGGGTTGCCGCCGAGCGCCTTCGGCGTCATCGACTCGCCGCAGTTCATCTCGGGGAAGTCGTCGGCGAGCATCACCGTGGTGCCGTTGATCTTGACCGCGGCGTGGATGATCTTGCCGCTCGGGGTCGGCATCCGGACCAGCTCCTCGGCATCGAACGCCTTGACGTAGAAGTCGATCGCGGCAGCGGCGTCGTCCACGGTCAGATGCGGCAGCACGGCGGGTTGAGCATCGATGTCCATCGGGTCTCCTCAGTTTTTCCGGGTCTTCGGTCCTCGGATAGACCGGCCGCGCGGGCGGTTTTCATCGCGGCAGGGCCAGGCAACCACCGGGCACCGACAACTGAGGGCTCTGGCACCATAGCGGCGTGGTCGGCGGGTCGGCGGGCAGCGCGGTCAGGCCGCGCGGAACCGTGATCGATCCGCTGGCCGTGGCGATCCTGGCCGCGGCGGTCAGCCTGCTCGGCGCCGGGCGACCGTCGTTCTGGTACGACGAGGCCGCGACCATCTCCGCGTCATACAGCCGCTCCGTCGCGCAGCTGTGGCAGATGCTCGATCATGTCGACGCCGTCCACGGCCTCTACTACCTGCTCATGCACGGCTGGTTCGTGATCTTCCCGCCCACCGAGTGCTGGGCGCGGGTGCCCAGCGGCCTGGCCGTCGGCGCCGCGGCGGCCGGCCTCACGGTGCTGGCCCGGCGGTTCGCCTCGCGCACCGTGGCGCTCTGCGCCGGGGCCGTCTGCGCGATCCTGCCCCGCAGCACCTGGGCCGGCATCGAGGCCAGGCCCTACGCGCTGTCGATGGCCGCCGCCGCATGGCTGACCGTCCTGTTCGTCGTCGCCGTCCGCCGCAACGGCGGCTGGTGGTGGCTGGCGTACGCGGCGGCGCTCGCGATCTCGGTGCTGCTGGACGTGTATCTCACGCTGATGGCGCCCGCGCACGCGGTGTTCCTGGTGGTGCACCGGCCCGCACGCGCGGTCGTGCTGCGCTTCGCGCTGGCGGTCGTCGGTGCCGCGGTCGCGGCCGCGCCGTTCGTCGTCAAGACGGTGGGTCAGACCCATCAGATCGTCTGGATCGCGCCGGTCGGCCGCCGCACCGTCGAAGACGTGCTGGTGCAGCAGTATTTCGAGCGCTGCCCGCCGTTCCTGATCATCTCGAGCGTCCTCGTGCTGGCGGCAATCGCCGTGTGGTGGTTCACCGCTCGCCGGGCGAGCGCGGGAGAGCGGCGGTTGCTGACGCTCGCGATCGGCTGGCTGGCGGTCCCGACCGCGCTGATTGTCGGCTGGTCGGCGCTGGTCCACCCGATCTACACGCCACGCTACCTGTGCTTCACCGCGCCCGCGGTGGCGCTGCTGCTGGGGGTGTGCATCGGCGCGATCGCGGTGTCACCGTGGCTGGCCACCGCGGCGGTCACCGTCCTCGCGATCGCTGCTGCTCCGAATTATCTTGCGGTGCAACGAAGTCCGTACGCGAAGTACGGTATGGACTACAGCCAGGTGGCCGATCTGATCTCGGCGCGCGCCGCGCCGGGCGACTGCCTGCTGGTCAATGACACGGTCACGTTCCACCCCGCGCCGATGCGGCCACTGCTGGCCGCGCGCCCGGACGCCTACCGCCCCCTGGTCGACCTGAGCCTGTGGCAGAAGGCCACCGACCGCAACGATGTCTTCGACACCAACCTGATCCCGGAGGCCAGCGCCGGGCCGCTGGGCCACTGCCACGTGGTGTGGATCATCACCCAGGCCGACCCGCAGGCCCCTGCGCACCAACGGGGTTCGGCGATCGCGCCGGGACCCCTGTTCGGCGGCACACCGGCCTTCTGGGTGTCGCGCGACCGCGGCTTCGCCCTGCAGGAGCGCTGGCAGTTCAACCTGGTTCAGGTGATCAGGGCGACCCGATAGCTACCAGACCCGGATGTAGTCGATCAGCATCGACGCCGGGTAGTGGCCCAGCGCCGGGTCGCCGCCGCCGGGGCCGCCGACCGCGAGCGTGAACATCGGCTGCATCCAGTAGCCGGGATTGTTGAACGGCCACCGCCAGTCGTCCGGACGTCCGGACACCTGGATCGGCTTGGCGGGCACGGTGAAGTACGGTTCGGCGCCGTCGACGTAGTCGCGCCAGAATTTGAAACCCTCTTCGTCCCAACGCATCCGCCAGGTGTGCCAGTTGCCGTCGACCAGGCTGGGGATGGACTTGCCCTCCCAGGTCTTACCGTTCGACGCCGCGTGCACGGTGGTCCCCGGCGGCCAGTTGTTGTTGCCGTACCACTCGAAGACGTCGACCTCGCCGTCGGGCAACGGGTCCTCGTTCACCGCCCAGAACGCCGGCCAGCAGCCACTGGTGAGGCAGTCCAGCTTGATGCGCGCCTCCCAGGTGGTGTTGATCATCCCGCGCCAGTTGCCGCGCAGCTTCCCGCTGTAGTACTGGCCGAAGTCGTTGGTGGCCCGCAACACCAGGTTGGAGTTGCCGTCGAGGAACACGTTGCGCGGGTCGTTGCGGTAGATCCCCTGCACCGGCGGGTAGACGTCGTCCTGCCAGGTCTGCACCGTCCACTTCGCCGGATCGGGCGGCGCGCCCAGTGGGCCGTCGAACTCGTCGTGGAACAGGTAGGAGGTGGTCTGCCCGCTCGGCGCGGGTGCGGGCTGACCGAGAGCTTTCGGTAGGGGCAGGGCGGCGGCAAGGGCGCCCATGCCCGCCATCATCATCAGGTTGCGGCGATCAATCTGAGGCACTCCGTCACCATAAGGTGCACCGGCGCCCTCGCGTGCGATTGGGGGCGGCCCGGCGTCACACCACCGAGAACGCCCGCGGCAGATCCCGGCGGCCGGTCAGCGCCAGCAGCAATGTCTGGCCGTGGCCGGTCGCGGTTGCGATCCGGGTTGCCAGCCCCACGGCTTCGGCGAGCGCGTCCGTCGCCGGCGGGTAGCCGATGCCCGTGGCGTTGGCTATGTCGAGGGAATGCACCACTAGCTCGAACGTCCGTGTCGGCAAATAGGTGCTCAGCCGGATGCCCAGCCCGCCGATGACCGTCATAAGCGGATCGCCCGCGGTTGCCAGCGTCGCCAGCGCGCGGTCGGCCAGTCGCTCCACCGCGACCGCCGGGTCCGGGCCGAGGTCGCGTCCGGCCTGCCTGCCGCGTTCGGCGACGTCGGCCGGGTCGATGCCGAGCGCCGACGGGGTCACCCGCAGGTAGTACTCCTCGGGGGTGGTGACGTCCTCGTGCTCGGCGGAGGTCTGCAGGTAGGTCAGCACCGTGGTCAGCGACCGCGCCGCGTGCCCGACCAGTGCCCGTAGGTCCCATTCGCCCAGTCCGGGCCCGTCCCAGGCGTCGTCGGGGATCTCGCGTACCAGTTCGACGAAACTTCTTGCCGCAGAGGCAAAACTGGTGCCGGGCACTGCGTTAGGCCCTGACGACCTGGTCCCAACCCTCGATCGACTGCGGGCTGCGCGGGCCCGGCCCGACGTAGATCGCCGCCGGGCGTACCAGCTTGCCGAGCCGCTTCTGCTCGAGGATGTGGGCGCACCAGCCTGCGGTGCGGCCACAGGTGAACATCGCGGGCATCATCGTCGTCGGCACCTGCGCGAAGTCGAGGATGACCGCGGCCCAGAACTCGACGTTGGTCTCGATCGCCCGGTCGGGCCGCCGCTCACGCAGCTCGGCCAGCGCGGCCTGCTCCAGGGCGGCGGCCACCTCGTAGCGGGGCGCCCCCAACCGCTGGGCGGTGGCCCGCAGCACCCGGGCGCGGGGGTCCTCGGCGCGGTAGACGCGGTGCCCGAAGCCCATCAGCTTCTCCTTGCGGTCGAGGATGCCGCGGACCACCGCCCTGGCGTCGCCGGTCTTCTCGACCTCCTCGATCATCGGCAGCACCCGCGCCGGGGCGCCGCCGTGCAGCGGACCGCTCATCGCGCCGATCGCACCGGACAGCGCGGCGGCCACGTCGGCGCCGGTGGATGCGATCACGCGCGCGGTGAACGTCGACGCGTTCATCCCGTGCTCGGCCGCGCTCACCCAGTACGCGTCGATGGCCTCGACGTGCTTGGGGTCGGGCTCACCCTGCCAGCGGGTCATGAAACGCTCTGTCACCGTGGCGCATTCGTCGATCCGGCGCTGCGGCACCGCGGGTTGGTAGATGCCGCGCGCCGACTGCGCGACGTAGGACAGCGCCATCACCGACGCGCGGGCCAACTGCTCGCGCGCGGTCTCGTCGTCGATGTCGAGCAGCGGCGCATATCCCCAGATCGGCGCCAGCATGGCCAGGCCGGCCTGCACGTCGACGCGGACGTCACCGCTGTGGATGGGCAGCGGGAACGGCTCGGCGGGCGGCAGCCCCCGGCCGAACCTGCCGTCGACCAGCAGCGCCCACACGTCGCCGAACGTGACGTGTTCGCGGACCAGGTCTTCGATGTCGACGCCGCGGTAGCGCAGCGCCCCGCCGTCCTTGTCGGGTTCGGCGATCTCGGTGGTGAAGGCGACGACACCTTCGAGCCCCTCGACGAAGCCCTCAGGTACCCCAGACGTCACGGTCATGGGCCGATTCTCGCACCCCCCGACGCGCCGCCCACCACCGGTTGCGCCCGGCCCGCTGGCGTAGCGTGGTCGCGTGACGACCCCCGATAACGAGCACCTGGCGAGGATGCGCGCGGAGTACGGCTCCGCCGAGAAGGACGGCAGCGCCGACCTGGATGTCGACTGGCTCGCCGACGGTTGGGTTGCCTTGCTGCGCAACTGGTTAGCCGACGCTGAGCGCGCCGGTGTCGCGGAGCCGAATGCGATGGTGGTCGGCACCGTGGACGAGCGCGGGCGGCCGGTGACGCGCAGCGTGCTGTGCAAGAGCATCGACGAGTCCGGGATCACGTTCTTCACCAACTACGACTCCGAAAAGGGCCGCCAACTGGCGGCCACCCCGTACGCGTCGGCGACGTTCCCGTGGTATCTGCTGGGTCGTCAGGTGCATGTCCGCGGCCCGGTGACCAAGGTGTCGGCCGAGGAGATCGCGGACTACTGGGCCAAGCGGCCGCGGGGTTCGCAACTGGGGGCGTGGGCGTCGCAGCAGTCCGCGCCGATCGCGTCCCGGGCCGCGCTGCTGGAGCGGTTGGTTGCCGTGACGGAGCGGTTCGCCGACCTCGACGAGGTGCCGGTCCCGCCGAACTGGGGCGGTTACCTGATCGCGCCGGAGGTCGTCGAGTTCTGGCAGGGTCGGGAGAACCGGGTGCACAACAGGATTCGGCTGTACCTCCCGGACGGGCGGATCGAACGGCTGCAGCCGTAGGCCGATTGCTGAAAATCCGTCGGTCGGTGCCGCATGACCGACGATGACAAGATATGACCAGAGTCAACTGGCAACGGTTGCCACATTCTAAGCGCCCTCTTAAGTTCGCTGGTTAGCATGCCCTTCGTGGCTGATGTGAGGGGGGAGCCGCCCCTCGGACTTCGTGAGCGCAAGAAGAAGCGCACCCGGGCGATGCTCATCGACGCGGCCGTCGACCTGTGCGAGCGCCAGGGGTTCGACCGCACCACGGTCGAGCAGATCGCCGCCGTCGCCGACGTGTCGCCACGCACCTTCAGCAGGTACTTCGCCACCAAGGACGCCATCGCGCTGGCCCTGGTCGACGAGGTGCTCGAACGCACCGCGATCGAACTGGCCCGCCAGCCTCGCGACATCAACCACTTCGAGGCCCTCAAACGCGCCTGGGTGGACATGGCCGAGGCGGCCAAGCTCGCCCCGCCGGGACAGCTCACGGCGGAGCGGGTGATGTGCATCGTGCGGATCATCCTGTCGTCGCCGGCGCTGCGGCAGGCGGCGCTGGAGTTCCGCGCCAACGCCGTCGACGTCGAGCTGGCCAAGCGGATGGGCGCCGACATCAACGACCGCGAGGTCCGGCTGGTTTCGGCGGTGGCCGGGTCGGTCCTGATGACCGCGTTGACCGAGCTGGCGCCCGACGGCCCGGACTGGTCGCAGCGCAGCATCGACGACCTGATAGAAGGGTTAGAGACGGCGTTCGCCGAGTTCACCGCCTTCACGGCGGGGATTCAGCAGCCGGTGTGACGTGTTGGCAACCACCCCCCGCGGGCGGCGCCGCGGGAATGGGACTACCTTTTGTAAGCAGACTTCAATTCCTGAGCAGCGACGAAGGGATTCTCGTGGCCGATAACCCGCAGACCGGGGCTGAGAAAGTAACCCTCTCCTATCCCGGCGGCGAGCTTGACCTGGACGTCGTTGCGGCGACCGAGGGCGCCTCCGGTATCGCGCTGGGGTCGCTGCTGGCCAAGACCGGCTACACCACCTACGACGAGGGTTTCGTCAACACCGCCTCGACCAAGAGCGCCATCACCTACATCGACGGCGACGCGGGCATCCTGCGGTATCGCGGCTACCCGATCGAGCAGCTGGCCGAGAAGTCGAACTTCATCGAGGTCAGCTACCTGCTCATCTACGGTGAGCTGCCGACCACCGAGCAGCTGGAGAAGTTCACCACCCAGATCCAGCGGCACACCCTGCTGCACGAGGACCTCAAGCGGTTCTTCGACGGGTTCCCGCGCAACGCCCATCCGATGCCGGTGCTGTCCAGTGCGGTCAACGCGCTCTCGGCGTACTACCAGGACTCGCTGGATCCGTTCGACGACGAGCAGGTCGAGCTGTCGACCATCCGGCTGCTGGCCAAGCTGCCGACGATCGCGGCGTACGCGTACAAGAAGTCCGTCGGTCAGCCGTTCCTGTACCCGGACAACTCGCTGACCCTGGTCGAGAACTTCCTGCGGATGACCTTCGGTTTCCCCGCCGAGCCCTACGAGGTCGACCCGGAGATCGTCCGCGCGCTGGACATGCTGTTCATCCTGCACGCCGACCACGAGCAGAACTGCTCCACCTCGACGGTGCGGTTGGTGGGCAGCTCGCAGGCCAACCTGTTCACCTCGATCTCCGGCGGCATCAACGCGCTGTGGGGTCCGCTGCACGGCGGTGCCAACCAGGCGGTGCTGGAGATGCTCGAGAAGATTCGCGCCTCCGACGGCAACACCCACGACTTCGTCAAGAAGGTCAAGAACCGCGAGGACGGCGTCAAGCTGATGGGCTTCGGCCACCGGGTCTACAAGAACTACGACCCGCGGGCGCGCATCGTCAAGGAGCAGGCCGACAAGATCCTCGGCAAGCTCGGCGGCGACGACGAACTGCTCGAGATCGCCAAGTCGCTGGAGGAGGTCGCGCTCACCGACGACTTCTTCATCGAGCGCAAGCTGTACCCGAACGTCGACTTCTACACCGGCGTGATCTACCGCGCGATGGGCTTCCCGACCCGGATGTTCACCGTGCTGTTCGCGCTCGGCCGGCTGCCCGGCTGGATCGCGCACTGGCGCGAGATGCACGACGAGGGCGGCGGCAAGATCGGCCGGCCGCGCCAGATCTACACCGGCTACACCGAACGCGACTACGTCCCGGCCGACGCCCGCTAGCCCGCCGCCTGCGAGCATGCGTGCCTGCGCACGTGGGCCAGCTCACCTTGCTCGCAAACAGTTGTAGTTTCACAATCATTGGGTGAATGAAACCGTCGCGCGGTCGCTGAGCGCCCGGCGCAAGGCCATCATCCTGGTGTCCTGCTGCCTGAGCCTGCTGATCGTGTCGATGGACGCGACGATCGTCAACGTCGCGATCCCCAACATCCGCGCCGACCTGGACGCGTCGGGCGCCCAGTTGCAGTGGGTGATCGACATCTACACCCTGGTGTTGGCGTCGCTGCTGATGCTGTCCGGCGCCGCCGGCGACCGGTTCGGCCGCAAGGGGACCTTCCAGCTCGGGCTGGCCACGTTCGCGGTCGGCTCGCTGCTTTGCAGCCTGGCGCCCAACATCGAAACGCTGATCGCCGCGCGCTTCGTCCAGGCCATCGGCGGGTCGATGATGAACCCGGTCGCGATGTCGATCATCACCCAGGTGTTCACCGGCCGGGTGGAACGGGCGCGGGCCATCGGCATCTGGGGCGGCGTGGTCGGCATCTCGATGGCCGCGGGCCCCATCGTGGGCGGCGCGCTGATCGAGTGGGTCAGCTGGCGCGCGGTGTTCTGGATCAACCTGCCGATCTGCGTGCTCGCCATCGTGCTCACCGCGATCTTCGTGCCCAAGTCGAAGTCGGCCACCATGCGCGACGTGGATCCCGTCGGCCAGCTGCTAGGCATGGTCTTCCTGTTCGGCATCGTCTTCGTTCTCATCGAGGGTCCCGGCTACGGGTGGGTCGACGTGCGCGTCGCCGGGGTGGCGATCGTGACCGTCGCCGCGCTGACCGGCTTCCTCAGCTACGAGTCCCGCCGCCACGACCCGTTCATCGACCTGCGGTTCTTCCGCAGCATCCCGTTCGCGTCGGCGACGATGATCGCGGTGTGCGCGTTCGCGGCCTGGGGCGCGTTCCTGTTCATGATGTCGCTGTACCTGCAGGACCAGCGGGGCTACTCGCCGATGCACACCGGGCTGATCTATCTGCCGATCGCCATTGGCGCACTGATCTTTTCGCCGCTGTCCGGCCGCATGGTAGGCCGCTTCGGCAGCCGGCCGTCGCTGCTGATCTCCGGCGCGCTGATCGCGTCGTCGGCGCTGATGCTCGCCCGGTTGACGGCGACCACGCCGGTGTGGCAGATGCTGCTGATCTTCGCGGTCTTCGGCATCGGGTTCTCGATCGTCAACGCCCCGGTCACCAACGCCGCGGTCAGTGGCATGCCCACCGACCGGGCGGGCGCGGCGTCGGCGGTCGCATCGACCAGCAGGCAGGTCGGCGTCAGTCTCGGTGTGGCGCTGTGCGGTTCGGTGGCCGGAGCCGCGTTGGCGGCGCCGCACATGAACTTCGCCGCGGAGGCGCAGGCATTGTGGTACGTCTGCGTCGGACTCGGGGTGACGATCTTCGCGCTGGGCTTCTACGCGACGACGCCGCGGGCGCTGCGCTCGGCTGAACGGCTCGCGCCACTGGTGGCCGCCGATGTCGCCTAACCCCCTCGCCGACGAGGTCTGGCGCGCGATGGCCGCGCTGGTCTTCGACAACCGCGACACCTGGCGGCGCGCGGTGGTGGAGGCGGCGGGGTTGCCGTTCAGCCGGATTCGGCTGCTGCGCCGGCTGAGCCGACGGCCCATGACGGTCAAGGAGCTTGCCTGCGCCGCGACCATCGACCCGCCCGCCGCGACCGTGGCGGTCAACGACCTGGAGTCGCGCGGACTGGTGGTGCGCGAACCTGATCCGGCCGACCGGCGCAACAAGGTGGTGTCGCTGACGGCGTCCGGCCGGAAACTCGTCGAGAAGATCAACGCCGTCGACGATCCGGCGCCCGCCGCGCTGGCCGCGCTCGACGCCGAGGACCTGCGGACGCTGCGCCGGCTGTTGGCCAAGGCATCGAGCTAGACCCGCAGCGCCGCCATCGCCGCGTTGTGCCCGCCGATGCCCGACACCGCGCCGCCGCGCCGGGAACCGGATCCGCACAACAGGATTCGCTCATGCGCGGTCGCGACACCCCAGCGTCGCGCCGGGGTGTCCAGCGGTTCGTCGTCCTCGGCGAACGGCCAGGACAGCGCGCCGTGGAAGATGTTGCCCGCGGTCATGCCCAGCGCGCGCTCGAGGTCGACGGTGGTCTTCGCCTCGACGCACAAGCGGCCCGCTGCATCCGCCATCAGCACATCCTGAATCGGTTCGGCCAGAACCGAGTTCAGCGAGTCGAGCACCGCGGACGTCAGCGCGTCGCGTACCTCGTTTTCGTTGGCGGCGTCCGCGGCCAACCGGTGCGGGGTGTGCAGGCCGAACACGGTCAACGTCTGCGCGCCCGCGGCCCGCAGGTCGTCGGACAGGATCGACGGGTCGGTCAGCGAGTGGCAGTAGATCTCGCAGGGCAGCGGATCGGGAATCGCGCCGTCGCCGGCACGGGCGTAGGCCGCCGCCAACTGACCGTAGGTCTCGTTGATGTGGAACGTCCCGCCGAACGCCTGCTCGGGTTCCACCGTCGAATCACGCAGCCGAGGCAGCCGTTTCAGCATCAGGTTGACCTTGACCTGTGCGCCCGGCGCGGTCTCGGGTTCGGTCTCGCCGAGCAGGCGCGCCAGCACCGCGGGCGTCACGTTGGCCAGCACCACCTCCGCGTGCACCCGGTGCTCCGCATCGTCGTGCCGATATGTCACCTCGCCGTCCGGATCGATCGCGAGAACCTCTGCGCTCGTGGTGATTTCGGCGCCGAATCCGGACGCGGCCGCGGCCAGCGCGCCGGTGACCGCGCCCATGCCGCCGATCGGCACGTCCCAGTCGCCGGTACCCCCGCCGAGCAGGTGGTATAGGAAGCACACGTTCTGTGTCAGCGCCGGGTCGTCGAGCCGGGCGAACGTGCCGATCAGCGCGTCGGTGGCCATCACGCCGCGCACCACATCGTTGGACACCGCGGCGGTGATCGCGGTGCCGATCGGTTCGTCGATCATCGCGCGCCACGCCGCATCGTCGCCGACGAGCCTGCGTGCGTCACTGCGGGTGCGCAGCGGTTCGAGCAGCGTCGGCCACAGCCGAGTGGTCACCTCGCGGCAGCGGCGGTAGAACTCGTCGAACCCGGTCCGGTCGGCGCCCGCGCCGATCGCCTCGAACGTCGACGTCGGCCCGATCAGCAGACCGGTGCGCCCGCCGGTGGCCGGGTCGGGGGTGTAGGAGGAGTAGCGGCGGCGCAGCAACCGCACCCGCACGCCGAGGTCGTCGATGATGCGCCGGGGCAGCAGGCTCACCAGGTACGCGTACCGCGACAGCCGCGCATCGACCCCGTCGAACGCGTGCGCCGACACCGCGGCACCGCCGACGTGGTCGAGGCGCTCCAGCAGCCTGACCCGCCGGCCGGCGCGCGCCAGGTACGCGGCGGCCACCAGTCCGTTGTGCCCGCCGCCGACGATGACGACGTCGTAGCCGCTCAGCCGAGGTACCCCTCGACCTCGTCGGGCGGGCGTACCGACGCCGCCCGGGGGTCACCACCGGTCTCCCGCAGCGCGCGGCGCTGGCGCAGCAGGTCCCAGCACTGGTCGAGTTGCACCTCGATAGCCCGCAACCGCTTGTGCTCCTCGGACTCGTCGATCTCGCGGTGCTGCAACCTGGCCCGCAGCTCCCGCTCCTCGGCGACCAGGTGGTTCACCTGCTCCAGAATGTCTCGGTCTCTCGCCATCGGTCCAGTCTGCCCGACTACGGTGAGTCGATGACCTCCACTTCGGGGCGCAAGCCCGAGATCGATTTTCCCGACGGCCCCGCGCCGACCGAACTCGTCATCACCGACCTGATCGTCGGCGACGGCGCCGAGGCCGTGCCGGGCGGCACCGTCGAAGTGCACTACGTCGGCGTCGAGTACGACACCGGCGAGGAGTTCGACAGCTCGTGGGGCCGCGGGGAGTCGATCGAATTCCCGCTGCGGGGGCTGATCCAGGGCTGGCAGGACGGCATCCCCGGCATGAAGGTCGGCGGCCGGCGTCAGCTCGTGATCCCGCCCGAGCAGGCCTACGGCCCCGCCGGCGGCGGGCACCGCCTCTCCGGGAAAACGCTCATCTTCGTGATCGATTTGCTCGGCACCCGTTAATCGCGCACCCCCGGCAGCCGCAACACCAGCCGGGTGCCGCCGAGCGGACTGTCCTCCAAGGCGGCGGTGCCGCCGTGCAATTCGGCCTGCTGGGCGACCAGCGCCAGGCCCAGACCGGAACCGGAGTGCGACGCCGTCGACCCGCGCGCGAAGCGTTCGAACACGATCTTGCGCTCCTCGGGCGGAATGCCGACGCCGTTGTCGTCGATCGCGATCTCCACCCCCTCGCGGGAGCTGACCGCCGACAGCTGCACCCGCGTCGCCCCGCCGTGCTTGACCGCGTTGGCGATGCCGTTGTCGACGGCCAACCGCAGCCCGGTGGGCAGGCCGACGATGATCATCGTCGGCGCCGGCACCAGCGACACCTCCAGATCCGGGTACACCCGCATCGCGTCGTGCGCGGCGCGGTCCAGCAGTTCGGTGATGTCGACCGGCACGTGGTCGTCGGACGTGGACAGCTCGCCCTGGGCCAGCCGTTCCAGCGCGCTCAGCGTCGCCTCGATGCGCGACTGGGTGCGGATGACGTCGTTGACCACCTCCTTGCGCTGTTCCTCGGGCAGATCGAGGGTGGACAGCACCTCGAGGTTGGTCCGCATCGCGGTCAGCGGGGTGCGCAGCTCGTGCGCGGACACCGACGCGAAGTCACGCGCCGACGCCAGCGCCGCCTTGGTGCGGTCCTGCTCCTTCCACACCCGCTCGATCAGCCCCTTGACCGCCTCGGCGATCTCGACCGCCTCGGTGGCACCGCGCACTTCCACGTCGGGCGCCGCGTCGGCGGTGTCGATCTGGCGGGTCTGCTGCGCCAGCCGTTTGAGCGGGCGCACCGCGAACGCCGCCAGCACCCAGCCGAACACCGTCGCGGCGCCGACCGCGAACACGCAGATGATGATCACCCGCCGGTGCAGGTTGTTGGTGTCGGCGATGGTCGCGTCGTAGGTCGCGCCGACGGCCACCAGCATCGGGCCCGGGTAGTACGGGATGTCGACGGTGCGCACCCGGTAGCGCACCCCGTCGACGTAGGTGTCGGCGTAGCCGGGGTCCATCTTCGGCAGCACCACATCGGAGTTCGACGTCACCTCGTCACCGCGGTACAGCGTGACGACGGCGTCCTGGTTGTTCGGCGACTTCGGGATCTCGTCGAGCCCGCGCGGCAGCAGCGGGATGACGAAGCCGGCCGCCTCGTCGAGCCGGCGGTCCAGCCGTTCCTTGCGGTCGTTGGTGATGCCGATCCACACCACGGCCCCGACGATCACCACCACGATCGCCGCGCCGATCGCCGTCGCCAGCGCCACGCGGGTGCGTAGCGAGGGGGTGCGCCGGAAGACCCGGGACAGCAGCGACATCAGAGCGGGGGGTTCATCACTGTGTCCGCAACACGAATCCCACGCCGCGGACGGTGTGCAGCAGGCGCGGTGCGCCGGTGGCCTCCAGTTTGCGGCGCAGATACCCGATGAAGACGTCGACGACGTTGGTGTCGGCGGCGAAGTCGTAGCCCCACACCAGCTCCAGCAACTGTGCGCGCGACAACACCGCGGTCTTGTGCTCGGCCAGCACCGCCAGCAGGTCGAACTCCCGCTTGGTCAGGTCGACGTCCTGACCGTTGACCCTGGCCCGCCGGCCGGGGATGTCGACCTCCAGCGGGCCGACCACGATGGTCTCCGACGAGAACGTCGCCGTGGACCCGCGCCTGCGCAGCAGCGCCTTGACCCGGGCCACCAACTCGGCCAGCACGAACGGCTTGACCAGGTAGTCGTCGGCGCCGGCCTCCAGCCCGGCGACCCGGTCGTCGACCGAACTGCGCGCCGACAGCACGCACACCGGCACGTCGTTGTCCATCGCCCGCAGCGCGGTGACCACGCTGACCCCGTCGAGCACCGGCATGTTGATGTCGAGCACGATCGCGTCGGGGCGCGTCTCGGTGGCGCTGCGCAGCGCCTCGGCGCCGTCGACCGCGGTGGACACCTCGAACCCGGACAGCCGCAACCCACGCTCGAGCGAGGCGAGCACGTCGGGGTCGTCGTCGACCACCAGAACCTTGGGCGAGCCTGCGCCGCTGTCACCACTGGCCATACGCCAATACTGCCTGAAACCGGCCGGCATCTGCCGTAAGGCATGCGGACGGCCGTTTGCCGCGCGCGGCGCGGTCGGGTTTGTTAAGTAACTACCGTGAAGCCAGCACCAGCGAGGTCGGCGCACCAGCAGCCGCCGGCGCCCACGTCGACGCTGGTGGGCCGGTGCCGTTCGCTGATCGAGAACCCCGCCTTCGACTCGGCGATGATGGCGGTGATCGTGCTCAACGCGGTCGTGCTCGGGCTGGAGACCTTCGAACCGCTGGCCGCCCGCCACCATGGGCTGTTCGCCCTGGTCAACGGCGTCATCCTGGGTGTCTACGTGGTCGAGTTGCTGATCCGGCTGACCGCGCACCGCTGGCAGCCGCGTGGCTTCGGCCGCGACCCGTGGAACGTCTTCGACTTCATCGTCGTGGTCGCGTCGCTGGTGCCGTGGCTGCGCGACAACGCGATGCTGCTGCGTCTGATCCGCCTGCTGCGCATCGCGCGCATCGTGCGGTTCCTGCCCGACCTGCGGGTGATCATCGGCGCGGTCGGCCGCAGCGTTCCCGGTGTGGCGTCGCTGGCGGCCGCCACGCTGCTGCTGATCTACATCTACGGGATGCTCGGCTGGGTGATGTTCGCGGCGCACGATCCAGAGCACTACGGCAACATCGGCCGCGCGATGTTGACGATGTTCCTCATGCTCACGCTGGAGAACCTGCCCGACAACATCGAGATGGGCCTGGACCTGTCGGCGTGGACGGTGCTGTTCTTCGTCAGCTACGCGGTGATCGCGGCGTTTTTGATCTTCAACCTGTTCATCGGCATCGTGCTCAACTCGATGGAGGAGGCCCGCGAGGCCGACCGCAAGGCGCACGAGACCGACGACCTGCTCAGCCGGTTGCGGGCCGCGCGGACCGCGCTCGAGCAGGCCGAACGGGAACTGGCCAAGACGCACCGCGACGACCGCTGACTACGGGAATCATTGACCTCGAGTTTTGTTGAGGTTTTACGGTGACTTCATGACGACGGGCGCGCAGGTGAGGCGGGTTAATCGATGGCGCCGCATGGGAAGATGATCTAAGTGGCTTACCCTCTGGCTGACTCCCGCCCGCGCGCGCTGCACTCTGCGCCGGCCATCGCACCGCCACCGAAGCGCCGACGCGCGAGCTCGGACCTGTGGCGGATGCTGCCGTACCTGATGCCCTACCGGGTGCGGTGGATCGCGATGATCGTCGTGGCGTTGACCAGTCTGGGCGCCACCGTCGCGATCCCGCTGATGACCAAGGCCGTGATCGACGGGCCGGTGCGCCACCAGGACCAGCGGGGGCTGTGGTTGCTCGGCAGCGCCGCGATGGCGGTGGGCATCTCCGAGGCGGTGCTGTGGTTCATCCGGCGCTGGCTGGTGTCGCGCGCGACGATGGGTGTCGAGGCCGACATCCGCAAGGATCTCTACGCCCGGCTGCAGATCCTGCCGATGTCGTTTCACGGTCGCTGGCAGTCCGGTCAGCTGCTGTCGCGGATCATGAACGACCTGAACACGATTCGCCGGTTCCTGTCGTTCGGCCTGATCTTCCTGATCCTCAACGGTCTGCAGATCACCGTGGTGACGTCGATCCTGCTGGTGATGTACTGGCCGCTGGGCGTGGTCGTCCTGGCGTCGATCGTGCCGATCACCATGACGGTGCTGCACTTTCAGCGCGAGTACACCCGGCTGTCGCGGTTGGCGCAGGACCAGTCCGGCCATGTCGCCACCCACGTCGAGGAATCCGCGCTGGGAGTGCGGGTGGTCAAGTCGTTCGGCCGCGAGGATTACGTCTACGACCGCTTCGACCGCCAACTCACCAACCTCTATGACACCCAGGTCGATCGGGTCTCGGTGTCGGCGAAGTTCTGGACGCTGCTGGAGGTCATCCCGAACCTGACGCTGATCGTGGTGCTCGGCTTCGGCGCCTACGCGGCAGGCCATGGTTACGTCACGATGGGCACCCTGGTCGCCTTCATCACAATGATGCTGTCGCTGGTGTGGCCTATCGCGTCGCTGGGCTTCTTGCTGTCGATGACGCAGGAGTCGTTCACCGCGGCCAACCGGATTGCCGAAATTTTCGACGCACCAATCGAAATCGTCGACGGGCCGAACCCGCACCCCCCGAACGGCGGTCGGCTCGAGCTGATCGACGTCGGGTTCAAGTTCCCGGACACCGAGGAATGGGTGCTGCGGCACGTCACGGTGACAGTCGAGCCGGGGGAGACGCTGGCGCTCGTCGGGTCCACCGGTGCGGGCAAGTCGGTGCTGGCCGCGCTGCTGTCGCGGCTGTACGACGTCACCGAGGGTGAAATCCGGCTGGACGGCACCGACATTCGCGAGTTCACCCTGCCCGCGCTGCGTCGCGCCGTGGCCACCGCGTTCGAGGACCCCACGCTGTTCTCGATGTCGGTCGCCGAGAACCTGCGGCTGGGCCGACCGGACGCCACCGACGAGCAGCTCGCCGAGGCCATCGACGTCGCCAGCGCGCACTTCGTCTACGACCTGCCCTACGGGCTGAATACCCGGATCGGCGAACAGGGCATGAGCCTGTCCGGCGGTCAGCGCCAACGGTTGTCGCTGGCCCGCGCGATCCTGGCCGCGCCGCGGGTGCTGGTGCTCGACGACACGCTGTCGGCGCTCGACGTGCACACCGAGGCCGCCGTCGAGGAGGCGCTGCGGCGGGTGCTGCACGCGGTGACCGGCATCGTCGTCGCCCACCGCGCGTCCACCGTGCTGCTCGCCGACAAGGTGGCGCTACTCGACCGCGTCGACGGCGCAGGCACCATCACCCACGTCGGCACGCACGCCGAACTGCTGGCCACCGTCGGCGCGTACCGCTACCTGCTGGCCGCCGACGACGAACTCGACGACGGCGCC
>ENA-UOVV01000346-UOVV01000346.1-compost-metagenome-genome-assembly--contig:-NODE-346-length-60449-cov-6.581233_pt1 | contig 60449 bp, 54 predicted proteins | sample MGYA00238155_ERZ761577 | MGnify/ENA primary metagenome ERZ761577 (study PRJEB28898, sample SAMN06268775) | compost metagenome | isolation source: Emeryville, CA | place: USA:Emeryville, CA | collected... | reverse complement strand
CGGCCGCACCCACGCCGACGGCGCCAACATGCTCGCCGACACCATCCTGACTCGCGGTGGCCACGTGCTCTGGCGCGCGTTCGTCTACAGCCACGAGATGCCCGACGACCGCGCGAAACAGGGCTACAGCGAATTCCAGCCGCTCGACGGCGAATTCCGCTCCAACGTGATCGTGCAGGTTAAAAACGGCGCGATCGATTTCATGCCCCGCGAGCCGTTCCATCCGCTCTTCGGTGCGATGCCGCGCACGCCGCTCGCGCTCGAGCTGCAGATCACGCAGGAATACCTCGGCGGCTCCGTGCACCTCGCCTACCTCGCGCCGCTCTTCGAGGAAGTGCTCGATGCCGACACCCACACCGCCGGCTCCGGCTCGACCGTTGGTCGGATCGTCGACGGCTCGCTCGATCTCCACGGCATCTCCGCCATCGCTGGCGTCGCCAACATCGGCAGCGATCGCAACTGGACCGGCCACCCGCTCGCGCAGGCCAACTGGTATGCCTACGGCCGTCTCGCGTGGGATCACACGCTCTCGTCCGAAGCGATCGCCAAGGAGTGGATTCGCCAGACCTTCTCCAACGATCCCGACGTCGTCCAACCGCTCGCCGCCATGCTCATGGAATCGCGCGAAGCCGTCGTCGATTACTCCATGCCGCTCGGCCTCCACCACATCATGGCCGTCGGTCACCACTACGGCCCCGGTCCATGGGTCGACGTGAAGGACGCCGGCCGCGCTGACTGGTCTTCCGTTTACTATCACCGCGCCGCCGTCGACGGCATCGGTTTCGACCGCACTGCGCGCGGATCCGATGCGCTCAGCCAATACGCCAAACCCGTGCGCGAGCGCTGGAGCGATCCCGCCACCACGCCCGACGAACTCCTCCTCTGGTTCCATCACCTGCCGTGGGACTACCGCACGAAGTCCGGCCGCACACTCTGGGACGAACTTGGCTTCTACTACCAGCGCGGCGTCGATTCCGTCCGTCGCTTCCAAAAAATCTGGGACGGTCTCGAAGGAAAAATCGACGCTCCGCGTTTCACGCACGTGAAAGCCCTGCTCGGTCGCCAGGAACGCGAAGCCCGCGAGTGGCGCGACGCCTGCCTGTTGTATTTCCAACAGTTCTCGAAGCGCCCGCTGCCCGAGCACGTGGAAAAGCCCGAGTATTCACTCGAGCACTACATGTCCGTGAAACGCCGCAACATCCCCGGCGACCCCGCTCGCCGCTAAGCAAAAGCCCGGCGACCACGCCGGGCTTTTTGTCGGTCCCGAGTCGTGCCACAGTGCGGACCGGGTCGAGCCAAAGTGCGTCCCGAGTCGGGACAAGGTGCGTCCCACGTCGGGACTGGGTGCGGACCACGTCGAGACAAGGTGCGCACCGGGTCGAGCCACGGTGCGCGCAAGGTCGCGCCACGTGCGGCGCGGTTTAGAACCCGATGCTCACGCCGCCATCGACAGGGAGGATGACGCCCGTGACGAAGTTCGCCGCCGGCGAGGCCAGATAAACCGCCGCCCAACCGATGTCCGAAGAATCGCCCAAGCGGCGCATGGGCGTGCGGGAAAGAATACGTTCCTTGCGCGCCGGATCGCCGGCGAACGCCTTGCGCGACATCGCGGTGTCGATCCAGCCGGGCGCGATCGCATTCACGCGCACGCCGTGTGGCGAGAGCTCGGTCGCGTAGCCTTTCACGAGACCAACATACGCCGCCTTCGCCGCCGTGTAGGCGATCACGAGCGGAATGCCGAAAAGCGACGCCATCGAAGCCGTGAACAACACATTGCCGCGTCCGCGCTGGATCATGCCCGGCGCGACCGCGCGCGTGAGTGCATGCGCGCCGAGCACATGCGTGCGAAAGATCGCCTCGAACTCGGCGTCGGACGTTTCCACCGCCGGTTTCTTCAAGTTTTGCCCCGCGTTGTTCACGAGACAGGTGATCGGACCGTGCGCCTGCTCGACGCGCGCGACGAGATCCGCGGCGGTGTCGAGTTGGGTCACATCGTGCACGAAATACGCGGCGCGCTCACCCAGCTCCTTCGTGGTGGCCGCGAGCTCGGCTTCGCGCCGGCCCGTGAGAATCACGGTGGCTCCGGCCGCGTGCATGGAGCGCGCGATATCGCGGCCGATGCCGGTGCCTCCACCGGTGATCAGCGCCACTTCCCCACGGAGGGAGAAAATTTCAGGATAGGTGAGTTCACTCATGGTCAAAAATGGCTGGGGTCGCCGAGAAACGGAGACTCGGGCGCACCGAGATACGCCGGACGCGCGCGACCGGTCGTGATGATCACGCGCTCGAGCACCACGGCCGGCGTGACGCGCCAGACTCTAAGCACGTGTGCGCCCGGCCGATCCACGACGAGCGGCACCGCGACTCGACGCACGCCTTCCGCGACGGCGCGATTCCAGTCGGCCGGCGTCGCCTCCGTGCCGAGCCGCACGATCTGCGGCGGTTCGTCGTCGAGTGAAACAGCGAGCTGCAGCGGCTGGCCCGGCATGAAGTCGAGCGACGGCGCACACTCGAGCGTGACGGTGAACTTCCCCGTCGAACGGAAGTAAACGTCGTAAGCCAGATGCGGCGCGGAGCTGCCGGGCGTGCTCGGTGCAGCATCGACGGGAAAAGTCGTCATGCCGCCGACACCGCGCCCAAAATCGGGCAGCGTGCGCCACGCGATCCCGCCCGCGCGGTGCGCGTGCTGGTAGTTCGTCGCGTTGATCGCAATCACGCCGTCCGTTTCAACGAATCCGCGCGCATCGGCCGGCGTGCGTTCGAGCGGCACGTCGATCTGCAGCACGTTGCCCTGCGGCTCGACGGCTTTGACCAGAATCGTTCCACGCGTTTCGTCAGCCGGCACCGCGGACCAATCGATCGACACCTGCACGCGCACGTCGGGACCGAGTTCACCGGACGTGGAGGAAACCTTGATCCACGGCGCGCCAGGCTCCACGGCAAAGCGCACGGGCTGCGTGCCGCGATTGAACACCTCGAACCAGCGCGTGTCCGGTCCGTGCTCCGAAAGCGGCGGAAGTTTCGCGACCGCCGAAACGGGATAATCGCCGGGGCGCGCGTCGGGATCGCCTTCGACCGCAAGCGCGAGCACCGCGCCGCGCGCGGGCTGCACTTCCGTGACCGCGGGCATGACGTTGGCGGCCGGCTGCTGCCAGATTGTGTAACCGAGGTGCGCCTGCGCCATGAGGTGACGCCACTTGCCGCCCGCGAAGTCCTCATCCCAGAAGCGCGTGAGTTCGGCGTCCTCCCGGAAAAGTGCGCGCACACGCTCCGCCTCGGCGTGGGTGCTCGCACGACCTTGGTGCGCAAAAAGCCGGTTGCGCGCGGCGTGGCGGTGAATCGCGTTCACCGTGGCCGAGGCTTTGATCGGATGCAGCACGAGCTGGTAAAACGCATCGTGCGCCTCGCGCGGGAGCGCGGCGCGGACTTTTTCAGCGCGCGTGACGAGCTCACGCCAGGCCGCGTCGATCCGGTCGGATTCGTCGTAGTTGACGACGCTGTAGGTCTCCGGCGAAAGGAGCTCGGGCTTCCGGCGGTAGTTATATTTCGGATACGCAGCCAGCAGTGCCGCGATTTCGCGCGCGTGCTCCGGCCCAAACTCGCGCGCCGCCCATGCACGGGCGAAGTCGTCCGTGCGGTCGGCCCGCCAGCGCGCGGGGTGCCACGCATAGGAGAGGAAGAACTCGATCGGAAACTCCATCGGCTTCAGGTCGCCGACGTTGACGATCCAGATGCGGTCCGCGCCGTAACGCCACGCGAGGTGCATCTGCTCGGCGACCTTCGTGATCGGAATCGTGTTGAGCCATTTGTAGCTGCGCGGCCCGCCGACGTAATCGAAGTGATAGTAAACGCCGGCGCCTCCGGCGCGGTTGCGCTCTGCGGGCGTGGGCAGGCGGCGGATGTTGCCCCAGTTGTCGTCGCACCACAGCAACGTGATGTCATCGGGCACGCGCATGCCGCGCTCGTAATACTCCTGCACTTCCTTGTAGAGCGCCCAAAGCTGGGGAACGCGCGTGACGTCGGACTCGACTTCGCGCGCGAGGATCTCGCGCTGGTCGGACACGATGCGCTGCAGGAGTGCGATGTTGCTCTCCTCCGACATCGGCATGTCGCCATCGCCGCGCATGCCGAGGGTGACGATGTTCTCGAACGCGCGATTGCGACGCATGCCCTCGGTCCAGAAACGCTTCAGCTCGTCCGCATTGGCTTCGTAGTTCCACTCGCCCCGACCGTGGCGACGCCACTCCTGATGCGCGCGCATCATCGGCTCGTGGTGCGATGTGCCCATCACGATGCCGTATTCGTCGGCGAGCCGCGGATTCTCGGGATCGTCCTCGTTGAACGCGTTGTTCCACATCGCGGGCCAGAGATAGTTGGCGCGCAGACGGAGCAGCAGCTCGAACACTTTGGTGTAGAACGCGGCATTGTAGCCGCCGAACTTCTCGTGCGCCCAACCGGTGAGCGCGGGCGCCTCGTCGTTGAGGAAGATGCCGCGATACTTCACCACGGGAGGACCGACAGTGAGACCCTCGGCCGCAATGTGGATCTCCGCGCGATGACGCACCGGCACATCGGCCCACCAGAACCACGGCGACACGCCGATCTGTTGGGAAAGTTCGTAGAGCCCGTAGATCGTGCCTCGCTTGTCGCTGCCCGCGATCACGAGCACCGGCGCGGCGCCGGGCTGCGGCTCCTCGACCACGCGCAGAAGAAAACTCTCCCACTCGCCGGCGACGCCGCGCACATCGAGTTTGCCGCGCGCAACGAGATCATCGATCGCCGCGCTGCGACCAAGAGTGCCGATCAACACCAAAGGCGTGCGAGCGGACGCTGAGCCTTCCGCAGAGCGCAGCGCGGGCTTGATGCCGCTCACGCGCTCGATGTCGGCCTGTAAATCGGCCGCGGCGCGGCGCACGCCCGGCCAGTCGCGTTCGTCGACGCGGAGTTCGGCGGCGCGTCCGGCCTGCACGAGCGGAAACGCACCCGGAGCGCCCGGTTCACTGAGGATCGACGGATCGCCGAGCGCAGCGCGCAGCGAGCTCACACCGAGAAGCGCGAGCGTGGCGAGACCGCAGATGAGTTTGTTTCGTTTGTGGATGGCTCCCGATTGCGGAGCGAGAATCTGGACGAGGCGTGGGAGAAAACGGTTCACGACGAGTCCTCAGCGATAGCGGTAGAGCTTTACGCGCTGGATAACGAAGCGGCCGGGCTCGAGTCGGACGTGGCGCCCCTGGTGCGTCTGGTCGCCGTTGAGCCAGCGGGTGCGCTGCCATTTGCCGTCGACGTAGCGGCCTTCCTCGACGCTCAGGAGACCGATGTGCTCGCCGGCGTTTTCGGAGGAGAACGTGATCGTGACGCCAATGCCGCCGAAGACGAACTCGTCGGGACCAGTTTGAATCGCGATCGCAGCGGCGGGAAGCACCGTGCGGTCGGAAGGACGGTCGCCGGCTTCGTTGATCACGCCATCGGCGAGTGACGGCGCGGCGACGCGTTCGTAAGTCACGTTGAGCACCACGCCGCCGAACGCGCGTTCGTGCGGCTTGCGTTGCTCGGCGGCTGGCGGGAGCAGACCGATCATCGTGCGTTCGCCCGTGTGCTGCACAATGAGCGGTGTGAGCTGGCGCACGAGGTCGTTGGCGCCGGTGAGCATCCGCGCAGGCTGCGCCTCGATCGATTCGACGCCGAACGGCGAGAAGCCGATCGCGCCGTGTTCGCCGTAGGCGTAGAGCGCGTTGGCCGCAGCATCGGTGTTGCGCAGCGCTTCGGGAATGAAGAGCGGATTGCCGTGCTTCGCGTAACGGTCGGCCCACTCGGCGAAGTTCGGGAAATAAATATCGGGCGCGATGAAATCGATCGCGGGCGCGCCCGCGCGCCAGAGGTCGAGCAGGTGCGGCAGCGGTCCCGCGCTTGGATACTGACCGGGACGATACGCGGGGCGAATCAGCGCGGCGTTGGCAAACATCGGCAGCGGCAACTCGGCCTTGCCGGCTGCGGCGACCGCGTGCGTGTAGCGCGCAAAATGCCACGCCATGAAAGTCTCCTCGGTGGCAGCAAGATCGTCGCGGCCGAAAACTTCGGTCCACGTGCCCTGGGTTTTCGCACCGGCGGCACGCCAGCGGTCGCGCAACGCGGGCACGAGACGATCGGCGTTTTCGGCGAGGTAGCGGCTGAGTTCCTCGGGAATCGGACCGGCGAAAAGTCGATTGGCCTCGTCGCTGTGGTCGCGCGCGCTGGGGATCATGCCGATCTCGTTTTCCACCTGCACCATAACCACCGTGTGCTGTGTATCCACTTCGCGGAGACGGCGCATGACGGCGGCAAAGGCGCGCGCGTCGGCATCGCGGTTGGCGTCGGAGAACGGAGAGAGAATTTCCACCGTGCGGCCGGAGGCGTCGACGCTGCGCGGGAAGCGCGCGAGGTCACTCTTCACCCACGCGGGGGCGTAGCACGACATGCTGTTTTTCCACGAACCGAACCACAGGAGCACGAGCCGCATGTCGTGCGCGCGGGCATCGGCGAGCAGTCCATCGAGCGTGGAAAAATCGAAGCGGCCTTCCTCGGGCTCGATCTGATCCCAGTAGAGCGGGACGACGAGCGTGTTGAGATTGAGCGCCTGAAACTTCGGCCAGTAGGGCCGCAGGTAATCGGGTTCGCCGGTGGAGTTGCCGACTTCTCCGCCTCGCGCGAGGAATGGCTTTCCGTCGACGAAGAGCTGGCGGGTGGCGCCCTTGGAGCGGAGCTCGGGCACAGCGGCGCCGGCGAAGATTGATCCGCTGGCGAAGAGCAAGACGGCCAGCAACGCACGCGACCAGCCGGAGATCGAGGTGGATAGATGTTCCATGGGTGAAGAAGGAAGCGGACCGGCATTCCGCGGCACTTCAGCGGAATCACACCGGTCCGACACACAACACGCCGGCAGGTCTAACGTTTGCCGGCACGAAAAACAAGGCACCCGGCTCCGCACTGGTGCGAAGCCGGGTGCCACATGCAGTCAACTAGAACGAGAACGTATTCGTGATGAACCACTCCTGCAGTGGCGCGATGCGCACCGCCGCCCAGGTCTGTCCGTCGGGCTGAACGGAGATCGGGATGAGGTCTTTCTTCGCGAAGGCATTGCGCACGTTGAGCTGGATGCGCCAGTCGATGCGCTTCGTGAGTTTACGTTCGTAGCTGAGCCAGAGGTCGATGGCGTCCTCGGTCGGACCGTAATAGGGCCGGCTGAGGTCGAAGCTCGCCTGATTGTTTTCGCCGGGCAGCACCGGGTAACCGATGACCACCTTGTCCTGCCAGCGATAGCTGCCGCCGATGCCGAAGCCGTCGAGCAAACCTTCGCGGAACGTGTAGTTCGTGACGAAGTTGAAGCGCCAGCGGCGGATTTCGGGCGCGGACGCGCCTTGTTGCAACTTGAGCAGCGTGTATTGGCCGCGCCAGTTGGCCCAGTTCTGTCGGACTTCGTTCGAGGGAACGTAGTTGCCGTTGAACTGGCGCATGTCGCCGGCCACGCCGGCCATCTGCTCGTCGAGATAAGCGACCAGCTCGTCGAGGACGGGACCACCGACGTTGGTGCGCACGGCCTTCGTCTCGGAGGCGTTGAACGCGATGCGCCAGTTGGGCAGCGGGTTGGCGGTGAGCTCGAACTCGTAGCCCTTCGTCTGCGTGTCGGCGGTGACCGAGAGGCCCGGAGGCGCGATGGGCGCGTAGGCGTAGAGCGTCGCGAGTTCGGGGCGATACTGCGGCGCCGGATCCTGCCCCTGGAGGGTGGCCTCGTAAGTCGCACGGTCGGTCAAGGCCGACGGCGTGGTCGGCGTGTAACCCCACGCGCTGAAGTAACCCTTGTCCGCGAGCCAGCCCTGAATCTCGTTCCACGCGCGGATCGAGGCGTCGCGATGACGATCGGCCTGCCCTTGCGACTCGAGCGTAGCGCCCGCGGGCACCGGCGAGGGATTGCCGTCGAGATCGGCGACCGGGCGGCCGGACGCGTCGAGGTAGGCCGGCGTCCAGAAGTAACGCTGACCGGGCGAGAGGTTCGTCTGCTCGCGCGTGTCCCAGGTGTATCCAGCCATCCGATACAGGAAGACGTTGCGGAACTTCAGACCCTGAGCGATCGTGCCGGACAGGCCGCCGAGATCGAGCTGGGTGCTGGCGTTGGAGACCTTCGACTCGTATTTCACGGCGCGGAAGGAGTAACGGCCGTCCTTCGTCGAAAGGAGGACGCCGTAGTCCTTGGTGCTGCCGGTCGGGTTGCTGATTGCGTTGCCGTAGACGTCGCGACGGGTGTCGGTGACTTGGAAGTTATCCGACTTGTTGTAGGAGAGGCTGACGTTGATCGGCAGCAGGTCGCGATTCGGGAGGAGCTTGTTCAGATGCACCACGAGGCCACCGCTGGTGGAGTGGTCCTTGAAGATCTGCTCCGGCGGATAGTCGTCAGGGAGCCGGTAAACGTCGCCGCTCAGATTGAGCATGTTGCGATTGAGCGCCTGACCGACGGCGCTCACGGCCTTGCCCTTCACTTCGTCGTAGCGCCAGCCGAGCGTGGGCACGATGGCGTCGTTCCACAGATAGGCCTGCCACGAGCCCGCGAAGGACTTGGTCTTGCGGAGCGACATCTGCGCGTTGGTGAGGAGCGCATCGTTGTCGCCGAGCTCCGAGCGCAGCAGGTTCGCGCTCACGTTGCTGTTCCAACCCACATAGTTGGCCGGGTTGGAATTCTGCGAAACTGCCGTCTCCGGATTGAAGATCGGAAGCAGGTTGTTGGGCACCGTCCACGGATCGCCGAAGTTGACGCCGGCCGGATTCGTCCACGTGGAGGCGAAGTGATAGATCGGCGCGTTGCCCAGCGTGATCGGAGCGCCGATGTTCGAGATGTTCGCGCCCGCGGCCGACGACGCGCTGGCCAGCGAGGGTCCGAGGTAGATCGCGCTGACAGGCGGACGGTCCTTGAAGTCGGACGTGCTGCCGTCGGTGCGATTCCAGTAGCCCGCCCAATCCTGACCGTGCGCATACATGCGCCAGGCGCGGTTCTCGGTGCGGTAGGTCTCGCCGCTGTAGACGCCGTTGAAGCGATGGCGGCCGAGCAGCTTCACGAGAAACTCGTTGCGGAACAGATCGCTCGCGCGGAGTTCGCCGAAGAGCGAAGCGCGGGTGTATTCGCGGTCGCTCTCGTAGGAAGTGCCGGAACCGGGGCCGCCGACGATATAGGGACGGCCGAAGTTCGGATTCGGGGAGAGATCCTGAAAGTTCTGCAACACGTCGATCGTGATCGCCGGATTGCCAAGGAGCGCCTGACCACCGCGCTCGTATTTCTGACGGTCATAGGTCAGCTGAATACCGAGGCGGTCATCCCACGCGGTCTGGGAGAAATCCAGATTGTAGGCATCCCACTGCTCGAACTCGGTCTTCGTCGGACCGTCGATGAGCTTGTTGTAGAAATCGAACACGCTCGAATCACGCAGCGAAGCCTGACGATATTGACCATACTGATACTCCGGGAGACGCGCGTTGGTCGCATACGTCGCGAGGCTGCCGAGGCCGAAGAACTGCTCCGAATAACGCTGGCCGACAAGGGAGTCGCCGGCGCCGCGGATGGAACCGTCGGCGTTGCGCGCACCGGTGTTCACATAGCCGCCATAAACGCGATCGAGTTCGCCGCTCGCACCATCGATGAACCAGATCGGTTGCTGCTGGTTCGCGATGCCCGCCGTGAGCCACGGATTCGTCGCAGCGGCGTTCGAGCCGATCGGATAGGCGTTGTCGATGGTGAGCTTGCCCATGCCGCCGTCGAGGCTCGTGGTGTCCACGTTGCGAAACCACGGCGTGATGCTGTCGGAGGGCGGCACGATGCGCGGACGGTTCGCGTCGATTTCACCGTGCTCGTATTTCGCGCGGATGCTCGTGTGGAAATCGCGACGCCGGAACAGGTCCGGATCGAAGCGAATGGCGCCGTAGAGCCGCTTGTCTTCCTGGAAGGCCGGGTCCTGGCGGAACTTCTCGTCGTTCCACAAGCCATCGAAACGGATCGCGAGCTTGTTGGGGATGAGGACGTGATTGATGTCGAGCGAGGTGCGCACGCTGCCGTAGGAGCCGACGCGGAACTCCACCGAGTTTTGCGTGCGGAACTCGGCGTTGCGCATCGCCGCATTCACGATACCGGCGGGACTACCGAGACCGAAGAGGATCGAGTTGGGTCCACGCTGAATATCGATGCGATCGACGTTGTAGGAATCCCACGGGATATCCGTGACGAAGAAGTCGCGGGTATTATCCGCCGCCGCGAGACCACGGACGCGTTGCGCGCCGGCGGGAGCACGCAGCAGGCCGATTTCATCGACCGTCGTGCCGTTGCCGAGACCCGCGTAGGTGCCACGCGTGCCGGCGACTTCGGCGTTGGTCGTGTATTGGAGCAACGTGCTGTTGTCCGTCGCGCCGATGTCAGCGAGGAACTCGCGCGTGACCACCGAGATCGCGGAACCCACGTCGGCCAGGTTCGTGCGGATGCGGGTGCCGGCGAGCGTTTCCGTCGCTTGATAGCCCATGGAAGCGTCGGTGCGCACTTCGAAGGGAGTCAGGACGACGGGATCGTCTTCCGAGGGTGAGGAGGGAGGTGTCGTCGTTTGCGCCGTCAGGGTCGCGGCGCACGCGCTGCCCGCAAGGAGCACGCGGAGGAGCATTCGGGGTCGGTGCATAGTTTTCATACCAGGCGGTTGCGAGGGCGCCGACAAAGCGGAGCCCTTGCTGGGTTCGGGTGGGGTTGTCGTTCAGGGGGTAGGAACCGCCAGCGCTGGAGGACCGGGTGGCGAATCGATTGCATCAGCTCGCTTCGCCCGCAAAGACTCGTTTAGTCAACGTTGACCACATGAGCGTCTATCGCATCGCCGCGGCCCTGAAACTTTCTCCGTCCACGGTCTCTCTGGCCCTGCGGCGGAGTCCGAAAATCCCCGCGGCCACCCGCGCGCGGGTCATCGCGCAGGCGGAGAAGATCGGCTACCGTCCCGACGCGAAACTCACCGAGGCGATGAGCCGGCTGCGTCTCGCCGGCAAGCGCACGCACGAGGCGTGTTTTGCGGTGATCTCGTTCTACGATTCGCCGCGTCCCTGGGAGAAATCGCTGCACCTCTCGCGCATCTATCGGAGCATGGAGCAGCGCGCGGGAGAGCTTGGCTACCGACTCGAACCTTTGTGGCTGCGCGCGCCGGGCATGACGTATCGGCGCTTTCGCGGGATCCTCGATACGCGCGGCATCAACGGACTCTTGTGCTTCGGGAGCCCGAATCTGCTCGAGGAGTTTCCGACCGAACTCGACCACTACGCGATCGTCGCGCAAGGCCTCAGCATTCGCACGCCGCTGCACCGCGTGATGAGTCACTTCTTCAGCGATCTCTATCGCACGCTCGATCGCGTGTGGGCGATGGGTTACCGCCGGCCTGGCCTCGTGCTCGGCCTCTACGAGGAACGACGCAGCGCCTACGCTTACACCAGCGCCTATCTCGGCTGGTGCGAACACGCGTTCGGCTCACCGCTCACGATTCCGCTGCTGCGCATGAACCGCGTGGAGGAAAAACCGCTGCTCTCGTGGCTCAAGGCGCACGAGCCGGACGTGATCATCTTCGTGCACCTCTACGATGTGGTGAACGAGTTCGTGCAGGTGCTGCAGAACAACGGTATCCGCGTGCCGCGTGACATCGGCGTCGCCGCCGTCACGCAGATCCTCACCGGCTCACCGCTCTCCGGCATGGAACAGAATCAGGCGCTCATGGGCGCGTGGGCCGTGGAGCTGCTCGTGTCGCGCATCATGAATCAGGACTTCGGCATTCCCGAGCATCCGCGCATCGAGTTGGTGGAAAGCCGCTGGGTCGACGGGCGCACGCTGAAGCGCCAATCGACCCGCAGCTGACACGAGCGCGCCGCCATCGCGCCGCTCACTCGACCTGCAGATTGCTCACGAACGCCACGCGCGTGCTGTCGGGCGACCACGAGGGCACGTTGATCGTCCCCTGCCCGCCGTAAACGTAAGCGATCACGCGCGCATCGCCGCCGTTCGCCGGCATGATGCGCAGGTAGCAGTGTTTGTAGTAAGGATGATCCTCGGGCCGCACGTCCTGGCCGTAGGAAATAAACACCAGCCACTTCCCGTCGGGCGAGAGGTGCGGGAACCAGTTGTTGAACTCGTCGTTGGTCAGCTGCTCCGCCCCGCTGCCATCGGGCCGCATGCGCCAGAGCTGCATGAGTCCGCTGCGCGTGGAGTTGAAATAAATCCATTTTCCATCCGGCGAGAATTCCGGGCCGTCGCTCAAACCCGGCGTGCTCGTGAGGCGCACTTCGTCGCCGCCTGCGACCGGGATTTTGTAGATGTCGTATTTGTCGCCCGTCTGCCCGCTCTGCTTCCGTCCGCCGGTGTAAACGAGCCACTGCCCGTCAGGCGAAAACCCGTGCAAATACGAGGGCGAGTTCGCCGTCACGCGTCGCGGCGTGCCGCCCGTCGCCGGCAACACATAGATCACGGAGCGACCTTCGTCGTCGGCGCTGTGATGGCTGATCGCGAGCTGCTTGCCGTCGAACGAGAGCACGTGGTCGTTGTTGTTCTTGATCGCGAAACCGGTGTCGAACGGCGCCCACTGCCCCGTCTTCAAATCGTAGGTGCGCAGCACGCCTTTGTTCGGGCCGCTGCCGCTGATGTTGAGCAACAGCGTGTGGCCATCGGGCAACCAGTTCGGCGCCTCATACGGCTCGGCCGAGCGATGCACCGCCTCGAGTTTGCCGGTGTGCACGTTGAGAATCTCGAGCTGGCTCCCGATGTAGTCGCGATACGGGCGGAAGCCCATCGGCGCGGGTTTGATCACGCGCACGTCTTTGAAGACCGCCTCCTCTTTCACGGTCGCGTCGTGCGAGCAGAGGAAAAGGCCAACCTGCAACTCGTCGCCGAGCGGCAGCTCCAATTGCGCGCTCGCAAACGTCTCGCCGTAGCGCGCCGACGAAAACACGAACACGTTGCCACGGCGCTCGAGCTGGATCACGTCGCCGCCCGTGAGATCGAGCACGATCTGCTCGGTGGGCGCGCCTTTCGTGCGGCGAAATTGCAGCGAGGTCAGCCCGTCGCCATGCACGCATGCATCGACATACGCCGCATCCGCCTCGGTGCCCGCGCGTGCCATCCAGCCGTATTTGCGATGCGGGTCGACGCCTTGGCCGACGAACTCGGCCCGCGCCCGCACGATGAAATCGCCCTTCAACGTGTTCCAGGCGAAGTGAAACTGATCCGTGGAACCCCAGAGGTTAATGCCGCCGGCACTCATGCGATAATATTGGAGGGAGGAATCGTAAGACGTGGAACCGGCGATCGCGGGCGCGCCGATATCGCCGTGTTGGGAAAACTGGCCGACCGCGCCGCCTGCCCACGCGGCAGACGAAAGCAGCACCAGGCCGAGAGAGAATCGAAGCAAGTTCATGGGGAGTGGGGTTGCCCGTGACTGACGCACGAAAAACCCGCAGGAGGCGGACAATCTCGCCGCCTCGCGTCATACCCCACCCAATTCTCTGAAAAACGCGCGCAACCGCGCCGCGCCTCAGCGCGCGAACAGCGCCAGATCCACCGCCTCCGCCATGCGCTTGTAACCCGCGATCGAGGGATGCAGGTGGTCACCACAATCATACTCGGCCGCGAGGCGCTCCGGCTTCTCCGGATCGCGAATGGCCGCGTCGAAATCCACCACGGCGTCGAATTCTCCGCTCTCGCGAATCCATGCGTTCACGGCCTGGCGGTCCGCCTCGCCGTCTTCGCTCCAATAAAAATCCGCCCCCGTATACGGCGTGATCGTCGCGCCATACACGCGCAGCCCATGCGCCTTCGCGCGCGCGATGATCTGCCGATACGCTGCGATGAGATCGTCGGCCGACGCGTAATCGTGGCCGTTCTTCCGCGCATCGAGCCGCGTGCCGATATCATTGATGCCCGCGGCAACGAGCAGCCACTTCGCGCCCGCCTGCGTGAGCACGTCACGCTCGAACCGCGCCAGCACGTTCGGCCCGAGGCCATCGCGCAGCAGGCGATTGCCACCGAGGCTCACGTTGGCGATGCCGAGCGGCGCGCGGTTTCCCTCCGCATTCCAGCGACGCAGCAGCTCGTCCGGCCAGCGCTCGTTGCGATCGGTCGTCGTGCCGTAACCGTCCGAGATCGAATCGCCCATCACGATCAGCGTCGCCGCCTCCGCGTCCGTGCGGCGCACGTCCACGCCCGCGATGAAAATCCAGCCCACAAAACGCTTCGCCTCCGGCAGCGTCTCGGCCATCACCGCGTTGCCCGGCTGCAGATACGAGGTCGTGCGCGAGCCGCCGTGATACGACAGCGTCGGAGGAATCTCGCCACCGAGTTGAATCGAGATCGCGATATTTGTCTGCGACGGCACCGCGAGTTTCACCGGATCGGATACGAGCGATGCACCGACCGGCACGGTCGCAAACTCACGCCCGCCAAACGTCAGCTTCGCCGCCGGCCCCGCCAGCGCGCCCTGCGTGCCCGCGAGCGCCACGCTGCCCGCGCGGATCGAAACCGGCGCGCGGCCAAACGCATTCGAAAAACGGATACGCACCTCGTCGCCGCCGAGCGACACGTGCACCACCTGGCGCAGGGTCGCATCCGCGAGCGGCAGATCGTGTTTCTCCGCCGGCTCGGGCATCACGGTCGTGGACCACGACGACAACCAGCGCGCGTCGCCCGCGTGCAACGAACCCGCGAACAGCGCGAATCCAAACAGAACCAGAAAACGGAAGGCAGGGGTGAACTTCATCGTCATGGGGAAAAATGCTCGTGCGCCGTGTCGCGCCACAGGCCGGATCGACGCGGGACCTTGTGCGGACCGGGTCGATCCCGCAAGCGGCTCGAGTCGGGCCCCGGTGCGTCCCGGGTCGCGACCGAGTCCGGCGCGCCTCACGACCACCACCGGCTAAAAACGGGGCGGCAGGGAGAACCGTTTTCGTTCACGCGGAAATGCCTAGTAACCGCGCGAACGATGCCGTTTCGCCCTGCCACTTTACTAACCGAAGCGCCGGCAACAGAACACGGCATCGTCCAGTTGATGCGTCCCACGTCGGTCTATCTATAGAAAATTCCGCCGGCTCGTGCGCGGCTCAGAAGTGGCCGCCTCGCCCCGGACTCACTTTGCCAGCAGCTCGGAAAACGTCACGAACGTGCAGCCCTGCCGCTTCAGCTCGGCGAGGATCGCGGGCAGCCGGTCCACCGTTTCCGCGCGCCATTCGTGACACAGCACGATCGTGCCGTCGCGCACGCCGGTCGTCGCCGCGCGCTCGATTTCGTCGGCGCTCGTCGCCTGATTCCAATCTTCGGTGGAGATGAAGTGGAACTTCTTGAACGGGAAATGCTCCACGCCGGTCGCCTCGCGCGCGATCGCGTCGATCGTGTCGTTGGTTTCCAAAAACGGCGCCCAGAACCACGCCGGCTTCACGCCCGTCGCGCGCTGGACCGCCTCGGCCGTGCGCACGAGTTCGTTGCGCACCGCGGCCTCGTCGAGCTCGCGCAGATGCGGATGCGAATACGAGTGGTTGTTGATCTCGTGCCCTGCCTCGTGCGCCGCACGCGCGAGCTCCGGATGCGCCTCCACTGCCCGGCCCACGTGGGCAAACGTCACGCGCGCACCGGCGTCTTTCAGCACGCGCAGCAAGCGCGCGTTTTGCTCGGGCGTCGGACCGTCGTCGAAAATGAAAGCGACTCGCTTGGGCGCGGATTTTTCCGCGGCCAGACCGATCGCACCGAGCAAAGGCAATGTGAGGAAAAGAAGCAGCGATTTCATCATGGGGTGATGACGAACTTCGCGCGCCCACGTTTTGAACGCAATCGCGCGAACGCGCGGCGTGACGCCGACCAGGCCGTCATTGTTCCCACGGAAAGGCGAACCGCTTCACGTCAAAGAGTCCGCGCTTGCGCGGCTTTTGCGCGAAGCCCCAACCATTGTTTTCGAGTCGCGTGCGGTAGCCGACGCGGTCGCCGATGATCTCGAAGGCGAGGCGCACGTCGTTGGTTTGACGCTCTTCGGCATCGTAGGGTGGCAGCGTTCGTTTTCGGTCGAACGAATCGGCGATCGTCCAATCGAGACCATCGCAGACGATCCATCCGCCGGGTTTCAGCAACGCATCCACGAGCACGAAATCCAAACCGGTGACGTCCCTCGTGTAGCGAGCATCGAAGTAACAAAGGTCGAACCGCGGGCCGCGTCCGTCCTGGATCATTCTGCACAGTTCCCACGTAGGTGAGCGCGGCGCGAAGATCGGTGTCACCCGATGCGTGAGGCCGACGCGGGCGAGCGTCTCGAAAATGCTCGGCTCAAGCGTCCGCACATTGACGCGATCGATGGTCGTGAGATGCCCGCGTCCTTGGTCCTCAAGGATCGCAGCGAGATAGGCACTGCTCTTGCCATGGAGAAATCCGATCTCGAGCAGCTCCGCCGCGCCGTGCTCGAGGACAAAGCTGCACAGCTCCCGCGCCCGGTCCTCGTTCATCGTCGGCAAGTTGCCCAGCGTCGCGGTCACCTCGTCGAATTTCGTCATGGAGCGGCCCAAAGCTAAAGTATGTGGCTGGAAACGAGGGCGAGCGTGACGTGCGCCCTTAAGTGCGTGTTCGCAATCACATTGCAATTGCTCAGGCCTCACAACTCTCGATGTCGCCGATTCGCACGTATGACAAAACGCCCGGCTGCGCGTGCGCACAGCCGGGCGAAGATGGTGGAGGTGGCGGGAATTGAACCCGCGTGCCCCTGACCTTTGCACACCGCGTCTACCATGTTTAGTGCGATCTTAGTTTCACCGATGCCAAGCGACCACACGTGCTAAGACATCGGCTATTCCCCAGATGAAGATACAGCGCGCAGTCCGCGGACCGCGCTACGCGCTATGCCTGCTGTCGACGTTAGTCACGGCTAGCAGGTGTCGCCGGACCAACGAGGCGGCTATATTAAGCCGCCATGGGCATTTCTTCGTAGGTGCCTCTTATTGGTTCGAAGGGGGATTTACGAGTGACCCTCGACACTCGACAGGCAGCGGCGCACTCCAACCAAGGGTAGAATCCAGAACACCCCCAAAAGGGATAAAACGAATTCGACTGGGTGCGACCCAATCAAAGAACGGACCGAACACTGTGCGCGCTCTCCGCGCAGTTGCAAGCGTCATGCCCCGCCCGCGCCGCAACGTGCTGCGACTCAAACCGCAACGTAGCTCGACCGTGTCCGCACTTGGTTCCGAGAAGGTGCGCACTCGCGTGGGACCATGTGCGCACACGGTCGCAAGGCGGTGCGCACCGTGTCCCGACCGTGTTCAGACCTAGTGTCGACCGTGTCCGCACCTTGTCGCGACATGGTGCGGACATCGTCCCGACTTAGACTGCGATTGCACGCGCTTCAGCCCGGCGGGGACGCCGGGCTCCACCTTGCTCAGGTCGTTTCCGCGGTTCCGTCCTTTCGCGCTTCCGCGATTTTTCCTCTGCTTCCGTGTCTCTTCACTGATCGGAGTCCGGCTCGAAACCGATGGCGTCGAGCGCAGGTTGGATCTCCGCGTTCGCCATGAACAGTTTCCACAACAGACCGGTGCGGTGGTTTTCGATCATCACGGTGATCGGGGCCTGGTTCAGCGCCATGTAAACCATGTCGAACCAGTTCTGCGTCTGGTTGAAGCCGTCGTAGAAACCGTAAGGGCCCCAGACCTGCGGGCCGAGGTCGCGATAAAAATGCTTCAGCGCGGCCATCGATTCCTCCGGCGTGTAGGGCATCGAGGCGAGCGACGCCATGACGTTGATCGTGCCGTTGTCGTCGCGCGGATTCGGCCGCCCGCCGCCGGTGTTGATGCCGGCCGAGAGTCCCCACGTGTCGGGTCCGTAGCCGACGTAGTTGCGCGGATTTTCGATGCAGTAGGCACGATTGATGAGCGCGATTGCGCGATTGTTTTTGAAGTAGTTGGTGAAGCGGTCGCGTTTCCCCCGCGGGTCGAAACCCATGAAGGAGAAATGCGTGAAAAACAGGTCCGCGCCGGTGCCGACGCCAACGTCGAGTTTGTGTCCGTAGAAGGTCTGACCGTTCACGTAGCGCTCGCCGACGGTCGTGCGTCCCCAACCGCGCCGATACGCGATGTGGCGCGGCGAGGTGCCGGCCCAGCCTGAGTAATAAAGCTCCGCGGGCACGGCGTGCGTGGGCGACGCGATCGCGAGCAGATAAACGATCAGCGTCTCGTTCCAACCGATGAGCGGGTGGTTGATGTGAAAGCCGTATTCGCGCGACCAGTGCCAGTAGAGCACATCGCTGTCGGGAGTCTTTCGATACCACGTCCACTCCACGTCGCGCCACAGCCGCGTGATCGTCTCGCGCAGCTCGCGTTCGGTGGCGTCGTCGCGATCGAAATACTGCCGCACCGCGAGCAGGCCCTGGATCATGAACGCGGTTTCGACGAGATCGCCGCCGTTGTCGTATTTGCCGAAAAACGGGATCGCGCGGCCGGTCTCGCCGTGGAGGAAGTGCGGCCACACGCCGTGGAAGCGATCGGCTTTTTCGAGATAGCGCACGATCTTCAGCAGGCGCTCGGCGATCGCTTCGCGCGACTCGAACTTTCGCTCGGCGGCGACGATCATCGCCATCACGCCAAAACCATTTCCACCGAGCGCGATGAGGTTGCGGTCGCCGGGAAGAATTTCCGCCGACATGCCGGCGACGGGGTGCGCTGCGTCCCAGTAATACCGGAAGCACGCCTCCTGCACCATCGTGAGAAGTTCGTCGTCGGTGAATTCGCGGGTGCTCGCCTGCGCCGCGCCGGAAAGCGGCGACTCGTTGCCCGCGACATCGAGCGCGGCGACCTTGTAATGCGTGGTGCGGCCGGGCTTGCCGTGGAAATCGACGTAGCCGTGATAGCCGACCTGCTGCGTGCCGATGGGTTCGAACTCGCGGCCGTCGTCGGAGCGGTAGACGCGATACATCAACACATCGCCGGCGTCGCGCGGCGGCTCCCATTTCACATCCACATGGCGCTCGAACCCACGGGCGGTCACGCGCTCGGGTGCGGAGGGCGGCGCGCGATCGTCGCGCAGCAGCGGGCGAATCTGGAAATCGTCCACGTAGAGCGTGTGCTCTTCGTTGTCGTCGAGCCCCTGCATGAACGAGATCGCGGCGAGGTTCGCGACGTTGAACCGCGGATCGTCGGTGCCGCGGTAAACATCGCCTTTGAATTTCTCGAACGGCACGACGATCTGCACCCACTGACGCGCGGGCAGCACCGCGTCGCCCTCGACGAGGGTCACGGCCGGCGTGCCGAACTGCGCGCGATCGAGCAGGTAAACGCGCGGCGAGTTGTCGGTGTTGAGCTCCTTGTCGGAATAAACCCAGAACGTGAGCGCCTCGCCCTCGAAATGAAACGGCCGCGCGTAGCGCTGCGGCACCTCGAGCGTCATCCGCCAGTCGCCGCCGGGCGCGGACCGCCACGAGAGGCGGAGCGCGTTGGGCGGACTGACGGAATGGCGCGTCTCGACGGGAAACTTGCCCTGCCAGGTCTCGAGTTTACTCGGTGCGACGACAAAGCTGTTGCTGGCATCGTAGCCGTGCTCGGGAACGCTGTTGGCGAAAACGACATGACGGTCGTAGAGCGACTGCGCGCGTGCCGCCACGACCGCGGCGACGAGGGCGAGGGCGAACAAGGAGAGAACTTTCATGCGCAGCGCGGAGGTTCGCTGTATCCAGTTTTCGGTGACGGACAGCACTTCTCCCCTTTCTGTCATTCTGAGCGCAGCGAAGAATCCAGTTTGCGCTTCGAAGCCGGTCCTGGCGGCGACACTCCAGCTGGATTCTTCGCTTCGCTCAGAATGACAAACGGGAGAAACGGGAGGGACAAAAAGCAGCGCGGCCTCGGGGACCGCGCTGCGCGAAGTTCGGTTTAGAACGTGAAGCGGGCGGTGAACTTAAACGTCCGCGGCGTCTGGTAATAGTAGGCATTGCGGATGTGTCGGCCCTCCCGGTCGGTGTAGTCGTTGTGGTAATCGATCACGAGCGGGTCGTCGTAGTCGAAGACGTTGTCCACATTCAGCGCGAACCGGGCCTTCACGCGGCCAAAGTCCGTCTCGTAAGCGAGCACCGCGGAAAAACTGCGGACCGACGAGCCGTAATACTCCTCGCCGCCGTAGGAACCCGCGTAGGGTTTGCCGGTGAAGTTGCCGCCGACGCCGATGGAGTAGCCTTTGAGTGCGTCGTTATCGAACGAGTAGTTCGCGAAGAAGCTCGCGGTGTAGTCCACGGCTTTCCGCTGCGGCACGCCGGCCACGGACTGAGCGAGGGTATCCTGCACGCGGGAGATCTCGTTGCGCAGGTCGCTGGCCTGGGTCGGATCCTCGGTCTGCGCGAGCTGGGCGTTCCACGTGTCGAGATTCGCAGCGACGTGTTCGCGCGACATCGGATAGAAATCCACGATCTCCGTCTCGGGCAGCGCATAGCTCGCCTGCAGTCGCAGGTTCGGGAACGGGTTGGCGGTGATCTCGAATTCGTAGCCTTCCGCGTCCATCGCCGTCGTATCCGAATAAGCGATACCGCCGAAACCTTCGTCCTGCGGAGCGCCGCGGGCGATGTTGTATTTCTGCCACACGCCGCGGATGCCGACTGGATTTTCCACATTGCGGTTCTGCGACTTCGACTCGTAGCGGCTCAGGCTCGCATAGTAACGACCATCAGGCGTGGAGATACGGATGCCGTAGTCATAGCCTTCGTTCTGCTCGGGGCCGGGACGAACGCCGTTGAGATACGGCTGCGAACCGGCGTTGGGCGGCAGAATGTTTTCCGAGTAGTTGGCGAACAGACCGAACCAGCCGAAGTAGTAGACCGCGCCGGCCGTATAGGTGGTGCCGTTATCGCTCTCGCTCACGGCCTGGTCGGTGAAGTTGGGGCCGCGGCGGTAGCTGATGAGATCCTCGTCGTAGCGATCGTGACGCACACCGAGCACGATGCTGAGCGCGTCATTGAAGAGACGGGAATTCGAGAACAGCGCGTAGCTGGTGAGATCGAACTTGTCGTCGAAATCGAACCAGTAGCCCTGCGCCGGCGCGTAGGCCACGCTGTAGCCGTTTACGCCGTCGGGAATATCGGTGAAGGAGTTGGGCTGATCGAGATAGATGCGGCCCCACACCATGTTGTCGGCCCACTCGTTGATCTCCCACGTGCCATTGGTGATCTGCGCGAGATACTGGCGCGCCGACGTCTTGGTGCGACGTTGCGAGGCGGACGCGGCGAGAAGTTGGTTGAAGCGCGCGCCGAAGAGCTGGCCATCGAACTTGTAGTTCAACTGCGCGCGAATCTCATCCACCGAGCGCTGCTGTTCCTGACGGGAGAGAAAGAAATCGGCAAAGGGTTTGCCGTAGTTCGGATTCGCCGTGCCGTCGGGGAGCTGACGATTGATGTCGATGGAAGCGCCACCGGTGCCCTCGTAGTCTTTGGATGTCGTCTCCGTGTCGTAGGTGAAGAACGCGACCTGAAGATCGAGGTGCTCGTTGAAGCTGTGATCGAAGAAGAGCGTGAGGTTCTCGTAATCGTTGGTGCCGCGACCGGAGCCGTAGGTCCACTCACGACTCGGACGAACCGGGATATTGGCGGTCGACGAGTATTCCGTCTCCCACGGCAGTTTGATCTCGTCGGGATACCAGCCTTCGTGCGGCGCCCAGAGGAGCGATTGGCCGGGATCGAGCAACGCACTCGTCGTCGCGTAGCCGCCACGATACGTGCGAATCGTCTGCCCGGGATTGTTGGGATCATCCTCCATCGCCCACGGAGCCCACAGCATCAGCCGCTGATTGCCGGAGAGCGACGGAACGAAAACCGGATACGCATCGAGGCCCGTGCCCCATGCACCCGGCACCGACATCTCGACGGTGCGCGCGCCCCCGGTCGGAAGCGCGTTCCACGTGTCGGACGCGGTCGTGCCATCCCACCCGGAGATTTTGTCACCGATGGTGGACGAGATGAGCGTGTATTTCGAACGGTAACCTTCGATCTCGAGACGCAGACTCGTGCGATCGCTGAGCTTGTAGAGCGCGGCGATGTCGATCGCGCGCTTGGTGCCTTCGTCGCCGTCGCGCCAGCCGCGCACGGTGTCATGCAGCGCGTTGACGCGGATCGCGAGCCGATCGCTCGCGGCCAGATTGTAATCGAGCTCGAAGCGCAGTCCGCCGTTGGAGTCGACGGTCACTGCCGGGCTGATGAACGTGTCGTCGAGCCGCGGCACTTTCGTGTAGGTGGACAACGTGCCGCCCACGGTGCCGAGACCGAAGAGAATGCCATTGGGACCGCGCGTGAACTCGACGCGCTCGATGTTATACGCATCGGAGTTTTCGAAGAACGTGAAATAGTTTCGCGTGGGGCCCGCGCCGCCTTGCTGGCCGGAGCCGACGCCGCGGAAACTGAACGCCCACGGGTGAAACGCCTGACCGCCGAAACCGCGGCCCGCGAGCGGATCCTCGGGCAGAACGTTCGGCGACCAGCGCAGCGCCTCGCGGACGTCCTGAATGTTGAGATCATCCAGAAACGTGCGCGTCAGCGACGACATCGCCGCGGGTGTGAGTTTGATCGGAGTGTTGGTGCGACCGCCCGAGAGCGAGTCCACCGCGATGTATCCAGTATCTCGTGACACATCGACCGTGAACGCACTGAGCGTCACGATGTCAGAGCTGGGCGGAGTGATATCACCCGGATCGGGCGTGGGAGAGGCCGGAGATTCCTCCGCCGGAGCGGCGGGCGTTTCCTGCGCGAACGCCGGAACAACGAGGCTGGCGCCAAGCGCGCCGAATACGACAACACGCAAAGCCAGGGGAGCTTTCATGGGGTAGTGTGGGTGGGTGTTTAGGGTGTGAGCACCGCGTCGCCTGTTTTGCGACGTGCAGCGCGGCGCACGTGGTTCTTGGCCCGCACTTTCGCCCGCTTTGTGTCTTCCGCCCAGACGGAGAACGTCCCCACCCTCACTACCGGACGGCACCTGACGCGGCTCGGCGGAGACCTGAGCGCGCGCCGCCGCTCCTCCCCATTTCACCGGAGGAACTTCACGTTCAGAACCGCCGGCTCACGCGCCGCGACTCACCACTTCCGCGCGGCGTCCTCGACCATCTGCTGCAACATCTCGAAGCGAACCTCGCCGTAGTTGAGCGCGTAACGCTGCTTGCCCGCGCGAAACACCCACGTGGTCGGCACCCAGATCACCGGCAGACCGAGCATGCGCTCCAGTTTTTCGCCGGCCTTGCTGCTCGCGATCGGATGATTCAACGCGACGAAATTCGGCTGCCCGCCGAGCTGCGCATCGCGCAGGCGCGGCTCCGGATCCATGCCGCGATGCCACACGTTCACAAAAACCACCTGCACGTCCGGATTCTTTTCGACGAAGCGCGCCCAGCCTTCCGGCACCATCTCGCGACGGCAGTTGCCGCACCACGGCGCCCAGAAATGCACGATCGTCACCTGCTCGCTCGCGACGCGTTCGCGCAGTGAAGTTTCAAACGCCGCCGCATCGTCGGACGCACGCGCGCCGCTCACCATCGCCGCTCCGAGGACAAGCCAAAGCCAGAATTTCATCGCGCCCGAATGAACATACTTTCGTAAAACTCGCCAGCGCGTCCGCGACATCGAAAAACCGCGGCGCTTTGCCCTTGCACGCGCCGCGCGCAACGTTGTTCTCGGCGGCTTTTCCATGTCCGTCGTCGCGTCTCCGGCCACCTCGTCGCAACCGAATCCCGACCACGTCCTCCGCCTCTCGCAGGAGCTCGGCGTTAAGGTCTTCCAAGTCGCCGCCACTGCGCAGCTGCTCGCGGAGGGCGCCACGGTGCCGTTCATCTCGCGCTACCGCAAGGAAGCCACCGGCGAGCTCGACGAGGTGCAGGTCACCGCGATTCGCGATCGCCTCGAGCAACTGCGCGCCATCGACGAACGCCGCGCGTCGATTCTCGCCTCGCTGAAAGAGCGCAATCTTCTCACGCCGGAACTCGAGAAGGCGATCAACGCCGCGGACTCCGTCACCGCCCTCGAAGATATTTACCTGCCGTTCCGTCCGAAGAAGCGCACGCGCGCCACGATCGCGAAGGAAAAGGGCCTCGAGCCGCTCGCCGATCTGATCTTCGCGCAAGATCCCGCAACCGATGTCGCCGCCGAGGCCGCTGCGTATGTGGGACGTGAATACGTCGCCGACGACGGCAAGAACCAGAAATCCAAGATCGAAAACGTCGAGGAAGCGCTCGCCGGCGCACGCGACATCATCGCCGAGCGCATCAGCGACGACAAAGACGCCCGCGCCCGCCTGCGCGCACGCTACCAGTCCGACGCGATCGTTTCCTCCAAGGTGATGATCGGAAAGGAAACTTCCGCCGAGGCCGCGAAGTTCAAGGACTACTTCGAGTGGAGCGAGCCGCTCGCGAAAGCCCCTTCACACCGCGTCCTCGCGATGCGTCGTGGCGAAAAGGAAATGGTGCTCATGATGCGCGTCACGCTGCCCGACGAGGCGATGGCGCCCGCCGAGGTCGCGCCGCTTTTCGTCAAAGGCAAAAACCCCGCCGCCGATCAGGTGCAGCTCGCCGTGCAGGATGCCTGCAAACGTCTCCTCTGCCCCGCGATGGAGACCGAGATGCGCCTCGATTCCAAGAAGCGCGCCGACGAAGCCGCCATCAAGATCTTCGCCGACAATCTCCGCGAACTCCTCCTCGCCGCTCCGCTCGGCCAGAAGAACGTCCTCGCGATCGACCCCGGTTTCCGCACCGGCTGCAAGGTCGTCATTCTCGATCGCCAGGGAAAACTCCTGCACAACGACGTCATCTATCCCGATCGCCACGAGACCGAGGCGAAGGAAAAAGTCCTCGGCTTCGTGAAGTTCTTCCAGATCGAGGCGATCGCGATCGGCAACGGCACCGCGGGCCGCGAGACCGAGGCGTTCGTCCGCACGCTCGGCCTGCCCGCGACGATTCCGGTTGTGATGGTGAACGAATCCGGTGCCTCCATTTACTCTGCCAGCGAAGTCGCGCGCGAAGAGTTTCCCGATCACGATCTCACCGTGCGCGGCTCCGTCTCGATTGGCCGCCGTCTCATGGATCCGCTCGCCGAGCTCGTGAAGCTCGATCCGAAATCGATCGGCGTGGGCCAGTATCAACACGACGTCGATCAAAACGCGCTCAAACGCTCGCTCGACGACACGGTGGTCTCGTGCGTGAACGGCGTCGGCGTGGAACTCAACACCGCGTCGAAGCAACTGCTGAGCTACGTCTCCGGCCTCAACGCCGCCGTCGCCGCCGCGATCGTCGCCCGTCGCAACGAAAACGGTCCGTTCAAATCGCGCGCCGAGCTGAAGGAGGTGCCGCGCCTCGGACCGAAGGCTTTCGAACAAGCCGCCGGCTTTCTCCGCATTCGCGACGGCGCTCACCCGCTCGATTCCAGTGCCGTGCACCCCGAGCGCTACGCGCTGGTCGAGAAAATGGCCGCCGATGTTGGCGCGACCGTTTCCGATCTGATGCGCGATCCGAAACTCCGCGCCCAGATCAAGCTCGAGAACTACGTCACCGAGGAAGTGGGTTTGCCCACGCTCAACGACATCATGACCGAGCTCGCGAAGCCCGGCCGCGATCCGCGTGAGAAGTTCGAAGCGTTCAGTTTCCAGGAAGGCATCAACAAGCCCGAGGATCTGAAGCCCGGCATGAAATTGCCCGGCATCGTGACCAACGTGACCGCGTTCGGCGCGTTCGTGGACATCGGCGTGCACCAGGACGGACTCGTCCACGTGTCGCAGCTCGCGGACACGTTCGTGAAAGATCCCGCGTCGGTCGTGAAGCCGCAGCAGCGCGTGATGGTGACCGTGGTGGAAGTCGATCTGCCGCGTAACCGCATCGCGCTCTCGATGCGCAGCCGTCCCGAGATCGGTCCGAAGACCGCACCCGGCGCCGGGGGTCCCCGCACGAGCCCCGGTCAGCGTCCTTCGCACAACGGTCCGCGCGCCACGCCGCCTCCGCCCCGCTCGCAGCAGTCGCTCAACAGCGATTGGTTCAGCGCCGCGCTGAACAAAAAGCGCTGAGCGTTCGCGCGGCTGCACTCATCCGGAAACACGGAAGAAGACGCCGGGCGGATCTGCACATGCCCGGCTCGTGACTTTGAGCGAAGCGAAGTTCAGACGCAGACTGGCCTGACATCCACTTGGAGTCTCGCTGCCGGTTTACGCGACGACGCGCACACTGGATTCTTCGCTTCGCTCAGAATGACAGAGAGGAAAACAGCCTCTCCTCTTTCCGTGCTTCCGTGATCCCGCCGTTCCGCGTTTCCGCGATCTCCTCGCGTCTTCACTTCTCTTGCCGCCGCGGCGGGCGCATTTGTCTGCCGTTTGCACCACGATTTCGCCAAGTCGAATCGCCACGGAGATTTCCAGCCAACTTTTCGCGCCGAGCTGAGTCTCACTCATTGATGAAAATCCCAAATACCCCGGTCGCAGATCTCCCGCTCACCAAAATCCTGATCCGCGGCATTCATCTCGATCTTTCGCCGGCCATGCACAGCTACGCGCTCGATAAATCCGCGCGGCTCCTGCGGCACAACGGCCACATCATCCGGGTGCGAATCGACGTCGAGTATGACCGCACGGCGTCGATCGGCACCGAGTTCATCGCGAAAGGCCACATCGAGATTGGCGGTCCGGATCTCCTGGCGAGCGTCGCGTGCGAGGACGCCTACAAGGCCATCGATCTGCTGGTCGACAAACTCGATCGCTTGCTGGCGCGGCGTCACGGCCTCCGTAAGGAAGGTCGCCACACCACGTTGCCAGCGGCCACCGCAGACGAGTTCCCGAGCGCGGACTAAGGTTTCTTCTCGTGAGAGCAGGTGCTTGAAAGGGCGCGGGTTACTGACCTGCGCCCTTCGTGCGTTAAAGCGTTCGTCCACTCAGGGAAACGCCGATGCGAGGGCACATGGAATCCTAAGAATTCGGCGATTGTCGAAAGGCGTGCCGCCACGGCTAAACTCATGCCGTCAGCGACACACACACTACACTTGGAATTCCGCGGTCACTATGAAGCTCTCCACACGCACTTCGCTTCTCGCAGGCTTGCTCGGTTTCGCCGCTCTCGCGGCCTCCGCGCAGGCCCAGCTCACGCTCTCCGGTAAAGCCTATGGCACCTTCGCCGACGAGCTGCTTCCCAACACGACGGTGACGAACTCGACGACCACTTCGGTGTTTTCGTCGGGCATTCCTTACCAGCCGTCCGACACGCCCACCTCGATCACCTACAACGGCAACACCTTCACCGATGTTGGCGATGGCGGCGCGATCGCGCTGGGCATTCTTAACTTCAAGAACGGCGTCACGCTCCTCGACTCGACGGCCACCACCGCGAGCTTGGACTTGTTTCTCGATCTGTCTCCGGTCGGCGGCCCGGCAGCTCTCAAGCTCACCACCATGAGCTTCAATCTGCTCAATACGCCCAACAATCCGATCGGCGATGTCCCGGACCTCTACTCGCTCTCCTACACGGAGCCCGCGGTGGTCTGGCTCGAGAACGCCAAGATCACCTTCTCGCTCGTGTTCACCGACGGCGCGTTCCTCACGCCCGCCGGCAAACCGATCTCGGAGAACGGCGAAATCACCACGGGAGACATCTTCGCTCACATCGAAATCACGCCGATCCCGGAGCCGTCCACCTACGCGTTCGCTGGTGTCGCGGTGCTGGGCATCGTCGCTCTCCTCCGCCGGCGTCGCAATCCACTCGCTGCCTAAAAAATTCCCTCCGCACCATTCCCGCGTTCGCGCCGACGAACGCTTTCTCTCGACGACCGCGGTTTCGACCGCGGTCGTTTTGTTGTCAGTGTTTCGACGCGGTGGTCGAGCCGCGCAGCCGGAGATTCAACATTTCCACCGCGAAGGCGAACGCCATGGCGAAGTAGATGTAGCCTTTGTTGATGTGCTGATGCGTGCCCTCGGCCACCAGCGTAACGCCGATCAGCAGGAGAAACGACAGCGCGAGCATCTTCAGCGTCGGGTGCCGGTGCACGAAATCGCTGATCGCGCCGGCGTATTTCAACATGACGCCGATCGAGATCATCACGGCCGCGATCATGACCGCGAGATGATTGGCCATGCCGACCGCCGTGATGACCGAGTCGAGCGAGAACACCACATCGAGCAGCAGGATCTGGCCGATGACTTGATTGAAGCGCGGCGCGACTTTCTTCGGTTGATCCGGATGCTCGCCTTCGAGCTTCTCGTGAATCTCGCGGACGCTTTTGAAGATCAGGAAGAGACCGCCGGAAAGCAGGATCAGATCGCGTCCCGAGAGCGCGAACGAGAACACCGTGATCAGCGGCGCCGTGAGCTTCACGATCCACGCCAGCGAGCACAGCAGCAGCACCCGGGTGATCAGTGCGAGCGACAAGCCGATGGTGCGCGCCTTCGCCTGCTGCTCCTGCGGCAGCTTCGCCGACAGGATCGAAATGAAGATGATGTTATCGATGCCCAGGACGATCTCGAGCAGCGTGAGCGTCGCCAGCGAGACCCAGATCTGCGGATCGGAAATCCATTCCATGATCCCGCCACAAGGAACCCCGCCGGTGCGAGGTCAACGCGTCTCAGGCTCGCCTACCCGCGATTAGGGGAAAACCGGGTCCTATATCGCCCACGCGAAACCCGCCCGCAGCCACAACGGCGTGAGCAACACGCCGAGCGCGGTCGTGCCGAGCACGATCTGCACGGCGGTAAGTGGACGCCCACCGTAATGTTGCGCGAGGATGATCGGGATCACCGCGGCCGGCATCGCGCCCTGCACCACAATCACGCGCTTCAACTCCATCGGCACCGGCAACCAGCGCGCCAGCGCGATGAACGCCAGCGGCAGAACCGCCATGCGCAGCACCGCGGAGCCAAACGACGCGCGCGGTTCGAACAACGCCTTCGGATCGCCGAGATAGTTCGCGAGATTCGCCCCGGTCATCAGCAAACCCAACGGCACGGCGCAGGCGCCGAGCGTGCTCGCAAACTCGATCACCATCTTCGGCACGCGCGGACCGAGACCGGTCAGATTGATCACCACCGCCCCGATGAGCGTCAGCACCATGGGACTGAGGAGTTTTTTCCAACCTTCGCGCAGCGAGAGACCGCTCAACACGATCACACCCACGGTCCACAGCGCGAATTCCACGCCGACGTTGTGCACGAGCAGCATGCCGCGACTCTCGGGGCCGAAGAGTCCCGTCATGATCGGCAGCGGCAGATAGCTGTAGTTGCCAAGTCCGGCCGCGAGCGCGAAGGTCCGGAGTCCGGTGCCGATCGTGAGCCCAAGCGAGCGTCCCAGCATCCACGCGAGCCCGATACTCCCCACCGTGGTGCCAAATCCCACCAGCGGCGCGCCCAGGAGATTGCCTGGCTCCTGCAACTCCGGATTGCTCACCACCGACTCGAACACGAGACACGGGAAACACACGTAGATCACGATCCGCAGCAGGCTCTTCTCCGCCTCGCCTTCGACCCAGTGTATCCGTCGCAGCACGACACCGAGCGCGATCATCGCGAACACCGGCAGGATCAAAAGCAGCAGTTGTCCGTAACTCATCGAAAAGGAAAACCCATCACTCCGCCATCGCCTGGCCGGCGAGCCAGCCGGTGGTCCAGGCGGCTTGGAAGTTGAAGCCGCCGGTCACGCCGTCGATGTCGAGCACCTCGCCCGCGAAGTGCAGGCCCGGCACGAGGCGGCTCTGCATCGTTTTGAAATCGATCTCGCTCAGGCGCACGCCGCCGCAGGTGACGAACTCGTCCTTGAACAAACTCTTTCCCACGACCTGAAACTCGGCCGCGGTCACCTGGCCCGCCAGCGCGCTGAGCGCCTGATTGCCCACGCTCGTCCAGATCGCGGTCGGCGCGAGGCCGGCGCCGATCACGAGTTTTTCCCACAGCCGTTGCGGAAAACCAAACGGGCTCCACGTCGCGAGCTGCTTCTTGGGATTCTTCTCCCGCGCGGTCGTGAGTTCACGCAGCGCCGTCTCACGCGTGTGCGGTGGCGCGAAGTTGATCGCGACGGGAAACTCGTAATTGCGATTTGCCAGTTCACGCGCGCCCCATGCCGAGAGTTTCAGGATCGCCGGGCCGCTCAGGCCCCAGTGCGTGACGAGCAGCGGCCCGCTCTCCTTCAACTTCGTGCCGGGCACGCTCGCGACCGCGTTTTCAACCGAAACACCCGAGATGCCTTCGAGGCGTTTGTCGTCGATGTGAAATGTGAACAACGACGGCACCGGGGGCTCGATCGTGTGGCCGAGCGCCTGCGCAATCGCGAGACCCGCGCTGGACTTGTTGCCGCCGGTGGCGATGAGCACGCGCTCACAGCGAAACTCCGTGTCGTTCGTCAGCGTGATCCAGAAACTCGAACCGCCCTCGCCGGCCGCGCTGCGTTCCAACTTGCGGACACCGCAGCTCGTCACGATCTCCACGCCTGCCTTTTGCGCGGCGCGCATCAGACACTCCACGATCGTCGCCGAGTCGTCGGTCGTCGGAAACATGCGACCGTCTTCCTCGGTTTTGAGCTCCACGCCACGCTCGGCAAACCACGCGATGGTGTCGCGCGGTTGAAAACGGTGAAACGCGCCGAGCAACTCACGGCCGCCGCGCGGATACCGTTTCACGAGCTCGCGCGGATCGAAACAGGAATGCGTCGTGTTGCAGCGACCGCCGCCCGAGATGCGCACCTTGGCCAGCGGATGCGCCGTGGTTTCGAAGAGCGTCACGCGGCCGCGATCGCCGAGTTTCTCCGCGCAAGCGATGGCACCGAAGAAACCCGCCGCACCGCCGCCGACGACCGTCACGCGCGTGAGACTCATGCCTCAGGGTGAAAAACCCCTGCCCGCGCGTCCAAGGAAAAGTGGCGGCGGGCCTCGCTCCCGCCGCCACCGTAGTCCTCGCCGTTCTTACGGCTTGTTTCGGCGAGCCGGTTTCAACTCGTCGAAAATGGTTTGCTGCTCGGGCGTGAGCACCGCGCGCACTTCGGCGCGCGTGGCGCCGATGGCCTTGCGGAGTTCCTTGCGCTGCTTGCGCGGCCGCGCACTGCCTTCAGCAGCGGCGAGTTTCTCCTCCGCGCGCTGCCAGATCGCGACGATCTGCTGCTCCTGTTCGGGCGTGAGGTTGAGTTTCTCGTCGAGAAACTGGAGCCGCGCTTCGAGACGCGGGGACAACTTCGTGGCATCGTCGGCGAGCGCGAGGCTCGAAAAGACCAGGCCGGAAAGAATCAGGGAAATGAGTCGGGCTTTCATGCCCACCGAGACGACGTATCCGCAAACCGGTTACACCGACCTCGCGTTCATTTCTTTCAACCCGGCGAGGACGACGGGCTCCACCTCGCCTCGGGTCGAGCCCGTGTCCGAACCACGTCGAGCCATTGTGCGGACCGGGTCGGGACAAGGTCCGGACACGGTCGCGACAAGGTGCGCACAACGTCGGAACAAGGTGCGCACCAGGTCGAGCCACAGTCCGCACCCTCTCGCATAGAGTCGCTTCGCTCAGAAGGACAGAGGAGAAGCATCGTTCTCCTTCGCCCTGCTCTTTCCCCCTCCGCGTTTGCGCGATTACTTCTTCTTCGGCGAAAGCGCGCGCCGCGGCTGCGGCTGATCGATGGGCAGTGTGTCGAACACCTTTTGCTGCACGGGCGTGAGGATCACGCGGATGTGCTCGCGCGTTTGCGCGGCCAGATCGCGCAGACGCTGCTGTTTGTCGCCTGAGGAAGCCTGAATGGCCCGGACTTGGGCCTCGGACGCGTCCCAGATCGCGCGGATTTTCACCTTCTGCTCCTCGGTGAGCTGGAGCCGTTCGTCGAGCTGCTTCAGGCGACGCTCGCGCAGCTCGACGGCGCTCATCTGGATACGCGGTTGCGGCGCAGTGCTGGTTTGCGCGCAGGCGACGCTCGCGAGCACCAGCGCGGACAGCGCGACGATCCGGGAAAACGTGAGGAAGCTTTTCATGGGATACAGTCGGGACGGGAGCTTGCGACCCCAGGGGCCGAACTCCAGCTTGCCCGGAGCATGATCGAAGTCAGCGGGCTTTCCAAACTCTACGGCAGTTTTTCGGCGGTGCGCGATCTGTCGTTTTCGGTGCGCCCGGGCGAGGTGCTGGGACTCGTCGGCCCGAACGGCGCGGGCAAGACGAGCACGCTGCGCTGCCTCGCGGGCATCATTCCTGCCAGCGGCGGAAGTATCCGCGTGGCGAGACACGATCTCGCGACCAATCCCGTGGAGGCGAAACGCGCGCTGGCATTTTTCCCGGACGAACCGCGGCTCTTCGACTATCTCACGGTGCGGCAGCATCTGGCGTTCGTCGCCAAGATCTATCGCGTGCCCGATCACGAGCAGATCGCCGGGCCGTTGCTCGAGGAGCTCGAGCTTTCGGAAAAAGTGAATGAGCTGCCGGGCGCGCTCTCGCGCGGCATGAAGCAGAAACTCGCGATCGCGTGCGGACTGCTGCACAGCCCGGCGGTGATGTTCTTCGACGAGCCGCTCACCGGACTCGATCCGCTCGGCATCCGGCGCATGAAGGACTCGATCCTGCGTCGCGCGCGCGAAGGCGCGACGATCGTGCTGAGCTCGCATCTGCTGCACCTGCTCGAGGAAGTGTGCTCGCACGTGTTGATCCTGAAACGCGGCGTGAAAATCGCACACGGCACGATCGCGGAAGTCGCAGCGCAGTTCGGCAGCGCGGAGGGCGCCGTGAATCTCGAAGACGTGTTCATCCGCGCGACCGGCGGCACGGAGGATTGATTTTCCCGCATGCTGAGCGCGGTCGTCTATCTCCGGCTGAACTCGTTGCGCAATCTCGTGTGGTCGCGCGTGCGGCGGCTGCGCGAGCCGAAATACCTGATCGGCGCGGTGGTGGGCGTGAGCTATTTTTACTTCGTGCTGTTTCGACAAACCGGGCTCGCGAACGGCGGCGCGAACGGTCTCTCGGAGCTTTCGAATACCGCCGCGGCCACGGCGCTGGGCATCGGATCGCTGATGCTCGCAACGGTGATGGTGTTCATGTGGGTGATGCCCTCGGGCAATCCGGGGCTGACGTTCACCGAAGCGGAAATCGCGTTTCTGTTTCCCGCGCCGGTGACGCGACGCTCGCTGATCCACTACAAGCTCCTCAGCACGCAACTCCGCACGTTGGTGCAGTCGCTGTTTTTCACGGTGGTGTTCAACCATCGCAGCTTCGCCGACGGCCGCGCGGCGCAGGTGATCCTCGGTTGGTGGCTCGTGCTGAGTGTCGTGAACCTGCACTACATGGCCGCGTCACTCACGATCTCTCGACTCGCGGAAGGCGGCGTGAGCGCAACGCGTCGGCGTTTCGCGGTGTCGCTCACCATCGCCACGCTTTTCGCCGGCGCACTCGCGTGGATCTGGCGCGAGCTGCCGCCCGGGCCGGTGGAGGTAGACCAGGTGCCGGAGTGGATCGCCACGGTCACCGGCACGGGCGCGCTCGGCTGGCTGTTGTGGCCGTTTCGCGCGTTGATCGAGCCGTTCTTCGCGCGCGGCGCGACGGAGCTTGCGTTGGCATGCCTGCCGGCGGCGCTGGTGCTCGCGCTGCACTACCGCTGGGTGGTGGGCAGCAACGTGGCGTTCGAGGAGGCATCGCTCGCCCGCGCGGAAAAACGCGCGGCGAAAGCCAACGCACTGCAGCGCACGGGCGCACTCCACGTCGGCGAGGAACCGCGCGCGGCACGACGCGAACCGTTCTCGCTCGCGCGAGTGTCGTTGCCCGAGCTGGCGTTTTTGTGGAAGAACCTGCTCTCGACCTCACGTCCGTGGTTCACCGGTCGCAACTGGCTGGCGGCGGCGGGAGCGCTGATCGTTGTATCCATAATTCTGATGCGTGTCCTCGGCGACCGCTACTGGGTCGCAGGGGGCACGATCGCCGCGATTTCGACGATGATCGGCGGTGCGGCGATTGTCTATGGCCCGCTGCTCACGCGGCTGGATCTGCGGCAGGATCTCGTGAACGCCGATCTGTTGAAAACGTATCCACTGCCCGGCTGGCGCATCGTGCTCGGCGAAATCCTCACGCCGGTCGTGGTTCTCACGGGCGCGGTTTGGCTGGGCCTGCTCGGCTGGTGGCTCGGTTTGCACGGACATCAGCCGCCGGCGCTTTCGGAAACGTGGTTCAGTCCCGGCATGCGCATCGTGCTCGTGGTGTGCGGTGCATTTCTCGCACCGTGGTTGATCGCACTCGAACTTTTGGTCCCGAACGCCGCGCCGATTCTGTTGCCCGGGTGGTTTCAAACCATCCGCACGCCCGGCGCAGGCATCGATCTGATGGGGCAGCGGCTGATCTTCGGCTTCGGCCAGATTTTCGTCGTGCTGCTCGCGCTGTTGCCTGCCGGCGGAGGCGCCGCGCTGGTGATGTTTATTATCAACGCGCTGGTCGGACCCGCCGCCGCGACGATCGCGGGCACAGTCGTCGCATCGGTGGTGTTGATCGCGGAGCTTTGGTGCGGATTGTGGCTGGTCGGGAGCCGCTTCGAGCGGTTCGACGTCTCGAGCGAACCTCGTCCATGAACTTCGAACAACTGACCACGATCGCCGCGAACACGGTCGGCGCGACGCAGCGGCGCCTGCCTGCGGAGTTGCGCGCCCTCGCGCGCGGCGTGCCGGTGCTCTACGAACGCGTGCCCGCGCCCGACGTGCTCGCGGAAGGATTTGAGCCGGACATCCTCGGGCTGTTCACCGGGCATCCGCACGGCACGGAGTTTCGCCAGGATCACCCCGCCCCGCCGCACATCCTGCTCTACCTGGAAAACCTCTGGGAAATGGCGGAGGGCGATCCGCAGGTCTTTCGCGAAGAGACGCGGCTCACCTACCTGCACGAGTTGGGGCATTATTTCGGGTGGGACGAGGACGAGCTGGCCGCGCGCGGGCTCGACTAAGCTCGGCCGCCCCGCCCGCGCACAAACCCGGAACTTCGCCCACCTGCCTTGGTCGGCGGTGTGAGCCCGCACACTCCGCGCTTTCCAAGCCGTGCGCACCGTGCATAGTCTCGGCTCCAATTCTTTACGTTTTCGTCATGAAAAAGTTCTTCCTGCTGTTCCTCGTCGCTCTCCTCGGCCCCGCCGCTGTCTTCGCGGCCGGCCGCGCGACCCGCGCCGACTACGTGACGCGCGTCGAATCTTGCGAAGCCGTGCTGCAGGAGTTCATGAGCAGCCCCGAGCACGCGATCCCGCAGGAAATCCTGCAACAGGCGCAAGGCATCATCATCGTCAACCAGTTCAAAGCCGGGTTCTTCCTCGGCGTGAAAGACGGTTACGCGGTCATCCTCGTGAAGAAGCCCGACGGCAGCTGGAGCGTCCCCGCCCTCCTGCACGCCGGTGAAACCAGCCTCGGCTTCCAGGTCGGCGCGAAGTCGGTCGAGACCGTGATGGTCCTCACCGATCCGCAGACGCCGAAGCTGTTGTTCGATCAACGTTTCAATGTCGGCGTGGACGCCAAGGCCGTCGCCGGTCCGAAGGCCGCGGAACGCGAGCGCGACAATCGTCCGATCATCGATGCGCCGGTGCTCGTTTACTCCAAGTCGAAGGGCCTCTACGCCGGCGCCACCGTGAAGCTCGGTTTCCTCTCGCGCAACGACGAGGCCAACCACGTGCTCTACAGCACCGATTACAATCTCCCCGAGCTGCTCTACAGCGATTGGGTGCAGCCGGTGCCGGAAGTCGTGCCGCTGATGAACTACGTGCGCGACATCACGCGCTGAGCGTCGCACGCACTCGATTCGATTTTCCCAAGGCCGCCCGCGAGGCGGCCTTTTTGCTGCGCCGTCACGTGCGCAACGCGCGCAGAATCGCGGCAAGCTCGGCGAGCGCCGCCTCCGCCACGACTGCCTGCACGTCGGTGCGTTTCACGCCCGGACACTCGATGCGTCCGTGCCAGAGCTGCGGTTTTCGCGCCCCGCGCCAGCGCGCGACCGCCCACCACGCAAACGGCGACGTTACGCCCTCGTCGGGGGACGGCTCCGCGTAACCGGTCGTCGCGACGCCGAAATCGGCACCCAACAAACGACACGCGCCAAGCGCCATTTGCTCGGCGATTTCGGCGGAGACGCCGTTGACGCGCTTCGCCGCGCGACGATCCACGCCGAGCAGCGCTGCTTTTTGATCGATCGTATAGGCCGTCACGCCGCCGAGAAAATACCGCGACGCGCCCGACACCGCGGCGATGCGAGCCTGCAGGTTGCCCGCGGTGAGACTCTCCGCGGCAGCGACCGTCCAACGCGGCGGTCCAAGCAGCAAGGGGCCGAGATCGATCATCCGCGTCCGCTCCTTTCGCGCGTTTTACTTCAGCTCCAATCCGACCGGGCAGTGATCGCTGCCCATCACCTCGGGCGAGATCCACGCGCGCTTCAATCGGCTCTTCAGCTTCTCGCTCGCGACGAAGTAATCGACGCGCCACCCGATGTTTCGCGCGCGGCAATTCATCATCTGGCTCCACCACGTGTAGTGACCGGGGCCTTTTTCGAACTCGCGAAACGTGTCCACGAAGCCGCTCGCGAGCACCTTTGAAAAATTCTCGCGCTCCTCGTCGGTGAAGCCGGCGTTGCGGCGATTCGTCTTCGGATTCGTGAGATCGATCTCGGTGTGCGCCACGTTGAGGTCACCGCAGAAGACGACCGGCTTCTTCTTCTCGAGTTTTTTCAGATACCCGAGAAACGCCGGATCCCACTCCTTCGTGCGATAGTCGAGGCGCGTGAGTCCGCGCTGGGAGTTGGGTTGGTAAACGTTGACGAGGTGGAAGTCGTCGAACTCCGCCGTGATCACGCGGCCCTCGTCGTCGTGGCCCGGCATGCCGATGCCGAACGTCACCTTGACCGGCTTCACGCGCGTGAAAATCACCGTGCCCGAGTAGCCCTTCTTCACCGCCGAATACCAATGCGGCGTGTAGCCCGCGACCCACGCGACATGCTGCACGTCGCCGGGATGCGCCTTGGTCTCCTGCAGGCAAATGACATCGGCATCCACTTTCTCCATGTAATCGAGAAAGCCCTTCTTCAGCACGGCGCGGATGCCGTTCACGTTCCAGGAGACGAGTTTCATGCGCGCCGATGAACACTCACTCGTGCGCAAAGGCAAGTCGCCCGCACGCGCATGACCCGACATGACCCAGCTTCCGGTTGCGTCCGCCCCGCCGACCGGCAACGCTCGGCCACTTCTCTCATGTCCGCCTTTTCCCACCTGCCACTTGGCCGATGCATCCCAGACTCACCGCACGCGGTGTCCTGCAGTCTGCCCACGATGCGCGACGTCATCGGCTACGAGGAAAAGGACCCTGCGGTGATGCAGCACCTGAGCTCGGGTTACCCGCGCTTCGTCGTGCACCCGTTTGCGCGCCAACTCGCCGATCATCTCGTCGCCACCACGCCGGCGCTCGCAGGCAGCACGCTCTGGCTCACCTCGTCGGAACGCATGGCGATCGCGCTCGCCGCGCACCTCGGCGAATCGAGCGGTGCGCTGCGCCTCGAGCACGGCGGACTGCACGGCGTGTATCATCCGGAGTCGTCCGAGATCGCGGGCCGCGCCAAGGTGTTTCTCCAAAACCTCGGCGGCTTTCTTTCCTCGCGCGCGGCCGAGGACCAACTCGTGCGCCTCGGCCTGCGCGAGCGTATCCACAAAGAGGAGACGTTCGCGCGCGATCCGCTCGCGGAGGTGCAATCGAATCTGCGCGGTGCCATCCCCGGCACATCCAACGCCGATCTCTTTCTCTCCAGCAGCGGCATGAGCGCGATCGCGGCGGCGTTTCACGTGGTGTCGGAACTCCAGGCGAAACGCGGTCGCACCGTGTGGCTGCAACTCGGCTGGCTCTACCTCGACACGATCGCGATTCTCAAAAAGTTCACCCGCACGAGCGACGACTACGTTTACATCCGCAACGTCACCGATCTGCCCGCGCTCGCCCGCATCTTTCGCGCGCACGGTTCGCGCATCGCCGGCGTGATCGCCGAAGTGCCGACCAATCCGCTGATCCAGACTCCCGACCTGCCTGCGCTGGCCGAGCTCTGTCGCACCCGCGGCGCACGACTGCTCGTCGATCCGTCGATCACGTCGGTCTACAACCTCGAGGTCCTCCCGCACGCCGACCTCATCGTTTCCAGCCTGACGAAATACACCGCGAGCGAAGGCGATCTCACCGCCGGTCTCGTCGCCGTGAATCCACAGGGCCCCGATGCCGACGCGCTCCGCCGCGCGTTGCCCGCGCAGATCGAGCCGCTCTACTCGCGCGACCTCGCGCGCCTCGCTCATGAGATCGGCGACACGCGCAACGTGCTCCGCGCGATCCACACCAACGCCGCGCGCGTGGTCGAGTTTTTGTCCAAACATCCGGCGATCAGCCGCGTGTATTCACCGCTCCAGGACGATTCGCGCGAAAACTACCTTCGCCTCGCGCGCTCGCCGGATGCGACCGGCGGCATGATCACGTTTACCTTGAAGGAGATTGGCGCACTCGAGCGTTTCTACGACCGGCTGCGCCTACCGAAAGGCCCGAGCTTCGGCATGAAGACCACGCTCATCTGCCCGTTCATGTATCTCGCGCACTACGATCTCGTCACGACGCCGGCGGGCCTCGCGGAGCTCGCGGCCAGTCATCTCGATCCAGATCTCCTGCGTCTTTGCGTCGGCACCGAACCCGCGGAAGAAATTATCCGCGCCCTCGACGAAGCGCTCGCGTGAACGCGCCCGCTCACTGCACGCTCGCGATCAAAGCGATCCCCAACGCGCCACGCACCGAAGTCGTCGGCTGGCTCGGTGACGCAGTGAAAATCAAAGTGCACGCGCCTCCGGTTGAAGGCCGCGCCAACGAAGCGTTGTGCGAGTTTCTCGCGGAAAAACTCCATCTGCCGAAGCGCGCCGTCGAAGTGCTCCGCGGCGACACCTCGCGACAGAAACTCGTCCGCATCGAAGGCCTGAGTCTGGACGAAGTGCGGCGCGGCTTGGGGCTGTGATTTTCCCAAGCTCGGTTTCATCACCGGCACACGGAAGCACGGAAGAAGAGTAAAAACTCGCGGAAGCGCGGAAGAACGCCCGAGTCGGGACAAGGAGCGTCCCGCGTCGAGACAAGGTGCAGCCCGGGTCGCGGCATGGTGCGTCCCATGTCGGGACAAGGTGCGAACACGGTCGCGACCAAGTGCGCACTGCGTCGGCAGCAGGTGCGGACCAAACCGGGACAAAGTGCGGACCGCGTTGGAACACGGTGCGCTCCGCGTCACGACCGAGTGCGGATCGGATCGAACCAAAGTGCGCACCGAATCGCCCCCATGTGCGCTCCGCTTTGCGCCAAGGCGCCGCCCGACTTGCTCCAACGAGCGGCCCACAGCCGTGCCTCGCCGCACGCCACCGCGCCTACGCGCGGAAGCGCCAAAAACACCAATACAACGTCAACCAATAGTTGACATTGTAGTGGTGCTCCCGTGGCGAGCGCGAGGGCGCGGTCCGGCGACTACGGATTGCGTGAGGCGGTCATCTCGCGGGTGAGGCGGGCGAAGCGGAGGCCGAGGCAGATCGCGGCGAAGGCGAGGCCGATCGCGAGTCCGATCCAGATGCCGATCGCCTCGTAGCCGAGGCGCAGCCCGAGCACGTAGCCGAGCGGAATCGCGATGATCCAATAGGCCGTGAACGTGATCACGGTGGGAATTTTCACATCGCTGAGCCCGCGCAGAATCGCGGCGCCGATCACCTGGCCGCCGTCGAAAAATTGAAACAGTGCCGCAACCACGAGCAGTTGCGCGGCCAGTGCCACGACCGGTGCATCGTCTTTCACGAACCAGCCGGCGATCGTGTCGCCCGCGAGGAAGAACACGGTCATGAACGTCGCCGAACAAAGTGCGCCCATGCCAAGCGTGCCGAAACCGATCGGACGCAGGCGGTCGCACTCGCCGGCGCCGAGCGCCGTGCTGACACGCATGCCCGCAGCCATCGAAAGTCCGAGCACGACCATGAAGGTCGTCGCAGCGCAGGAGATCGCGATTTGGTGCGCAGCGAGCGGCACCGCACCGAGCCAGCCCATCATCACCGCCGCCGCGGTGAAAGCGCCGCTCTCGAACGTGAGCATGCCGGACGACGGCAGACCGAGCCGCAGCATTTCGCGAATACGTTCGCACGAAAGCGGCGCGAACCAGCGTTCGGGCCACGCCGGACGCACCGCCGGATCGAAACGAAGCCAGAGGAAAAGCACGAGTGTGCCGACGATACGCGAAATGAGCGTGGCGACGCCCGCGCCCGTGAGTCCATAGGCCGGCACGCCAAGGTGCCCGTAAATGAACACCCAGTTGAGGAACACGTTGAGACCGACGCTGCCGAGCATGATGAACATCGGCATCCACGGACGCCCCATCGCTTCGGCGTATTGGCGGAGCGCGAGATACAGCAGCACCGGCGTGATCGAGGCGCCGACCCAGTGGTAATATGGCCCGACGATGGCGAGCACCTCGGACGGCTGCCTGAACCAGTGCAGTTGAAAACCGAGGATCGCGATGACGAGGTGTTCGAGCAGTCCGAAGAGAACCGCCAGCGCGAGCCCGTGACGCAGGTATTCGCCGCAACCCACCGGATCGCTCGCCCCGCGCGCGCGCGCGACGAGCACCGCGACCGGCACCATAAGACCAATGCCGAGCACGTAGAAAACGCCGAAGATGTTGCCGCCGAAAGCCGACGCGGCGAGCGGCACGGTGCCGGTGTGGCCGATCATGATGCTGTCCGTCACGCCCATGAGCATCTGGCTGACCTGGCCGACGATGATCGGCACGGCCAGCGAGAGCGTGGGACGAATCTCGCGGAGATAGCGTTGCATGAAAGGACCACCGTGCCGCAGCGCGGGCGAGAGAGCACGGCAAAACAGATGACAGCAACGCGCTCAATTGTAGCGCGTCTGCATCGGAGACGGAGATTTTCCCGTGCGCGAAATCAACGCACGGCTCAAGGTGGACAAAATCATGACGCTCGCCGCGCTGCTTCTCGTGCTCGCCGCCGCCGTGCTCCACGCGACGTGGAACTACTGCGCGAAGCGGGCGGGCGGCGGACTGCCATTTGTGTGGCTGGTCGGCGCAATCATCTGCGCGTGCTACGTGCCGGTGCTGTTGGTTTACGGGAGCGTGGCTTCGATCTCGCTGACGCCGATGGCGGTGGCGTGGATCGTGGGCAGCGGCGTTTTGAAAACGAGTTACTCGCTTTTTCTGCAGCGAGGTTATCGCACCGGAGAATTCTCGCTCATCTATCCGCTGGCGCGCGGCACCGGTCCGCTGCTCTCGATGCTCGCGGCGATGCTCGTGCTCGGCGAACGTCCGTCGGCGCTCGCACTCGCGGGCGGCGCGGTGATCGTGGTGGCGATTTTCTGGCTCACCGGCGGCATGCACTCGCTGGGAGCGGCGTTGCGGCGCGCGTGGCGCGAAGAGCTTTCGATCGACGCGCAACATCCACGGGCAGTCGGCTCAACAACCGCGTCGGTGAACTACGGAATTCTGTCGGGTGTGTTTATCGCGTCCTACACTCTGTGGGATCGCCACGGCGTGGCGGGACTCGCGATCGCACCGGTGCTCTACGATGCGGGCACGGCGTTTACGCAGTTGTTTTTGCTGAGTCCGTTTGCCGCGCGGCGCTGGCCGGAAGTGAAACGCGAGTGGAGTGTGAACCGGCGCTGGGCCTTCGGCGTCGCGCTGCTGTCGCCGCTCGCGTATATTCTCGTGCTCACGGCGCTGCGCTTCACGCCGGTGACCTACGTGGCGCCGGCCCGCGAAGTGAGCATCGTGATCGGCGCGTTCATGGGCGCGCGTTTTCTGAAGGAAGCAAACGGCCGGCGCCGCGTGTGGGCCGCGGTGATCATCGCGCTCGGCGTGATCGCGCTCGCGTGGGGTTGAGCGTGGATCGATGCGCTCAGGGAGCGCGATGCGCCGGTTCCCTGAGTTGTCGCACCCGAATCGTGTAGCTGCGGGTCTGCGGCGTGGCGGACTGGAAACGCACCGCCGCCGTTTCGTAGCGATCAAGAACGAGCGGACGGAAAGTCGTGTCGTCGCCAGTCGAGAAACCCTCAGCATCGCGAAACACACACTGGACCTGGAGCTTCAACGCGCGGTTCTCGAGATTGCGGACGTTGGCGATGACCTCGAGTTTGCCATCGATCATGCGCTCCTGCAGGCCCGTGCACGCGATGGAATAATGCGACGGCGGATCGAGCACCACGAAGCGCTCGGTGTTGGCCAGGGTGTATTTGGTCGTCTCCTGTTGCTTGGGTTTCGAGGCACAGCCGGCAGCGATCAACGCGACGGACAAGGAAACGAGGAGCAAACGGAGCGAAATCATGGCAGCGAACGGGCGCCACAGAGCGACGCGCGCAACAAGGAGGCGCGGTGCGGCTACTTCGGCAACGTGAAATGTCGGTTTGTGCGACGCGGCGGCGCGGTCGGGCAATCGTCTTGCGGGCGGGCAGGCGCATGCTATGTCAAAGCGCATGAAAACCTACACGGCGCTGGCAGTGCTCGGATCGATCGCGATGGTGAGCAGCGGTTGCGCGACCGGGCCTGAAACCACGGGCACGAATCCGAAACAACCGGGTCCGGCAGTCGGCCAGGCGGTAGGCGCGGTGACCGGCGCAGTCGTAGGCAACGTGGCCGGTGCGGTCGCGGGCGCGGCGGAAGGCGCGAGCGCCGCGGCGAAGAAGCCTTTCACGAACGAGCGCCACTACGTGCGCACGTGGAAAGAGGAAAAGACCGCCGACGGCCGCACGGTGAAAGTGCCGGTCGACGTGGAAGTCGACGAATACGGCCGACCGATCGAGTGACCCACGTGCGCGTGAACGCGACGGGCGACGGTTGACCCGCGAATGGACGCGAATTCACGCGAATAAACCGACGGTGCGACGCGGGCAGCCTGACGAAGGCGCCCGCGTTTCGTCATTCCAAGCGGAGCGAACAATCCAATCCGCGGTTGGAAGCGGCGATTATCCAATCCTCAGAATGACCCAATGACGGATGTTGTATCCGGAAAACGGAGACACGTCGGGTGCGGACACAAAAAAGCCCCGGCGCTGGGCCGGGGCTGAAGGTTCAAGCAGCGAGGCTTGGTCGGAGATTACCAGCCGACGGAGGCGCGCTTCGTCAGCTTGGCGATTTCGCGCTCTTCCTCCCAGACGGTGAGGCCGCTCTTCACGGCGATCAGCGACATCTGGAAGGTGTAGGTGTTCTGCGTCTTCTTGCCGTCGCGGGCGGTCTGCTGGATGAGCTTGCCGTAGAGGGTGTAGTGCGGGGCCTTCACCTTCTGCTTCTTGCCGGTGGAGAGCTCCTCCATCTCGGCGGCTTCCTGCGCGACGACGGCGCGCTCGCCGAGGCCCATGGTGTTAGTCACGGCGACTTTGCCGGTCTGCGTGAGGGCGACGCGGATCTTCTTGATGAGGAGATCAGTGTCGACGGAGAGCGTGGTGTTGTTGATCACGCGATCGACAGCGAGAATCGCGGGCTTCGCGGGCGCGTTGTCGAGGGCGCTGGAGGCGAGCAGCGACTGCACGAGTTCATCGGCGGCGCGGGCCCAATCCTGCGAGTTGATCTCGGCGGTGTTGAGCGACTCCGGACCTTTGGAATCGATCGTGGTCGTGTTGGAGGTGCTTTCGCAGCCGGTCAGGAAAAGAGCGGCGGCGGAAAAAGCCGCAAGGAGCGGCAGTTTGATGCGGAGGGACTTCATGGTGGAAAATTATTCGCGAAGCTTGAGGGTGAAATCGACGGCACGCGGCGTGACGGCGATCGTGGAGATGGTGGTCGTCTCGCGACCGAGGAGACGGATGGTCTTCCAGGTCTCGTTGGGCGAGGAAACGGCCATGCCGTTTTCGTCCACCCACTCGAACTTGTAGCTGAGCGTGCGGGTGGAGTTCTTGCGGTTTTCGATCGTGACCTGGATGCGCTTCAGGTTGCTCGACGCGACGCCCTCATTGACCGAGACGATGCGGATGGCGTTGGCGAGGGTGTTGTCGGTGATGACGCGCTTGTCGGCGATCAGGTTGGGCTCGGCCTGCGGCTCGGCGCGCGAGACGGTGTTCACATTGGAAGCACAGCCGGCGGCGAAGAGACCGAGTCCGAGGAGCAAGCCCGCGGTGAGGCGGGCGCGGAGGGAGGAGGAAACGAGCGTTTTCATTTGAGAGCGAATTGAGAGACGAGCAACGGAGCCGAGCTGGAAGAACTTTTCACGTAGACGACGTTCACCGAGCCGGGCACGAGCGAGACGGTCTGCGTGGTGCCGCCGGCCTGCAGCGTGAGCTGGCGATCGGCGGGCGTTTCGAGACGAGCGTATTGGAATTCCTTGGGCAGGCTGAGCCAGCCGCGCGTGTCGGCGATGTTGGTGGAGGCATTGAAAATGCCCATCGCGGCGCTCGCGATCAGGCCGCCCCACATGCCACCGCGGTCTTCGGCGACCTTTTGCGCGACGGCCTGCGTGATGGCCTTGGTCGCGGTCGTGACGAGTGTGCGGGTGACGATTTCGGGCCACTCGTTCTTGAAGTCGTTGGCGACAATGCTGTCGACGGACGCGATGGTCGCGGTGGTCAGAGAGAGTTCGCCGGCCGACACGGCCAGAGCGGGCACGTAATCGTGGTTGTAACGGAGCTTCGGGAACGCCGCGCCGATATACGCAAGGCGGCTGGTCACGAGGAACGTCGGGATATCGATGCGGATCTGTTCGCGGAAGGGACCAGTGCCGGTCTCGAAGATCACGTAGGTGACGTTTTCCGGGAGTTTGCCCTCGGCGGCGTCCGCGGCGAGAGCGAGGTCCTGTTGGAGATAGGGATTCTCCGGAACGATCGCGGCAACGCGCTCGAAGGACTTGCGGCCGCGCTCCCAGTCGGAGCCGTTTTCGCCGAGCGTGGAGAAGAACAAACCGTCGAGGAACACCGCGAACGGATTCACGTAGTCGCCGTAGGGCTTCATCGGCGCGAGCGACTCGTCGAGGGCGGCCTGGAGAGCGGAGCCCGTCTTCGGGTCATTGAGCGCCTTCTCGGTGTCGTAGGAGGCGGCTTTGGAATCTTCGGTCTGAACTTCGCCGGACTTGGCGCGCTGGGCGATCTCCTGCGCCTCGGCGATGCGCTTCTCGTTTTCGGCAACGGCATCGCGCTGGCGTTGGAGAGAGCGATTGAGCTCCACGCGCGCGTCGTCGATGCGGCCGAGCTGGAGGTAGTTGATGGCCTTGTAGGCGTTCATCATCACCTTGTCGTAGGCGCGACCGCGGTAGGGCATGTTGGCCTGGTTGGTCAGCGCGGAGCCGATCTCGCTGCCGACCTTGACCTTCGCCTCTTCCTCGTAGGCGTTGACGCGCGCTTCGGCCAAATCGAAGGCGGCGTTGGAGCGGCGCAGATAATACATCTGCACTTCTTCACGCGCGGGCGTGACGGGAATCTCGGACGCAGCCTCGCCTTCCACGGCGGGGGCGGCGGGAACGGGCGCCGGGATCGGCGGCACGAGCGAAGGATCCGCGAGCGCAGCGGCGCGCAGCGAGGCACCTTGCTCGAGGCGCCAGATGATCTCGTCTTTCGAGCCCTTGGCCGCCTCGGCCTTCTTGTCGATCTGCGTGACGGCGGCGGCGAAACTGCCCGACCGCGTGGACTGCGCGAAGTCGGCCGATTGCTGCTCGTAGGTCGCGCAGCCCGAGAGCAGCACAACAGCGGTGGAAACAACCGCGCCAAGAAGCAGACGCGGACGAACGATGGATCGGGGTTTCATGTGTGTGGAGTTGAAGCGGGAAAAACGATCGAAAGAGCGGGAAAAAGGTGGAGGATTACTCCTCTTCCTCCTCTTCCTCGATGTCGTCCTTCAGACGAATGACGGCACCGCGATCGATGCCGCTGTCTTCCTCGATGAGAGCCTGGGAATTTTGCGGCGTGACGCGGCTGATCTTCACCGTGCCAACGTAAACTTCCTCGCGGGTGACCTCGCCGGTGTCGGGATCTTCGAGCTCATCACCGTAGATGAACGCTTCCCAAACCTGGCCCACCTTCACGCCGGACTGGTCGTTGCGGTTGATCGTCACGGTCTTGTCGCGCTTGCCGATAATGCGCGCCGGGTAGATCGCGTCGGCGGCGCGGCTGGCGATCTTCTGCGCCATCTCGCGCACGGCCTGAATCAACAGCTCGTCGCTGGCTTCGCCGCGCTTTTCGATCTGGCTGGCGGAGCGGTTTTCGGCGTCGCGCTTCGTCACCGTGAAGTTGGTGCTGGCGATCGCGCGCTGCGTGGCGACCTCGGTGATCTTGGCGACCGCGGAGAGTTCGATCGTGCGGGCGCTGACGGTCTTGCCGAGCGAGGCGAGCTTGCGGGTGTCGAGGCGGTCGTTGAACGAATCGACGCGGATCGTGAGGAGGTAATCGACCTGATTGAAGCTGAACGCGCTGCCGGTGGCGGCGGCTTCGGTGGCGAGAGCGTCGGCATCGGAGCGCTCCAGCACGTCGAAACGGCGGGTGTTGAGCACGCGGTCGTAAACCTGCGAGTCGAGCGCCTGCAGCACGCTCTCCAGCGAGAGCGTGACGCCTTGCTTGGCCATGCGGGACTTGAGGGCGTCGGTCGCGGCGATCTTGGTGATGGCGATCTTCTTCTTGCCGGGAGCGTCCTGCGCCACGAGGGCGGCGGGAAGACCGATCAGCGCAAGCGCGAGCGCGAGAAAGCGGAACGTTTTCATAGGGAGACGTGAGTAAGACGTGGGACGGGGAGCGCAGGTAAACTCAATCGAAGATCGACTGGTTTTTGATCGTGATGCCCTCAGTGGTGTTCACCTTGAAGCCGCTCTGTTCGAGCATCTTGGCCTGGCCCTCGAGGACCTTGACCTGGCCGTCGGTGAGCTTGGCGCCGTTCTTGAGATCGTTGATGAAGGCCGTGGCGTCCTGCCAGCGGGCATAGGTGGCGGCGTTCATGCGCAACGGCGCGCTGAGGCGCAGACCGTTGGTGAAATTGACCGTGCGCTCGTAGGGCTCGAAACCGTCGCGGAGGACGCGGATTTTGCTCAGGCCGGGTTTGACCTGGAACTCGCCGGGCGCGGTGCCGATCGCGATACCGTCAACCTCGACCGTGGCGGAGAGCGCGGAGACCTTATACTTGCTCTCGGAAATGCTGACGGTGTTTTCCGCGCCGATGCGGACATCGGGGATCATGACGTCGGCAATCTCGGTGCCGATCGTGACGGTCACGAGATTCTGGCCGGCGGCAGGAGCGACGAGGCGACCGCGCGCGATGCGGGTCTTGAGGCTCGCGGCGACCTTTTGGGAGGCCTGCTCGAGCAACTCATCGAGGATACCGCTGTTGTCGCTCTCACCGGCGGTCGAGGTCGCCTGGACCGTGCGGGAGGCCTTCACCGTGTCGGCGATGAGGCTGGCACCGCTGACGCCATCGAGAACCTTGTAGCTCACGCGGACGGTCTTTTCGTCGTTGGTGGTCTTCACGCCGTAGGCATTCACGGTGTTCTTCACCGACGTGAAACTCGTGAGCGTGACCTGCAGAAGGAAGTCCGCGCCGAGCGTCTGGGCGAGACGGACGGCCGAGGTGCTTTGCGAGAGCTGCTTGTCGAGCTCGTTGGCCGCGGCCTTCGGATCGAGACCGCCGACGGCGTTGAGCGCCGTTTCGCGGCTGATGACGGAGAGGCCCTGATCGGTGACCCCCGAGGTCACGTAGTCTTCGAGGGCGGCGATTTTGTCGTCATAGGCCGAACCCGCGCGATTGGTGACGAAGATCGCGGCTTTGTAATCAGTCGCCGCTTGGGCGAAAACCGGACTGGAGAACGAAACACCCCAGACGCTCACGAGGAGCGCGAGGGAGCGGAGGAAACGATTGTTCATGGGAGGACGAGTGGGGAGCAGGCCCGGTCGACGGGATAAACCGCACGGGGAGAGGCTCAGCTCGCGGCCGGAAACTCACCCCAAGGCGATCGATGGGTTTTTATCAGCAAAGTCTCACTAGGCCGGGCATGTGGACGTGGGCGTCGAGCCTCGGAATGAGCCCGGTGATGTCAAGGGACATTCCCCCACCCCGAAGCACACAAACGCAGCGAACACCCAAATTTTACAAAACTTTTAACCGCCGAAAACTCGTCCGGGTTCCGTCAAAATGACCCCGACTCGAACTTCTCGCGGCTGCGGAGCTTGCGATGGCTCCAGTGGTTGCCAAATTCGCGCCACCCCATGAGCCGGAAGTTCATCCTCGCGCTCGATCAAGGCACCACGTCTTCCCGCGCCATCGTTTTCGACCGGCGCGGCCGTTCGCGCGGAGCCGCCCAGCAGGAGTTCGTGCAACACTTCCCCACTCCCGGTCAGGTCGAACACGACCCGCGCGACATCTGGGAAACCACGCGCCGCACCGCGCTGGGCGCCGTCGCCGAAGCCAACCTCACGAGCCGCGACCTGGCCGCCGTGGGTATCACCAATCAGCGCGAAACCACGCTGCTCTGGGATCGCCGCACCGGCGAACCGCTCGCGCCGGCGATCGTCTGGCAGGACCGGCGCACCGCGTCGCTCTGCGCGCGCTTAAAACGCGAGGGACTTGAGCCGCTCTTCCGCGAGCGCACCGGCCTGCTGCTCGATCCGTATTTCTCCGGCACGAAACTCCGCTGGTTGCTCGATCGCATTCCCGGCGCGCGCAAACGCGCCAACCGCGGCGAACTCGCCTTCGGCACGGTCGACACGTGGCTGCTCTGGCAACTCACGGGTGGCCGCGTGCACGCCACGGACGTCTCCAACGCGTCCCGCACCCTCCTCCTCAATCTTCGCACGGGCACGTGGGACGACGAACTGCTCCGCGCCCTGCGCATTCCGCGCGAAGTCCTGCCCGAGGTGCGCTCCAACAGCGAAATCTACGGTGAAATCACCACCGTGCCGGGTCTCGCCGGCGTGCCCGTGGCCGGCATCGCGGGCGATCAACAAGCCGCGCTTTTCGGTCAAGGCTGCTTTCGTCCAGGTCTTGCGAAAAACACCTACGGCACCGGTTGCTTCCTGCTGCTGCACACGGGCGAGAAGCCCGTGGTCTCGCGCCACAATCTGCTCACCACGGTCGCATGGCGGCTCGGTCCCGACGCTCCGCTCGAATACGCGCTCGAAGGCAGCGTCTTCATCGGCGGCGCCGTCGTGCAATGGCTGCGTGACGGGCTCGGCCTCATCGAACGTTCGAGCGACGTCGAGGCACTCGCCGCTCGCGCGGCCGATAGCGGCGGCGTGTTTCTCGTGCCGGCGTTTTCCGGACTGGGCGCGCCGCATTGGGACGCCGCCGCGCGCGGCGCGATCGTGGGTCTCACCCGCGGCACCACGGCCGCGCATCTCGCCCGCGCCGCGATCGAAAGCATCGCCTTCCAAAGCGCCGATCTGCTCGACGCCATGCAGGCCGACTGCGGTCACAAACTTCGCGAGCTCCGCGTCGACGGCGGCGCCACCGTGAACGACGCGCTCATGCAATTTCAGAGTGACCTGCTGCGCGTGCCCGTGCTCCGACCACGCACCACCGAAACGACCGCGCTCGGTGCCGCGTTTCTTGCCGGACTCGCTGTCGGCTTCTGGCGGGATCGCAACGAACTCTCCGCCCTCGGCGGCATCGAACGCACGTTTCGTCCCCACGCACCACGCGCCGCGATGCGCAAACTCCAGGCGCAGTGGCGCCGCGCCGTCGAGCGCAGCCGCGCCTGGGCGTGAGGAAAAGTGGGAGCCGATTTCCCTTCTCCGAGGTCTACGTGGCGACATCCACCATGACCTTCCCGCCTGTCCGTCTCACCGCAGCCTTCGTCGTCGCCGCGCTCGCGTCCGCCGTCGAAGCCGACGATCAACCCGCGCAGGAACTTCCACCCGCCCCCGAACTCCCGAGCGCGCCGCCTCCCAACATCCGGGATATCGAGCAGGCCCACCTCGAGCTGCGCCTCGCCCAAACCGAAGCCAAACTACGCACCGCTCTTCGCAGTTATTCGCTGCTCGAAGAACGCGTGGACGAGATGGCGCGCGAGTCCGAGCAACGCCAGCGCGAGTCCGACGAGGCCAGTTCCAAGCTTCTCAACGAGGCCCGCGCCCAAGCCGACAAAGCCGTGCGTGAAGCAAACGCGCGCCTTGAAGCGATCGCCGAAAAGCTCCGCCACACACAGGCTCAGCTTCTCACCGTCACCGACGAAAACACGCACCTGAAAACCAAGCTCGCTCTCGTCGGCTCGCCGCCCGGCGCCCCCGGCAACCAAGACGCACCCACTCGCCCCCACGCCGCGACCGCCGCGCCTGTCGCCGCCAACACGCCCGCAGCCGAAACTGGAGGCGAGCCGGCCACCGCCGTCGATATCACGCTCGCTCCGGCTCCCCCTGCTGCCGGAGGCACGCGCGAGCACGTCGTCGCGCTCGGCGAAAATCTCGCGCGCATTTCCGAACGCTACTACGGCACGCCCACGCGCTGGGAGGAAATCTTCGAAGCCAACCGCGACGTCCTCACCGACGCCAACGTCGTCTCCGCCGGCGCCAAGCTCCGCATCCCGTAGTGCCAGCCGCGCTCCACCCGACCGAATCCCGGAGAAAGTCCGTAATACGGACTTTCTTTCGTAACGATCTTCAATTGATGATTTTATAACTAGACTATGCGCCGTTGGACGCAGCGGGGCGCCGCGGCTCCATTGCGGTCAATTTCAGCTGCGTGCAGGGGAGGCGGGCGAAGGGCGGGCGGGGCAGGCCAACTGCCTCCGGGGACGGCAGGCTCCACCTTTCGCTGGCGACCGGGCGTCGCCGTCGCGTCGGGTGCCAGCGTCGTGCTCGAAACTACACACCTCCGATTTCGCTTTGTCGCTGCTCCCTTTTCCGCGCTTTCGCCCTTTCGCGTTTCCGCGATTCCCTCCCCACGCGCCCACTCGTTCGTGGCGTTTCCGTGCTTTCGCGGTTCCGTGATTAACTTTGTTTTCCAGCCCGCTGCGTCCGGCGCACGGGTTTCAAGAACTGCACCACGCGAAATGTCTCGCGAAAACCGAGCGCCTTGTGCGCGGCGATCGAGTCTTCGTTTTCGAGTTCCGCGTCACTCGCGAGTTCGACCATGCCGCGCTCGACCGCCCACGTTTCCGCCGCGCGAATGAGTTTCTTGCCCCAACCTGTGCCGCGCAGATCGGCGTCGACGAACCAGCCTTCGAGGTAAGCCGTCGTCTCGTTTTTCGCGCCGTCGACGCCATCGCGCAACGCGAGCTCCGCGAAGCCTCCGAGTTTTCCGTCGCCGCGATCGATCACGAGCACGCCGAATTTTTTCCGGTTGCTCATCTGCTCGCGCATCTCGAGCTCGGCACGTTTGCCGCGGCAATCCGGCCAAAGCGCGCGCCGCATGCGAGCCCACTCCGAAAAGTCTGCGCGTGTCGCCGTCCGGATTTTCATGGCCGCAGCATGGGCGAAACGCCGGCGTCGTCCAGCGCCGCGCCCGCTGCGCGGAACTGCCCTGCGGCGAGCGCTACTATCGCCCCACCAAGCATGAACAAATCCCCTTTGCTCCTCACGGCTCTCCTCGCGCTCAGCGCGTCCGCGCTCGCGCAGGAACCGGCCGGCCCGACCTTTGACCGCGCGCGCAAGGCTCCCGTTTTCACGATCTACTTTGAAAACGACACCTTCGCCGATACCGATCGCTACTACACCAACGGCGCGAAGCTTTCCTGGATCAGCGGCGATCTCTCCGGTTGGGGTCGCTCCGGCGGACAACAGGCCGCGCTCGAACGCGTGCCGCTCGTCAACGATCCGGGCACGATGAAAAACTTCGGCTTCGCCTTCGGTCAAAACATCTACACGCCGCGCGATCAGGATCGCGTGATTCCCGATCCCCACGACCGACCTTACGCGGGCTGGAGCTACCTCGAGTTTTCGCTGCTCAGCAAATCGCCGCACCAGCTCGACATCATCTCGCTCCAAGTCGGCATGGTCGGCCCGCACTCCTACGCTCAGGAAGTGCAAAACGGGTTTCACGACTGGATCCGCAACAGCCCTTCGCGCGGTTGGGACTCGCAACTGCACGACGAGGTCGGCGTGAACCTGATCGTCGAGCGCCGCTGGCGACTCTTCGCGCGCGCATTCGACGGCGCGCTCGGCTTTGACTTCGTGCCGCACATCGGCGCGAGCCTCGGCAACGTCGCCACCTACGCGAACATCGGCGCGAGCACGCGATTGGGCTTCAACCTGCCCGAAGATTTCGGCGTCGATCTCATCCGCGGTGCCGGCGTCGTGAACACGCCGATCGACGACAATGACCCGCGCGTGGGCGAGCGCACGTCGCTCAGTCTCTTCCTCTTCGCCGGCGCGGACGGACGCGCCGTCGCGCGCGACATTTTCCTCGATGGAAACACGTTTCGCGACAGCCCCAGCGTGGACAAGGAAGACTTCGTCGCCGACCTCTCCGTCGGCGCCGGCCTCGTGCTCGGTCGCTGGCAACTCACCTACACGCACGTCCTCCGCACGCGCGAATTCGAAGGTCAGGACAAACCCAACCGCTTCGGCTCCGTGACGCTCTCGCGGACGTTTTAAGCGCGAGCACGGGAAAGTGGGAGCTAATCACGGAAGCACGGAAACACGGAAAGAGTTGAATCGCGGAAACGCGAAGACAGAAGCATGAACGAAGGCTAGTGCCTCCTTCCTGTCATTCTGAGCGCAGCGAAGAATCCACTTGGAGACTCGATGCGTGCAGGTGCCACGAGGCACACACTGGATTCTCCGCTGCGCTCAGAATGACACTTACGTGGATCCACACTCGTTCGAGCAGCGTCGGTCCTCTTTCTGTTCCCTTTCCGCGTTTCCGTCCTTCCGCGCTTCCGCGATTTCTCCCTCTTCTTTCCGCGTTTCCGTGCTTCCGTGATCAAACAATAACCACGCGCTACGCCGCCTTCTTCAGTTTCGTCTGCGCTTTCAAAAACGGTTCGGCTTCCGCGCGGCAGCGTTGGATTTCTTCGCGCGCTTTCGGGTTCTTCAGCATCTCGCGGGCAATCGCTTCGCCGAGGCGGCGTCCGGCTTCGGTGTCCGTCGGGAAATGCACGCCGCCGATGATGCGCGCCCACTCGACCTGCCGCGCCCGCTCGTAGAGTTCCACGCGCTTTTCCGGAAAAATCTCGCCGAGCAGCACCGCCCACATCCACGCGTGCGACGAATGCCCGCTCGGATACGAACTGCTCTTCGGCACCTCCACGCAGGCCTGCACGCGTGTATCCAGAAAAGCAGGACGCAGCCGTTTCGGGTGCAGCGCCTTTGACGCGCGGCTGATGGGCAGGCCGTCCTCGTCCGCGCGTTGGAAGAATGCCGCCAACTGCGGCAGGTTCTCCGCCGTAAACCAATCACCCAGCACGCGCGCGTGTTTGAAGAGATCATCCTCCTCCACGAACTTCGCCCATGCGACCTGCTCGGGCGTGCGCGATTCCTGCACGTGCAGCACCGTCTCGAGATCCGCGCGGCCCGCGATCGAATCGGGCTCGGGCGGCGGCGGGAGCAGCGCCTCGAGATCGATCTGTTCCAGCGCGACGTAGTGCGCGGACGTGGTCGCGACCGTGTCCGCACCTGGTCCCGACCCGGTGCGCTCCTGGGCGAGACCCGGTGCGCACACTGCCACGAAACATGCCGCAATGAGGAACGACTTCATGCGCACAGGGGTGAGACATGAAACGGCGTTTGTCACGACTCGGTGCGCACCGCATCCTGAGTCATGCGTTTCTGCTTTCTACTGGTTCTCGCGTTCGCCCCGCTCGCTCGCGCCGCGGATTTGCCGGACGGACTTTACGCTGAGTTCTCCACACCGCGCGGCGACTTCGTGTGCGAGCTGTTCGCCGACGAAGTGCCGCTGCCCGTCACAAGTTTCGTCGGTCTCACCGAAGGCACGCTGGCGCCGCGCAACGGGCAACCCTACTACAGCGGGCTCCGCTGGTATCGCGTGGTGCCAAACTTCGTGATCCAGAGCGGCGATCCCGATCACGACGCGCATGTGGACGTCGACGATCCCGGCACGCCCTACACGTATCCCGACCAATTCGTGCCCGGCGTGCATCACGACGCGATCGGCGTGCTCTCGATGGCCAACGCCGGTCCCGACACAAACAGCTGCGAGTTTTTCCTCACCCTGCGCGATACGAATCGCCTGAACTATCTGCACAGCGTGTTCGGCCGCGTCGTGCGCGGACTCGACGTGCTGCCGAAGATCGAGCCCGACGATGCGTTCACCCTTCGCATCCTGCGCATCGGCGACGCGGCGCGCGCGTTTCGCGCCGACCAAGCGGCGTTCGACGCGTTGCTCGCGCAGGCGAAGCGCTACACCGGCACCGACGAGCCCGGCCCCGCCGCGCATTTCGACGATCCCGACACGCTGCTGCCGGTGGATCCGCCGCGTGCGAAATATTTCAATTTCAAACTGGCCAACTTCGAGCGCACGACCGGCCTGAAAGTTTATGCGCGCGTCTTCGCGAAATCGCCGAGCGAGGAGGAAGACTCCGCACCGGGCGTTTACATGCGCGGACTCGCGACGCGTCTCGGCACCGCGAAGCGCGGCGTGCTCGCGGTATATTTCGCCGATGAGGACGACTGGCGGCTGTGGATCGGCGACGATGTCGTATCCGCTTTTCTTGGACGCGACCCGGCCGATGGCGATCTGGGCGAAGACGGCGCGCTGCACGACGCGAAGACGGCTTTCCTCGAAGCCGCGATCGCCGAGGGCAACGCCGCGTATGCCGAGCAGCAGCAAGCCGCGCCCGCGGATCGCCAGCCGCCGCCCGGACAGCGCATCAAGTTGCAGACCGATGCCGTGCTCGACGGCGTGTTGCTCAAGCTCGAGCGGCTCGTGACGCCGCAGGGCGAAGGTTCGTAATATGTGACATTCGCCGCGCTGCCTTCGGCGCGGACGCGGCGGCGCGTGGTTGCAAATTCGTCCGCGATGCCTGTTAACCGCGGTTCACACACCATGCGCAGCATTTTCGTTTTGATCCTGATGGGCATCGCCCTGCTCACGCTCGCCTTCGTCGTTCGTTCCGGCGCGTTTTCGCGCAAGGACCCGGGCCGCCCCATCAACGCCGCGATGCGCGCAGCGATGGAGGCCGAGGGTGTGCCCGAGTTGAGCTCGGCCGACGCAGAGACGATCCGCGAAAAATACCCCACCGCGCGCAAACTGCCCTCGGGCCTCAGCTACGTGCTGCGCGCACAAGGTTCGGGCGGCACGCCGCGTCTCGGCAGCGAAGTCATCGCGCACTACGACGGCCGCCTGCTCGACGGCACGCCGTTCGACAGCTCCTACAAGCGCGGCTCGCCGATCGCGTTTCGACTCGGTGCCGGCAACGTGATCCGCGGCTGGGAGGAAGCCTTCGCCAACATGCAGAAAGGCGAGAAGCGCACGCTGATCATCCCGTATTGGCTGGCCTATGGCACGCAGGGCCGCCCGCCGAAGATTCCGCCCAAGGCCACGCTCGTGTTCGAGGTGGAATTAGTGGACTTCAACTGACCCGTCTTACGCTCCGCGCTGTTGCAAAAAAGATACTGAACGTCTCGCAAAATGTAGTATCTATGCTACGAGTCATACAGAAACTACCATGGACGTCAGCCCTTATACTCCGGAGCTCGCGCTCGAGGTGCGCGACCTGCGCATGCGATACGGCAGCAGGGACGTGCTCACCGGAGTGACGTTCTCCGCCCACCGCGGCGAAGTCCTGGCTTTGCTCGGCCCCAACGGGGCAGGCAAGACAACCACGATCGAAATTCTCGAAGGTCTCCGTGCCCGGTCAGCCGGTGAGGTATCCGTCTTGGGCTGCGATCCCGCGCGGGGCGACGAAGCCTGGCGAGCTCGGATTGGCGTCGTGCTACAGTCGTGGCGCGATCATCGATTCTGGCGCGTCCGTGAACTTCTCACGTATTCGGCTCGTTTTTACGCGCCGTTTGCCACGGCCAAAGTCGCACGGCCGTGGGAGGTCGACGAACTCCTCGAGGTCGTCGGCCTGTCGGAGAGCGCGCAGGCCAAAATCATCACCTTGTCGGGCGGACAACGGCGGCGACTCGATGTCGCGCTGGGCATCGTCGGCCGGCCCGAGATCGTTTTTTTCGACGAGCCCACCGCCGGCTTCGACCCGCATGCGCGACGGGATTTTCACGATCTCATCCACCGTCTCGCCGACTTCGACAACACAACGATCCTGCTAACGACGCACGATCTCGACGAGGCCGAGAAGATCGCCGACCGGATTCTCGTGCTCGACGAGGGGCGGATCGTCGCCGATGGCAGCGCCGACCAGCTCGCCCGCCAGCTCACCAACTCGGCCGAAGTGCGCTGGAGCGCCGATGGGCAACGTCACGTGCACGCCGTGCGCGAGGGCGACCCGGCCGAGTTTGTCCGCGATCTGTTGATCAGAAATCCAAACGTCACCGGTCTCGAAGTGCGCCGCGCGAGCCTCGAGGACACCTACATGGCGCTCGTTCATCGCGTCGAGTCGCGCGACCCGCGCCCCGGCAGCGGAAAGCCGCGCGAAAGCGACGGGCAAAAAATCGAGGAGCAAAAATGACGACAACCACCGCGCCTGACATCCGCTGGACCGCCGTGCGTGCGGGTTTCTCCCGCGGATGGATCGAAACCCGCCAGAGTTTCACCGAAGTCGCCAACCTCATCGGTCACGTGGCGCCCGCGGCGGCCTACGTCGCGGTATTGGTGATGCTCCGCGGACGAACCGTTCCCGACACGGATTTCGCTCTCGGCAGGATGGTGCTGCCGAGCCTCCTCAGCATGTCGATTATCTTCGGCGGAGTTTCGGGGCCAACCACCGCTCTGGTGGCCGATCGCGAGGACGGCACGCTCCTGCGCGCCAAAATCACGCCGCACGGCATGCTCGGTTATGTCGTCGGCAAGATCGTGATGTTCGCGTTGTCGACGCTGCTGGCCTTCATCCCGATTATCGTGCTGGGGAGCCTGCTCATCGACAACCTCGTCCTCGATGTCCGCGCAGGATTGCTGCTCGCGCTGGTCCTCGTCGCCGGGATGGTGTCGACCGTGCCTATCGGCATTGCCCTCGGTTGCATGATGAAGTCGACCGTGCAGGCGATGCTGGTGCCGCTGGCGTGTGCGTTGCTCATTTATCCGTCTGGCATTTTCTATCCGCTTTCCGCGCTGCCGACGTGGCCGCAGTGGGTCGGGCAGGCGTTCCCGCTCTACTGGGTGGGTCTCGGCGCCCGCTCCGCGATGTTGCCGTCCGAAATGGTCGTCGCCGAGGTCGGCCAGTCGTGGCGCACGGTCGAGATGTGTGCCGTGCTCGGCCTGTGGGCCGCACTCGGTCTCTTGCTTGCGCCGATTCTCCTGCGCCGCGTGGCGCAGCGACAGTCGGGATCCGCGCTCGCCGAGGTGCGCCAACGGTATTTATCCAAAGGATACTAACGGATGCCTGAGTCCAGTGATGTCGTCCATAACCGCGTCGCCATGCTGCGCGCCGAACGCCGGATCTCGCGACGCGAGCTGGCCGATGCGCTCGGCGTGCACTACCAGACCATCGGTTATCTCGAACGCGGCGAATTCAGCCCCTCGCTTCACCTGGCGCTTCGCATCGCGGCCTACTTCGAAGTGCCGGTCGAAGTCGTGTTCTCGCTCCAGCCGTTCAAGCGTCTCGGCGAAGAAAACAATTAATCCAAGCCCACGTGTTCATCGCTCGCCGGGCGGTTGTTCGCGACAAACAACTGCTGACAGCGGCGTGGCGGGGCGCTCGCCTCGCCAGACCGAGTATCACCTGCTCAGCAACTTCGCTCAATCGCGGTAGCGCGTGAGCACAGGTTGCAGGCGATCCACCGTCGAGGGGTTGAACAAGCGCACGTGAAAATCCGCCGCGTGCTCGCCGAGCTTCGTCGCGGTTTCGTTGACCGCGGACATCGCTCCTTGAGCGAGACGCATGAGACGCGATTTTTTCTTCGCGGACAGAGTCTCAGGGGTGGACGGATGCGTGGACTTTCCAGCACGAGTTTTGCGGTTCGGCATGGTGACCTGCTCTGACCACAAACCATGCCGGCGGTGCGGCACCCGAATAAAAAACGCGGAAAAATCCCGAGGCTGAGCCGCCTTAAAGTCCGACGAGGGAGCCGTTTCGTTTGAGCCAGAGTTCGGCGTCACGCCACCCCGGACAAACCTCCTCAACCCGCGCCCAGAAGCGCGCCGAGTGGTTCATTTCGCGCAGATGCATCAGCTCGTGATAAATGATGTAGTCGCGCACCGAGTCCGGTGTCTGCACAAGCCGCCAGTTGAGTGAGATCACGCCAGCTGACGTGCACGAGCCCCACCGCGAACGTTGATTGCGAACGGAAACTTCCGTGACCGGAACGCCCGTCACGCTCGCGAGCTCCCACGTGCGCGCGGGGAGTTCGATTTTGGCTTTGCGCAGAAAATGCGCCTCGAGCGTCGGCCGGAGATCGCCCTCGAGTTGAGGCACGCGAAACACATCCGCCGCGAGACAGACCTGCGGTTTCTCGCCCGCGGTCGCGATGCGGATCTCGGTCATCTCGCCGCGCCAAAGCACGTGCGTGCCGACGGTCCACACTTCCGCCGCACGAGGCCGCAACGCCTGACGCGCGCGGGCGCGTTCGAGCCAGTCGCGATGTTGCTCCACGAAACGCAGCGCTTCGCGTTCGGAGCCACGCAGCGGAATCGTGGCAACCGCCGTGCCGTCGCGACGGAGCGTGAGCCGGTATTGGCGCGCGCGATCGCTGCGTTCGAACACGATTTCGCCGCCATCGATCGTGGCGGAGGCGCGCGGCGTCGCAATCGGTGCCACGCTCGCGTGGGGTGCCGACGGCGGGGCCTTGTGCACGCCCGGTTCCGGCGTGAACAAACCGAACAGATCCTGCTGCTGCTCTGCGCTCATCGCGTGCGCACGAGAGTCATGAGTGAAGGAGGCGCGTCAATTCCGGGAATTTTTTGATCACGGAAGCACGGAAACACGGAAGAGAACCCGGACCTGGTCGCGGAAAGCTGCGGTCTTCTCTGGCCTCTGTGGTTCAGAAGGGACCAACCTCTGCCGCTCTTCAAAGGAGCATGAGCTTCCACTCGAAGCCGCGGCCTTCCTCGATCGTGAGCCACGCGAAGCTTGCGGGAGCGCCGCGATTCGCGCGCGAGATGCAACCGGGATTCAGCCAGCGCACGCCTTCGATCGTTTCATCGCGCGGCACGTGGGTGTGACCGTGAAGCACGGCCACGACACCCGCGGGTGCGCGGCGCGGCGCGATGTGCGTGAGGAAAAAGGCCCATCCGCCCCGCCGCAGCGTGAGATCGAGCGGCCAGGGATGGAAATCGTTGTTGCCTTGCACCACGCGAAGCGGCGGCCCGAGTTGCTCGAACTCCACCAGCGTCGTGGGGTCGCAAACGTCACCCAAATGCCAGATTTCGTCCGCGTCCCGCAGGCGGCCGGGGAGCCCGGGCGGGTAGCGGTCGTGGGTGTCGGCGATGACGGCAATGCGCATGAAGAACGGTTTCGGCGAGATTCCGGGGTCCGGAGCAGTCAAAAAAGGGCGGTAAGCGCGCCCTTGACACTCCCCGGGGGCTCGGGCACCTCTGACCCTCTTTTTTTCAAGAAGTCATGCAACCTACATTCCGTCCACACCGCAAAAAGCGCGCCCGCAAGATCGGTTATCGCGCCCGCATGGCGACCGCCAGCGGCCGTAAAGTCATCAAGGCCCGCCGTCTCAAAGGCCGCAAGCGCCTGACGGTGGTCTGATCCACCCGCGCCGCTCTCGCGCGCGTTTTTCCCATGCGTTTTCGCCCTGAGCAGCACCTCCGCCGCCAGAGCGATTTTCGCGTGGTCCGTGAACACGGCCGCCGCCTCGTGTGCGGCGCGTTCACGTTGTGGTGCCGTCCGCGCGATGCCGCGGATCCGGTCGAGCCCGTGTCGGGCTCGATTCGCACCGAGGTCGGGCTCGCACCGGGCCCGGTTACGCGCCGGGTCGGTGTCGTCGCTTCTGCCGCCGCCGTCGGCAATGCCGTGCAGCGCAATCGCGCCAAGCGGCGGCTGCGGGCGATTTTCCGCTCGCATCAGGAGCTCGTGCCGCCCGGTTTCGACCTGATTCTCTCCGCGCGCAGTGCGTTGAACCGCACCGCCTACGCTGAGCTCGAACGTCGCTTCGTCGACGCCTGCCAACAACTCTCCCGCACCCGCTAAACCGCATGCCCGTGATCGCGACCAGACGTATCGCCGCGTTCGTGTGGCAACTGCCCGCGCGGGTGCTGCTCGGTCTGGTTTGGTTTTATCAGAAAGCCGTTTCGCCCGCGGTGCCGGTGATTCTCGGCCCGTCGTTTGGTTGCCGTTTCGCGCCGTCGTGTTCGCACTATGCGGCCGGTGCGCTCCGCGAACACGGCGCGGTGGTCGGCTCCTGGCTCGCGCTCGTGCGCCTGCTGAAGTGCAACCCGCTGCACGCCGGCGGTCTCGATCCGGTGCCACCACGTCGCACCCGCTCTTCCTTCACCTGTTCACGCGTCTCTCGCACTGCGCCTGCTTCGGCGCGCGCGTAAGCGCATCG